>Ga0307508_10000548_pt1 | contig 44483 bp, 38 predicted proteins | sample 9_EM_MG_FD_203089 | JGI IMG/M metagenome (GOLD analysis project Ga0307508, IMG submission 203089) | Populus trichocarpa ectomycorrhiza microbial communities from riparian zone in the Pacific Northwest, United States - 9_EM | ecosystem: Host-associated > Plants > Roots > Unclassified | place... | reverse complement strand
CACGCCGAGCTCGCGCCTGCTGTCTTGGGGCGCGCTGTCCGTGGGAGTCGTCGCGCTCGGGTTGGGAGTCGAGGGCTTGCTGCTCACGTCGAGGACCGCCGAGTACTCGGTGTTCGTTGGCAGCGCGCTGCGTGCTGCAGCGGGGCAGCCCACGTTCGACGTGCCGCTCGGCGGCCTCGCGCATGCGGCGTTTCCGTGGAGCGCCGCGGCTCCGCTCGCTTTGGCCTTTTTCAGCAAGACTTCGGACGAAGCCTCGCCGATCCGGGCGGCGGCGCTAGCCGCGGGGCTTGGCTTGGCGCTCAGTCTGGCTGCGGCCGCCTGGCTGGCTTCTTTCTTCGGCACGTGCAGCGTCCCGGGAGTGTGCTGTTTCGCGGTGCTGGTCGGCGGCGCCCTCGGCGAGCTCGAAGACGGTGGCCTGAGCTCACGTTTGCTCGGACTCGTCGCGGCAGCGCTGGCGATCGTGATCGGCCTCGATTTGCGGGCGAATCCCGAGAAGGCGTTCAGCGCTTTTGGCCTCGCGGGCGTTTCATTGCCCGAAAGTCTCGAGCAAAGCTCGACCTGGCTTTGGGTCGGTGGAGCCTTCGCACTGGCCTTGCTCTTCGTGGCGTGCTCATTCGAGCAAACGCGGCCATCGCAGCAGCAGCAGCCGTTCGTTCGCAGCGAATACTGGCAGGTGCTCGCGACGCTGCAACGGCTCTGGGACGGCAATCTCGTCTTCGCCGGTCTCGTGCTCGAAGCCGCGCTGGTCGGGTTTCTGCTGCTGTCCGCGGTGAGCGAGCGACTCGTGCCGCTGCCGCAGCTGGACGGCTTCGGCAGCTTTGCGCGTCACTTCGTGGCCGTCTCGGCGGTGTGCGTGCCGCTGGCGCCGCTAGTTCCGCTGGGCGCGATGCTGGGCCGCGACGTTGCCCGCGCGCTTTTCGATGGCACCCTCCCACCCCTGCTCAGGGCTTTGGCGATCACGCGGGCGCAGGCTGTGCTCTTGGCCATCTCGGCGGCGGGCGTCGTGGCCAGCCTCGGCTTCTATCCGGCGCTCGCCCGGCAGCTGTCGCCGACCGAGCCTCTCGAGCGCTATCACCAGCTCTCCCGTCGCGGAGAGCCGATGGCGGTGCTCGGGCAACGTCAGGAGGCGCCGCGCTATCAAGGCTCAGTCGACGCGGCAAGCTTCGACGACCCGGACGCCGCGTTCGCGTGGCTCACGGCCGAGCCCGCTCAGCGACGCTGGCTAGTCGTTCGCAGGGCGGACCTCGCGCAGCTGAACGCGCAATTCCGGGGCCTGCGCCGGAAGAACCTGCCCATCGTCGACGCGCGCTCGAGCGAAATCTTGCTGGCTTCGAGCGAGCTGCGTCCCGGCGAGCCAGATGAAAATCCTCTGTCTGGCCTTGTCGGCAGCCGCGCGCCGCGGCCGCAGCACCCCCTTCACGCCGTGCTCGATGACAAGCTCGAAGTGCTCGGCTGGAGCATCAGAGGCAGCGATGGCTCGCTCGAAGCGAGCGTTAGCCCGACCACGTCCTATCGCTTCACCATCTACTACCGGGTGCTGGCTGCGCTGAGCGGCTCCTGGCAAAGCTTCGTGCATGTCGACGGATTGCAGCGGCGCTTCAATGCCGATCACGAGCTGTTGGATGGCAAATACCCGCTCCGGCTCTGGCGTCAGGACGACATTATTTCGGACACAACCGAGGTCAGGCTGGGTCCGAACTTTTCCCCCGACAGCTACCGCGTGTATTTCGGTCTCTTCTCGGGCGATAGACGACTTCCCGTAACCGAGGGGCACGCCGACGAGGATCGGATCGTGGCAGGAACGCTCCAAGTCCGGTGACGCTGCGGACTTTTCGGCGTGACAGCCACGGCGTACGGCGTTAGAGCGGGGGGCGTGAGCGACGAGCCGCCCAAGCCTTCGGAACGGCCGCCGGTGTCTGACCGCCGCAGCTCGGACCGTATCGAGGTCACCTGGTCGGTGGACTGCGAATCGCGCGATACATTCCTGTATGCGAGTATCGCCAACATCTCCGAGTTCGGGATCTTCGTGCGCACGCAGGAACCGCTAGAGGTGGGAACGCGCTTGACCCTGAAGTTTGCCCCGCCAGGCTCCGACGAGCCGTTCGTCCTTCATGGGCAGGTGCAGTGGGTCAACGCGGTGCGCATGCTGGCCGACAACCCCAATCCCGGCATGGGCATCCGCTTCGTCGAGCTCACGACGGACGCCCGCTCGCGCCTGATCGACACCGTTCGCACCATCGCGTACGTGCGCGACAACGTAAATTAGGCTGCGTAATGAGCTTCGCGCCTAAAAATCGCCACTATTACGCGGGGATTTGCTGACCAAAGCGTGACGACAGGCCGGGGCGCTGCTGCTAGAGTGCCCCCCGCATGTTGCCTCGGTTCGCCGCTGATTATCGGACCCTGCTCTGGACGCTCGTTCTGACGCCAGGTTTCGTGGCTCTGCAATTCGCCCGCCCGGAGCTCATTCCTTATTTGTGGTGGGTCAGCTGCTATTTCGCGCTGTCCTGCGGGGTCATCGCCCACAACCACAATCATTGCCCGACGTTCTCGGACAAGCGCGCCAACAACCTGTTCGGTAATTGGATCAGCGTTTGGTACGGCTACCCGACGTTCGCCTGGATTCCGACCCACAACCTCAACCACCACAAGCTGGTGAACCGGGCCGGCGACGCCACCATCACCTGGCGCTACACCAATCGCCACAACGCGCTCGTTGCCATCAGCTACTTCTTCGTCTCCAGCTACTTCCAAAGCGATCCGATCAAAGCCTTCATCGCCAAGGCCAAGGCCAAAAATCCGTCGCTTTACCGGCGCATCATCGGGCAGTACCTGTTCTGGGGCGGCTCGCACGTGGCGCTGTGCGCGCTGCACGGCTGGAAGCAGGGCCTGTACGTCTGGGGCATGGTTTGCCTCGTGCCGGCGTTCTTCGCGCTGTGGACGATCATGCTCTTCAACTACGAGCAGCACGTGCACACCGATCCGTGGTCGGACCACAACCACTCGCGCAGCTTCGTCAGCCGCTGGTTGAACTTCATGCTGTTCAACAACGGCCTGCACACCGCGCATCACGAGCACCCGGGCAGCCACTGGAGCAAGCTGCCGGCGCTGCACGCAGACCTAGCGCCCAAAATCGATCCGCAGCTGATGCCCAACAGCATGTGGTTCTACTTCTTCCGCCAGTACTTCTTGGCCATGTTCATCCCCAGCTTGGGCACCAAGCAAGTCGGCCGCGCCGGCTTCGATCCGCCAAACGGCCAAAAAGTCGACCTGACGAGCGACGACGTCGACCAAGCCGAAGCGGGCACCAACGCTCCCATGTTCGGGGCTTAGTTCGGGTTCTTGTTTCCATTCGGTTGCCCGTGCGCCCTGCGATCTTCGCGTGCTGAACCACGGGTTTTGCGCCCGGCCCCGCCGGGTTCCTGACCCCTCCTCACACTTTCGATCGTGATCTGCTGGTGCCAAGACCCTTCAGGGCGATCCAGCGTTCGCGTCTGACGACGCGAACGCATCTTGCCAGCTGACACGTCGGACGAGCACGAGCACGGAACTACTGCGACTCGACGGCGCGCGGCGCTGCGGCCTTCGCTGCCGCTGGCGGGCTCGCTGGCACGGGCGCGCCGGCGGCGGGCGCGGCGGCTTTGGCCTTTTTCGCGTTGGCGCTGGCGACTTGCTCTTCGCGCAGGCTGAGCTCTTGAAGCGCGGCTTCGGCGCGCGAGCGGTACTCGGCGACTTGCAGTAGGCCTTCGAGGCTTTGGCGCGCGCGTGTCAGCTCGCCGAGCGCGCGGTAACAGTCGCCGGCTTGCCAGGCGGCTTCATTGCCGGATGGCGTGTCCGGATAACGCGAATGCACGTCGTCGTAGCGAGGCGCAGCCGCGGGGCAGCCGCGTTGGCGGCGCAGCGCTTCGACCGCCTGCAGCGCCGCCCCCGGCGCTTCGCTGCCGCCGCGCGCGGCGATCTCTTCGAAGCGGCGTTGGGCCTCGACGTAGCGACCCCCCGTAAATGCGGCAGACGCGGCGTCCAAGGAGTCCGCGGCTGGCTCGGTGCCGGGCAAAGGCTCGGCATCGCTCGGTGCGGTTTTTTCGTCGTCGGTCTTCGCCGCTTCTGCAAGCTCTCCGCTTGTGGCGCTCGGCTTGTCGGTTTCGCGGTCGTGCGCTGCGGCTTCGTTCTTCGCGCCGGCAAGCCTGGGCATTGCCGCCGACGCGAGCGGTGCGGGCGCCGCCGCGGGCTCGGGCACCGCCACGATGGTCACGTGCTCGGCCTCAGCCTCGGGCGTGCCGCGCTCGGTGACGAGCACGCTGTCTTGTGCACCGGGCCGCGCACGCAAGAAGAACAAGCTCGAGCCGATCATCAAGAGCAAGAGCGCTGCCATCGCGAGCTGTGGGCGCATGGCGTACACGGCCAAGATGGACACGGCTCGACCCAGCCGTTTGCCGAGCGGTAGCTTGGCGTTCATGCGCCGCTCCGCTTCGAGGATCCCAAGCTCGAGACTGTCTGGTGGGTCTACCAGCGCGAGCGTGCCAACCTCACGGGTGGCACGGAGACCCGAGCTTACCCCCTTGCAACGCGAACAGTGCTCGATGTGCCGCTTGGCCGCAGCCTCGGTTAGCTCGTCCAGCTCTCCGTACAGGAGGTCGAGCACGACGCGGTCGAACTTCTCGCAGTCCATGCGGGGCCCTGCTCAGCGAGCGGGCGTACCTCCTCGCGAGCGCGGCAATTTGCCCGAAATTTCGGCCAAGTCAGCGCAGCGCACGGGCGTACTCCTCGAAATCGCACAGGGCCTGCTTCAAACGATCGAGCGCATAGCGCATGCGGCTCTTCACCGTGTTCTCGGAGGCACCGGTCAGCTCGGCGATGTCCCGAAACGGCAGGTCCGCGATCTCGCGCAGCAGGAACACCTCGCGCTGGTCGTCGGGCAGCGCCTCGACCGCCTTGACGATCGACGCCTGCATTTCCGAGGCCGCGGCCGACCGTTCGGCGCTGGCCGACGGGTGCTGGGTTGCGACCAAGTCGCCGAGCGTCTGTCCGTCGCCCTCCGCGCCGAGCGGCTGGTCGAGCGACGGGTGACGGCGATGCTGCAGCCGGCGCAATTGGTCGATGCAGAGGTTGCGCGCGATGGCGTACAGCCAAGTCGAAAAGCGCGCCTCGTGTTTGAACTCTGCTGCGTTCTGGACGAGACGCATGAAGACTTCTTGGGTCACGTCTTCACAGAGCGCAGGGGCTTTGAGTTGGCGGAGCACGAAGTTGTAGACCGGTTTGTTGTAGCGCTTGACCAGCATGGCGAACGCTTCGCGATCGCCACGTTGGTAACGCACCATCAGCACCTCGTCAGAGGCATCTCCGCGAACGGCCGCCATCCCGTTCCGACTCTTTTCGGGCGTACGGAAGATGCCGGGCTCGAGGGGGCGGAGCAGAGTGCTCCGCGCCTCTGGTTCAGACGCACGAGCCCGGGGATCGATCTTCCGATTGCCTAAGGCCCAAGGTAGCCCCCGGCGTAGCCTTGGGGCAAGGCAACGCCGCGTTCTGTTCAACCAAAGGCGCCAGCGAAGGCCATCAAACCCTTGATGAATCTCGGGCGGGGGCCGCGGACCCCAATAGCAAAATGCGGCTTGGCTAGAGCCACGGGTCAGAGGAAGATGCCTCCCCTGGAGGAAGTCCGGCTTCGCTTACACACATGCGATGAGCGCGCTGCCTTGTATGCGCGCACCGTAGCTTTCACCACGAGGGAAACCGATGCGACTCAAGAATAGCTTCCGCCTCGCCGCGTTCGCAGCCGTCACCGTTTTTTCGTCTGGCGCGTTTGCGCAGACGCCCGCCGCGTCGGCCAAGCCGGCCGCAGCGGCGCCTGCTGCCGACGCGAAGGGCGCGGCTGCCAAGCCCGCAGCGGCCGCAGACAAGAAAGATGCACCGGCGCCGGCCGCGGCAGCACCGGTAGCGGCGACGCCGCCAACCGCCACGCCGCCGGCAGCCACGCCACCGGCAACGCCCGCGCCGGCTGCCCAGTCGGCGACGGCCGATGCTTCGGGCTCGCTCGACGGCGCGACGTACGTCGTTCGCCTGCGCGATCTGGAGCAGCGGATCGACGAGCTCAAGGAACAGATTCGACGCAGCCACACCCGGCTCAGCCTGCTCTCCGACACCATCCTATCGGGTGGCGTGGGCGGTGCTCGCGCCGAAATCACGTTCAAGAACGACCTGTCCAGCGCGTTTCGCATGACCGGCGCAACTTTCGTGCTCGACGGCGCGGTGCAATACAACAAGACCGACGAGTCCGAGAACAGCGCCTTGGCGGCCCAAAAGGAGATTCCAGTGTTCAGTGGGTCGATTCCGCCTGGCGATCACACGCTGCAGATCGTCCTGCGGCTGCGTGGGCACGGCTACGGCGTCTTCTCCTACCTGCGCGGTTACAAGTTCCAGGTGCCCTCCAGTCACACCTTCACCATCACCGAGGGCAAGACGCTGAAGCTCGACGTGGTGGCCTGGGAAAAGGGTGATGTCACGACCGCGCTCGAGCAGCGGCCGGCGATTCGCTACGTCGAGAACCTGCGCTCTGGCGTGACGGGCGAAAGCGCTCCGGGCGCAGCGCCGGCCAAGGCCGAAGCCAGTGGGAGCATTTCGGTCGGCGCAGGAGCGAAGTGATGAGAAGGCTAGGGGTCCCGAAGGCAGCTTGGGCTGCTTTCGGAATCACGTTCGGGCTCCAGGGCTCGGCCTTTGCGCTGAGCTCGAGCGAGGCGCAAGGGCGTGCAACGTTGGCGGTACAGGGCGTCGAGTCGAGCATGACGAGCACGCCGCCCGACTCGAAGTTGAACTTCAAGCCGCCGACGGCGGCCGAGCGCGTCGCCGCTGGCGACATGCTGCTGCGGAACAAGGACTACGATCGCGCCATCGAAGAGCTCAGCAAAGTGCTGGAGCTGTATCGCCAGGGCAAAATGCCCGAAGCCGCCTACGCCGACGCGTCGTCACTGATTGGCGAAGGCTACATGCAGACCAAGCAGTACTTGTCGGCGCGCCGCCACTTCCGAGAGATCTTGGACAACGGCGCGCGCAGCCCTTACGACGGGTTCGTCGGCAAGGCGCTGAGCCGCCTGGTCGACATTGCGCTGCGTACGGATGACTTGCCTGGTCTGGACTACGTGTTCGAGCGCCTGGCGCGCTTGCCCGCCACCGACCGCACGGGCTCGCTAGCCTATGCACGCGCGAAAGCGCTTTATGCCAAGAAGGACTACACCGCGGCCAAGGCGGCGGTGAACGCCGTGCCGGCCGGTTCCGCTTACACTCCACAGGCGCAGTACCTGCTCGGCGTGGTTCTCCTCAAAGAGGCGTTGGCCCAAACGCCGACCGCGCCCGCAGCCGCCGCTGCTGCTGCCGCGAGCGGGGCTTCCGGCGCCCCCGCGCCGGTCGCTCCGCCCGATGTGCGCTTCACGCAGGCCATCGACCAATTCCAAAAAGTGACGCGGATTCCCGCGACCACGCCGGATCAAGAGCACGTGGTGGATTTGGCTTGGATGGCCATTGGTCGGCTCAACTACGAGACGAACAACTACCTCGACGCGGTCGACGCCTACAGCCACGTCGGTCGCAACTCGCCCGAGTTCTCGACCACGCTGTACGAGTTGGCGTGGGTGTTCGTCAGGCTTGGCGATTTCTCGAGAGCCCAGCGCGCGCTCGAGGTGCTGACCATCACCGATCCGAACAACCTCGAGCTGGCGGACGGCTCGCTGCTCCGCGCCGATTTGATGCTGCGCTCGGGCGATTTCCAAAACGCCCTCAACTTGTATCGGAACGTGCGCGAGCACTTCGACCCGATCAGAAAGAGCGTCGACGACTTTTTGGCTTCGACGACGGATCCGGCGGTCTACTACGACAAGCTGACGGCCGACGAGGCCACCATGGCCACGGAAACCAAGCTGCCGAAGGTGGTGCTCGACTGGGCGCGCGAACAAGCCGAAGACCAGCACGTGTTCGGCATGATCGACGACGTGACGCGCTCGCGGGACCTGGTGAAGCGTTCGCGCAAGCTGGCCGTCAAGCTCGACGCGGTCCTCTCCGTACCGACGCGGGCCAAGGCTTTCCCCGAGCTCCGCACCGGCATCCAGTATTCGATGTCGCTCATGAACAAGCTGGCCAAGGCTCGTTCGACCCTGGCCGAGGGCATGGATGACGTAGCGGGCGAGGCAGGCGGCGAGCTGGCACGGATCCGCAGCGAACGGCGGGCCCTGCAAAAGCGGCTCGGCTGGCTGCCGGTGAGCGACGGCGATTTCCTGCGTCGCGACGACGTCGGCGACCGCCAGTGGAACAAGGTGTCGCAGGAGCTGCAGAGCCTGACGGTTGAAGCCGACAAGCTGGCCGCCATCGTGAACGGGCTGAAGCGCGTGCTGAAAGACGCCGATCAGTACGGCGTCACCGCGGATGCCACGAGCCGTCAGCGCTTCCAGCTCGAAATCGAGGCCAACGAGCGCGACCTCCAGACCTACAACAAGCGCATCGAGGAGTACCATGATGCGATCGACAACGGCCGCGCGATGATCGGCTTCGGCGATCAGCGCTACGTGGACGACGACAACACGCGCAAGCAGTTCCGAGAGACCTTCGGCCGTGAGGTTGCGCTGGTCGCGTCGGGCCAAGATGCGGGCGATGCCGTCAGCTATGCCAAAGGCATCCAATCACTCATGGGCAGGCTCGACATCGACGAGCAGCATTTGGAAGCAACTCGCGGCAAGCTCGAGAAACAGGCGCTCGAGCAGGCCCAAGCGCTCAGACAAAAGATCGCGGCCGAGGTCGCGTCGCTCGAGGTCTACGCCCAGAATCTGGACTCGCTCGATCAGCAGGCTCGCCTGCTAGTCGGCGAAATCGCGATGAAGAATTTCGCTTTGGTGAGGGATCGCGTGAAGAACATCGTGCTCAGGGCCGACGTTGGCATCGTGCAACAGGCCTGGGAAGTGCGCGAAGAACAGCGTCTGCGCGTCAGAAACCTGCAGCGCGAACGAGCTCGCGAGGAGCAAAACTTGAACGACGAGCTGCGCGAAGTCTTGGATGATTCGGAGGATGCGCAATGAGGACGCGTCGTCCTGTCTTCATTCCGGGCCTGCTGGCGCTGGTGGCGGGCACCGTCTCGCCGCTCTCGGCCTCCGGCCAAGCGCTGAAGCCGGCAGCGAGCGCGACAACGGCTGCCGCGGCGGCGCCGGCTACTTCAGCTGCACCAGCGGCTGGCTCGGCCGCAGCCGCGCCGGCCAAGGCCACCTCCACCGGGGTTTCGTCTTCGACTACGGCCGCGGTGCAAGGGCCGTCCGCCAATGTCGAGGCTCCGAGCAATGCACCGCCCAAGGTCAAGAAGGGCGCACCGCCGTCGCCCCCGCCCACCGCGGCGCAGCTCAAAGCGTTCGGCATCTTGCAGCAAGAGGCGAACGAGTACGAAAAGGGCACCAAAGATTTTCGCCGCAACCTGACGATGATCGTGCGCCACCACTACGAGGAGCGGCGCAAACGTGTGCTCTCGGCATTGGATCGCGAGCTCACGGTCGAAAAGCGTGGCCTCGACGAGTCGCGCGACGACGCGATCGCGCGGCTCGAAGAGTTCGTGGCGCGCTACACGGGCGCGAATGCGGATCCGCGGGCGACGCCCGATGCCATGTTCCGCTTGGGCGCTCTCTACGAGGAAAAGGCGCGCGCCAAGACCGATTCCGATCTGACGACGGGGCTCGAGCCCGCCATCGGCATGTACCGGCGCATTATCCGCGAGTTTCCGAAGTACGAAGAGATCGCCGCTGTCCACTATTACCTAGGTCACTCCTTTACCGATGCCGGGCGCATCGACGAGGGGCAGCAGGCCTGGCGTACTTTGGTCTGCGCTTCGCGTTACTCGGTTCAGGACGATCCGAAAGACGCCGGCAAGATCTTGCTGCAGCCGATGCCGCAGGATCACGACGACAAATTTTGGAACGATTGGTACAACAAGAACCCGGTTCCGCTCGACCAGGCGAAGGGCAAACACGCGGCCGCGGCTGCGGCTGCGAGGCACGGCGACAAGAAAACGCTCGATGCCGAGGAGCTCACGTTCAAGGACCCGTACGACGGCTGCAAGCCGCTGCCGCAAAAGACCGAACCGGGCGAAGATCCGCGGTATTTGGCGGAAATTTGGTGGCAGCTCGGCAACTTCCACTTCGACCAAATCGACCCGCACGGCGGCCCCTACAACTTGAATCGTTCCGTCGTCGCGTACCAGCAATCGATGCAGTACACGAAGCCGCCAATCTATGGCGTCTCGCTGTACAAGCTGGCTTGGACCTTCTTCAAGCAGCAGCGCTATCACATCGCCGTCGACAACTTCATCAAGCTGCTGGGCTACGCCGACGACCAGGAAGCCAAGACGGGTGACCCGGGTGCCGACTTCCGTCAAGAGGCGTTCACCTACGTCGCCGGCTCGCTGACGTACGTCGACTTCGAGGGACCGCCACCCGAAGATCCCTACATCCCGCGCAGCGACGTGCTCGACACCGAGCCCGATCCGATTCGCGCGGAAGAGAAGATGGCAGTCGCCATCCAGCGCGTCCAAGATCCCAAGCTCATTCCACAGGACAAAAAGTGGACGGTCGAGATCTACAAGGCGCTCGCTCAAGAGTTCATCGAGATCACCCAAAACCGCAACGCCGTGGCGACGCTCGAGTTGACGCTCAACAAGTTCCCGATGGATCGGGATGCGCCGGTGATGCAGAACAAGGTGGCGGAGCTTTACGACCAGCTGTCGCGGCTCGCGCCCGATGGCTCGGCCGCGCGCGCCGAATACGGCTCTAAAGCCCTGGAAGCACGCACGAAACTGGCCGCGTACGTCGGTACCTCACCTTGGGTGGACGCTAACCGCGACGACCCCGAGGCGCTCACGACCGCCGAGCAACTGGTGAAGGGCGGCCTCAAGCGGGCCGCGGCGGATCACACCAATTTCGCGCGCGCCTACAAGGACAAGGCGCTCGAGCTGAACGACGCGGGCGAACAGCGCGCTCTCGTCGAAAAAGCCATCGCCGAGTATCGCTTGGCCGAGACGGGCTGGAACGCCTACCTCGAGCAAGATGCGCAGGCCATGGATGCCTACGAGAGCCGGTTCTGGCTCGCAGATTCGCGCTTCTGGATCGTAGTCTTGCAAGCCGGCATCGGTCGCACGCCCCAGCCGGCCGAAGTGAAAGCGGCCCATGACAGCGCTGCCGCCGTGCGTGACTCGAACGAAGACGACAAGTACCTGCAGCCGTCGGCTTATTACGTCGTCACCATCGCCGAGAAGGTGCTCGACGATCAGTATCGCGTCTTCCAGGAGAGCAACGGCAAGCAGGGCATCGAAAAGCGCGAGGAGCTCAGATTCACGGGCGAAGGTGACGCGCGCAAGCCGGTCTCGGATCCCGTGCCGGGTCCGGTGCTCGACGCCATCAAGGCGCGCGACGAATACAACGATCGCATTCCAATCGATCGAGATCCGCAGAAAAACGGCCTGCTTTACGCGTTTCAGTCGGCGGACTTGTTGTTCGTCTACGGCGACTTCGCCAACGCCAAGAAGCGCTTCAAGCCACTGTACGACCAGTACTGCGGCGTGAACGAGTGGGGCTACAAGTCCTGGGAGAAGCTCATCAGCATGAGCAACTTCGAGGGTGACGCCGCCGAGAGCCGCAAGCTCGCAGAGGGCAAGAGTTGCGCTTACGACGCCGAGACACAGAAGGCCGAAGAGAACATCAGGAAGCCCGTCAAGCAGGGCGTGGCCTACCTCGACGCGCGCAAGCTGTACGAGGAAGCCGAGAAGATGCCCGACGGCCCCGACCGCAACAAGAAGTGGCGCGAAGCCGCGGCCGCTTACAAGGTGGCGCTCGACTCGGCCCCCGATCGCGACGAGGCGCCGGAGGCTGCGATGAACGGCGCCTTCGCCTACAAGCAGGTCGGCGAATACGACAAGGCCATCGAGATGTACGAGCTATTCATCTCGCGCTACGGCAGCGAGAAGACGCTCGAGACGCTCAAGAGCGGCGACGCCAAGGCCAAGCCGCCGGTTCCCGCGAACCCGAAGAAGTACGAAGAGCGGGTGAAGTACCTACAAAGCGCCTACGACGCTTTGGCGGGCGCGTACGTGCTGTTCTTCAACTATCCGCGCGCCGCGGAGACTTACGACAAGATCAGCAACAACCCGAATTTTCCTCAGAAAGATCGGCGCGAGGCAGCACGACAGGGTCTCTCGCTGTACGGTAGTTTGGGGGACCGCGGCGGTATGGGCCGCGCGCGCGAACGCTTCCAGTCACTCGGCGCGTCGCCGAAGGAGACCGCGGAAGCCGATTTCATCGTCGCCAGCGCCGAGCTGAAGCGCTGGGATCCGTACAGCGGCGACGACGGCGCCAACGGCGCCGCCAGGCGCAGCGCCCAGCGCGCGATGGACGACTACTTCACCGCCAACAACAAGAAAGACGCCGCCGCCCAGTACGTGGTGCAAGCCGCCTACTGGTCAGCCAAGACACGCAAAGCCGTGGTAGCGGGCGATACCGACAAGTGGTGGAACTTGACCATCGACGCCTTCAGCAAATGGAAGCGCCTCGCGCCTCAAGAGGGCGGCAAGAACAGCGCGCTCGGCTCGAAGGAAGCAGGCATGGCCGCCGAGGCCGACTTCACGATGCTCGACGAGTCCATCAACAGGGACTTCGACTACGAGACGGGTCACCATCGCTACAAGGGCACGATGCAAGAAGTCATCTCCCAATATGGCAAGGACGCCGTCGACGCCAAAAAGTGGTTCGACAAGCTGCAACACGTTTTCGACGAGTACAGCTCGCCGGAGTGGGCCACGGCCTCGGTCGCCCGCCAAGGCTCGCTCTACGATTCGCTGCGCACGGGCCTGTACAACACCCGCGCGCCGGAGCTAAAAATCTTCGACGCCAAGACCGAAGCGCTGCTGAAGCGCGCTGAAAATAGCGACAATCCGGACCTACAAGAAAAAGCCGACGCTGCGCGCGTCAACGCCAACAAGACTTGGCGCGACAAGAAGGAACAGGAATTGGGCAGCGCAGATTCGATCGTGGTCGAGCGCTATGCCCAGGCCGTCGTGCTCGCCAAACGCTACAACGTTTCGAACCCGCAAGTGATCCGCGCCATCCGGCGCCTGGCATTCCTCACGGACGTGATTGGCGAGGCCAAGATGAAGCAGTACACGTCCGGCGTTAAAGACCTCAACTACACCGAGGGCATGTTCACGCGCATGCGCCCCGGTATCTCCTCGGCGCCGCCGCCGAGCGGCGCTCCGACACCGCTACCCGCGTTCGTGCAATGAAGGAGCCGACCATGAAAGCGCGTCTACCCTTTCAACTCGTCGGCTTCTCCAGCCTGCTTTTCAGCGTGGCTTGTGGTGGAGCTGCCGCAACGGCTGGCCCCAAGACTGCGGCACAAACGCAGGCTGCTCAGACCCCGCCAACAGTCGGCCCGACCCCCGCTGGCCAACAGTTTGCGGTCAGCGACGCGCCCACCAGCGTCGGAGCTGCGGCGCCGCGCCCGGCTATGAGCGGTGCCGCGCTGAGCGCGTACCAGGCCGGCATGCAGGCGTTTCAGGCGGGCGACCTGCAGGGCGCCAAGAACCAGTTCGTGTCTGCGACGCAGGCGGATTCCAAGGCCTACCAAGCGTATTACTCGCTCGGCGTCGTGCGCGAGCGGTTGAACGAAACCGCCGGAGCGCTGCAGGGCTATAGGCAGGCGACCACTGTCCTGGCCGACTACGAGCCGGCGATCGTCGCCTACGCGGTGCTCTTGGCGCGCACCGGCAAGCCCGACGAAGCGAACGACTTCCTAAACGCCCGCCACGCGCAGATGCCGAAGAGCGCGGCCGTTGCCGCCGCCATGGCCGAGGTGAAGTCAATCCAGGGCGACTCGGGCTCAGCGCAGCGCTTGGCTCAAGAGGCGCTCAAGCTGAATCCCGACTACCGGCCGGCCATGATCACGCTGGCGCGCGATCACTACCGTTCGCGTCGCCTGGATCTGGCGCTGTATGCGCTCAAGGGCATCCTGGATGGCTACGGCGACGAAAACCCGCCACGCGACAAGAACAACGCCGAGGCGCACCTGCTGCGCGGGCTGATCTTCAAAGAGCAAGGCCTCAAGGCCAATGCCATCCCAGAGCTGCAGAAGGCGATCGACCTACGCCCGGACTTGGTCGAAGCGCGCGTGCACCTCGCCAACTATTTGCTCGAAGCGGGTAACGCGGCCGACGCGGCCGGCCTGCTCGAAACGGCGCTCAAGTACGACTCGCTCAACGTGCTGGCCCGCCTGAACCTGGGCGACGCCTACCGTCTGCTAGGCAAGACCGCGGAGTCGCAGCGCGAGCTCGATTGGGTCGTCAAGACCGATCCAAGTGTCGCGCAAGCACACTACAATCTGGGGCTGCTCTATCTTTTCTCGGCGAGCTTTCCGGGACTTACGCCCGGGCAAGCCGCTGACAAGGCGATTGGCGAGCTCGAGCAATACAAGAAGCTCAAGCCGCGCACGGTTGGCGGCGCACCCGACGACACCGACGAGCTTTTGACCCGCGCCAAGACTCAAAAGGCCCTCGCGGAAGCCAAGGCCGCCGAAGCGGCGGCGCCTGCGGCCGCGCCGCCAGCCGCTGCCGCAAAGCCGGCCGCTGGTGCTCCACCGCCTGCAGCGGCTGCACCTGCAGCCGCGGGCGCATTTCCTGCCGCGCCGGCCGCCACACCCAAGAAATGAAACCGAGGCCCTCCATGAAGCGCTCTTCTTCCGCTCCGACCTCTCAGCTCTTCGCCGTAGCTTTCTGTGCCCTGGGCTTGCTCCTGCCAGCTACCGCTCTCGGGCAGAAGAAGCCGCGCGTCGTGACCATCAGTGAGGTCACCATCGTCGGGCGCGTGCAGAAGCCGATCGCTGCCGTGGATGTGAGCCGCATCCAACCGAAGCTCACACTCGCCGAGCTGCGCCAACCGTTTCTCGATCGCATCGAAAAAGCCGTCTATAACGATCCGTTCTGAGGCAGCGTGCTCGCCGGCATCCTGTCCGCGCTGTGCCTTTGGTTTGCGTGGCGCGCCTACCAACGCTGTCGTGCGATTCAGGGCGGTCAGCGGGCAACGCAAGCGGACCCGGTCGAAGCGCGACTAGTGGAGGGCGAGCTGAACCTCGAGTTGAATCTCGCGCGGCGGAACGTGCAGGCGCTCGGTCGAGCCGCGCTTTTCGGCGGTACCGGTTTAGCTTTTTGGGGCCTGGCCAGCGGCGACTTGCTTACCCACCCCGTAGGTTTGTGGCGCTCGTTCGGGCTCGGACTTGTAGGGTGGGGTGGTTGCCGGCACCTGGCGCAGCAGATCGGCTCGTTGGCCGATTCATGGCGGAGCGCCACCAACCGAAAGCGAAGGCCACAAGGAGTGGACCAGTCCGAAAGGACTGGCTAGCCTGATGGAACTTTGTGGCGCGCCCGTTGTCGGTTCGTCCGTAGAGCGAACGCGGATCTGGCACGTAGGTAGGCAGAGGGAAAATCGATGACGCAGCAGCAACATCCCGGAACGTCGCAGCGCCCTGGTCAGATGACCGCAGTCATGCGGGCCGTCGCGGCGAACGCGGGCCCGAAGGTGCTCAGGATCGGCGTGGTCCAAGCGGGCCGCGTGGCTGAGGAGCGGATCATCAAGCAGCGGACCCACGTGACCGTGGGCGCCAACGAAAAGAACATGTTCGTGGTGTCGACGCAGAATCTGCCGCCGACCTTTCGAGTGTTCGAGCTAGTCGGCAACGATTACCACCTCAATTTTCTCGACGGCATGACGGGGCGCATCGCGTTGCCGACCGGCATCTCCGACCTCAACATGCTGAAGGGGCAAGCCAAGCGCAACGCGCAAGGCGCCTATCAGGTTCGCCTCACCGAGGACTCGCGCGGCAAGGTCGTGATCGGTGACACGACGTTCTTGTTCCAGTTCGTGGCCCCGCCGCCGATTCAACCCAAGCCGCAGCTACCGGTGGCCGTGCTCCGCGGCGCCAGCTCGATCGATTGGAACACCACGATCATTGCGGCGCTGTCGTTCCTCTTTCACTTCATGCTGCTTGGCGCCGTCTACTCTGACTGGCTCGATCCGGTGATCGACGACGAAGTGAGCGTGGCGGGCCTGATCGATTCTCTCAAGAATCTGCCGCCGCCGCCGCCGGTGGAGGACAAGCCCGCGGAAAAGCCCGATGCCGACGCAAAGCCGGAAAAGGCCGCCGAGCAAGTGAAGGCTCCTTCCGCTGCGCCTGCTGCAGGTCCCAAGGGTCCGGCCGCGCCGATGAGCGCGAAAGAGACTGCGGCGCTTTCCAACGAGCTCGATAAGATCGACATGGCGGTGCTCGCCTTCGCGGGTACCGGTCCGGCCACCGCCGGCGTGTTGAAAAATGGCGAAGTGCCGACCGGCTCACTCGACTCGGCAGCGGCCAGCGCGGCCGCCGTCGGCGCCGGTGGCGGTGATTTGAATTTGCGCGGTGGTGGCGGCACCATCCGCCCCGGCGCGGCCGGCGGCGGCTTGGCCGGCATCGGCAGTACCGGTCGCGGCACCGGAACGGAAGGCACCGGCACCGGGGCCAAGGTCGAAGGGCCGAAGGGCAACGCGTCGGTCGGTGGCGCTGCGGTCAGCGGCGGCAACGTCAGCAACGCAGCCCGCGTCGTTGCCGGCATGCGCGCAGGTTTCCGCAACTGCTACCAACGTGGCCTCGCCGAAAATCCGGACGCGGCTGGTAGCATTCGCTTGACCATCCGTGTCGGCGCGGGCGGTGAGGTCGCGGGCGTGAGCCCGTCTCCGTCCGGCAGCCTACCGGCATCGGTCATTTCCTGCGTCGTCGCTCGTGCCCAAGCGGCCCAATTCGACCCGCCAGAAGGTGGCAGCGCCGTCATCGCCGTGCCCGTAACGTTCGTGAAGCAATGAAAGCGTGTCTTGGGCGCCCGATTCGCTGAACCGGCGCCTCGCAGCGTGCATCGAACCTCCTAGTCAGCCTCTGGACCCGCGGATGCAGCCGTATCCGTGGGGCCGGACCCTCAGGACGACGAGACGGGATGAAGATGCATTCGAGCAGCGACGGAAATCGGATGGCCTTTGCCGAAGCCCTGGAAACTAGCCACGTTTCTGGCGGCTCCACCGCGTTGACACGGTGCGACACCGCCTCCTATACTGCCGTGGCTCTTAGGAGGGCATCGAGCGAATGCGCTTCATAACTAAGCCTTGGGCTATTGCCTTTCTCGCGGTCGTCACGCTGACGGGCGTGGGCGCTGCCGTCGCTCAAGAGGGTGGCGACCCCACACTTCCTCCGGCTGAACCCAAGCACGTCAACGGCGGGGAAGATGTCAATCTCAACCCCAAAGACATGCTCGACAAGGTTCGCGGCATGGTCCCCGAAATGGACAAGCTGCGCGCCGTGGTAGGCGAGCAACTGGCCGAGGCGAAGCGCAAGAAGGACGTGGTCAAGGCGCTCTGCCTCGACGACAAGGTCAAGCAGATGAAGCTCGCGACCGACACCGCGAAAGATCGCGTGGTCGATCTCACCTCTGCGGTTAGCCAAAACGATCCCGACCGTTCGAGGCACGAATTCACCGTGATTCAGGTGCTGCGCGAGCGCGTGCAAACACTCGTGGCCGAAGCGCAGCAGTGCATCGGGGAAGAGACCGGCTTCGTTGGAAACACAGACGTAGTCATGCAGATCGATCCAGCCCTGCCTGACGCGGATCCTTCCGATTTTCCCGACGATCCTCTGGTTAGCGAACCGCCCCTGCTCGCAAGCCCAACGCTGTAGTAATTCGCTGAAGACGAAAGTAGTCTCGGGCACCCTGCGTTGCCAGATTCGTTTCCTTACTGAGTTGCGATGAAAGCTCGATTACCGCTGATTGCGGCCTTGGCCGTGGCGCTCGTACCGCTCAAGGCGTCCGCTCAAGAGTGGGTTAGAAGTCCTGATTTCTCCGAGGGGGTTGGGATTCGCACTGGCAACCTGGAGTGGCATCCGAGTTTTGGCGCGGAGGCGGGCTACGACTCGAACTTCCTGCGCGCGTCCAAGGCCGAGGGCGCCTTCGGTGTCTACAAGTTCCGCGCAACGCCGTCTTTTACGGTGGGCACGCTCGACGGAGAGCGTCGCGGCGGAGCGCAGGGCAACGTCAGCTTCAGGGCAGGCGCCTACGTTTCGTACTTCGAGCTGATTCCGGCAGACTCGGCCCACTCCGATGTGTCGAAGCGACGCAACCTCGCCGTCGGCGCCGACTTCAAGGCGGACGTATTCCCACAGCGAAAGGTGGGTTTCGACTTGCTCGGTAGTTACGTGCGCGCCATCGACGCCGAGGGACGTACGGACGACCTCGCCGGCGAAGGCTTCAATCGTGACACGGTACGCGCGGGTGCCGGCGTCAGTTGGCGACCTGGCGGTGGGTTGTTCGCTTGGCGGCTCGGCTATCTCGGTACGTTCAATTTTTTCGAGAACACCACCTACAGCTCACTCGCCAACGTGCAGCACGCGATCACGACGCGCGGACGCTGGCGGTTCCTACCGCGGTCAGCTCTGCTTTGGGATTCTTCGTACCGTTTCATCCGCTACACCCACAGTGATACGCGGCAGACAGACGGTGACGGAGTCAGCGCGCGCGTAGGCTTTCATGGTCTGGTGACTTACCATCTGGCGTTGATGGGCATGCTCGGCTGGGCGGCTAGCTTCTATCAGCCGCACAACGGATCCATCGCGCCCCGCCAATACGACTCGCTGCTCGCGAACGCGGAGGCCCGCTGGTTCATCCAGACGCGGCCGAACTTGGACGACGCGACCGTCGCCAGCGGTATTTCCTCGGTCGCGTTGGGTTACAGTCGTGCATTCTCCAACAGTTACTACGGATCGTTCTATCAGCAGGATCGTGGCTACCTGCAGTTCAGTATGTTCATCTTGGGGGCAGTGGCCGGAGGTCTCGAGTTCGGTGTTTCTCGCGTCGCTTTCCCAGAGGTGGCAGTGCCGCCGGCGCCGGCTCGCCCGGGGTTTTCGCAGTTGCGGATCGACAGCAGGGTTTTCGGAGAATACCGCTTCACGGATACCTTGGCGGTGAACGCGAGCCTGCTGTTCGATCAAGTAAACAGCCCTGTGGTGAACGCCGAGGACCTGGGGTATTCGCGGTGGCAGGCGTTCTTGGGTGTGCGTTGGTTCATGTGAGAGCGTCGGGCGCCGGGCGCAGGCCAGTCGAAAGGCGGGCGTTGCTCGGAATCGCTGGCTGTTTGTTGTTTGACTTGGGCTGCGGAGGCGCGAGTGACAACGCGCGCTTGAATCTACCTGCATCCACCGAGAAATCGACGGTCGGACCGGGCGATGTCTTCACGATGGAAGTCGTCGGCGAGAAGGACTTGCCGCGGGAATACCAGATCGCCTCCGATGGCAGCGTGGACCTGCCCTACCTGCACACGGTACAAATCGCCGGGCTCGAGCCACAGGAGATCGGTCGGCTGATTCGTAAGCTCCTGATGGAGAAGCAGCTCTTGAACGACCCGAGCGTGGTGGTGCGGGTCAAAGAATACAACAGCCGCCGCGTTACGATCATGGGGCAGGTGGCCAAACCGGGCACGTTCCCGTTCACGTCAGGGCTCACGCTAATTCAGGCGCTGTCGCAGGCAGGCGGCCTGACTGGTCTCGCCAACATCGATCGCGTGAACTTGACTCGTCGCAGCGCGGGCGGCTCACGCACCGTCGTGATTTCCATAGGCACGATTATGGAAGGGCGCTCAGCCGATATCCCACTGCAGTCCGGCGACCGTATCTTCGTTCACGAACGGATGTTTTGAGCGAGCGCTTGGTGCTGGTCTCTCAGTCTGTTGGCGGTGTGAGGCGCGCGAAGGCGACGAAGCGCATGCTGGGTACGCCGAAGGCGAAGCTCGAGCCGGCGGCGTTGCCGGACAGCGGCAAACCGCTGCCGCCGCCGACGCCGACCGAAAGCGCCGGAATGCCGTGCGGAGCAAAGCGCAGCGAGCTCAACCATTCGCTGGCCAGGTAGGACACCTTGCCGCTCGGGATCAGGCTCGGCAAGAGATAGGCCTCGGCGGCGAAGGACAGACCGAGTCGTTCGAGCTCGTAGCCGGCGCCGACGGCCAGCAGCGCCTGGCTGCCGAGACGCAGTCCGAAAAATTCCGTCGGGCGACGCAGGCGGGCTCCCAGCTCTGCGCCAAAGAAAAAGCCGCCCAGCTTCGAGTCCAGTGCGAAGCTGGGACTGGCGACGAAGCTCCGCTCTCCCGCCAGCGCTACGGCTGCCCCGAGCGGCAGTTTGGTTTCGAAGCGCAGCTTGGCACCCAGCGCGGCTGAATGGAGCGGCAGCGAATAGCCGAAGCCGAGGCGCGGGTCGTGCAGGCTGGTCAAGGGGATGTCGGGGGCAGACTGGCTGGTGACGCCCTTGATACCGGCGCCCTGCTGGTCTAGCCCGGCGGGCACCAGTAACGTGAGCTCCAGCCGATTTCCAAGTCCCAACCGCGCAGCCAGCGAGGCGTCCGTCGACAGGCGCAGCAGGTTGATGTCGCGGCCGCTCTCGTTCGGCGACGGCACGGTCAAGACCGCCGGGCGGTATCGAAACGCCGCGGTCAGGCCGACCTCGAACTTGCCGCCGGTGAGAGCCGCCGCGTCGGAGACCAGCAGCAGTCGTTTGGCGCTGGGACTGAGCCAGAGCGGTTCGGCGTCCACGCACGGGCTGCTCGGAGAGTTACAGTTGGCCGACGCCGGCGGCGCGAGCGTCGTGAGGAGCGCGCTCAAAGCGATCGGCAAAAGCAGCGCGGCGGAGCGCACACGCCCGAACCTACCAGAGGAAACCTTTCGTGTTGATCGATGCTTCTAATCCCTTGATCCTCGGCTCGGGCTCACCCAGGCGCCGCGAAATCCTTTCGGCCCTCGGGCTGCCTTTCGTCGTGCTGGCGGCCGACATCGACGAGGAGCGCAGGCCGGCCGAGCCCCCGCTCGTCTATCTGGAGCGCATCGCCGCCGAAAAACTGGCCGGGGTGCGCGCGCGACTGGGCGCCGCGGCCCACGCCGCCATCTTGGTCGCTGACACCACCGTCGTGATCGACGGCGATGTCCTGGGTAAGCCCGTCGACGTCGACGACGCCGCGCGGCTGTTCTCGCGCATCGCCGGGCGCGTCCATTCCGTCTACACCCGCTACGCCATCGGCCTGAACGGCGAACAAGGCGTACGGCTGGCTCGCACTATCGAGACGCATGTGCATATCCGGGCCGCCGACGCCGCGGAGATTCGCGCCTACGCTGCCACCGGCGAGGGGCTCGACAAGGCGGGCGCGTACGCGGCCCAAGGCATCGGCTCGTTCTTCATCGAGCGCGTCGTCGGCTCGTACTCGAACGTCGTGGGGCTGCCGGCTTGTGAGGTGCTGGGTGACCTGCGCGTGCTCGGCTTGATCGGCAGCGTGGCGTTCGCGCGAGTCGAGGCGCGCGTGTGACGGGGCACGGCGCCGACAACTCGGCGGCCGTGCGGCGGCAAGCTGCCTGGCTCTTCGTGCTCGCGCTCGTGCTTCGGCTGCTGGTGGTCGCGTACGCCGGGCGCCGCTTTCCGCCCGCCGATGACGGCATATTTTATCACGCGGTGGCCCAGCGCCTGGCTCGTGGGCTCGGCTATACCTGGGCATGGCCGGACGGCTCCGTCACGTACGCCGCGCACTATCCGGTGGGCTATCCTGCGCTGATCGGCGCCGCCTACGCGCTGGTCGGCAGCGCACCGTGGAGCGCGATGCTCGTCAACGCCGTCATTGGCTCGCTACTCGTCGTCGGCGTCCACGCTTGCGCGCTTCAGGTCACCTCGCTCGGCAGCGCTCGGCTGGCGGCGCTGGCGGTTGCGCTGCACCCGACGCTCATTCTGTACACGGCTGCGCTGATGACCGAAGCCGTCAGCGCGGGGCTTTTGATGCTGCTGGTCGCTTACGCCTTATGGGCGCGAAATAGCGAGCGCGGCTGGGTTTGGCGCTTGCCGCTCGGCTTAGGCGGAGCGCTCTTGGTGCTGATACGACCGCAACTGTTGCCGCTCGTGCCGCTGCTGGGCGCGGTGGCCGTCATTGTGCCCGCGCACGCTGCCTTCGGGCGAGGGTTTGCGCGGCGCTGCCGAGGCGCTGCCGAGGTGCTGCTGCTCGCGCTCGCGTGTTGCGCACCCTGGACCTTTCGCAACTGCGAAAAGATGGACGGCTGCGTCTTCGTGAGCGCGAACGGCGGCTGGAACCTATTGATTGGCACGCTGCCGGAGGGGCAGGGGAGCTTTGCCCCTATCGCCGGGCCCACGGTGCCGCCGGAGTGCCGCAGCGTGTTCGGCGAAGCCGGCAAGGATCGCTGCTTCGGGCACGCGGGCGCGCAGCGCATCCGGAGCGAGCCTTGGGCTTGGCTCTCGCTCGCCCCGCGAAAGCTCAGCCAGCTCTTCGATCACGCGGCGGTGGCGAGCGGGTACCTGCAAACCTCGAATCCCCAGCTCTTCACCGATCGGATGAAGCGTGCAGTGAGCGTGGTGGAAACGCTGTACTCGCGCGGACTGCTGCTCGGCGCCTGTCTGGGGCTGCTGCGTGGAGCGACCTGCTGGTACGGTCGAGGCTTGTCAGTCATGGGAGCGCTCTTTACGCTCACTCCCTGGGGCTTCTTGGCCGAGCTGGGCCTACTGGGGGCCTTGCTGGCAACGCGTCCAGATCCGGGCCGACGGCCGCTTTTCTTGTTTGCGACGGCGGTTTTGGGGCTGTGCCTGCTTACCCACATCGTGTTCTTCGGAGCCGCCCGCTACGCGCTGATTTGGACGCCCTGGCTGCCCTTATTGATGGTCAGCGGCGGGGAGCAGCGGGCAGAGGCCGTCGCGGGCGCTCGAGTCTTTTGACAGCGGCGTGTGGGGCGAGAGATAATTTCGGGTCCCTTGCAGGAGCTCTCGGATGCCGCTGATTGAAACGGAAGAAGCCTCACGTCGCCTTGCTCGTGCCATCGCCAGCGACCTCTCCCTCTACAACGAAGAGAAGATCATCCGAGGTATCGAGCACGACTCTTTGTTCGAGGAACTGGCCGAAGAGATCGAAGAGGGCCGAGCGCTGTACAAGAGCCGCGTGTCGCCCGACCTCTACCATCGCAACTTCTACGATCGCGCCCTGGTCGACATCTTGGTCAAGTCCAAGGGGCACATCAAAAGTCGACTCTGGTAGCGGCGCTGAAACAGCTCTTCGAGCTTCCGCCGCACGAGCTACCGGAACGCGTCGACAAAGCGTTAGCGCGGCTGCTGCCTGAGGTGTCCCGCGCCACGGTGCAGCGCTGGATCAGCGAGGGCCGCGTCAAAATCGACGGCCAGATCTGCCGCCCGAAGCAGACCGTACGCGGTGGCTCGCGGCTCGAGGTCGAACCGAGTGATCCTCCGCCGAGCACGGCGCTTCCCGATCCCGACGTAAAGTTTCAAGTCTTGTACGAGGATCAGCACCTGATCGTCGTGGACAAGCCAGCCGGTCTCGTCGTGCACCCGGCGCGTGGGCACGCCTCGGGCACGCTGGTGAACGGACTCTTGGCGCGCGGCGGGTTCGAGCGTGCCAGCGCCGATGCGCGCGATCCGAATGCTTCGGTGCGACCAGGAGTCGTGCATCGTATCGACAAGGATACGAGTGGCGTCTTGGTGGTCGCCAAAGACGAGCCGACGCGCGAAGGCTTGAAGAAGCAGCTCTCCGAGCACACGATGGAGCGGCTGTATCGAGCGCTGACGCTCGGCGTCCCCAAGAGCGGCACGATCGACACGCTGTACGATCGCCACCCGCGCTCGCGTTTGCGCTTCACGTCGAAGACGACGCGCGGCAAGCGCGCAGTCACTAACGTCCGAGTCGTCGAGACTTTGGCCTTGGGACGCGCAGCGCTCGTCGAGTGTCGCCTCGAAACCGGGCGCACGCACCAAATTCGCGTGCACTTGTCGGAGCAAGCTGGCACGCCGCTTTTGGCGGACTGGCTGTATGGTCGCGCGCCGCTCGCGCCCGAGCTACAGGCCATCGTCACGGCACTGGGGCGCCAAGCCTTGCACGCCGCGGTGCTCGGCTTCGTGCATCCGGTGAGCCAGGGCGCGCTGCGTTTCGAGTCGCCGTTGCCTGCGGATTTGTCGGCGGCGCTGGTGGCGCTGCGCGCCCTCAAAGCTTGACTGCGTTGCCGAAGCGTTTGCTGAGCGAGGCCTTGCCCACCTCGCTCAGGTCGTTGGCGAACATCTCGAGCTTGGTGAGGCCCTTGAGGTTCGGCGACGCCGCGAGCGCTTTAGCGCCCGCGTCGCCGATGCCGTTGGCGCTGAGATCGAGCGTACTGAGCGACGTCAGCCTGGGCGAGCCGGCCAACGCCTTGGCGCCGTCGTCGCCGAGGGAGTTGCCGGACAGCGCTAGCACCTTGAGCTTGAAGGAGCCCTTGGCGAGCGCTCTGGCGCCGTCCGCACCGATGTCGCTGCCGAGTAGGAACAAGGCGCTCAGCTTGCCGACCCCGGCCGCCCCGAGCGCCTTCACCCCCTCGGCGCCGATGGGATTCATGCTCAAATCGAGCGAGCTTAGCGCCGGATAGCCGTGGCTTTTGGCGAGCGCTTTGGTGCCCTCGGGACCGATGCCGTTGCCGCTCAGGTTCAGCGTCGTCAGGTGCTCGAGCTTGCCTTCCGACAGCGCACGCGCACCGTCGTCGCCGATCTCGTTGCCGCCCAGGTCGAGCACGGCCAAGGCTCGCAAGTGCGAGGAGCCGAGCAGGCCTCGTGCCCCGCTCGGACCGAGCTCGTTGTCGCTCACGTCGAGTTTTTCGAGGCTGTCGAGAGTGTCGGCGCCGCCGAGCACACGGCCGAGCTCGGCGCCCCAGCCTTTGGCCGCGAGGTCGAGCTCCTTAGCGCTGGGCGCGCGCAGCTTGGCGCGCAGTGCGTCCAAGGAATCGAGCGCGCCGTCGCCGCGCGGCTTCTTGCTTTCTGGCGTCGCGCCATCGGCGTCGTGCGCGCCCGCACCGTCCGGCGAAGCAGCGCCCTGACCCGCGCCTCCGCAGGCCTGACACAGCACGATCGAGAGGGCGATCACGGCCAGAAGCGTCGAAAGGCGGACGGCAGACATGGGCAGAATGCCCGAAGCTAGCCGATCCCTGACTCGGCCGCACCGGCTCCGGGCTCGATCTCGGTCGCGAACGCGGCCGGAAAGCGCAGCCGCAGCACGAACAACGCGATGAAGCCGACCAGCACCGCCCACCACAAGGTGGCCAGGCGTACCAGAATCATCGCGGCCGTCGCCGCGCCTTGTTCGACACCGCCCAAGTGGGTGAGCGCCCCACGCAGCATGCCCTCGACGAGGCCCAAGCCTCCGGGCACTGGAATCAGCGCACCGGCCAGGGTGGCGGTCGAATAGAAGAACACCGAAAGGCTCAGCGGTACGCTTTGGTGAAAGCCGCGCAATAGCACGTACAGCGCCGTGCCTTCGGCGCCCCAAGCGCATACGGAAAGTAACGCCGGTATCGGCAACGCGCTCGGCCGGGCTAGCACGCGCAGGCTCGACAGTGACTCCCGAAGCTTGGGCACGAAGCCGCCGAGCTTGCCACCCCGCGCCTCGAGCCGATCGCACAGCCAGAGGGTCGGCGGCTGCCACAGGATGAGAACGAGGCCCACCGCGACCGCGACCGCGCCCGCCACCGCCCAAGGCAAGCCCCTGGGAAAGGTCGCGCCACCCAGCAAAATCAGCAGCACGATGCCGATCACGTCCGTCAGGCGGTCAGCGATCACGATCGGTGCGGTGCGTTCGGCAGCGATGCCATGCGTCTTGGCCAGGACCGCGCTCTTGAACACCTCGCCCACTTTGCCTGGCGTGATCGTGAGCACGAAGCCGGTCAGGAACACGAGCAGGCTGTCGAGCGGCGGGATGCCTCGGATGTGCAAGCGCGCGAGATAGTATTGCCACTTGCCGAAGCGCAGCAGGTAGTTCAAGCACGCGAGCGCGAGCGCGAGCGCGAACGCGCTCTTGTGAAACAGCGCCAGGCTGGCCCCCATCTGGTGCACGCCCGTGTAGACGGCGAACAAGCCATACAGGAGGACCCCGACGAAGGTGACGAGCAGGACCCGCCGCAGCAGCTTGTTCACTTGGCCCTCCTTCGCCACGCGCGCGTCAGGGCCAGCCCGGCCACGCAGACCAGCGCCACGCTGACGAGGCTGACCAGCCAGGCCGGGGCGGGGACGATTCCGCGCGCGGGACCCTCGGGCGGCCGCTCCACCAGGGTCGTCGTCGCAGGGCCTTTCACGCGGCCCCCATAGCCTTGCGCCTTCCGCCCCGCAACTGGCCCATGATGCTAAGCTGCGCGCCCTTCACCGTGACTTCAGATCCCGCGAAATCCCAAGACGCTGCGCTCCTCAGCCAAACCTCCGAAGCCTGCGGCCGCCTGCGCCAAGAGGTCGGGCGCGTGATCGTCGGCCAAGACGCCGTGCTCGACCACCTGATCGTGGCGCTGCTCACGCAGGGGCATGCGCTGCTAGTGGGCGTGCCGGGTTTGGCCAAGACGCTCTTGGTGTCGAGCCTTTCGCGTGCGCTCGATCTGAGCTTCGGGCGTGTGCAGTTTACGCCGGACCTCTTGCCCGCCGACATCACGGGCACCGATGTGCTGACCGAGCGTGATGGCCGTCGCGAGCTGAGCTTCCTGCCTGGGCCGATCTTCAAGAACCTGGTGCTGGCCGACGAGATCAATCGCACGCCGCCCAAGACGCAGGCTGCGCTGCTGCAGGCGATGCAGGAGCGCGCCGTCACCGTCGGCGGCGCGACGCACCCGCTGCCCGGACCCTTTCAAGTCTTCGCCACCAGAAACCCGATCGAGCAGGAGGGCACTTACGCCTTACCTGAAGCCCAGCTCGATCGCTTCTTGCTCGAGGTGCACGTCGAGTATCCGAGCGAAGAAGAGGAGCGCAAGATCGCGCGCCGCACGACCTCCGGCAGCGTGCCAGAGGTTTCGCGCGTGCTGGCGGCAGAAGAATTGCGCATGCTGCAAGCCTTCATTCCGCGCGTGCCGGTAACGGAGCAAGCCGTGGAGCTTGCCGTGCGCTTGGCGCGAGCGACGCGTCCGAGCGAATCCGCGAGCTCCGAAGTGAAGAGCTACGTTAGGTTTGGCTCGGGTCCGCGCGGCAGCCAAGCCCTGGTGCTGGCGGCCAAAGCCCACGCGGCCATGCGCGGACAAGCCGCCGCCGACGTGGAAGACGTGCTGGCTCTGGCATTGCCGGCGCTCAGGCATCGTTTGGTTTTGTCGTATCGGGCGGAGGTCGACGGCGTGAAAGATGCCGACGTGGTGGCTGCGGTCGTGAGGCTGGTGAGAGTTTGAGCGACGCGGGCGACCTCAAACAGCGCATCAAGCTGGCGCTGATCGAAGAGCTGGACCTACGAGGCAAGACCGTCGCCGACATCGACGACGGCGCGCCCTTATTTGGCGAAGGGCTAGGCCTGGATTCGCTCGACGCGCTACAGCTGGCCATGGCCATTGAAGAGCGTTTCGGCGTGGCCGTGCCGGAAGGCGACGCGGGGCGCGCCGTCTTTGCCTCGGTGAACGCCATCGCCGAGTTCTTGGTGCGTTCCGCTGGTGCCGGCGCACCGGAGGCCGGGCAGTAGCAGTGCCGGCGCCGCGCATCGCCGTCAGCGGTGTCGGGGTTGTGTCGGCGCTGGGACAGTCGGCCTCGCAGACTTTCGGCGCGCTCATGACGGGCGAGCGAGGCCTTCGCCCGCTCAGGCTGTTCGACCCCGGCGACGTCCGCTCGAAGCTCGTCGGCGAAGTGCTCGATCTGCGCGTGCCCGAGATCGCCGGTCGCGCAGCCGTTCAGGACTTTTCGCGCACCGACGCGATGGCCGTGGCCGCGGCGCGTGAAGCCGTTGCGCAGGCCCGGCTGCCCGCCGGGGCGCGTTTGGGGGTGGTGCTCGGCGGCACCACCGGCGGCATGTTCGAAACCGAGGAGGTGCTATCGAGCCCCACGCTCGCGACGCTTCCGGCTACGCGCGCCGAGCAGCTGGTGAGCTACCCGCTTTCAGCGAGCCTGGCGCGCGTCGCGGCTGCGGTCGGGGGCGTGAGGCTGCGCCGCAGTATTTGCAGCGCCTGCTCGGGCGGGGCGATCGCGCTGGTGCAAGCCGTCGCCTGGCTCGCGCAGGGCGAGGTCGATTTCGTGCTCGCCGGAGGCGCCGACGGCTTGTGTCGATTGACGGTGCTGGGCTTCAACGCGCTCGGCGCAACGGATCCCGAAGCCTGTCGTCCCTTCGACCGCGCCCGCGCTGGCCTCAATCTCGGCGAAGGCGCCGCGGTCTTGGTGCTCGAACGCGAAGAGACGGCGCGGCTCCGCGGCGCCGACGTGCTCGCTTGGCTGGACGGCTACGCGGTGGGCGCAGAGGCGCACCACATCACTCACCCGGACCCGAGCGGCGCGCGCGCCATTCAGTTGCTGCGCGGCGCGCTGTCGCGAGCGGGGCTTGCGCCGGACGACGTCGACTACGTGAACGCCCACGGCACCGGCACGCAGCAGAACGACGCCATGGAGGCGCGGGCTTTGCTCGAGGTTTTTGGCCGCGATTCCGCGTGCTGGGTTTCCAGCTCCAAGGCTCAGCTCGGCCACACGCTCGGTGCCTCAGGCGCGCTGGAGGCCGCGCTCACGGTGCTCGCGGTGGCGGGCGGCGCCGTGCCGCCGACGGCAGGCCTAGCCGATCCCGAGCTGGCAGGTCTGCGCCACGTTCTGGGGCAGGGCAGGCGCCAGCCGCTGCGCGCCGCGGTCTCGAGCTCCTTCGGCTTCGGCGGCATGAGCTGCGTGCTGGCTTTTTCGGCGCGAGACCGCCCGGCGTGTGCGCCCGATCGAAAGGCGCGCCGGGTGGTCGTGGTTTCGGTGGCCGTGCTCGACGCGGGCGCAGAGCCGGCGACCTTGCTGGACGCCGAACGCTCTCGGCGTTTCGACGCTGGCTCGGCCCTGGCCGCCGCGGGCGCTGCCAAGTTGGTGCAGGGCGCGGGTGAAACTGGGCTAGTGCTCGGCTCCGCATTCGGCAATGTCGAACGCACGATGGCGTTCTTAGCACGTGGGCGCGAGCGCGGGCCACGTCACGCTCCGCCCGCGGAGTTTCCGCACTTGGTGCCCTCGGCGCCGGCCGGCAACGCGTCGGTGTACGCCGGCCTGACTGGCCCCGTCTTCGCAGTGAGCGCGCTTTCGCAGAGCGGCGAGGCTGCTTTCGACGCCGCCTGCGAGCTGCTCGAGCTCGGCGTCGCCGAGCGCATCGTTGCAGGAGCCGTGGCGCCGAGCGACGCGATTGTCGAACGCGTGCTCGGTCCGCTGCTCGATCCGAGCGGCTTCCACGCCGCGGCGCGCGGACAAGGCGCCGGTTTCGCCCTACTCGCGGCAGAGAGCGCGACCAGCGCACCGAGCGGCGCGCTCGCAGAAGTCCGGGTCAGGTGCGCGGGCGAGCTGGCAGACGAGCCGGGGTTGCCTGGGGTGCCCGAGCTTCAGCCGGGCTGGCGCGCGCGCGTCGTGCTGGGCGTGGCGGGTCCGGAGCTGCGTCGGGCGCTGGACGCTTCGAGTTGGAGAGCGACGGAGCGCGTCGATTTGGCGACCGAGCACGGCTATCACGAGGCGCTTGGCGCTATTGCGATCGCCGTCGCTGCCGAGCTGCTCGCGGCCGGCGAGCTCGACGGGGTGCTGGTGCTGTCAGGGTCCGGGCGCGCGTTTTCCGCCAGTTTGCTCGGGCGCGCGAACGAGAGGGATTGAAGGGCGGTGGCGGCCACGATAGTCGCGTACGGTGCTGCCTCTGCGCTCGGCCTGGGGCGTGCCGCTTTCGACGTCGGTAAGCCGCACGATAGGCCGCGGCCTGTTTGGTCGACGCGCGCGCCGGGCAAGCCCTTCGGGCGCGTGCTGGGTTGTGATGCCGAGCGCGCGGATCGTCCGCGGGCGCTGCTCGAGCTGGGGCTGAGCCAAGTCGCCGAGCAGTTGAACGTGCTGAACCCGAATTGGCGCAGCCTCCGCGTCGGGGTCGTCATTGGCACGTCGAGCGGCGGCTTCGCGGCGCTCGAGCGCGCCCTGGCCGCTCGAGCACCCGCCGGCGCGACGGATTGGAACAAGAGCGCGTACTTCGCCCCGCTCGACGCCGTGCTCGACACTTTGGGGCGGCCGCCGGAACGGCTGGTCTCGCTCTACGCGGCCTGCGCGTCCTCGGCGCTCAGCATCGGTCTGGGCCTGCGTTGGCTCGAGCTTGGCGAGGCCGAGCTGGTGATCGCCGGGGGCTACGATGCAGAGAGCGATTGGGTTTGCGCTGGCTTCGACGCGCTCAAGGCCACCAGCGCGGGCAATCCGCGTCCCTTTCGTGCTGAGCGTGACGGCATGGCGCTCGGAGAGGGGGTGGCGCTCGTGGCGCTGGCACCCGGCGGCCAGCGCTCGCTCGGCTCCGTGCGCGGCTTTGCGGCGACGACCGACGCGGTTCACATCACGGCGCCCGATCGCACGGGTCGGAGCTTGGCTCGCGCTGCCGAGCAGGCGCTGGCGGCGGCGGCGCTCGCGCCGAGCAGCGTCGATTTCGTGAGCGTGCACGGCACCGGGACGTCGTTCAATGATGCCGCCGAGGCCGCCGCGCTCAGCCTGGTCTTCGGAGAGCACGCTTCGCAGCTGAGGCTCCATGCCTTCAAATCGGTGGTGGGCCACACGCTCGGCGCCGCTGGAGCCCTTGAATCGCTGGCGGCACTTTCCGCGCTCGAAAACGGCGTCGTGCCAGCGTCGGCCAGCCCCGGTACCCCCATGACCGAGCTGGCCGCCAGTGTGCTCGACGAAAATCTGCCGCGCCCTGTCGAGCATTGCTTGAAGCTTGCGACGGCCTTCGGCGGCGCTAACGCGGCACTGGTCTTGGCGCGCTCGGCGACGCCGTTTCGAACGCGAGCGCCGCGGCCGATCTACTTGGTGGCGGTAGGCCAGCCGTGCCGCGAGCTCGACCCGACACGGCTCGAGGGGCTACTCGTGTCGGCCAGCGAGCGACTGCCGCGCTCCGATGCGCTTTCGGCGCTGGCCGTGGCCGCGAGCGCCGAGGCGCTGCGCGCCGGCCGCGACGTTGTCTTCGATCGGCTACGGACCGGTGTGGTGGTCGGCAGCGTCGGCTCGAGCCTGCAAGCCGACGAGGAATTTTCGCTACGGCTCATGGCTCGCGGCCGCGAGCATGCCGAGCCGCGGCGTTTCCCGGCGACGTCACCCAACGCCTGTGCGGGTCACGTCGCCATCGCGTTCGGCCTGGGCGGCCCCTCGCACGCGGTGGGCGCCGGAGCCGGAGCGGCGCTCGAGGCGCTAGAGGTAGCCTGCGATTGGCTCGCAGGAGGCGACGCTGACGCGATGCTGGTCGTCGGCGCCGAACAGAGCGGCAGCACCGTGAGTCGCGTGCTCGGGGCACGCGGGCTCACTTGTCCCACGGAAGGGGCGTTCGCGGTCCTGCTCTCGACCGCTCCGCCGGGCGTCCTGGTGGGCCAAGAGCTGCGCCTGTGCGCCCGGGGCTTGGCCCCGGACCCTGAAAATCTCGGGTTTCGGGGTCTGCAGGCGTGGTGCCGCGCAGCTGGCTTGCCCGGCCCGGGGGGTTTTGGCAGTGTGCGCCCGCCGGAATAGCCCCCCGCTCTCCGGCGTTTTCGGTAAAACGTGAAGCCCTTGTCCGCCATCCTGAAGCTCCCCGCGACGCTGGTCTGTTTGGCCCTGGTCGGCTGCTCCCACGACTACATCCCCAACACGCAGGTAGAGGACTCGGACTTCAACCGTCAGGTCATCGCCTACTGTGAGGACTATCGGCACGCCGTCGAGCATCGCAACAGCGACCTCTTAGTGAAGATGGCCGACGTGAAGTACTACGAGGACGGCGGCACCGTCGACACGAGCGACGACTTGGACCTCGAAGGGCTCAAGAAGTACCTCGACACTCAGTTTCGAAAAACGACGCAGATTCGCTACGAAATCTTCTACCGCGACATCAGCGTTGGGCGCAGCAACCAGGTGTTCGTCGACTACACGTACAGCGCCAGCTACAAGGTGCCGCTGCCCGATGGCACCAAGGCCGAAGACGCCGTCTGGCGCCGGCGCGTCGCTGACAATCGCCTCGAGCTCGTGCGCGACGGCGAAAAGTTTCGCATTCTCTCGGGTATGTAGCCGAGTGCGCGTCTCAGCGCGGAGCCTCGTTTTCAGCGCGTCAGGATGCTGCAGCTCACGCCGTCCAGTCGGCGTAGCGCCTGACCGTCGGCGCTCAGGACTTCCCAAACGGGGCGGCCGTATTTTTCGCTCCAAGCGTAGCGCAGGCCAAGCCCCGCGTTCGCGTCGGCGCCCGCTCGTTGCGCGGCGATCCAAGCATCCTCGAACAGACAGTTCGGCTCCGGCGCGACGCGTCCCTTGCCGGTGCGCTCTTCGTTCTTGGTGAGCGCACCGCCAGTGCTACTGAGCGCCAAACGCTCGTTACTTGCTTCCGCGCCGCCGGTGATGCGCTGGCCACTCGGCTTGGCGAAGCTGATTTCGACCTTGCCGCCGGGCGCTACGCCACGGGCGTCGAGCGGTCCCGCGTTCACGCTGACTAGCACCGCGTCGTGACGCCACGTGCTGGCTTCCCGGCGAGCTACTGCCAGCAAGCTGCTCGGCTCCAAGCGTGGTGGGGCTTGGCTCGAACTGGGACTGGCGCTGGCCAAGCTGGCGTGCGGCGCCGCAGCGGCTCTGCTCGGCTGACGTAACCAAACCATGGCGCCTGCGGCTACCAAGCCCAACACCACGAAGCCGCCCACGGCCAGTACCGCGATCGCAATCCGCCGCGAGTCGTCCCTCGGCGGGGTGGGGCGGGGCATCGGCGGCCCGCTGCGGGGAGCGGGAGCCGCGGGCAGCCAGAACCCGCAGCTTTGGCAGCGCGTGCCAGAGGCGCGCACGTCCGCACCACATTGCGGGCAGGCTTGAGCCGTCGCTGTAGGCATCACCATCGGGAGTCTCTAGCGGGCCTTAGCTTCGACCCAAACCGTCATGGTAGCCGAAAGTCTTCCGCTATTTCAGCGATCTCGAAGCTCGAGACGCCTGCCTTGGGCCGCAGGCGAAAAGCCAGCTCTTGCCCGAAAAGGCGGGTTTTCCCGGCCCAGGAAAGACCCGGTCGCGCCACGACCACGACTTCGCTCGGCGACTCGGGTGGCGAGACGCCGTCGCGCTTGGCGCGTTCGGCGCTGCCGTACGTGTAGGTGTGAAGCGTCTGTGGGGCGGCCACGACGCGGCCCGAGAGGCTCGTGTAGTCGAGCTGAGCAAAGCGAGCCCGCCAGGCGGCTTGCGCTGGTTGCCGATTGCCCTCCGATACCATCACGGCCTGGGTCGCGAGCAGCGGGAACAACTCGCGGCTCGACTCGCGGAGCACGGCGACGAAGAAGCGGCCGACGAGCTCGCGGGCCGCGTCGGAGTCGAGCGGCACGACCACCCGCTGAATGGCCGGCGCCTCGCCGGGGCTTGCCGCATCTGTCGCAGCCAGCGCCGCCTCGGCAGCGAACGTGGGCGGCCTGCGCGATAGCTCCGGAAAGTGTTCGGACGTCGCGAACACCGGACCCTTACCGGAGGCTGCGCACGACAGGACCAGCGCGGCCGCCAGCAGCGCCGGGCTGGGCGGCCTCACAGCGGCTCGACGCGCGGCTCGTCACTGCGGCCGAGGTGCACGATCGAGCGCGGGGGCGGCGACTGGAAGCCCGGCGGCACCGCATCGACATCGCAAGCGAGCAGCGAAAAACAGGAGCTCTCGATGCTCGGGATACGCGCTTTGCGCAGGCCGTCTTCGCCCAGAAGCTCCTCTATTTCGAAGCGGCCCTTCCAGCGACGCAGCACCACCGAGCCGCTGCGATTGACGGCAATCAACTGCTCACCGTTGGTGACCAGTATGTCACCCGTGTTCTCGCCATGGCCTTCTTCGGCAGAGAGCCGATCGACCAGGGCGATTGAGGCGCGCAGCGCCGCGGCCACGTGATCGCCTTGCACGTGAGCGTCGTCGAGGTGACCTGCGTCGTGCAGGAACGACAGGAACAAATAGAAGAAGCACTCGCTATCGGTCTCGCCCCGCACGTTACGCCGCAAAAATTCGGGCTGCGATTCGAGCAGGCGCGCGCGCAGCCGTTCGAAACCGACGATGGTCCCGGTCTGAGCGAACAGCCAGGCTCGGTAGCGGAACGGGTGCGTGTTCTCGGTGCGGAGCGCCCCCACGCTGGCACGCCGAACGTGACCGATCATGACGTCGGTGCGGATGTCTTCCGCGGCCTCGACCAAATCGATTTCGGCGCGGTCGTCGATGGGACGGCGGCGCAGCAGCACCTCGCCCGACTGGTAGAAACCCAGGCCCCAACCGAGTGGCTCGCCATCGGGCCGCCGTGCTTTGAGCAAGGCCCGATTCGCTTCCAGCACGCGCGCTCCGAGGTCGGCGCGGTTTCCGATAAAGCCGAACATGCGTGCCATGGTCTTGGGTGAGGGTCCGGTGGGTGGGCCGAGCTCCTGGTACAAGCATACCGCTCAGGAGCGGGCTCCGCACGTGGCTTCGTCAACGAGGTGCTCCCCGGCGCGGCCAGAAACATCCGAAAAGTGAGCGCGGGTCACGCGATGAGATTTGGCCGCGTAGCCAACCAGCAATTACCATGTGAGAAAGAGATGAATCGCGCAGCGTTCACGGAAGCACTGCTGGGAGTGATGGAGGCCAAGGAACATTGGGCCTGGCCTGACTTTACGCACGGAAGGGTGCCGCGTGAGTTGCTGCACGTTCACCTGGAGCAGGAGTACGCCACCTACGTGCGCGATTTTCCCGTGCTGGTGGCGCGTGCCTACGTGAATTGCCCGATTCCCGGAGTCCGCCGCGATCTGATCGAAAACGTGTTCGAGGAGGAGACAGGCCGCTTAGGGGCCGGTCGGCCGCATCCGGAGCTGTTCCTGGAGTACCCACGCGGGCTCGGCATGGATCTGAGCCGCTTCGAGCAGGTGCAGCTGCTACCCAAAGCGCGGGCTTATCGCGGCTACCTCGATGATTGCACCCTGCAACGGGGCTGGGAGGTAGCGGCCGCCGTGACGACGCTTTTCCTGGAGGGCACCAAGTTCGAGCGCGGCGAGCTAGAAAGCTCGGCGCCGCGACGTCCCGCGGCCGCGCTGGCCGACCATCCCCTGGTCAAACATTACGGCCTGCCCATCGAGGCACTCGGCCTCACGCGCGCCCACCGCAGCGTCGAAGGCGGTCACCGCGCCGCGGCGTGGCGTGGCCTACTCGACCATGTTCATGAGCAAAGGGTCCAGGAAGCGGTCGTAGAGGCCATGCGGGGCGCGCTCGACCACTGGCTGGGTTACCGTGACGATGTAGCGGAGGCGTGTGGAATTGTACGACGAGACGAGCGCGGCTAAAGTCCGCCGCTTCATGGCGAAGTCTCCGTTTTTCGTGGCGCTTGGTCTGCTGGGCTGTGGTGCCGTCTATCCGCAGCTCGAAACCCCGGTGCGCACGCCGCCCGCGCACGTGACGCTCATGCCGCCGCCGCCCGACGATCTGCTCTTCGTCAAATTTCAGAGCGCGGTGATACCGAGCCGCACGCGAGATGGACGCAGCTGGGATTCGGTGGGCGGGTCGCTGCCGGATGCGTTCGCCAAGCTTTATGTCGACGGCAAGGTAATCTTGGAGACGCCCGTGCAAAGCAACTCGCTCACGCCCACTTGGCCCGACCAACGCTCGGCCAACTACCATATCCGCGCGGGCGCCCCGGTGCGGGTGGAGCTGTGGGACAGCAACCCCATCAACAATCATCCGATTTGCGTATCGGACCTAGCGGAGCTTCAGCCCGAAGCCGAGGGGCCGCTCAAGATCAGCTGCAGCAGCGGCGCCGAGCTCGAGCTCACCGTGCAAGCCGCGCACGGGCGCATGGGCATCGGCTTGTCGTACGAGCTAAGGCGCGAAGAAGTGGTGGTCACGCGCGTCTTACGCGAGTCGCCTGCGGCGCGCGCCGGGCTGGTGCGCGGCGATCAGTTGCTCAAGATTCAAGGCAAGACCGTCAAGACCATGGACGACGGAGAAGCGCAGAGCCTGATCAACGCCAACGCGGCGACGGGCGTGAACCTGCTCGTGCGCAAGCTGGACAAGAGCGAGGTCGAGCTGACCCTCAAGGAGGGCGCGATTTACCCTGCAGTCGACGAGGGCGTTCCGGTCGATGGTTGAGCAGGCGGCTCTGGTCGCTGAAGTCTACGTGCTGGCGCGCGACACGCTGCTCGTGCGCGGCCCTGACAGAAAAGCGTGGCTCGACGGCCTGCTCACCTGCGCGGTCAGCCAGGTGTCGGCTGAGACGGCCGGCTACGGGCTGCTGCTGACCAAGCAGGGCAAGATCGTGACCGACGTCTTTCTCGTCGACACTGGGACCGAGCTGTTGCTCGGGCTAGCACCGGGCTCGGGCGCCAAGGTGCGCGAGTTGCTCGATCGCTATCTGGTCATGGAAGATGCGGAGCTTGCAGAGCCACCCGCGCCATTGGCCTGGCTGGTGCGCGTCGCGGGCGCGGCTGACGCAACCGGGGCAGGGCGGCTCGCCCGCGGCTCGCTGGTGCTTGGCAGCCTGCAGGCAGAGCTCGAAGTGACCGAGCAGCCCGGGCTCGCGTCAGCCGACGCCGCTGAGCTGCTGGCAGAGCACGGGTTGGGCGTCTTTGGTGTCGACTTTGGTGAGCACGACAATCCGCACGAGGCGTCACTCGATCGGCTGGCCGTGTCTTGGACGAAGGGCTGTTACCTGGGCCAAGAGGTCGTCTGCATGCAGGACATGCGCGGCAAAGTGAAGCGGCGGCTGGTCGCGCTCGACGGCGGCAGCGCGCTACTCGGCACCCTCGGGGGCGAGCCGAAAGCGGCTGAGGTGCTGGCTGCCGACGGCAGCGTCGTTGGCCAGGTGTCCAGCGTTCACCGCACGCCCGGCGGCGCCCGGGTTCTGGCCCGGATTTCCGCGTCGGCTCTCGAATCCCACGCCGAGCTCAGTTTGCGAGGCGAGCCGCTGCGTGTTGCTTTCGGCGCTGCATCCAAACTGGGCTAAGCTCGCAAGGCCCATGGACAAGCCTGCCAGTCGCGTTACCGAGAATGGACTGCGTGTCGCCGACGACGCCCTGAGTTTGATCGCCAAGACGCCGCTGGTGCGTTTGGGTCGCATCAGCCCGCAGGGTGGCGGAACGATTTGGGCCAAGGTCGAGTACATGAATCCGGCCGGCAGCGTCAAAGATCGGCCAGCCCTGTCGATGATCTTGGCGGCCGAAAAGAGCGGCGCCATCAAGGCCGGCTCAGTGATCGTCGAAGCTACCAGCGGCAACACCGGCATCAGCCTGGCCATGATCGCGGCGGTGCGGGGTTACCGCTGCGTGCTGGTGATGCCGGAGGACATGAGCCTCGAGCGGCGTTACATCTTGCGCGCCTACGGGGCCGAAATCGTGCTCACGCCAGCCACCGAAGGCATGGCCGGAGCCGTCAGCCGCGCGCGTCGCGTGCTCGAAGACACGCCGTCGTCCTTCATGCCCAGCCAGTTCACCAACGCGGCCAATCCGGAGAGCCACGAGCACGGCACCGCGCTCGAAATCTTGGAACAAGTGAGCGGAGACTTGGCGGCTTTCGTCGCTGGCGTGGGCACGGGTGGCACGATCACCGGCGTTTCGCGAGCCCTGCGCAAGAAGCTGGGCAACAAAGTGAAGGTGTTCGCCGTCGAGCCGTCGAGCAGCGCCGTGCTCTCGGGCAAGCCGCCGGGCATGCACGGCATTCAGGGGCTGGGCGCCGGCTTCGTGCCAGAAATTTTGGATCGCTCGGTGATCGACAAAGTCATCGAGGTGAGCGACGTCGCCGCCGAGCGGATGGCGCGCCGGCTCGCGCGCGAAGAGGGACTTTTGGTCGGCCCCTCCTCGGGCGCCAACGTTCACGCTGCGCTCGAGACAGCCAACGAGCTCGGCAGCGGTAACGTCGTCACGATCCTGTGCGACTCCGGCGAACGCTACCTGTTTTGAGCCGTCGCCGTCGCCGTCGCCCGTCGTCGGCGCTTTCGGCCGCGACCAACGAACGCTTCACTGGCCGCGAAAAACCGGCGTACGCCGCTCGAGAAACGCGCGCACGCCCTCTTTGCCATCTGCGCTTTGGAGCAGGGCCAGCTGCCCGTCGCGCTCACGCAACAATGCCGCTTTCAGCGCTGTAGCGTTCTCGTGAACGGCTTGCTTGATGCGCGCTAGGGCCAGCGGCGGACCTGCCGCGAGCGTCGCGGCGAGTGCCATGGCTGCGGGCTCGGTGTCGGCGTCGGCGGTCATGCTGGTGGCCAGCCCCAGCGAAACCGCCTGCGCGGCGTCGATGCGCGAGCCGAGCATCAGCATCTCCAGGGCGCGTGCGGCACCCAGCAGTCGGGTCAAGAAGTAGCTGCCGCCGCCGTCCGGCATTAAGCCCACGGCCACGAACTTCTCTTGCAAGTACGCCGATTCGGCCAGCACCCGGAAGTCACAGGCCAGCGCCAGGTCGGCACCGAACCCGACCGCCGGCCCCGTCACCGATGCCACGACGGGTTTGCTGAGCTCGACGATGCCGAGCGTGAGCGCCTGAAAGCGATCCATAGCAGCACCAAACTGGCCGCCGGCTTCCACCTCTTTGGCCAGCCAGCGCAAGTCTGCACCCGAACAGAAGGCGCCAGGGGTGCCTGAAAGCACCACGGCGCGCACTGAAGCCGCGCTGTCCGCACTCGAAAGGGCAGCGTGCAGGGCCTCGACGACCTCCAGCGTGAGCGCGTTCTTGGCGCCCGGCCGTTGCAGGCGGATCAGGCGCACGGCTCCCTGATCTTTGACCAAGACCTCCGGGGCGGGCGATTCCGACATGCCTCCAGCATGCCCGACCCTCCCCGGGCATGCTAGAGCGCGCGCATGGGCGAAAGCTTCGAGATCCCCAAGAGCCCAGAGCTGGCCGAGCAGCAGGGCCAAAGCTACCCGCGCCTGGTCGAAATCATGCGGCGGCTGCTCGCGCCCGACGGCTGCCCCTGGGATCGCGAGCAAAGCTACGCGTCGCTGCGCAAATACGTGCTCGAAGAAGCCTGTGAGGTCATCGACGCCATCGACTCGGGACAGCCGGAAGCGCTGCAGGACGAGCTCGGCGATTTGCTACTGCAGGTGGTATTTTTGGGCGAGCTGGCGCGTCGTGACGGAAAGTTCGGCCCCGACGACGTGGTGCGCGGCATCGTCGAAAAGCTCGTGCGCAGGCACCCCCACGTATTTGGTGAGGTGGAGGTCAGCGGCAGCGAAGAAGTGCTCAGCAACTGGGATAAGATCAAGCTGCAAGAGTACGGCGATCGCGGCGTCCTTGCGGGTCTGCCGCAAGCGTTTCCCGCGCTGGCTCGCGCGCAGCGTATGAGCGAGAAGGTGAGTCGCGTCGGCTTCGACTGGCCAGACGCGCGCGGCTCGCGCGACAAGGTGAGCGAGGAGCTGGGCGAGCTCGACGAGGCCGTGGCCGGCGGTTCTCAGGATCGCATCGAAAGCGAGCTGGGCGACGTGCTGTTCGCCTTGGTGAACTTTGCGCGCCATCACGGTGTCAACGCGGAGCTCGCCCTGCGCAAGACCGCGGATCGCTTCGCCGGCCGCTTCGCCCACGTCGAAGCGCGCGTGAAAGAGCAGCATGGCGGCTTTCCGCGCGACAAAGACGGCAAGCCTACGCGAGGTCTGCCCCTGGAAACGCTCGATGGTTACTGGAACGAAGCCAAGGAGCGCGAGCTGTGACGGCCCAGGTCGATCCCGTCGGACGCCTTCCGGAAGAGTGGCGCGAGACCATGCGCGAGCTCGGTGAAAAGCCGTTCCGCGCCGAGCAAATCTTCCGTTGGATCCATGAACGCGGGGTGCTCGATCCGGAGCAGATGACGGATCTCGCCAAGCCGCTGCGCGAGCGGCTGAAGGCAGACGGCTTTGCTCCACCGGCCAAGATCGCAGAAGTGCACGCCGCGGCCGACGGAACGCGCAAGCTCGTGCTCGAGCTGGCCCACGGTGCGCGCGTCGAGTGCGTGATCATTCCGATGACCGACTTGGCCGGCGCCGACGCGGACGCCTCGGCCGCACCCGAAGACGACGAAGACGACCGGGACGAAGGCGCACCCGAAAAATCGCGCATCACCTTGTGCGTGTCGACACAGTACGGCTGCGCCATGGGCTGCGTGTTTTGTGCCAGCGGGCAGGCGGGGCTCCAGCGCGGTCTGACGGCGTCCGAAATCGTGGCTCAGGTGCTGATTTCGAAGACGCAGCTCACCCCGCAAGAAGAGCTCAAAAACCTGGTCTTCATGGGCATGGGCGAGCCCCTTCATCACTACGACGAGACGGCGCGGGCGATTCGGCTGCTCACGCACCCGGCTGCGCGCGGCATGAGCGCGCGGCGCATCACCGTCAGCACCGTGGGGCTCGTGCCGGGCATCGCCCGGCTGGGCGCCGATTTTGGCGGCAAAGTGGGGCTCGCTGTGTCGCTGCACGCGCCCAACGACGTGATCCGCGACCGCATCATGCCGATGAACCGGAAATTTCCGATCGTCGAGCTGATGCGCGCGCTGCGCGAGTACCCGCTGCCGCAGCGGCGCCGCATCACCATCGAGTACACGCTGATGGCAGGCGTCAACGACGGCGAGAGCGAGGCGCGCGAGCTGGTTCAACTCCTGCGCGGGCTGCGCGTCAAAGTGAACCTGATCCCGATGAATCCTATCAGCGCATCCGAGCTGAAGGCGCCGAGTGGCGCGCGAGTCGCGGCATTTCAGCGCGTGCTCTCGGAGGCGGGCGTGACCTGCTTCGTGCGCACGCGCCGCGGCGACGAAGTCTCGGCCGCCTGCGGTCAGCTGGCCATCGCCGACGATCTGGTGCGAAAAAAACGCGAACGCGACGCCTTGCGCGAAAAGACGTAAACCGCGGCGAACCGCTGACGTTCCCGGACGGTGGCAAGACACGGAGGAGAATAGGAAAAATGTTCAAGCGCGTCTTGGTGGCCAACCGCGGTGAGATTGCTTGTCGCATTTTCAGGACGCTCGAGCGACTGGGCATCGAGAGCGTGGCGGTGTTTTCGGACGCCGACGTGGCGGCGCCGCACGTCGCTGCGGCGGATCAGGCGTTTCGGCTGGGCCCGGCGCCGCTCGCGCAGAGCTACCTGAACTCGGACTTGGTCGTGGCGGCGGCGCTCGAGAGCGGCGCCGAGGCCATTCATCCCGGCTATGGGCTTTTGAGCGAGAACGCCGGCTTCGCCGCCAAGGTTCGCGCCGCGGGCCTGACGTTCGTCGGCCCGCCCGCGGCGGCGCTCGAGGCACTGGGCGACAAGCTCCGCGCTCGCGCGGTGGCCCGCTCCGTCGGCGCCTCGCCGCCGCCCGGCAGTGACGGTCCCGTGTTGCCCGGCGATGCCGAACGGCTCGCGCTCGAGGCGGAACGTATCGGCTATCCGATCTTGATCAAAGCAGCCGGCGGCGGTGGGGGCATCGGCATGCAGATCGTTCGGGAGCCGGGCGAGCTGTTGCGGGCTGCGCAAAGCTGCGCTGACCGCGGCAAAGCTGCATTCGCCGACGAGCGAATCTACATGGAGCGCTACCTCGAACAGCCACGGCACATCGAGGTGCAGGTGCTGTGCGACGACCATGGCAGCGCCGTGGCGCTCGGTGAACGCGAATGCAGCGTGCAACGTCGCCACCAGAAGATCATCGAAGAATCGCCGTCGCCCGCGGCGTTTTTTGCAGCTGCCGCCGGCGCCGAAAAGCGCCGGGCGCTGCACGGCACGGCCCTCGATGTCGTCAAGGCCGTTGGCTACCGCGGTGCCGGGACCGTCGAGTTCGTCGCGAACGCAGCTGGAGAGCTGTTCTTCTTGGAAGTGAATGCGCGCCTGCAAGTCGAGCATCCCGTGACGGAGGCGGTCACGGGGCTCGATCTGGTCGAGCAGCAGCTGCGCGTCGCCCTGGGTGAGCGACTGGACGCGACCGTGCTTTCGGCGACGTCTCGCGGTCACGCGATCGAGGCGCGCGTCTATGCAGAAGATCCGGGGCGCGGTTTCCTGCCGCAACCGGGGCGAGTGGAGGAGCTGGCGTGGCCGAGCGGCGAAGGCATCCGCGTCGATTCGGGCATCGCCGCCGGGCTCGAGGTAACTCCGCACTACGATCCGATGCTGGCCAAGATCATCGCTCATGCCGAGACGCGCGAAGGCGCCATCGCGCGTCTCGCCGCGGCGCTGGCCGGCACGCGCTTGCGTCTGGTAGGGCCCAAGGGCGCTCGCGTCACCAATCTCGAATTCTTGCAGCGTGTGCTGACTTGCACGGAGTTTGCGGCGGGACAGTACGACACCAGCCTTGCGGAGAAGCTGGTCAAGCGCGCATGACAGCGGCCGACGAGCAGCTTTTGGTCGCCGTACGCGCCTGGATCGACGGCGATCCCGATCCCGCCACGCGCGCCGAGCTTGCTGCGCTGCTCGACGGGGATCAGCGCGAAGCACTGGCGGAACGCATGCTGCCCCTGACCTTTGGTACGGCCGGGCTACGAGCCGAGGTGGGAGCTGGCAGCGGGCGCATGAACGCCGCCGTGGTGACTCGAACGGCCCACGGCATCGCTCGCTACCTCGTCGGGCAAGCCGGCGCCGCGGAGCGCCCGGTCGTCATCGGCTTCGACGCACGCCCGACGAGTCGGGGCTTCGCAGAAATTTCGGCAGGCGTGCTGCTCACGGCTGGTTTTCGCGTCGTCGCGTTCGCGGAGCCGACCGCGACTCCGCTGTGCGCGTTTCTGGGGCGTGAGTTGTCGGCATCGATCACCATCGTCGTCACCGCCAGTCACAATCCGCGCGCAGACAACGGCTACAAGGTCTACGGCGCGAATGCCGTCCAGATCGTTTCGCCGGTCGACGCCGAGATCGCACGCCAGATCGCCGCGGCACCCGCGGCGCGGCTGGTGCCCCGCCAAGCCGTTCGCTTCGAACAGCCGGCGCCTTCAGGCTTGACGCTCCGCCACGCGAGCGGCCTCGTTAGCTATTTTGCGGCTGTATCGGCCGCAATTCCGGCCCGCGCCGAGAGCCGCGAGTTGCCCATCGTCTACAGCGCACTCCACGGCGTGGGGGCCGCTCCGATGCGTCAAACGCTGGCCGATGCCGGCTTCAGCTCCGTCGAGCTGGTCGCTGCCCAGGCGGAGCCGGACGGCACCTTCCCAACCACGCCCTTTCCGAATCCCGAGGAACCTGGCACGCTCAATCTCGCGCTGCGCGAGGGAGAGCGACGAGCGGCCGCACTCGTGCTCGTCAACGACCCCGACGCTGACCGGCTGGCCGCCGCCGCTCGGCTCGACGGGGCGCTCACGGTGCTTGACGGCAATCAAGTCGGGGTGCTGCTCGCCGACTACGCGCTCTCTCTTCATGGCTCAGCGTCGACGCCGCTGGTCTTGAGCAGCGTGGTGTCGTCACCGCTCGTCGGTGTGTTGGCGATTGCGGCCGGCGCGCACCATGAGCGAACGCTGACCGGTTTCAAATGGCTATGGAGCGCAGCGCTCGAGCTCGAGCGGCGTGGCGTCGGCCGCTTCTGCTTCGCGTACGAAGAAGCGCTGGGTTATTCGGTGTTCCCCGCTGTCCGTGACAAGGACGGCATCGCGGCGGGGCGCGCATTGGCCGAGCTGGCAGCGGGGCTCCACGCGCGCGGGAAAAGCTTGTTCGATCGGCTCTACGAGCTTTACGCCACGCACGGACTTTGGGCAAGCGCCGCCAGGAACATCGCGCTCAGCGGTGGCGACGCCAGCGCGCGGCTCGCTCGCTGTCTCGACGCCTTGCCGTTGCGGAGCGATCTGCAGATCGCCGGAGAGCGCGTCCTGCGCATCGTCGATTACCGTGCCGGCGAGTTGCAGCGGCCGGTGTGGCTCGGGGCAAGTCCGCTCTTCGAGCTCGAGCTGGAGCGGGGCGGCCGCATCTTCGTGCGACCGAGCGGCACCGAGCCAAAGCTGAAGCTGTACGGCCACGTGCGGCATGACGTCACCCTTCGGAGTTACTTCGCGCGCGACCTGGCTGGGGCGCGCGCTGCGGCCGCGGCGCAGCTCGCAGCGCTGGAAACGGCACTTCAACTTTGAGCGGAAGCGCGCTAGGGTCGCCCGAAACGCGCTCAAATAAGGAGAAACATGAAGCACGCGCTATCTGCTCTCGCACTTTCGCTCGGTCTTCTGTTGCCTGCGCTGGCCCACGCTCAGGAGCTTGGCGCAAAGGGTGACGCTATTTTCTCCGTCGACCGGCTGATGGGTATTTCGGGTACACACGTCGCCGGCGAACGTGTCCCAAGCCACGTGCAGTATCACGACGACTGGACGTCGATCAGCTTTGGCTGGCGGGCGTCGCCCGACACCTCGCCGTTCGATATGCCGCGTTTCGCCTTCGACTACCTGGTCATCAATCATTTGAGCATTGGCGGTTCGCTCGGCTACGTATCGCTCGACGCCAACCAGGCCAACGACATTTCCATGTTCGAGGTCTCGCCGCGCATCGGCTACCTCTACTCGTTTGGCCGCGTCGTGGGCATCTGGCCCCGAGGGGGCTTCACGTATCATTCGACGAGCGTCAACAACGGCT
>Ga0307508_10000547_pt1 | contig 44487 bp, 56 predicted proteins | sample 9_EM_MG_FD_203089 | JGI IMG/M metagenome (GOLD analysis project Ga0307508, IMG submission 203089) | Populus trichocarpa ectomycorrhiza microbial communities from riparian zone in the Pacific Northwest, United States - 9_EM | ecosystem: Host-associated > Plants > Roots > Unclassified | place... | reverse complement strand
TTGAATATCTGGGTTGCCGAACGGGTGGTCACGGAAGATGAGAGTTTGCACCTGCAGCTTTGGCAACCGTCAACTCGCCAGAAACCGAAGGTTTGAAAATGCAGGTGGGCAACCGAACAGGCCCTTAAATCAGACAAATACCAATTACGAGGAAGGTTTTTGCTATCTGACCAAAGATAGCTGTCGGTTTAACGAACCACTACGAGAATGAGGTTTTGATGCCGACTCCTACGCATGAATTTTTATGGCTTCAATTATCAGTAAGTTTCCTCCAGAAGACAGATGCTAATTAAGATTCCTTTGGTCCTAGGAGTAGTTAGAAGGCGTAGATGTTCCCTTTGCCTACCAATCCCTGCCTTTAAGGGCTGCTCCTGTGAGACTTAGGTCCTATACTCACCAAGCTCCCAAACTTTCTCCCGAAACAGAGAGTATCCGTTTCTTACAATCTCTTCTCCCTTTGGAGTAATTGTTTGCAGGGTGAGTTTTATGGCTTTCCACGCCTGTATATAGTGAGAATGTTCTGCCTTCGACTAAGTGTCACAAATCAAATTCACCATCTTCATCTCCATCGATTCCTATATTCCAACAAGTAGTAATCTGGCACCGCTCTTAGGCTTACAACGACTATGATGAAGTGCCAGCGCCGCTACAGGACCGCACCTCTGGATCAGTCGAGAGTCATATGGTCGAGATATAGGGCGGAGCTACCTTGGCGGAGTGGCGGCTGAGAAGGATTAGCTGATGCGGTTGAGGGTCCGTGATCTCAGGTCCAGTAACGTACTCAACCCTGCACACAACCCAATCGCATCACCCAATCACGACGAAGAGAAATGAAAAGAAGCACCTGTTCCGGCCACCCTCGGGAGGTCACGTGGAAGCAATACTGTGCAATTCAATCAAGAGAATATCCTTGACACACGGACGAAGTCCAACGCCAGGGCGAAGATTTTTCACGTCGTGGCAATCCCCCGGCCCCGGAGCACGTGACTTCGCCGAGCCACTTATTCGACGACCTGTCGCGGGCAGTCATCAATCGAGTCAATGAACGGTCAATCGCCAACGGGCAACCACCATCGGGACATCGAGTCCACCAGGTAGTTCCTTCCCCGTACCCAACTCCTGAGCACCGGCCCGCAGCCCCTACTCGCGCAGCTCCGCCTCCGACACCTCGCTCACTGCGCCCTCCTCCTCGGCCGTCATCCGCCTCCCCACATCCGTAGTAGCGAGGAAGTCGAGTATCCCCTGGCTACACCTCTCACCCGCTAAGTTATGTGGATTGCGTGGCCTGCTAAGACTCGGCCGCGTAAGCTCTTGTCTTGAGGCTTACCAGGACGAGTGGCTTCGGGCATCGGCGCGCTGCTAGGAGGGTCTGGTGTGTGAATGTATCCTAGACGTTATCTTACACGTGAGGTAGTTGCCACGCGAGCTGTCGAAGCCATACGAGCGAGCCGTCGGGTACGTCACCATGCCCGTCTGGAACCGAACCATTCGCTGAAGCAATACGAGCAAGCTGTCGGGCCGCCGTCGGGCATGCGTTCAACCATAGGCCGAAGCGTTGCGAGCGAGCAGTCGGGCAAGCAACCGGTCACATCTCGACACGAACCATCCGCTGAAACTATACGAGCGAGCTGTCGTGCAAGCCACTGGTCACGTATCGACCCGAACCATCCGCCGAAACGATACGAGCGAGCCGTCGGGCACGCCGCCGGGTCCGTCTCGTACTGACGATTCACCGACGTGATTTGCGCAAGCTGTCAGGCAGCCGCTGGTTACATAATACAAGTCGAACCCCACCGCTGCAGCCACCCGGGTAAACCGCCGGGCTTGCGGTGGGCGACCCACCGAATACGATCGGCCGCGAGAGCTGTCGCCGCGCAATCAAGAACAATCTATCAAGACATCCATCACGAGAGCCATCGGGTAAGTTACTGAGTGGGCAAGCCATCCAGCGATTCTGATATCGAACCGAACCCGTTAGATTATATCGCTGTGAATCCGTTAACATTGGGCGATGTTGGAAGGTTGGTCATGTGGGGTTTTAATCTTTTGCAATAATTGAACGCCGGCGAAGGCCGCACGCACCCCACCTTTGTGAATATCGAGAAACAGGACAAGTTCGATATTACCGTACTCCGACGTTGACCGGACTTCCCAGTCTCACACGGACGTCTAAACTATCCCAGTGGCAAAAATACGAGCGGACTTTTATTACCCAAGACTCGACTTTCGCTCCTTTCTTGATTCTATATATATGTTCCTCCCTAAGATGGTCTCTGACGAGATTCAGCCTCATCACTTTGCACTGCTAACTAGAGCGCTGGACGCTTTGACGGGGTAGTCTCTTGGCAACGTACAAATTGATGATTTCGGTGATTAATCTCGAGTGATGGTGCGTGCCCACGCTAAATCATCCTGGCACCCCGTACTTTCGGCAGAGTTTACACCATTCCCAAGCCCAAATTCTCAGATACCACTACTGTGCTATCAATTCTTCTCGGATTTGCTTGGTTCTTGACTTCTTGCGATCGCCTTGCCGAGCCCGTCAAATCTTGCGGCATAATTTTTGTTTTTCGTCATGGCCTAATCGGAAGGTACCGCCGCACACGAGTAATGAATAAACAAAAAAATAAACGGAAGGTACCGGTGCAAATTCTTGCTTCCACCTCCAAAATTACGCCACTTTAATCCTTAAAATTCGGCAACAATCCCCTTTAAAGAGAATTGGCAAGCGTATAATGGATCTCCGCATGCTATCCCCCACATCTACGGTTTTTAATTAAGTTCTTTCCTTCATTTTGTGGTGGAGTAGTGGCCAGGAGAATGGGTGGCGAAACTCGGTGGCACTTCCCCGTCAAAGTGTCCAGCGCTATTAGGTGCTTCGGTAGTTACAGTCACTAGCGTTTAACTTCCGTCAGCACAACTTCCCTTCCCTTCCCTTCCCTTTCCATCCCGTTCCTTCCCTTTCCTTCCCTTTCCATCCTTTTCCTTGCCTTTCCTTCCCTTTCGACCCCACCCGACCTCCCTTCTCGATTTCACCCCTAACGACCCTCCCTGCTCACAACGCGTGTGAGTTTCTATCGCGCCGACCATCAAGTACGTTTACCACATGCGCCCTAACACTATCCAAAGGGTCATATGCTCAATGCTTGTAGAAATCCGCAACTAAAAGTTCTCTCCTCAGACCCATTCGTACGTTTCTCTACTGTTCCTCTATCGACTATGTACAGTATGTACCTATGTACTCAGCTGCTAACGAAACTAGATATAGTAAGCAACAACAATGGCTCATTGCCGGAGCTACTCGGAAGGTGTTGGAGTGTCCCAGAGCCCCCCGCCTAGCGCTTTTAGCGAGCCCTTCACCCGTCGGGGCAGTTTGAGTGCCGATGGCGCACACCCCGGTGTACTCTACGACCCTCCCAGCCGTCGCGGCAGCGTGGTTGACGAAGCCGCTCGTGTGGACCATTTCGAACCTTCCTTCGTTGACATTCGATCTGGTGGCGGCGGATCTCAAATTAATGAATTGGCCAAGTCATTCCGGCAGGGTGGACACGTTGAGCAGCAAGGGTTGCTACCTGAATATGTTTGCCTTCTACCTTCCATAAAAACATTGCCCTTCAACTGCTAACACGCAGCCATATTAGGAATCTTCGGAAGAGCGCACAATGTTGGAACATGTCGTGCTTTCTAGTTACCGCAATCTGCTCAAGAATGGCAACACTAGTCTTCGGCTCATCCTCACGCAGTACATTCGAGACGAAGAGTTGCCGCGGATTCTCTGCAAACGGCGAGGTATAGGGAGCCTCAGAAAGGTCCATACTGGGCTCACCGCCTGTCATGCCTCCGACAACGACAGAACAGTGGCACTGTTGCTTTTGTCCGCTCAGGGTGTTTATGAAGGAGTCGGACTTACCACGAAGGAGTCTACCCTCACCATACTAGATCCCTTCGATGAGCTTCCATTTACACCAGTCTCCCCTTTGAAAGTCGGTCGCGGTGCGGAAGGTCAGGTGATTGGGGTTCACTACCACGGAAGAGTATTTGCATGCAAATCGGTCCACGTTCCCGAGCACGACCCTCAGTGGGTTGGCGAGTTCGATATTCTCAGCAGCATCAAGCACCCGCACCTGGTGTACTGTCAGCGAGCCTACAAGCGCATGTTCAACCTTTTCATGCTAGTCGAGCCGTTCTGCGATACCAGCTTCGAAATTCTTTTTTCCCAGGCCGTCAGCGACCTACCCATTGGGGAAATCACAATCAAGGACTTCCTCCTTGAAACCATGGGCTGTCTCTCTTCGGCTCTGACATATCTGCACCGTAACCGCATCTCGCATCAGAACATCAAGGGTGCGAACATTTTACTAAAATTCGGAGACCATGCCCCACGTGTCTACATATCAGATTTTGGCTTAAGCCACCGCTTCACGGTATCAGGGAGTTCTGGCGACAGAGGCTTTTTCCGGCATACCCGTTTCTATTGCTCTCCTGAGCAGCACACGCAAATCGACAAAGCCACAAATGAGTACCTACCGAAGGTTCGCAGAAGCACCGATATTTACTCCATCGGAATTTTCTTCCTGGAGTTGGCAATATGGACGTTTCCTCCTCCGGTGGAGGAGTGGAGGTTGTTGCATCCGCGCACAATCCTCCAGCAACATGAGGTCTTCGGAGTGGATGGACCTTGCACTCGGTCCGATGACTACATCAAGTCGATTCTAAGGTGTCTCCTGAGAAATGGCCGGCCGCGAGATGGGGACGGAGGTGTGGTACGCAGTTTCCCTCAACTGCTCGCACTCATGATGCGAACCAACCCGGATCGTCGCATATCGTCAGATTGTCTGTGGTACATAGTCTCGGAGAAGATGGGTGCGGGACGTCATTGCGGCTGGCCTATGAGCGACAAGCGGTCTTTGGTAGCCAATAGTGGTACCCCATTCCTGCGCGATGATACCCAGAGTCAAAGGTTGACCGACGGGCTCCATAAACTGATGAAGATGAAGGAAGCCGAGTGACGGATGCCACGTGTGGGACATCCTCCAAACTCCTTTGTTAGTGCTTGCGCGAAGATGGAATTGGAGACTGTTTTGTTTTCAGATTTTCAGGTTGAGGGATGTCCATTTTTCTTTTTATTCAGTTCTCATTCTTTGTACAGGGCCGTGGTAGCTGTGCTCTGCAGTACGATTAGGGGTGCTCATGGTTGTTTTTGCGCACTGTTGGACATGGGTCTGATTTTCTTTCGGGTTTTCGGGTAGCTGGATATTTCTTTTTTCTTCTGATGAGGTTCTTAGTAGGGGCCGGACGGAGGAAGGGGTTGCGCCATTGGCAAATCCACGACCGAAAGAGATTTTAGGAAGGTGTAGACGTTGGGAATTGTAATAATTTGTTTTATAAAAGTATAGAAGCGGGTCTCTTCGACATGTAATAGCAAACAAGCTAAAAGGCAGTACCGCGCTGCCGGGGCTCGAGCAGACAACGGGGGGGTTGGCGAGAAACAGGTAGCGAGCGACGGGGTTCCGAGCATCGATCACACGAGCGGATAGTCGAACACACGAGTAGGTACATGAATGCCGAACGCAAGAGTGATAAGAAAATTGTGGATCATTGATGCGGCATCGTTTGTGTGGGTGGGTGGTGAAGGACCTATGCCAGGCCCGATGTCACAAACGACGAAAAGAGGGAGGGAGAAAAGAGAGGATAATTGACTGCGATAGGATACGGTGATTGACAAGGATGTAGAACCAACTCCGCTCCACCCCTCTATCTATATACCGACCGGGGTGGTCAATCTTCCTTAAACCCACAGATCCCAATCCTTCAATGGTCCGTCCGAACCGACTGCAATATACCAACCGAACCTAAGCAAATGCAGCGTCCGAACCCAATGAAATGTAGAAACGGAGCCGAAGGAAAAGAAGCGACAGAGCCAAAGGCAATACACCAACGTAACCCAATTTTTTTTCGCCCTGAGCTTAGATCCTCCGAATCCTCCCACATCTGTCCCCATTTTCTCTAAGACGAGGTCCCTCTCGTCACCCAATCTGAAAAATACCCAATTCCATCTTAATCAATTTGCCCAATTCAACCGCTCCTCCTTTCCCAATTTCTTTCCACTCTTCTGCCCCTTCGCCCTTCCAATCTAGCCGGTCACACAAGCTTCCAACCTCCGCGCCTTCTGCTCCTGTCCGCTCCCTTGACACATAGACCCGTAGATCGTCCAAGTGAATTCGATCTTTTAACCCCGCTTGCTTGATCTTGACCAATTTGCCGGTAGTCAAATCGTAGAGGTGTCGACTGCGGCCATGGTGTGCAAGATTGCTCAACCGGAAAGGGCCTTCCCAATGGGCTTCTAACTTCTTGTCGTATCGGTTATCGATTGCAGCCCGTCGGAGCAAAACTAGATTGACTTCCTTTGGTATGGGAAATCTACCTTCCTTTCCTCGCTGTACGACAAATCGACTCAAGTACCGTTGGCGTGTCAACTCGAGGGCTTCGTCTCGGGTAACCAGATGATTGTCGAGCTGCACATTTCGATCGTTGTCCGAGTCCTCCCAAATCTGTTGTCGCTTATGAAGGTCATGTGCCACTTGCCTATCCCGAACAGTGAAATTATGATGATGTATAACCGGATTATATCCGAAGAGCAATTCCGCAGGTGAATACCCATGGACTCGGACTTCCCGTGTATTCATCGAATGAACCACCTGATCCAAGTAGACACTCCAACCCTGGATATTTTCTCCTCCAACTACAATCCTCCAGATCCCGTAAAGAACCAGTTGGATGTACCATTCGAGGAGCCCAACAGACAAAGGATGTGTTTTTGGTGCTGAAAATTGTCGTACTCCTCGAGAAGTCAAGAACTTCGAAAATGCGCCATTGACCAAATAAGTCGCATTGTTGGTATAAACGCTTCTGGGTAATCCAAAGGTTTTGGCTATATTCGCCACAAGGTCGATGACTGCTGGTCCGTTGATGGCCAGCAAAGCCTGCACCCAAGAGTATCTCGTAAAGTAGTCCACCACAATCAGAATGTATCGGTATCCTCCTGAATTCGACTCAGGAGAAATCGGACCAAGGTTATCAATCCTGATCATGTCCATCGGCTGCAACTGAATGATTGGTCTTGGAATCTGGGATGGTCGTCTCCCTCCGGTCAACTGGCAACTCCGGCAACTTCAGCAATAGGCATGAGTATCCTTAATTCAAGTAGGCCAATAGTAGTGGCCAATCAGTCGTTTCACTGTCAGATCCGCTGCATAATGGCCATGGCAGTCGTGAGCCCACTCAAGAACCTTGCTGACTTCCAACTCCCAGACACACCAGGATCGTCATCCATTACGCTCCGTATAAGCCAATAGCGGATAGTCGTCCGGTTCATCGATAAGCTGATAGGCCGCTGCCTTCCGAGTCCACCATCTCCATACCGTCAAGCTATCCTCCACTCCGTCCTTCTCTCGCAACTTCTCAAACAACTTCAAAAACACCACTCCTGCATACCACTCATCTGCCAACCAGTATTCCTGTTGAAAAAAATGCTTCTCACCGCTTGACGTACGGCATTGTGCACGGAGTTGAGCAGGGCGCTCACCGGGTAAGCGGGGTAAGCAGCCCAATCGGGGCAAGAGTGTGGGTAGCGAGTCTTTGTACACAGTTGGCTTTTTACTCTTCAATATTTCTTCTAGACGGAATAAAATCTTGATGGCTCCCAAAAGATCGCTCGCTGCTCTCACCCAACGTGATCATCAACTGAACCATCACCGCTTTTCTCTCACTCCCTTCAAGTCCTTCTTCCTCTTCTTCCTCGCCGTCTCCTATCGCTCAGCACCTTGGAGAAGGATCCTGCCCGGCTTGCCCCTCAAACCTCTTATTTGTTTAGGTTATGAGCCTGGAGTCATAACCGCTCCATCCAACACTCAATCCTCGTGCAAAACGTAGCTCTCTAGGGAGCTAGCTATAAATGTGGGGGCCGGCAAGTCGAGGCCCATTCTTCAACATCTCCCTGCCTCGTCAGAATCTACTGCTCCATTCAGTACTAACTCAATCAAGAAAACGTCACCAGTTCTCCGCATCACAATGTCGGAGAAACCCTACAAACATGCGCTCGGATCGATTGAACTCCTCAAGTCAACAAACTATGCGAAGTGGAATAGGAACTGTCATCGTATCCTCGAAGGTATTCATGCTTGGAACATCATCACTGGCAAGGAAGTTGAGCCAAATGCTCCTGTTGGATTCAACGCTGCTGCCATAGCTGAACGCATCAGGAAAAAAAATCTGCGTCCGGACGCACAGGCTGTGTCCGGACGCACCAGGCACTTGGGACGCTGTGGACGCACCCTGGCAGGGCACATACCGCTCCCAACGCGAAACGCACAGGCAATGTGAATTTGGACGCAGCACGCCATGGCACCGTGCATTCAGACGCTGTATGCCAGAGTGCCGTGCGTCCGGACGCAGCTCGCCATGGCATCTGCTTACCGGACGGAGGGTGTCAGGGCATTTTCCTTCTGGACGCAGCCATGTCAGGGCATTTTCCTTCTGGACGCAGCCGTGTCAGGGCATTTTCCTTCTGGATGCAGCCGTATCAGAGCATTTTCCTTCTGGGTGCAGCCGTGTTAGAGCAAATGGCGTCCCGACGACGTGTGTCATGGCACCACGGTCACGCTGTCTGTCAAGGCACGGAATATCGTAGCAAATACTCTTGTTGCATTCGCAAACACGCAGCGGGTTCCAGGCATAGTGACTCAGTCCAGTTCTATTCATTCTATCTAATGTACATCTATATATGCTACTACCACACTTCGCGCGGAAACAAAGGAAAGTTGGCAAATACGACACGACACATTGAGCACGATGCGATGAGCACGACGCGATGAGCACGACGCGATGAGCATGACGCGATGAGCACGACGCGATGAGCACGATGAGATGAACACGACACGATGAGCATGACGATTATGAGGAGGATGGCGATGAGCACGCCGCCGGCGGCGAGGACGATAGCATGTAGGACGCGGCGAGTATGATTGCGAGCTTTGTGACATGGTTAGCGCAGCTCTCAGAGTGACAGACAGCGGAAAGTTGTACAATACAACGTGACAAGTACGATGTCAATCAGGGTGCCGGCGGCGAGAACGATAGCAGGTAGGATGCAGCGAGTATGATGTCAATGAGGGTGCCAGCGGCAAGGACGATAGCAAGTAGGACGCGGCGTGTATGATTGCAAGTAAGACGCGGCGAGTATGATGGCGAGCTTTGTGACAAGGTTAGCGTAGCTCTCAGAGTGACAGAGACACCAGGAAGTTGTACAATACACAGTGAGGAGTACCATGTCAATGAGGGTGCCAGCGGCGAGGACGATAGCGAGTAGGATGCGGCGAGTAAGTCGCAGCGAGTATGATGGCGTAAAAGACGCGATAAGTATGATGGCAATAGAAAGCGCCAAGCCACTACTAACGCTTGCGCTTTCGCAAGGTTCGGCTTGCTCATCGCTCATAGATATCTAGACCCCTTTTTTCTTCTCCTTTCACCTCGTCCTACTCGTCGACATTTTCCTAATTGACATCTTACTCGTTGCGCCTTTCTCACCATCATACTCGCCACGTCTTACTCGCTCTCATACTTGCTACGTCCTACTCGCCCACACTCGCCGCGTCCTACCCCCTATCATTCTTGCCGCCGGCACCCTCATTGACATCGTACTCGTCACGTTGTATAGTACAATTTCCCGCTGTCTGTCACTCCGAGAGCTGTGCTAACCATGTCACAAAGCTCGCCATCATACTCACCGCGTCTTACTTGCAATCATACTCACCGCATCCTACTTGCTATCGTCCTCGCCGCCGGCACCCTCATTGACATCATACTCGCCGCGTCTTACGCGCGCTCATACTTGCCGCGGCCAACTCGCTATCGTTCTCGCGGCTGGCACCCTCATTGACATCATACTCGCCGTGTCCTACCCGCTATCGTTCTCGCCGCCGGCACCCTCATTGACATCGTACTTGTCACATTGTATTGTACAACTTCCCTCTGTCTGTCACTCTGGGAGCTGCGCTAACCATGTCACAAAGCTCGCAATCATACTCGCCGCATCCTACTTCCTATCGTCCTCGCTGCTGGCGGTGTGCTCATCGCCATCCTCCTCATAGTCGTCGTGCTCATCGCGTCGTGTTCATCTCGTCGTGCTCATTGCGTCGTGCTCATTGCGTCGTGCTCATTGCGTCGTGCTCATTGCGTCGTGCTCAACGTGTCGTATCGTATTTGCCAACTTTCCTTTGTTTCCGCGCGAAGTGTGGTAGTAGCATATATAGATGTACATTAGATAGAATGAATAGAACTGGACTAAGTCACTATGCCTGGAACCCACTGCGTGTTTGCGAATGCAACAAGAGTATTTGCTGCGATGTTCTGTGCCTTGACAGCCAGTGTGACCGCGGTGCCATGACACGCGTCGTCCAGATGCCATTTACCCTGACACGGCAGCGTCCAGCAGGAAAATGCCCTGACACGGCTGCGTCCAGAAGGAAAATGCCCTGACACGGCTGCGTCCAGAAGGAAAATGCCCTGACATGGCTGCGTCCAGAAGGAAAATGCCCTGACACGGCTGCGTCCAGAAGAAAAATGCCCTGACACGCTCCGTCCGGTAAGCAGATGCCATGGCAAGCTGCGTCCGGACCCACAGTGCTGTGGCGAGCTGCGTCCGGATGCACAGTGCCATGGCGAACTGCGTCCGAGTTAAGCAGGTTGCGTCCAAAGCGTCCAGAGCGTCTAGTGCATCCGGACGTTCAGGACGCAATTTTTTTTTTTCCTGATGCGGGCAGTCCACACCAATTACTTGGAACGTTGGGCACAGGTGGCTGCCACCATCAGTGGATCTTGCTCAGAGGAAGTACAAATCGAGCTGGAAGGCATTCATAATCCTGCAGAAATGTGGACTGTCCTAGCCGCTCGAATGGACGCAGTCAGTACTACTGTTGGACGAATGATGCTTCTTCGAAAATTTCGAGATCTGAAACCGACCATTGGCAAACCGATCCAGAGCTATATCTCTCAGCTGATGGAAATCAAGAATCAACTGGCCGGTTCTGATGAAGCCATATCCGATGCCTCGTTCAAAACCCATATTTTCACCACCCTCCCCTCAATATTCTCAGTTACCATCGAAATTCTCCAATCCCATGCCGGTATCACGATCCAGGAAGTCATGGATTCCCTGAAAGAATGCGAACGCAACAAAGCAATGATGACCAAACTGGACGCTGTATCGGAAGCACTCTACAGTCAGCAATCAAAAAACGGAAAAGGAGGACAAGGTCGTCGGAATGGAAACAAATGGTGTACCAACTGCAAGATGACCTCCCACGATACGGAGAACTATTGGAAACTGAAGAATCAGGACAGCAATAAACGGAAATGAGAAACCAATCGAGACATCTGTTACTATTGCAGAGATGAAGGACATATTGAAAAGGATTGTCCAATTAAAAAGAAAGCCAAGGCCGCTCGTTTTGGAAACCAGGGATCATCTGGCAGACCTAGTGGTGATGGACCTGGTGGATCTGGAGGAAATGCATCTGGCGGAAGTGGATTCAGTGGCAACCGACGAAACCGATCTGGTGGCAGCAACCGAGGAAATGGATCGAACAGAAGTGGAAACGATTTGGACACAATAAATGGTCGTCACCTAATTGCCAATGAACCAGACAATGGGGAATGACATGAGGGTTCCACCTCCCTCAGTTCGGAGGTGATGGTCGCAACACATCGATCAGCAACATCAAGACTCGGAACTTGGATAATCGACTCAGGTGCATCCCACAACTACAGCAACAATATCAGAGACTTTCGGAAAGCCTGGCTCACAGAGACAAAGATGTTAATTAAACTCGGAGACGACAACACGGTATAAGCAAACAAAAAGGGGATCGTCAGGCTTAAAGGCATCGACATAGAAGCATTCTTCGTCCCAGAATTCCGAATCTCACTACTGTCCATCAGCCAGCTCGACACATCCGGACTCACGACGACCTTCAAATCTGGAGTGTGCTCGATTACTGACTCCCACGGGAAGAGCGTTCTAAAAAGCGGACTAGAACACGAACTCTACACACTCACAATCGAAGGATCTGCGTATGTCTCGGAACTAAGATCTTACAACTGCAAAACACGACACTCCAACTCGATAGATATCTGGCATCAACGATTCGGACATCTCAACTACGTCGATGTGAAACGCATACTGGAAATGACACTGAAAACATCCTGGAAACTGTCGGATTCTGTGAGTCTATGTCAAACATGCATCCAAACAAAACAACAACAACGCGTCGTGCACACCCCGTCATCTCGCACTTCAATCCCATTCGAACTCATCCACTCAGATCTCTTTGGACCTATAAAAGGAAGTATCGGAGGAAGCCAATACTACATTGTATACATTGACGATTGTACAAGATACACGGAGGTGTACTTCCTTGTGACGAAGTTGGCTGAAGAGATACTATCAGTGAAATTCAAAAATTACCAAGCCTGGGTGGAAGCATGGGGTTTTCGTATCAAACGATTTCGGTGTGATAATGGCTCCGGGGATTATAACAATTCGGTATTCCTCGCACTATTAGGAGAGAAAGGGATTTCCTATGAACCGGCACCACCATATACGCAACACAAGAATGGAGTTGCAGAAAGGATGATTCGCACGCTCAATTCCAAAGCAAGAAGCATGATGTGGGAAGCAAATGTACCCTCCAAGTTCTGGCCTGAAGCGATCCGGACAGCATGCTATCTCCACCGGCGATCTCCAACTATGAGCCTATCTGGCAATCGCTCCCCCTTTGAAGCACTATTCGGAACTGTTCCACCAATCGAACATCTACGTCGCTTTAAATGCCATGTCTTCAAACACATACCACCAGCTCAGAGAAATGAAAAGAAGTTTGGAAGTCGATCCAATCCCTCAATGACGTTGGGATATGTCCATAACACGACAAATATTTGGAGAATTTGGGACTTCAACTCGGGAAAGTCTGGAAGAGCAGTCGGATGCTCAAGCGTGGTGTTTGACGAACAAGAACACGTGTTTACAAGTTCCAGAGTAGAACGTGAGGAAAACGTCGAGTTTCTGGATTATACTGGAGAGCCACAACAGGTGGACGAAACAACCATCGAGGGAACGGATAATACATTGGGTATGCAAGAGGCTGATAGTAAGTCAATGAACCCAAAAATCTTGCGGTCCCCCTGCTTTTGCTCGCGGAGCGAAAGAAAAATCTCCCGTTGTCAACGGCCGATAGAAGCCGGCAGAGAGATATACCTGTCATGGTCGGAAGAGGCTCCCGTTGCACACGGCCGTTAGTAGCCGGCGGGAGGTAACCTGAGGTCTGCTGAAGCGGCAGATATCTATGGAGGGTGAAGCAAGCACCAACAGATATCTGCGGTGGGCGTAGGAGTACGAGAGAAGCCCACCTGACCAATTCGGTGTTGACAAATCAGTACTCAGAAAAATTCCGACGAAGCCCACTGATCTCAGTGTTGACAAGTCATGGTTGATCCTGAAAAGGATAAATGCTGGAAGCTGTTACAGCTGAAAAGGGCATCAAAAAGATAAGACTGCACGAAAGATTGCAAGTCGCTGACAGATGAATTAGACTCTGACTATGTTGCCGCACGAATGCGCAGCAAGTTACAACTTGTCACGAACGAAATGATCATGAGCAAGGCCTCTGCAGAAGGGGGTGATCTGAGATCTTCAGAGAACCTTGCGACTGCCTTCATGATGCTCGGAATTACCGATATCCCTGTATCAGCACTCCTAACATTTCAGATTGGCGAAGGTGAATCAACTAGGATCCGAGAACCTGAAGAAGAATACGAACCCGCCACCTCTCATGCCGCACTGAAAAGCCCACAGGCTGAGAAGTGGAAAGAAGCGATGGCGCAGGAATGGCAGGCTCTGATCGAAAATCGAACTTTCGATATCGTCACAGAGAACCAGCAGAGTATATCTCCAAACAGGTCAACCGCTAACAAGAGTAAGTTCATGGAGGAGCCAATTGGCTGCAAATGGGTCTATCGAAGAAAAATCAACCCGGACAGAACCACTCGATACAAGGCACGCCTCATAATTAAGTGTTACAAGCAGAGAGAAGGTATTGATTATGATGAAACCTACGCCCCTGTTTCCAAACTGGCAACCACGTCGACCACATGGATGTGGTAACTGCCTTTCTAAACCCGAAGATTGATCGAGCCAACATCTGCGTGTCTCTACCACCTGGAATCAAGTGGCTCAAGAACACTAGTACCATAAAGGCTGAGTCACTTGTCCTTCGCAAAGCTCTTTACGGATTAAAACAAGCTCCCTGGCTTTGGTATGAAGATATTGATGGCTTCTTACGCTCTATAGGATTCAAGCAATCAGCTGAAGACCCAAACCTCTACCTCCAGCCGGGAGTCTTACTACTTCTCTATGTTGACGAACTTCTCATTGCGTACAACGGAACCGACGGACACCGAATCAAGCAGCTCCTCCACACGAAATACAAGATGAGCGATCTAGGACCGGCAAGGAGATTCCTAGGTATCGAGATCGAGAAAAAAGAGGACGGTTTCTGCATCAGCCAACAGGCCTACATTGACACGATTCTCAGAAGATTCGGATTGCTTGACGCAAAGCCAGCAAAAATGCCTCTTGATCCTGAAGTCGACCTGAACAACCCCCACTGCGAGGACAAATCCGTTGATCGAAAGGAATATCTCTCAATAATTGGTTCCTTGATGTACGCTGCGCTTGAAAGCTGACCGGACATCGCCTTCAGAGTTACTGCCCTCAGTCGCTACAACGTTCAACCCCTTCAGATGCACCTGATGGCAGCAAAACGAGTACTCCGCTATCTCAAAGCCACATCCAATCTCTGCATCCACTATCGACGTCTACCCCACTCCGAACTGTCAGCAGTGGGATATACAGATTCTGACTGGGCCGGAAACCTGAAGACTCAGAAATCTGTTGGCGGCTGCGTTTTCGGGCTTGGATACACCAACTGGAACCAGGAACTCGTCACCTCTGGACTGGTGCACTGGCAAGCCAAATCTCAGAGTGTAGTAGCACTGTCCACGCTTGAAGCCGAGTATATTGCCAGCTCTCATGCCACCCGGGAGAGTCTCTGGATCCAGCGTATCTTAGAAGAGGTTGCAACCACGATGTCGATCAATATCTCAAAGGGACCAGTACCCATTGGATGTGATAATCAAGGAGCGATTAAGCTAATCATCTCTGGAGTTGTGAAGCAGAAGTCAAAGCACATCGATGTTAAGTACCACTATGTGCACGACGAACAGACGAAAGGATCAGTAAATTTTCAATACGTTACATCTGCAGTGAATCCAGCCGATCTGCTCACAAAACCGCTTGCCACTCCTCAACACATGCAACTACTCCAACTCATCAATCTATCCACAAATGAGTCCTTACACCCCACTATCCTAAACACCGAAGCATCCCTCACTACGCAAGATTTGACCAACCACATCCATCCATCACACAATGTGCAAGTGGCGAAGAACAGTAGTGACTCTGCGAAGGAAAAGGGGGCGAGACTCAGGGGAGAAAAAGGGGGTGCCAGGAAGGAAGCGTGAGTTGATACTCTTTTCCCTACTGTCAGTTGTTTTTTCCGAAAGGGTTTTCACTGAAGAGGTTTTTAATGAGGTCAACGATGATCGCGGGAGCTATATTGTACTTGGATTTTTGTACGAAGCGCGAGAAGAGGGGGTGTGTTGAAAAAATGCTTCTCACCACTTGACGTACGGCATTGCGCACGGGGTTGAGCAGGGCGCTGACCAGGTAAGCAGGGTAAGCAGCCCAATCGGGGCAAGAGTGCGGGTAGCGAGTCTTTGTACACAGTTGGCTTTTTACTCTTCAATTTTTCTTCTAGACGGAATAAAATCTTGACAGCTCCCAAAAGATCGCTCGCTGCTCGCGCCCAACGTGATCATCAACTGAACCATCACCGCTTTTCTCTCACTCCCTTCAAGTCCTTCTTCCTCTTCTTCCTTGCCGTCTCCTATCGCTCAGCGCCTTGGAGAAGGATCCTGCCCAGCTTGCCCTTCAAATCTCTACTATTTGTTTAATTCCCACCTTTTGTCCGCTCCTTCTTCGTCTGACACAATAGCCACATCGTTTGGCACCGGATGCACCTCAGCGTTCGATCGAAAAGTGATGTCCTCGGCGTCCATAATCTCCAGAGCGCTTTCCTCCTTTTCCGGCCTTCTGAAATCCATGGCTTCCACCGGTAATCTTGACATTCCATCTGCAAGAGCGTTTTCTTTGCCTTTGATGTAAATTATCCCTTATTCCAGTTTTCTGCAGCCTTGGTCTCGGTGACATTCATTTTGGCATTCTCGGTAGCGCTCTTCTCAGCTACGTTCTTGGTAGCACTCTTCTCAGCGACGTTCTTGGCAGCGCTCTTCTCGGCAACGTTCTCGGCAGTGCTCTTCTCGGTGACATTCTCGGCAGCATTCTCCTCGGTGACGTTCTCGGCAGTGCTCATTGCTGCCAATTCCGGAATCTTGAAGACCAATTTGCGCATAATCCAGAATTGATCCGCTCGGCCCGGAATGAACTTCCTCAGACAGGTTGTCATATAATCATACTGGTCCAACTCTTTCTCACAGGTGGGTGTCGGGTAGTTTTTGAACACTCTCAACTTATCGTTACCAGGACGAATCCGATTCCCATCTGCCTGGTGTCCCAACATCTCGATCTTTGGCATGAAGAAATGACTCTTAGCTGTGTTCAACACCAATTTGGCCCAATGCATTCGAGGGAAGTACTGATCGTGAAGGAAATTCAGCTGTGTTTCGAACGAAGTGGTCGCTCCCATATCGTCGTCAAAGAAGGTCATGAAAGCAAATTCATTTGTCTCACCTGCTAAGGGACGTTCTCCCCTCGGTTCCGGGATCGGACCCATTACCAAGTCCTTCAACTGCGCATACGTATGAGGCGCTCCCATCAAGTCTTGTCCCATTCTTAGATAGGCAAACTGTCCAAGGATTGAGCTGAAGGCTGTCTTGTAAGCATGGGGCTGGTACATCGGAATCGCCCAATAGCCATTTGCACCGTCAGCCCACCAATACAACTTAAATCAGGACATACTGATAGCATTTATGATCGGCTCCGTCCTCTTCATCGGATAATTCGATTTGATCGTGGTATGATTGATCGGGCAATGTATGTGAACCATCCGCAAATATCCATTTTTCTTCACGGGGAACTCGCAACTGGCGCTCCAAGGCGAATTGACCCAGTCAATGATTCCGGTATCCAATAGCTCTGGCAGGTGCTTCGTTTGCCATTCCGCTTCCTTCTGTGTGGACAGCTTGGGTTTTGACCGAACTGGGTTGCATTTGATCATATAAATCCGGTGTTCGATCAAGTCCATCACCATTAACTCCCTCACATCGTTGCAAAATCAGTCCCTCCAGGTGTAGAGCAGCCGCATCCCTTGCAATTTCGCTGTTTCTGTCAGCTGCTCTCCAAGTTCGATGTCCTTCCCTTTGTTCTGGGTGAACTATTTTGCGATTTCCTCATCTGAACTTGTCAAGTCCATACTCCTCTTGCTTTCGGCTGGTCGTCAGCGTGTAGGAAACCCAAGAGTATTGCCAAACACCTCTTGCAGTTGTCCGTTCGACTCAATGTTCCCTCCTTCCATTGCCTCCACTTCCCCTTCTTCCTCTGTGTCCCCTTCGGCGTTCCCTCCTTCCATTGCCTCCAATTCCCCTTTGGCCGTGACTTCAGCCGTGTCCACTTGGTCCGTCTTCCATCCGATCCCTTCCTTCACCCTCTTCTCTTGTATTCTGACATCCCCATCAGTCAATCGTAAAGAGCTGTTCCTGTCGGCGCATCGGCTAGGTCTGTTATCCATGGCAAATCCCAACAGCCTATTTATGGCTCGTAGATTTCCATTTCTGATGGTATTTGGTTGACGTCCATCCTCGACTTCAACATTGTTTTGACGTTTCTCCTTGGTTCTCTTCTCGACTTCGACATCGTTTTGACTTTTCTCCTTGGTTCTCTTCTCGACTTCGACATCGTTTTGACTTTTCTCCTTGGTTCTCTTCCCAACTTCGACATTGTTTCGACTTTTCTCCTTGGTTCTCTTCTCAACGGGTTTTCTTTCTTTTCTTGTTTCGGCATCGTTTTCGTTCTTCTTTTCGGTCTTCTCCTTTTCGGCTTTCTTTTCTTCGTGTTTTTCGGTCTTCTTCTTTTCGGTCTTCTCCTTTTCGGTTTTCTTTTCTCAGGCATGGTTTCCGGTCTTCTTTTCGGTCTTCTCCTTTTCGGCCTTCTTTTCTTTGGCATGTTTTTCGGTCTTATTGTCAGTGTTCCTTTCGATCTTCTTCTCGGCGTGTTTTTCAGTCTTCTTTTCATTGTTCATTTCGTTCTTCTTCTTGGCGTGGTTTTCGGTCTTCTTTTCGGTCTTCTCCTTTTCGACTTTCTTTTCTTCGTGTTTTTCGGTCTTCTTTTCGGTCTTCTCCTTTTCGGCTTTCTTTTCTTCGTATTTTTCCGTCTTCATTTCGGTCTTCCCCTTTTCGGCTTTCTTTTCTTCGTGTTTTTTGGTCTTCTTTTCGGTGTTCGGCACATCCACATCCACAGCCTCCTTACAATCAATACTCATAACAGAAAACTTTTTCCTCAACCCAACTTGCTTCTCCTTGACGTCCTCATCCCAAACAGAAACCCAAGCATCTGTAACAAAACCAACATCCACTGACAAATCCAAAAACTTTTCCGCCACTCTTCCATACTGCACATCAGTAATTTCTTTCAGCCTCACCACTTTTGACCTCACTGGTCCCTCAACCCAATTTCCCACTTCCGCCAACTCAGAGCAATCAAAGACTGCTCCTAATTCTTCGTCTGAATTTGAGCCACACTTGTTCGACCCACCACTCGGATGCTCGGCACCTTGTGGTGGGAAGCGTTTCCCGAATCGTCATCTGAATCCTCTTCTTGTTCCTCACCCGAACCTGATTCCTCATCGGTGTGAAAAGCGGATGTCCTTTCATCTGTGCTCTCGGTCATTTCACTGTCTGTTTCTGTACCTGTTTCCTTCTCGGTCTCGACATCGATGACTTGTTCGCAGATCGTTCGCTGCAATTTCTCACACAAATCATTCTGGGATAACTTCAGTTCGATCACGGATTCTTCATCCCAAGACGGCACTGGCGTAGAGTGGGTATTGGCGTACATCTGGGGAACCTCCGCCTGAATGTCCAAAGCAGCCATTGTCGCATCCACAGCATACCTGTATCCGGCCATATCGTGAATGTGGTAGGTCTCTTTGTCGTAATCCCCTAAGGCCCAGACTTTCTTCATCTATCGGTGACCGAGCAACAAAGTGTACGATATCCTCGTGTTCCGGTCCGGCAGTCAGTAGCAGCGAATGGAAGCTGTAACGCCAGCCACTGTAACATCAAGCTTCACGTAGTACTCAATCTCGTGATAGGTGGAAGCAGCCGTCCTCATGACAACCTCAGTCTGCGGTCGCAAGGTAAACCCCATCTTCCGGGCCAAGGACAAGGGCATCATATTCAATACTGAGCCTCCATCCACCAGAACTCTCTTTAACGTGGTCGATGGGTATTCCCTTCCAGACTGCGTAACGTTGGCGGTTATGTAAAAGTTGACAATTCGTCGGATTGCCTCTGGCAAAGCCTTTCCTGATGGTCCGGAGATTGGCTCAGCGAATGAAACCACTTTTGACTTTCCCTTCTTTTTGCTAGGTACTCGCTCTTGTAACAGTCCATATGACACATCCTGCCTAGTACTCGGGGCCAATAGGAATAGTTGTCCGTACATCATACCTCAGACCTCCATATCACAAAGAGTCTCCATGGTATTGAAGGTTTGCGGCCCCTTCATCATGCGGATTGGATCTCGATCGTTAGGATGCCACCGCTTTTTCTTGAATTTCAGCAGCAGGTCAGCTGGGCTAACCGCTGGCAGTTTTGTGGCAAGATCTTCCTCTGAGATAGTGACACCGGGCCTTCGACTGCCAACCGGTTTCAATGTTGGACGTTTCGATCTTGGCCAGGGCTCACTGGTTTGTCCCTCCGATACTGCCCTCTTTCTCTTCTCAGCCGGTTTAGGGTCCTCTCCGTCCCAAACCAACACGTCCGCATATTGGTCTTCCGCTTCGTCCTCGTATGTCATATCGTCCAAGGCTGAGGCCAGCATTCCCACTGGATCGTCTCCACCATATTAACGGTCGCACCTTGTCTGGGCCTATCTAACTGTCCGTGTCCCGATCTAGCCATGAGTTGTCCAGGTTCAGCTGTGAGTTGGGTATATCCGGGCACAATCTGGCCTTGTCCGGGACCGGCCATGATCTGACCTTGTCCTGGTCCGGCCGCGATTGAAGCATATCCGGCACCAAACTGTCCTGGTCTGGCCGCGATCTGGTCTTGTCTGGGACCAAACTGTCCTGGTCTGGCCACGATCTGGTCTTGTCTGGGACCAAACTGTCCTGGTCCGGCCGCGATCTGACCTTGTCCGGGACCAGCCGTGATCTGACCTTGTGCTGGTCCGGCCATGATCGAAGCATATCCGGCACCAAACTGTCCTGGTCCGGCTGCGATCTGGCCTTGCCCGGCCACGATCTGGCCCGCTCTTATTTCCAGGACCTGTCTCCAAAGGAACTCCATTTCCTGCTGAACCTGGGTGTCATTTTACCCAGAGCGAGGTGGGTATGACCTCCTTCAACGAGAATTCACGTTGATCCGTTGGACATGTTCGGCACAGATGTCTGGCGCAACCCGTGGTCATGGGCATCGAGACTCGTAGTGTTTAGGGTTTTCACAATTGTAGGAGACAATGTTCGGATTCGATGTCATCCAGTCAGGCCTTCTGGCCTCAATCAAATTGGAGGGGTGGACCTGCAGTTCAGTGGCACCATAGCCCAACAGCAGCACATACTGTGGCATCACTGTTGGAGAATTTATATTCACAGGACTTACCGGTACAACTTTTGCTTGCGACGTCTGCCCTTGGATCTCCTCCATCTTCTTCGCAAGCTCCTTCACCTTTTTCTCAAGCAGGTTTGCTGTCCCTCCCATCCAATCTTTCCCTAGGGTTCTTGGGTTCTCGTTCCGATTTCGCTGCCTCTCGTCCCGTCTCAGTTTCCTCTCCTTACCTTTTTCCTTTCTCCATGACCTTCGGTCATCTTCGCTGAAGTCCGAGTCAGAAGACGAGTCAGCGGATGACTCTGAGTCAGAATCCGAATCCGAGTCCGTCAAGAATAGGGATTCTCTGTACGAGATATCGGAGCAGGCGATATGGCAGGCATTAGCGATACATGTCTCGGAACGCATTCGTCCGGGCTTTGACCAAATGTCTTCCATCATGGCCAGCGAGTTCCAATGACCTTTGTCCCGAAGGCCACGACAGAATCATTCCATCAAATCCTTGTGCATGTCTTCTTGGCCCTCGCACACACCAGTTAACTTTTGGGCCTGGCGAATGTAGCCCTCCAAAGATTCATCTACTCACTGACGGAGGCTAGCGATCTTGTCTCGTCCGCGGTTGAGGGTGCTCGATCCAAATGCTCTGTACCAACATTTGAGAGCCTCTTGGACCCGGTCCAGTTCCTCTTCCCAGTTACCTTTTGTTGAAGATTGCACGATCACCGTTCCCCTTTTTAGAGTCTTCACGAGTACACAGAAAGAGAGAGAAAGAAAAGAGAGAAACAGGACAAGATGATTTGATCGTTGAAGTTTGATGGAATGGCTCAGATAGGTGTGTTTAGTCTTTTTCTATTGCTATGTCAAAGTATGTAAGAGTGTAGAAGGAAGAATGTGAAAGACACTACTATGGAAGAGTGCCAAGCCGTCGTTACCAGGATCCCCTTTCCATTGCCGTTGCTATGGCGTTGCTCCCCAGAGTGTTGCTGCCGCCGCCATTGCTGCGGTGTCACTTCCGTTGGCGCGTCACGCCAGAGCGGCAAGAAGCAATTCCAACACCCCCCCTCTTCTTGTGCTCCGTACCAAACAGAAATCCACCAAATCAAGAACAATCCCAAATCAAAAACAATCCCATTAAATCCTCGTCGACCTCATTAAAACCTCTGCAGTGAAAAAACCTTGTAGGAAAAACACTTGCTAGTAGGAAAAAGAGTGCCAACTCATGCTTGCCGACAGGATGCAAGAATATGCTCAACAAAAGAAACCTTCTTTCCTCTTCCAATTCCTTATCACCCGCATCCCCTTTTCTTCGCCAAAGAACCGCACTCCCTTTTCCTATTCGAGACTGATGTCATTCATCGTATTTGAGTTCTCCGTTATCTGGGCCAAATGAAGTCAGACCGGTGGGTTGCAATAGTCGTTCGTGTCGCGGAACCGCGAGAGGTTTTGTCAGCAGATCGGCAGGATTAGACTCTGAGGTAACGTATTGGAACTTAACTGCGCCTTTCATCTGTTCGTCGTGAACATGATGATATTTTACGTCAATGTGTTTTGACTTTTGCCATACGACTCCCGAGGTAATCAATTTGATGGCGCCTAGGTTGTCACATCCGATCAGTACCGGTCCATCAACAATCTTTACTGCCATTCCTCCTGCTGCCTCCTTCATCATATGCCTGAGCCAGAGGCTTTCCTGGATGGAGTGCGAACAGGCGATATATTCGACCTCAAGTGTTGAGAGTGCCACCACGCTCTGAGACTTGGCTTGCCAATGAATCAAGCCAGATATGACAAGCTCGTTGTTGACATTGACATTCCCGAGTCCGAATACGCATCCGCCGTCAGATTTCTGAGTTCTGAGATTCCCCGCCCAGTCTGAATCGGTGTATCCAACAATAGTAATAGGATTCGGGAGCCGTCAGTAATGAATTCGAAATCCGGCAGTAGTCTTCAGGTATCAGAGTAATCTCTTTGCCGCCGTTGCATGCATTTCGAGAGGCTGGACATTGTACCGGCTCAGCGCGGTTACGCTTAAAGTGATATCCGGTCGACTTCTGGTGCCACGTACATGAGTGATCCAATCATTGAGAGATATTCTTTGTGGTTTGCCGGTTTGTCCTCACAGTGGGTGTTAGCCAGATCTGTCTGAGGACCAAGTGGAGACTTAGCCGGTTTTGCATCCATCAGTCCGAATTGTCGTATGATTGTGTTGATGTAACCTCGTTGACAGATACTGAATCCTCCATCTTTGGTCCTCTCAATCTTGATTCCTAGGAAACACTTTGCTGCACCCAAGTCGCACATCTTCTAATTCTTTTGCAGCAGCTGCTTGATTCGATGTCCCTGTCCTTCTGTACCGTTATACGCAATGAGCAGATCATCCATGTATAGTACTAGAAGGACTCCTTGTTGGAGGTACAGGTTTGGATCTTCCGCCGATTGTCGGAATCCTATGAATTGCAAGTATCCATCAATATCCTCATATCAAAGTCTGGGCACCTGTTTGAGTCCGTAGAGTGCTTTTCAGAGGATTAATATGCTTCCGCTCGGCGCACTTCCATTCGATGTACTTCCGTTTGACCCGAGCCAGTCAATTCCAAGTGGCATTTCCATGTAGATGTTGTCTTGGTCAATCCTTGGATTTAGGAAGGCCGTCACCACGTCCATATGATCGACGTCCCAGCCATACTGAGTGGCCAGTGCCAGTATCAATCGGAATGTTGCCATCTTGGAAACCGGTACGTAGGTTTCGTCGTAGTCGATGCCTTCCTTTTGTTCGTAGCCCTTGATGACTAGTCGTATGTTGTACCGCGTGGATCCGTCCGGATTAATCTTCTTCTTGTAGATCCACTTGCATCCAATAGGCTCTTCTACTGTTTTGTCACTGGTCATTGGTGTATGGATGGTATTACCTTTTTCCAGGATATCGAATGTGTGATTCTCAACTAATGCCTGCCATTCCTGATGCATGGCTACCTTCCATTGTCTTGCTTGCAGACTTCATAATGCAGCTTCGTAGGTGAGTGGTTCGCTCTCGTTCTCGCACTCGACGGTGGTAGGCTCAATGATTGGTTCGATTTCGGCTTCCTCTTCAGATATCTCGGCGATCCTGATCAGCAGAAAGGCTGAGGCAAGGCGTTCCGAAGACGTCACATCACCCCCTTCTTCGTGAGCCTTGCTCATAATCACTTTATTGGTTTCAAGGCATACCTTGCTGCGTGTCCGTGCAGAAACATATTCATTCTTGTCTGCCATTTTAATCAGTCTTGTTCTCAATCATATGGAATCCACGTAACCAGCTCTCACTTTTCCGCGAGATATTCTCGACTTCTGCCCAGCATTTGCTGAATTCAGTAGGTAATGCCCAGCAGCTCATTGAGCATATTCGCTGAATTCAGCATACAAGTTACCAGTTATTGCTTTCGCAAGATATTCTCGACTTCTTCTGCCCAGCATTTGCTGAATTCAGCAGGCATCTGCCCAGCATTTGCTGAATTCCGCAGGCAATGCCCAGCATATTCGCTGAATTCAGCACACTGCCCAGCATTTGCTGAATTCAGCAGTCTTCTGCCCGGCATTCCCTGAATTCAGCAGGTATCTACCCAGCATATTCGCTGAATTCAGCAGTCATCTGCCCAGCATTCGCTGAATTCGGCAGGTATAACACATATCGCCCAGCCACTCATAGTGCGATTTCACTGCATGACGAAAGAAATCGGATATTTTTTACTTACTGGTATTCTCTAGACCATGTGTCATTCATTTCATGGGTCTCCTCCTACGCTCCGTCAGTCTGTGCTTCATCAATCTGCACTTCATTGGTGGTGTCGGGAAACTCAATAGCTTCCATCTGCTCTTCTGTGTGTGCGTTTTCTTCTTCATCAAACACCACACTTGAGCATTTCACTGCGCCCGGTTCTTCCCGATTTGAAATCCCATATTCTCCAGATTTTTGTAGTATTATGGACGTATCCCAGCATCATGCACATACTGGAGCGGTTTCCGAATTTCTTCTCTGTTCTTTGAGTGGGTGGGATGTGTTTGTATGCTCGACATCCGAATCTTCTTAAGTGTCCGATTGTCGGAATGATACCGTACAATGCTTCGTGTGGTGACCACTTGTCAGTCAGACTCGATGTAGGTGACCTTCGATGCAGGTAGCATGCTGTCCTGATGGCTTCTGGCCAAAATATTGTCGGCACGTTTGCATCCAACATCATACTTCATGCTTTGGCATTCAGTATCCGGATCATTCGCTCAGCTGTTCCATTCTTGTGTTGGGTGTACGGGGGGGAGGGTTCAAACATAATTCCTTTTTCTCCCAGTAAACCTAGGAATATCGAGTTGTTGTATTCTCTGGATCCATTGTCGCTTCGAAAACGTTTGTTGTGGAATCTCTGTATTTCTACCCAGGCTTGATAATGTTGAAACTTGGCTGATATTTCTTCCGCAGTTTTTGTGATCAGAAAGTACACCTCAGTGTATCTTGTACAGTCATCAATATAGATGATGTAATATTGGGTACCTCCGATACTGTGCTTTATAGGCCCGCAGAGATCTGAGTGCACAAGCGCAAATGGTGTTGAGGACCGAGATGCCTTAGTGCGTACAATATGTTGTTGTTGCTTTGCATGAACACATGTCCGATATAATCCAGGTATTTCCCAGCGAGGACTCATGTCCATACGATCTGTCATCGGCTCGACATCCATAGGATCCACGATCAGCTCGATATCCAGATCGGCAAACAGCTCGTCGTCCGGATCCGCGAACGGCTGCACATCCAGAGAATCGGTAATGCGCTTGCCTGAAGACTTGAATGGATCCATAATGTATTCTCCTGAGGATTCCAGTAGTCGTCTCAAGTCTTGATGATTAAGGTGTGTGAGATGTCAATGCCACATGTTTATTGAGTGGGAATGTGAAGCTGTTCACAGCATCTTTATTTCGGAGATGTGTGCTGATCCATCCATTGATAGTATGTATAGGCCGTCTTCAAGGTTGGCGCCGAGAAGTTTTTGTCCTTTTGCATCGGCAATCGAGCATATCCCTGATCGGAATGTTGTTGTGTATCCATGTGAGTCGAGTTGTCCTACTGACAGGAGAGATATTCGGAATTCAGGAAGGAAGAATGCCTCAATATCCACTCCTTCCAGATGTACAGTTCCTTTCTTCTTTGCTTGTACTTGATGATCATCTCCCAACTTGATGATCATATTTGTTTCCTTAACTGAGTTCTTCCGGAAATCTCGAAGATTGTTGCCGTAATTGTTAGATGCTCCGGAATCGATTACCCATGTCCTTGTTGTTATTGCCAATCGATATGATGCCACCATTACCTCCGAGCTGAGGGAGGTAGCCCCTGCAAGTCATTGCTGGTTACCAGAGGTATTGTGAGTGTGTCCGTTTCCTTTGCGTCCATCATGTCCGTTTCCTTTGCATCCGTCACGTTCATTACATCCGTTTCCTTTGCTGTTTCATATGGCCTGTCCTTTTCTTCTAGCAGGGCAGTCATTCTTCACATGTCCTTCTCCGCAATAGTAGCAGTCATTCTGGTCTCGAGCTTGTTTGTTCTTCTTGCTCCAGCAATTGGCGGTAGTGTGGGTGCCAGTTTTACACCAACCATATCACCCCCTCGGAGAGCGCTCATTCTCCTGGTATCGTCCCTGGTAGCCACCTCATCCTCCTCTTCCTCCTTGTTGGGTGTAGAGTACCTCGGAGACCGCATCAGGTTTGGTTGTCATCAATCGATTCGTCTCGCATTCGTTGAGTGTATCCATTAGATATGGAGAGTGGGGAATCGGTCATCGCTAGTTGCAAATTATTCTATTGCTGAGCTGGTTAGCACTCTATTCTGAGGAAAATGCTCTCTTGAGTGAGATGTAGAGAGAAGGGCCTCGAAAGCGCCAGCCCCCGCGTTTACCACTGGCTGCTGAGGAGCTATTAATCGTGCGAGAGTTTGATTGTATGTGGAGCGGCTACGGCTCCAGGCTCATAACCTGTTGAAGATTGCCCGATCACCGTTTCCCTTTTTAGAGTCTTCACGAGTACACAGAGAGAGAGAGAAAGAAAAGAGAGAGAAACAGGACAAGATGATTTGATCGTTGAAGTTTGATGGAATGGCTCAGATAGGTGTGTTTAGTATTTTTCTATTGCTATGTCAAAGTATGTAAGAGTGTAGAAGGAAGAATACGAAAGACACTGCTATGGAAGAGTGCCAAGCCGTCGTTACTAGGATCCCCTTGCCATTGCTGTTGCTATGGCGTTGCTCCCCAGAGCGTTGCTGCCGCCGCCGTTGCTGCGGTGTTGCTTCCGTTGACGCGCCACACCAGAGTGGCGAGATGCAATTCCAACACCTTTAAGGCTTCTGATGTACTCCCAAATACGGGAGCTACAGTTCCTATGAATGAGGGCCACATGATCAGTGTTTTGTTCATCCTCAGTATAGTACTTATTAGCCTCTAAATTCCTGTTCATTCGCCTCTGAACTGCCCTCAAGAACCTCTCCACATCATCCCCTCTCTTTCCCCAAATTTTTTGAATGATCAGGCTATCTTTTGAGCTGGTTCGGCAGCAAAGGTGCTGGGGTATGAAGCTTCCGTCTGGATCTTCGGAGTGACCATTGTCAGACCATCCGCGGCGTCCACTGCCATTGTTAGCATCCCTTGCAGGAGACCTACTACTTGAACCTGATTGTCCCGGAGGGCAGTTCGTTTCCATGGCGGCCTGCAAATTGGCTGATGACAACCCACCCCTCCCTTCACGGCCTCTTGGTATCACCAATAGATTAGTCCCCAATGACGGATTTCCTCCCCCTTGCTCAGCTCCCAACCGATTGATTCGACCAATCAATCGTTGAACTGCCTCGTAATCTTCCCGTGCTTGCTGCCACAGGTAACGAAGTCTTCTCGACCAGTAGACCACGTCTCCCCGGGTTGAAAAGGAAATTGTCAAGTCCGGGTTTAGCGCACCAGATGAAGGACCTATGCCAGGCCCGATGTCACAAACGACGAAAAGAGTGAGGGAGAAAAGAGAGGATAATTGACTGCGATAGGATACGATGATTGACAAGGATGTAGAACCAACTCTGCTCCACCCCTCTATCTATATACCGACTGGAGTGGTCAATCTTCCTTAAACCCACAGATCGTAATCCTTCAATAGTCCTTCCGAACCGACTGTAATATACCAACCAAACCTAAGCAAATGAAGTGTCTGAACCCAATGAAATGTAGAACCGGAGCCGAAGGAAAAGAAGCGACAGAGCCGAAGGCAATACACCAACGTAACCCAAAAACATTTCGCCCTGAGCATAGATCCTCCGAATCCTCCCACAGTGGGAATGTTGCCTGGACGGGGGATTGCATTCACGGATGGTGTGTTGTATTGGAAAATTTTTATGAATCAAGGGAGGGGACATCGAATTCAAATGGCTGGTGCCTCACCCAGCCATTGAGGCACCCGCTAAAATTTAGCGTGTTGGCCGCTTGAGGACTCAGATCGGGCAGGGCTCCTGGTAACAGGTAGCATGCATGGCGAGCGGAAGCAGGATAGCCGACAAGCTGACGACACATGTGGTGGGCGGACAGACAACAGCCGGCGAGCGTATAAAGCGAACGGCAAGCAGAAGAAATTCAGCTGGCGAGTGGACAGGAGACAAGACTAGGAAGTGACGAGGTCACCGGCAAGAGCAAGGATAAAGACCGGAAAGAAGAGAAGCTTTTATCCCTTTGTCCGGCAAAGTGGCGGAAAGTGTATATGGTGGATTAGTGTCTCGCACCAGACCTGAAGTAGTATCGTGTTTCTCAGCAATACAACCTCAACTCATACATAAGCTGTTGTCTGGTGGTCGACTTGCAAGATATAACCATTATGTCTGCTAAACGCACCCGGAAGCCACTTGCCAAAGCCTCTGCAAACCATTGTAAGAAGCCCAAGGAATCAGGTGCAACAGCTCCAGCTGAGAGGTTTACACCAATTTCGTACCGGAAACCAGATATTACACCTCAACGTAGAACACGTGGGAGAAACAAGAAGGAAGATTATGGGGGAGTCACGAGCGGCCACAGTATATAGAACTTGGAGAGCATGGGACGAGCTAGTTGGCTCCAGAGAGTCTAGGTGGGAGATAACCCCGGAGATAGTCCTTATAGTCGTAACGGATCTAAGGGACTAATCTCCGGCAATGAGCAGGAAACGTAACTAAATACAAGACATCACGAGTGAGGTCATCGAACCAATAACTCAACCGTCTCTGATAAGCTGGTAAACCACTCACCTGCATGGCTTGAGGGATTTACGCAGTGTGGGCATCTGTTCGGCTTATCGTTAGACTAACCAGGATCAATGGAGAGATGTGGACTGAGCCTGGGGGGCCCAGAGGCCACGACGAGCTGTATCTCTCTCTGAGGGGAAAGTACAAGTTGGTCCAGCTCCCCAGAGGAGTTACATGATGAAAACTTTACATTTATATTTTCAGAGATCTCCCTGTATTGGAAAGGAAAGAGAGAACAGCACGAACATCCTCACCAACACTACCACCGAACCCCCTCACAAGATCTAAGATTATTCCGTTGTGAATTGTCAAAAGTAGCCTGATTGCCTCTTGATTCTACTTGCACTCCGGTTACAAGACAACCCCAGTATCATACTATAATCTTTGATCCTAAATCACCCTACTTACTCCTACGAAAGGAGAACAACGGATACCCTCCTTTGAGCAAGACCATCAATACCTTCTCGAGCTTTCAAACATATTTGAATCAACCTCCCAATATACACTCGACCACACCTTCTCTGCGATTGACGAAGAAATCGCAAATCACGAACTGTGGATAGAACTCATCGACGGCCCCATTCCTCTTGAAACAATCGAATACACACCCGAAAACTGGTATACACAATATTGGCATAACTGCGCATTCAAGAACCTCTGTGCCGACCTCGACAGATACGGATTTCGCAAAATGTGCGATTACATCTTTTATGACGACGAAGCCATTTACACCAGATACTTTTTAGACCTATACTGATATATCCACCACCTCCAACTTCAACATGCTCTGGCTGAAGGCCCCATGTGGCCTGCTGCAGATAACCCAGAATGAAGAATCCACCCAGACCAGTCTAGAAGTATCCAACCTGGCCGGATGGATGAGGACCGTGGCCAACCGCCAAGAACAAGCCGAGCAAGACCTCCATCAGCTCCTAGACCTCTGCAACAACACGGTGGACCGAACGGACAAGCAAATACAGGCGATCGAACGAGCCTATGGTAAACTGGTGCAAGGAACCCAGTACCTATACGAACGAATGGAAGCCAACGAAGCCATGGCGGAGTGATGGGTAAGAAATGAACTCATAGTAACCGCTAACGCATACCAGACTTTTGCTCGTCAGGTCTAAGAAGCAATTATCGAGCGAACCCAGGAAGGCAAGATACAGTGCCTGCACGAGACCACCCAGGTAACACGAATGCACAATGCCATCACCTTCCTTACGGAAGCTAATGTGGCCCGAAACAAAAACATGGCAACGTTCCAAGGAAACGTGGAAAAATGGGCCCAGGCCTACCAGAAGAAGGTAAATGACTTACAGTAGGCCCTGGCTAGAACCCAGGAAAACCTCGGAAAGGTTACCACCCAGATCCTGCTACCCGAATCCCCGAAGCGAATGACCAGGCCAACCCCACTACAAGTCCAACCAATTGGGGAATTGCACTCTCCACTGGCACCAACACCTGCCCCAGCCATACCTGACCTGACAACCATAGCGAACACGGGGTACGGGGGTGGAGGGGGACGAGGACCGTCCAAGTGACCACGACGACCAGCGGTATCCCCATCACCACCACCACGATACGACGATGAAGACGACTACCTATACAAGTGCAACCTCGTGCCAATGGGCCAACTATCTCCACAGGCGCAGGAACCCACCACAGGAAGGCTGGCAACCATGCTCATGCCAGAAGAAATTGCACGGCTGGTCGGATTAGGAGTCGCGGAAGCAATAGGGCAAGAACAGCCCCGAAATGAAGTCAGGATCAATACCTCGCGCCTGAAGATGGAAAATCCGGACACATTTAATGGAAAGACCACCTCAGCATTCAACCAGTGGTGGGAATCATGTATCTGGGGTTCTACCCCAAAACAGTGGACTGGCAAAAAATTGCCTGGATCGGAACGCTGCTATCAGACATGGTGCTGGCCTGGCACCTTCACTGCTACCAAGAACTACGGGACAACGATACATGGGCAAACTACACAGTGGCAATATGGGCCGAATACCATAATGAAAGAGAGGTGGTGGATGCCCAGCTCCAGCTAGGACAGCTAAAATACCAGAGATCCATCCGCACCTATATGACGGAATTCCGAGCCCTCATCAACTTTGCCAAGGCCACAGGGATAGACTCAGAGAAAAGGTCGACCTCACAATGACATCGGAAATCCTAAAAATGCGATTTTCCCACTACTTGGGAGAATTTGCGGATGACAAGGGGTTCCTACTGGCCACCTACCAAGCAGGCCTCCAGGTGGAGCGAATGAAGACCTTGGAAAAAGCCCAAGAACTTCAGCAAAGCCAGCTAGCGGAACCCAGGCCGTGGAAAAGAAAAAAGAGGAGAGAAAGAGGAGCGATCGTACGGACAAATGTTCAGAAGGAAACAACGACCGGAAGCCCACGACCGAACAGACCGAAGAATACGGAGGTCCGGGAAGATGGGCATCCTACCAGGTGGCCTTGGAAGGAGTCCCACGGCAGGAGCGCACCGAGTACACCCGCCTGAAGGGCTGCCATCGGTGTGGATGCACAGGACACCGCTCGTCCAAATGCTACACCATGAGCACCAAAAACAGGATGACTCATCCCCAGGCCCCCTGGAAGGTATCTGCAGGAAACAAACATCAATGAGGGCAGAAGGACGAACTGACTCCGGCTGCCAAGGTACAAAAGATCTCGGCAGCAGAAGCAATGGACGTAGAACCAGCCAGCCGACCCCCCTTGTGGGAAAACGACTCCGAGGAGGATTTTTGAAGGGTCAGAGGATAAGGCTGGACCCCAAGACCTCATACATCGTGTGCGGAACCGGGCAGCGGGGGAAAAGGAGCCAGGGGCCCATGGAGGGAACAAGGCCCAAAAAACCATGATGCGGAACACGGCCAGTCATAATGATGCTGCTACACATAGGCCAACAGAAACACCCAATCCAGGTGCTACTAGATACAGGATGCTCAGTACCACTGGTCAGTACAAAAACGGCTCAAAAACTACAGCTCCCCATGCTCAAACACAGCCCAACAATCCATATCGAAAATTATATGGCACAAACCGTAGAAAACGCGGGAATATTTTATATGAAACCACTACTCCTGCAGCACAGGCACCACTTCTCAAAAGAAACATTTGAGGTAACACCAATGGAGCCAGAAATTGACGTGTTCCTGTCCTTCTGGTGGATATCAAAGCACCCCCCACAGGGAGCCAGGGAATCGGAGGAAATCCGGTCTAATGGCGCCAGCTGTCTGGAAACCTACACGAAGTTCGAATAGGCCGATTTCTCACCAACCTGGGACGAAACTGGATGCAGGGACCCGAAGGCCGGAATAGTGGGATATGTGTCCACGGCGCAAGATGACAGGAAACAACAAATACCGATGGAGTTTCACCCATACCAAGACATCCTGTGGAAAGGTCTCGCCGATGCCCTACCGAAACACAGCACCTATGTCTACAAAATCGACCGGAAACCAGGAACCACCGTGCCATGGGGACCCATCTACCTGCTCTCTGAAACAGAACTACAAATACTCAGGGAATGGCTAAAAGAGATGGAGAAAACAGAAAAAATATGCAGTTCCATCTCACCAGCTGGATCGCCATTCCTGTTCGTCCCAAAAACCAACGGAAAAGGCCTAAGGTCGTGCATGGACTATAGAAAGCTTAACCAAGTCACCATCCCAAATCGGTACCCACTGCTGCTCATGCAAGAACTTCACGACCGAGTACAGGGGTCACAATGGTTCACCAAACTGGATCTTAAAAACGGTTTCAATCTGATCCGAATAAAGGAGGAAGACGAATGGAAAACTGCCTTCAGAACATGCTACAGGTTGTATGAGTTCCAGGTAATGCCTTTTGGGCTAACTAACGCACCCTCGACATTCCAAGATATGATGAATCACGTATTCTCAGATATGCTGGACTTGGGACTACTGGTGTATATGGATGATATTTTGATCTACGCCAAAACCGAAAAAGAACACGATCGAATCGTCAAGGAATTCCTGGAACGACTACAAACCAACGGCTTAGCTGTCTCCCCTGAGAAGTGTGTCTGGAAGGCCACGGAAGTCGAGTTCCTGGGCTACATCATTGGAAGAAATGGGATCTCGATGGCATGCGACAAAGTGGACGCGGTACAATCCTGGGAGAGACTGAAATCGTTGACAGAAGTACAGTCATTCCTGGGCTTCGCCAACTTCTACCAACGCTTCATCCAGAACTACTCCCGGATAGCAGGACCCCTCACAGAACTAACGAAGAAGGAGCAAGGGAAGGAATGGGCTTGGAACCAGGAAGCAGAAGCTGCCTTCACAGAACTCAACCGATGTTTCACCACAGCCCCAGTCCTTACCAACTTCGACCCGACAAAACCAGTCATCATCGAAACAGACACATCAGATTTTGCGATTGGCACCGTTCTGTCACAACGGGATGAGGAAAACTGTCTGCACCCGGTGGTATTCCACTCCAGGAAATTCCAACCCCTGGAAATCAACTAGGAAATCCACGACAAGGAACTTCTGGCAATAGTGGACGCCTTCAAGTACTGGAGACGTTATTGTGAAGGAGCAACCCACCAGGTCCAGGTTTTCTCAGATCACCAGAATCTGGAGTACTTTACAACAACCAAAGTACTGAACAGAAGGCAGGCACGATGGGCTCAGGAACTGGCCAGCATTGACTTCAAGATCATTTACCGACCAGGAACCCAAAACGGCAAGCCAGACGCACTATCTAGGCATTCAGAGTACCGCCCTGGAAAAGGGAAGGTAGAAAACCAACCAATAACGTCGGTTTTGGGGAGGGACAATTTTGAGAGACATCTGGTGCACTCGTTTATCTGCTTATCGGTCAGATTGGCATCCCTCCTGGCTAGAAGGTGGTCTGAAGAATTCCTGGCAGAACTCTGGAATGAAGGGGAAAAAGAAAAATCCTACAGAAAAGTGAAGAAGGAAGCAGCGTCAGAAGGACTGGTGCCAAAGGACCGAAAGGTCAAGGAAGAAATCTGGATAAAGGTTGGACTGCTCTACCGGGAAAATCTACTCTGGGCCCCAGAGGGAATGGTACAGCAGATAATGGAATCAGAACACGACACCAGGGCGGCGGGCCATATGGGCCAGGACAAAACCATCGAACTTGTCTGCCGAAACTTCTGGTGGCCAAAAATTAACAAGAGAATCATTGACTTAGTCAGAAGCTGTCCAGGATGCCAGCAAAACAAAGCTGTCCGACATCAACCTTATGGGCTGTCCTCCCCGCTGGAATTGCCATATGCACCATGGCAGTTGCTAGCAATGGACTTCATCACGGAATTACCAGTGTCGGAAGGATGCAATCAGCTCTGCGTAATCATCGACCAATTTACCAAGATGGCGCACTTCATCCCTCTGGGAAATGAGAAAAAAAGCGCAGCAGGCCTGGCAGTCACCTTTGCTCGGGAAGTATGAAAGCACCATGGCCTCCCTACCAATATCGTGTCAGACCGAGACTCCAGATTTACATCAGAAGTTTGGAAGGAATTCTGGCAACTTTCAGGAATACGGCCGTGAATGTCGACCGCCTTTCACCCCCTGACAGATGGACAAACTGAACGCCTCAACCAAACCATCAAGACGTACTTACGAGCCTTCGTGGCCAAAGACCAAGACGATTGGGTCAATCTGCTACCCATGGCGGAGTTCACATACAACAACTCAGTCACAACGGAAAACAGTATGTTCCCGTTTTACGCGAACTACGGATTCTACCCGACAGCTATAGACCCAGTGTCAATGGAATCTCTCAACCCAGCCAGCAAGGTAGGCACGCACTGGATGCACACCCTGCACAACGAGTCTCGGAAAGGGCTGGAGGAGGTACAGGAGCGAATGCGCTGATACACCGACCCCACCAGGAAGAAACCTCCCACATACGAAGTCGGCGATCTGGTCATGCTCAGCGGCCATAACATCAAAACGCACCGCCCATCAAGGAAGCTGGATCACAAAAATCATGGCCCCTTCCAAATCGAAAAAATCGTCTGCCCACTCGCCATCCACCTCACGCCACCTCGAAAGTGGAAGATTCACAACTTCTTCCACATCTCGCTGCTCGAGCCATATTGAACTAGCGAATACCGTGCACCCCCGGACCCCTCAAAGTTACTATGGGAAGCCGACGACATCGAGCAGTCAGAGGAATACAATGTGGAGAAAGTCATATCCTCGACCGAGCGCAGCCAGAGTAACAGCAAATGAGTCCTTTACCTCGTCAAATGGCTCGACTATCCAGAACCCAAGGACTGGACAGAGGAACAGTTTGACAACTTTTCGATAGGTGGCCTGGAGAAACTCCGGGAGTTTCACTGACAAAACCCAGATGCACCGAGGGACTACCACCTCACCGAGGGCTAGAAATCGGTTCTTCGAGGAACTGATGGTAGTGGGCTGAAGGGGCGGAGGACTTCAGTCCCAATGCTCTTTAAAGTCAACAAAAAGACCCGCTTCTTGGGCAACCACGAAAAGCCGTAGCTCGAATGTCGAACGGAAAAACCCCTGAAATAACAAGATGAACTCGACGCACTCCCATACGGCCATCCTTCTCACCCTGAAAAGGAGCCAGTGGCAGGATGCGTATGATGGTCATGCGGTCCCCGAAAGGTGTGGTCACCCCTTGATACATCTATTGGCTCGTTCAGTTTGCTCAGGCTTAGATCACTGGCTGGACACTAATTTCTACCTGCAAAGGACACCAAGCCTCTGCCGATCCTGGGTGCGCCCTGATGACCCCAAAACTCGAGTACGGGGAGTAGTCGAACGAATGTGCGATACGATCGAAGTTCATCAAGACAGTAAGAGTACATACTGGCCTACTCAGATGTCACGAATCTGGCGCAACAGGCTCAGCGTCGCCACGGGTGCCGCCCTCACTCTGGTCACCCTGTGGCTGTTCCTCCTCTCCGCCGCCCCTGTTGTGGTTCTACATGCCTAAGTGTATCACCCCGGTCCCTATGGTAGTGCTCCGGCAGCACTGCCCCATGAAACCCTAACCTGGTCACCGGCCGCCCAAGATCTACCTTGTCTTTTCTTTACTGTTGTGTGTCTGCCTTGCTCTGCCTTGTATTATATTTATTGATTATCATGCTGTGCTTGTTGTATCCTTACTGTTTGCATGTCTGCCTGTCACGAACCTGGCGTGACAGGCTCCTTGGCGCCGCCACCGGTGCCACTCTCACCCTTGTCACCCTGTGGCTTGTCCTCGTTTCTGCTGCTGCAGCCGCGGTCATCCTGCACGCTTAGGCGCCGCGACCGATCTCTGCCATATCGCTCCGGTAGCGATATCCGTGACCGCTGGCCAGTCTAAATCTCTCTCCTTTGTTTCTTCTATGTTGCTTGCGCGTCCTTCTCCTGTCCGCTACGTTTGTTGTCTCCCATTGATTGAGCCTGCGCGTCCTTCTCCAATGTTCATTACGAGTATTGTTTTCCCTTGATTAAGTTGTACGTCAGTCTTCCTTTCCTTTACTGTTACTGCTTGCGCATCCTTTCTCCTGTTGCCACGAGTAGAGTGTTGGCCGCGTGGCGGCTGAGTGCGATCATGTGTTTTCTTTGGGCGCGGCGATCGAGTCATGATGTTAGACAGAGATCCTGTGTCAGTCTTGCGGGCAAGCTGTGATTCCACAGAGGGAAGGAAAAGTATAAAGGAAGGGCACGGTAGCTAGTCTGGAGATTCTTCTCCACGCAATCTATTATCTCTCTCCACAGACCTACCACTCTCTACCTGTGAACCGGCGCTGCGACCACCACCCCTGATAAGAACAACAAACCCATGCAAGGCGTGTGAGAAGACCGCGACGAGACCACGCCAGACGTGACGGATACCACGAGAACAACGAGCCCACGCAAGGCGTGTGAGAAGACCGCGACGAGACCACGCCAGGCATGACGGATACTGCGAGAACAACAAGCCCACGCAAGGCATGTGAAAAGACCATGACGAGACCACGCCAGGCGTGACGGATACCGCAAGAACAACGAGCCCACACAAGGCGTGTGAGAAGACCGCAACGAGACCACGCCAGGCGTGACGGATACCGCGAGACTACGAGTGGCATGTGAGTACGCTGGAAGTGTGACTATGAGCGGCGCGTGAGTACGCCAGAAGTGTGACATAGAGCGGCAGGTGAGTATGCCGGAAGTGTGACTACGAGCTGCGCATGAGTACGCCGAAAGTGTGACTACGAGCGGCGCATGAGTATGCCGGTAGTGTGACTACGAGCTTGCCCCAAAGAAACCGAGCCTACATTACCTGTTGTGCAGCATGGAGTAGTCAAGGCAAGATCTTGACACTAGATTGCGTCTCCAAATCGACACCTGACGTAGCAAGACAACACCCATAGTGGAGTCCCACAACGAAGACTCCGAGGACCCCCTCAACCTGCGAGAATTCAGGGAATTCCCCGACGACCAGCGGGCCCCGAGCCCTGTGACACCGGAACCACAATCAAGACCACAGATACCCAAATCACCAGAACAACCTAGAAGAATGGCGGAAGGATCAGACATGGGGGGAAGCGGACCCCACTTGCTAACTACGGAGATGCTGCAAACACTCTTAGCAGTACGCAACAGACTGCCGCAGAACAGTTACCCAAAGCTCCGGGACCCTGAACCGTTTGAAGGAGAAAAAGCAAAATTAAAAATATTCCTGGCTCAGTGTGAGCTGAAGTTCAGGACAGAGGGGAACCGATTTGACAACGATGAGAAAAAGACGGGATATGCATCCTCCTTACTCCGAGGGGTGGCATGGAACTGGGTGGAAACTTTTCTTAACCAGGAAGGAGGAATCAACCTAACATGGGAAGAACTGAAAACCAACATGAGGCATGCTTTCGGCCAAGTAGATGCCAAGGAAATAGCGTTCGAGAAATTCCAGAAAATCCAGCAGGGAAACCGAACAGCAGCAATCTAATGGGCGGAATTCCAGCGAATCAAAGCAGATCTCCCATACGCGGACAATGTATGCATCGCTCGATTTCGAGATAGATTACACCCAGAAGTAAAAAGGCACTTGATCATGAGCAAAGTACCGGCCACCGTTCTGGTGGACTATGCCACTGCGGCCATCAAAACGGATAGCCACCTATGCAACCTCGGAGTCATTAATCGACGACCTGCAGCTAGCCCAGAAGCACGCTTCCATGTCCACACGAAAGAACCGCCATCAGTACCTCCGGGGGACCCGATGGACCTAGATGCCACCTGGCAATTCAAGTTCGCACCAAGAACGCCGAACCAGTTTCCCCGATGACCACAAATGGACGAATGCTACAATTGCGGGAAAAAGGGGCACTTTTCGAAGGAATGCCCGCAGCCCAAGAAAGCACGAGTCCCATGGAGGAGGCCATACCGGGCAGCAGAAGCCATGTATGAAGAAGAGACCATAAACAAAGCAGGGAAGGAACCCAAACCGGCGAGAAAGAACAGCCCTCGGGAATAGGCCTAGGCAACAGCCACCCGTGGGAGAAACCCGTTGCAGAACCAGACCCACCCTACAGAATACGAACAACCAGGTACGACTGCGAAGAAAAGATCATGATCAAAGTATGAATCATAGGAACTGATGGAAACGAATACAACACCACCGCCCTAGTGGACAGCAGGGCATCCAAGAACTTTGTCGACAAGGCTTATGCCGAAGCAAGTGGAATCCCAATGCAGCAAAAAGCGACACCAAGACGGGTCCTGACTGTGGACAGGAGCGAGGTCACTGGCGGGCCGGTAACCCACGATGCCCAGGTCCACCTCACAATCAATTATCACGAGGAAGACATCCGGCTACACTGCATCACAATCTGAAATGCGCCAATCATCCTCGGACTTCCATGGCTCAAGCTCCATGACCCGGTGATAGGGTGGAAAAATCATACTGTGAAATTCCACTTGGACCACTACGCCGAAAAATGCTTACCTAGCTCACCAAGAGCGAACACGGTCCCGGAGGAAAAGGCCATGCAGCAATACTACAGGAAAACACCGGAAAATTGGGAGATTGGCGAAATGGACCCATGGGAAGTATGCCAGACCATCATCAAAAAAATCAAGGAAAACTCCAAGACCAGCGAAAATCCAATTCCGCTGGAATATCACAAGTTCCTCGAAGTATTCACCGAAAAAGAACCTACAGCACCTCCGCCCCACTGTACTCACGACCACCACATTCCACTTGAGGAAGGAAAGACGCCCCCGTACAAGCCCCTGCGACCCCTGAAAGAAGAAAAAATGAAGACTCTCAAGGAATACCTAGAAGTCAATGAGAAGCAGGGATGGATCCGGGCATCCACCTCTCTGGCTGGGGTACCAATACACTTTATTAAGAAGAAGGACGGGGGACTACGCCTATGTGTGGATTATTGACAACTGAATGAGATCACAATCAAAGACCGGACACCATTGCCATTAATCGGAGAGTCTCTGGATGAACTATTCAGTGCCACCATCTACACCAAACTCGATATCCGAGACGCCTACTACAACCTCCGAATCCCAGCAGGAGACAAATGGAAAACAGCCTTCCGAACCCGGTACGGACTATACAAGTACTGCGTCATGCCTTTTGGGTTGACCAATGCACCGGCATCGTTCCAACGATGTATGAACGAGATTCTGAGCGAATACCTTGATATCTTCTGTGTGGTATATCTGGACGACATCCTCATCTTCTCGTAAAATCTGGAAGACCACCGAAGCCACGTCCGGACAATCTTGAGACGAGTTGAGGAAACCAGGCTCACACTGAAAGCATTCAAATGCGAATTCCATACAACGGAAATAGAATACTTGGGATACATCATATCACCACAGGGACTGCGAATGGATGAAGAAAAAATCCAGAACATCAAAGAATGGAAGGAACCAACAAACGTCAAAGGAATCCAGAGCTTCCTCGGCTTTGCCAACTTTTACCGGCGCTTTATCAGAGACTACAGCAAAATCACGACACCCCTATCCTCCCTCACAAGGAAGGAAAAAGGATGGGAATTGAGTGATAAACAACAAGAGGAATTTGAGACGCTCAAGAAAGCAATGATCACGAAACCTATACTACAACACTTCGATCCAGAAAGATCTGTTACCATCGAAACAGACGCCTCAGATTACGCCATAGGAGCAATCTGCTCACAACACGACGAAAAAGGGATCTTACACCCCATGGAATACTACTCAAGAAAGCTCAAGGATCCAGAGTGCAACTACGATATTCACGACAAGGAACTACTAGCGATCGTAGACGCACTACGAAAATGGGATACTTATTGCAAAACAACGGCATCCAAAATCACATTTCTCACGGACCACAAGAACCTCGAATATTGGAAAACGAAGAAAGACCTTAACCTACGACAAGCCCGGTGGGGCGAACGACTAGCCAACTATGACTTCATGATCAAATACCGACCTGGGAAATTGGCCAGCAAGCCAGACATCCTGTCTAGAGAGTCAGGAGACTTTCCCTGGGAAGGGGATGTGAAATATCGGCAGAACCACGGCCAAATCCTGTTACCCGAGGAAGCTTTCTAGGCGCTCCAAATCGATAACCACGCCAAAGTACTCCAAGCCAATACAACAGAAACCATCAGCCTTGAAATAGACGAAGAGCTACTGAGCGAAATCCGGACACTAAGCGCCGCAGATAAAGAAATCCAAGAAATCCGGAGGAAAAAGGCGAATGGGACCACATGCGACGGAAAGATCGCGCTAGGGCTATGCGAGGAAAACAGTGGGTTGCTAATATACGACAGCCTCATATGGATCCTTGACAACGACACCCTGCAACTTCGCATATTAAGAGACCACCATGACGCGCAAGCCGCTGAACACCCGGGCCGAGCAAGAACTCTGGAACTCGTTAGCCGAAATTTCTACCGGCCAAGACAATGAAAGTACGTCCACAGATACGTCGACCATTGTAACACCTGCCATCGCATCAAACCAATCCGACATGCGCCATTTGGACTGCTAAAGCCACTTGAACTCCCACACCAGCCATGGGACACAATATCAATGAACTTTATCACCGCACTGCGAACAAGCAATGGAAAAGATGCATTATGGGTAATAATCGATCGCCTCACGAAAATGGGACACTTCGTCGCCTGCCATGGCACCATGAACCCCGAAGACCTAGCAGACCACTTCCTCCAACAGATAATCAGACCCCACGGATTGCCAAGTAGTATTATATCAGACAGAGGGTCCCTGTTTACCTCAGACTTTTGGAAACAAGTAACGGAAGCACTTGGGATATCACACAACCTCAGTACAGCCTTCTACCCGCAAACAGACGGACAAACGGAAAGGGCCAATGCCACCCTGGAGCAGTATCTCCAGACATACTGCAACTATTAACAGGACGACTGGGAAAGACTACTGCCAATTGCCGAATTCTGCTACAACAACACCCAAACCGGAACCACAAAAATAACCCCCTTCTTCGCCAACTATGGATACCACCCGCGATATCTGCCAGTCCTCGGCACCAGGAACAACGAAATACCAGGAGTATCAGAATATGTTGAGGCATTAAGGAAGCTGTATGAGGACCTCAGAGCAGAAATCAAAGAAGCGCAAATGGCTCAAACGGAGCAGGCCAACAAAGCATGACATCCGGACTCGGTATTGAACCCAGGCGACAAAGTCTGGCTGCGGCGAAAACACATTCGAACAACCCGACCATCGAACAAGCTGGACCACAAGCAAATAGGCCCGTATACCATCCTGGAGAAAGTAGGCTCACGTGCCTATAAGTTGAACCTGCCAGCCACTGTCAAAATCCACCCAGTTTTCCATATCAGCCTCCTCGAACCCACAGCCAGTGCAGAACCTATCCCCGGACATCACCAGCTGCCACCACCTCCCATTATCATCCAAGAACAGCAAGAGTGGGAAGTGGAGAAAATCCTTGACTCACGACACCACAGAAACTAGATCCAGTATCAAGTCAAGTGGACCAGTTTCCACAACCCGGATTGTACCTGGTATCCTGCCCGCAACTTCGAAAACTCGCCCGACATCGTCCTGCAATTCCACGAGCAATACCCGGAGAAACCATCCTCTCCAAACTAAAAATATGTCTACCACCGCCACTGTCAACGCCAACAAAGGCTGGACCTTCACCAACGCCGAGCAAGCCAACACCGAAACCTAACACGATAATAATTGGGGCATCCCCGCCAATGCTACCACCACGGATGGATGGAATGCCCCTCCACCAGCACCTTCACCCCCACTGTCCGCTGGGGGACAGCCCTACGCCAACGACCAGGCCTCCCTACACTGGACTGCCTGCTACGATGATTACTGTGGTGCTTACTGCCAGATGACAGATGACAACTACTACCTGCAACGAGGAAACGACCGCCACCGGCATAACCACCGGCCCTGCACCTATCCCCACGCCCATCCATTCGAATTAGTGGAGGTAATCCATCAGCAAAAAAATGAAAAGTTGAAGTATATTGCTTTTTTTACAGGTAAGACATAAATTTGAACTAATATTTCTCGAGGTTTCAGCTAAAAATAAAGCACTTTTTTTTTTTAAATCCTTACGGGAGCAAAATATAACTTCTCTTCTTACGGGAGTTAGAAATGCTTACAGGAGCTACAGGAGCTACGGGAGCTCCCTAGGAATTATCAAAAATTTTGCTGATGTCTGCAACCAACACCTAAACCCATGCAAAGCCTGTGCAGACTGGCAGAAGGGAAAGCGGGTCTGCCCCAAATGCCGGTTCCTTGTCTACATGGAAAACCACCACCTCCACTGCAGTGCCACTGCCCCGCGGAACCCCCTGGCCGATGTCACGTCACCACAGCATCAGCAAAAAATTTAATTCTTACCGGAGCTACGGGAGCTAGCGAAGCTTACGGGAGCACCTGGAGTAAAATATAACTTTGTCCTTCGCTAAGCTAGCAAAGCTAGGGAAGCGACCACCACCTTACTGACGCAACCACCACATTAGGAAAGCTAGGGAAGCTAGAAAAGCTAGAAAAGCTAGCAAAGCTACGGACGCACCACCAATCTTACCGACGCAACCACCAACCTTACCGACGCAACCACCACCTTACGGGAGCAAGGGAAGCTAGAAAAGCAAGGAAAGCTAGGAAAGCTTACGGGAGCAACGAGTGTGCACTGTGAGCAGTTTCATTACTAGTTATAATGCTACTACACGCAGTTGGCTATGCTCTTCGATCGCACAGAAAATCAATTATTGTATTTAAAATCTATATATACATTATGATACAAAGTCCAACGTCCCAAATCTCGTCGCGAAGTACAGAGCAGCTACAGCGGCGCATAAGGGCAGGCGAGCAACGCGTATTACAAGTAGGACAGGTAGGAGAGCGAGGAGAATGAGGCCGGCGTGGAGAATAATAGCAGACGAGCAACCGGTACGAGCGGTAGGCCAGCGAGAAGAATGAGGGCAGACGTGCAATGCGTACGAAATGAAATTCAGTGCGAAGAATGAGGCAAGACGAGCAACGCGTACGAGAGGTAGGCCAGCGAGGAGAATGAGGCCAGACATGCAACGCGTACGAGATGTTGTCCGGCGAGGAGAATGACAGCAGACGAGGAACACCTACGAGATGTAAGTCAGCGAGGAGAATGAGGCCAGACGAGCAACGCGAACGAGATGTAGGCCACCGAGGAGAATGACAGCAGACGAGCAACGCCTACGAGATGTAAGTCAGCGAGGAGGATGAGGCCAGATGAGGAACGCATACGAGATGCTGTCCGGCGAGGAGAATGACGGCAGACGAGGAACGCCTATGAGATGTAAGTCGGCGAGGAGAATGAGGCCAGACGTGCAACGCGTACGAAATGTAGGCCAGCGAAGAGAATGACAGCAGACAAGCAACGCGTACGAGATATAAGTTAGCGAGGAATGAGGCCAGACGCGCAACGCGTATGAGAAGTAGGCCAGTGATACCTAACACGGCGTTTCTAGCACACGTCCGAACGTAGGTCAGCAGTAATGAGGTCTAACGAGCAAAGCGTAGTAGCAGTGGCCAGCAAGGAGAATGAGGCCAGATGGGCAACGCGTATGAGATGTTGTCCGGCGAGGAGAATGACGGCAGACGAGCAATGCGAACGAGATGTAGGCCAGCGAGGAGAATGACAGCAGACGAGCAACGCGTACGAGATATAAGTCAGCGAGGAATGAGGCCAGACGCACAACGCGTACGAGAAGTAGGCCAGTGATGCCTAACACGG
>Ga0307508_10000546_pt1 | contig 44526 bp, 68 predicted proteins | sample 9_EM_MG_FD_203089 | JGI IMG/M metagenome (GOLD analysis project Ga0307508, IMG submission 203089) | Populus trichocarpa ectomycorrhiza microbial communities from riparian zone in the Pacific Northwest, United States - 9_EM | ecosystem: Host-associated > Plants > Roots > Unclassified | place... | reverse complement strand
GGTTTCCACCGTCAGTTTTCCCCGGGCCCACAGGCCACGCTGAAAAGCATTCAGCGTGAAACTGAGGTTTCCACCGTCAGTTTGCCCAGGGCCCAAGGGCCACGCTGAAAAGCATTCAGCGTGAAACTGAGGTTTCCACCGTCAGTTTTCCCCGGGCCCACAGGCCACGCTGAAAAGCATTCAGCGTGAAACTGAGGTTTCCACCGTCAGTTTGCCCAGGGCCCAAGGGCCACGCTGAAAAGCATTCAGCGTGAAACCGAGGTTTCCACCGTCAGTTTGCCCCGGGCCCACAGGCCACGCTGAAAAGCATTCAGCGTGAAACTGAGGTTTCCACCGTCAGTTTGCGCCGGGCCCAAGGGCCACGCTGAAAAGCATTCAGCGTGAAACTGAGGTTTCCACCGTCAGTTTGCCCCGGGCCCACAGGCCACGCTGAAAAGCATTCAGCGTGAAACTGAGGTTTCCACCGTCAGTTTGCTCCGGGCCCAAGGGCCACGCTGAAAGCATTCAGCGTGAAACTGAGGTTTCCACCGTCAGTTTGCCGCGGGCCCAGGGGCCACGCTGAAAAGCATTCAGCGTGAAACTGAGGTTTCCACCATCAGTTTGCCCCGGGCCCACAGGCCACGCTGAAAAGCATTCAGCGTGAAACTGAGGTTTCCACCGTCAGTTTGCCGCGGGCACAAGGGCCATGCAGCGTGAAACTGAGGTTTCCAACATCAGTTTGCCCCGGGCCCAGGGGCCATGCTGAAAAGCATTCAGCGTGAAACTGAGGTTTCCACCATCAGTTTGCCCCGGGCCCGGCGGCCACGCTGAAAAGCATTCAGCTTGGAACCGCGGATGCCACCATCTGCTGGCACCGTGCCGGGTCAACGGGGCGGCTGTTCGCCCTCTCCGAGAAGCCATCGTCTGGGGGAAGCAGCCGCAGAGAGAACGGCCGCTTAAGTGGGTTGCAGAAACGGACGCGGACTTCGCCTTAAATACCTGCGGGAGTCACAAACTCCCTTAGATTAGCGTCGTTCGCGATGACGATTGAAACAACCCCCCGCCCTGCCCCCGGTGGCGCGGACATTTACGCTTGGCTCCACCGCCATTAGGGGTATGCTGCCGCGTCGTTGGCCTGCCCATTGAGGGGTGTTAATCACCACCGGCTTCACCTTGAAAGGGCGAGCCTGCTCATGGGTGCATGCGCCCCAGCCGCCTCCTGCCACTCTTGTGGGCGCGGCCGAGGGCACCATCCCCTTCCTGGTGGGACACTTACGCTTAGCTCCAACGGCCTGATGAAGCCGCTGGAGGTACACCGCCATCGGGGAATGCTGCCCCATCCCTTGCGGGCCCATTGAGGGGTGGAAATCACCACCGGCCTCTCCTTGAAGGTGTAGGCCTTCTCAAGGGCCACGCTGGGGGGGCTCTCACTCTTTGGAAGGGAGTTGTCGGGGCTTTTGTCCGAGCCATGACCCTCGAGAAATCCCGGTCGCAAACCCGGTTGCTTGTGGCTGGGGCGCGCACGCCGAAGCCCCCTCGCGCCACTGTTGTGGCGGGCGCAGCCGCCGGCGCCATCCCCTTCCTGGTGGGATACTTATGCTTAGCTCCAATGGCCTGATGAAGCTGCTGGAGGTACACCACAGTAGGGGGATGCTGGCCCGTCCCTTGCGGGCCCATTGAGGGGTGTAAACCACCACCGGCTTCTCCTTGAAGGTGTAGGCCTTCTCATGGGCCGCGCTGGGCAAGCTCTCACTCTTTAGAAGCGAGTGGTTGGGGATCGTGTCTGAGGAACGTCGTTATCCTTGTAAATTCCGGGGTCGCAAACGCTGGTTGCTTGTGGCTGGGGCGCGCACGCGGAAGCCCTCTCTTGCCACAATTGTGGCGGGCGCAGCTGAAGGCGCCATCTCCCTCCTGGCGGGACACTTAAGCTAACCTCCACTGGCCTGATGAGGCCGGGGGAAGCACACCGTCATTGGCGGGAGGCTGCCAGCGGACCCTTTGTTGTGTGGAAACGACCAGTATCGCGTTTGAGGGCCAATCCTGCCCATGGGCGCGCTGGGGACGTCGCCGCGAGTGTTGACATCCCCCCGCTGGCTGATGTCCTTTGAAAGGCACATCATGAGATGCACAAGAGTGTCGTTTTCAATTTGATTATCTGGCAGTGGTCAGCATTTAACTCAGTTGCAAATGGGATTGGGTGGGAATGAGAAATGGGGAATACCGTTGGGAGGTTGCCAGGAATGCCTTCAATGCCAGTTGCTTTCTGCCTGGGTGCGTGTGCCCAAGCCCCCTCACGCCACTGTTGTGGCGGGCGCAGCAGATGGCACCATCTCCCTCCCGGTGGGACTCCTATGCTTGGCTCCACTGGCCCGACGGGCCGCGGGAGGTACACTGCCATCGGGGGGGTAGGGGGAGGGCCCGATGCTGCCACATTCCTTGCGGGCCCTTGGGGGGAGTAATTCACCACCGGCTTTGCCTCAAAGTGGCGATCCTGCTCATGGGCCGCGCTAGGGATTTCCTCACCCTTGGCGTGAGAGTGGGAAGGGCTCTCGGTCCGCCGAGACATGACTCTCGAGAAGATCCCTCATCAGCGATGCCGGCTGCTTGTAGATGCGGCGCGCACGCCCTGGTCCCCACTGACCACAGCGATGGCGGGCGGAAGAGTCCGCGACGCCCCCACTCCGGGTGGGACTCATACGCTTGGCTCCAGCCGCTCGATGAGGCAGGTGGAGGTTCACCACCATCTTCCTTGGGTGGCAGCAGCTTGGCCAGGATCCTTTTGGGATGGAATCAGCATTGATGGTAATGGTATCTTCAAAGAGGCGGATGATTTTACCTGCGTCCGAGCATAGTAAGCAAGCAGTCGTGAGGAGAACTGCGATAGTCCGGTTACGACACAGCATGCGTTCTGCGTGTATGTGCGTGTTTCCTTGTGTTCGTAGCGGTAGCTAGCAGTTTTGAGTTGAGAGTACAACTTCTTTCGAGGGTTGTAGTAGCGAAAATGATCTTCGCCATGACGTTCCTGATGAGTCCTGATCTCCCGAGGAGCAGCCGCGTTCGTGATATCGAGCTGAGGTCGAACCAAGGTACCCCCGCTATACCCTCTCTGGTCGGAACACCCACAAGAGGCTCACATCTCGGTTCCGCCAGCGTGGTGAGGCCTATCGACCTAGGGTGCCACCATTGGGGAGTCGTGGGTGTACCGCTCGTCGGCGAGTTGGCGCGGACCGGAACATCCTCGATAGATGTGAGCTTATGCGGCGGGAGAGACAAGGAATTCGAAAGGATAATGAGACAGATGCGGGAATCAGGGGTATTGAGAGAGAAGGAGTGAAACGCTGAGTAGGAGGAGCGAAAGGGAGCTGGTAGTATCGAGGGCATGACGAACTCAATCGTAGAGACTTACAGTTCCGCAAACGGCATGACTTTGATCTGCACCAGTTTCACATCAATACATAGCCAAATCAACCTTTCAAGCCAGGAGAAGTATACCAAGCAACCTCCACGGGGTGGGACTGGGACTTAGACAGCCCCACATGACTGCGGTTTGTCCCTGCTGCACGGTGGCCCGCAAACGCGCCCGTGCTCGAGTGCGCGAGTGTAACAGGCCGAAGACAACCCTGCAGAGCAAAGGCGGATCAGATCTGCTGCGCCGACAGGTTCGTCGACTCTTCGTCGTGGTGCGGAAATCACACGTTGTGATTGTGAGTCGAGCGTATGTTGACGCGAGTGAGAATGATGACAGGGCGGAGATGGAGAAAGGAGGAACAGGAGGAAGAAAGACTAGGAGCGGGAGGAAACTGGCATTATGAAGGTCGGGACGAACCCTCATTTCCTGAGTGCTGGTGCACCGAGGAGAGCGACGAATGTCAGAGGAGGATAGATCGGGAGGACGCCTGGAAGGAACCAGACGCGGACAATATGCGGGCGACCACTGACCCTAGTTTCCCTGAAATTCGGGGGCAGAGAAGTGGCGGGCAAAGAAAGAGAGTGAAGAGGATGAAGTAGGGAGGAAGGAGGAAGAGCGCAAGAAATAGAAGAAGAATGGTGGAACTTACATGATCGTGGACAGGATAAACCCTAGTCCCCCAGGGTTGGCCGTCTGCGTGAGGGGGTAGTGGGAAGTGGACGAGGGCATGGAGAGAAGGGAGAGGATAGTAGCGGGAGCAGAAGGGAGAGGAGGAGGATGAGCAGGAAATGGAGGAAGTGGAGGGAGAGGAGGGAGAGAAGGAGGGTGTCCGGAGGAAAGCGGAGGGCCGTGCTGGCGGCCACATTAGGATGGACAGGATGAGCCCTATTTTGGGTAAAGCCGGTCGACCGACCCGGGAGAGATAAGGAGAGAGAAGAGGATAAGGAGAAGAGGAGCACGAGTGGGAAGGTGGCGGTCTTTTATACTTACGCAGAGGTCTAGCCTCCTCGGAATAGGGCAAATTGGCTGGTTGTGGGCGAGTCCTAGATCGGTCGTGGTTAAGCCCTCGCCCTCTCGGGAGGACCGTCGCCGCGGCGACTCCCCACATACCGGCGGACCGTGTTAGTGGGCCGCGGCGTTCCGCCTGAACTGGCGTGCGAGATCACCGGAGGTTGTGAGGCAGGCGCTCACCGCCATTCGTACATAATAGTCACCCGTCATTTAGTATCTTCGATCGTCCCGAGCACTTCCCAATTTCGTGCGAACTACATCAGTCCACCAAATGGACCGCATTCATTATTAGTATCTGAGATTCCCCCCACCGCGCAAGTCATTTTCGTCGCCCCGCAGGTCTCGCGGGGGCCGGCGTCTTCCTCTGTTGGATATATCGATTTTCTGTCGAGACTTACCTAGGCCGCTGGGGGTAGATGCGTCCAGAAGGCATGAGGTGAAAGTGGTGGTAAATGGCCGTCGGAGACCCGTCGCCTCGGAGGTCGCAGGTTGCCGCCCACGAGACGTAGTCAGTTCTGCGAACGGATGTGGGGCTCGTGAATGATAACAGATTCGATACGCATGTATCTATAGATAGTAGTCCTACAGTCTCGTCCCAAGATAAGAACAGAATATCTGTCTGTCGAGTAGCTGTTTCGTCTGGTAGGCGACACCTGGCCAGTTCAGAAGTGTTGGAATATAGGGATCGATAAGGACGAAGACGGATGATTCGATCGGAGGTCTATCATTCTGACAGGAAGCAGCCTGACTATTTCATGGACGTTTGCCTGTTTGCCTACCTCCCGCCCCATCTAAGAACCACCGCGAGTTCACGAACCTTCACCGTCCCAAATGAGAATCAGATGTGACGAGATCGCCACCAATGGTGCAATTCTATGTAACTTCCCGACATCAAGACGGCTCGCAACCTACAACTTGATATGGATATTGTAATGACTGCAACAAGGCTGATATAGAAGACTTTTCTAACGGCGGATGGCCTCCTGCCCAGAAGGCTTGACAGCAGTCGGAGAGGTGCTCAGTAAAGGCTGATATCGGGGTGTGATGCGCCGGGGAAGGTCTGCAGATTCCCGAGCCAGCTGGCGGGCACGGTTGAAGGATTCCCACAGCAAAGTATGTATGAGGCTCCTTCACTGAAGTAGTGCCTGGCAGTCGCATGCCGTAGCAGAGGCAGGTTCAAGTGCCGGGGGAGGTGTACTCACGATCCGGAGGAGAGTCTGGCGGACTGGTATGCTCTTGTTTAATCTCCTTTGCTATTATCCGCGCGCGAGCTCGCCGTCTGGATGTCGCAAACACCTACACACCCTGCCCGACCACAACACAGCCTCCCCAGCACATAAAAACCACACATTCATCAGCAAGGATGCAACTCCGAATCTAGAGGACCGGAACCGAAAGCAATCAATCCGAACTGACAAACTTCCTCGTCCTGGTCCAAGCCGTACGCCCCCGTTCTGCCGTGTAGAATCCACAGAAGCCAGTGAGAAGAAAGCGAGACTCACTGCGTTCTGCGAACATACGTCTGCAGTGATGGCGCAAAGTAAGAAACTGATGAAGGCACAAAATGGGCAGTGACGAGAATAATGGAAAGAACGAGTAAACGGTCAATCACGGTGCCTATTGCTCATGAGAACGAACCCGATTAAGGTGTATTGTACGCGTTCATTTCTTTATGCTAACCATTGCATTGTCGTCCGCTGCGCCGCCGTGACGAACTACAGTTCCCGCATATAGCTGAACGCGACGCATCATTTACTCGAATTCTCCAGCGATCCACCCCCGATACACTTGTGTCCCTCCGAGCAGTCTCCTTTCACATGTCCAGCCAAGGCCGCGCTGCAGTCAGAGTCCTTAAAACCCCCTCATGAAATCTCAGCTTTGACGATATCGGAAGATATTGGCGGCCAGTTGCCGCTATGAACTCCGGGCCTCCGGTCCCGTCTTACCTCGCCTCTTCATCTGCCCATGCTCGGATGCCTAGGCGGTCGGTATCAGTTGCGGTTCAGCAGGCTAGTTGCATACTTCAACGTGGAGGCTGAGCTTGTCATGTTGGAATATGCTGGCGAAAAAGTCTGTAAAACGGACTCTGTCAGCGTTCAGAGAGCAAACTGATGATGGGGGCGAATTCGGAGTTCTCCATATTCTCGGGGTGCTTGTGGAATCGAGGGTTGGATGCAAAATCAAACGGCTCTCGATTATCGTTGTTGGTGAGTTTCGCGAAGGAAAAAGTGCAGAAAGTCAGAGCCGCATACGGCACGTGATCACCTGCCTCCGCACAGCATTACGCCCAATCAGGTGGCCAATCAATTCTAGTCGCAACGCACTCCAGCTTCAACAACGGCAGCGACGACAAGATAGCCACGCCGCACTCATGCACGACGCCTTGTCATTTCCTTGGTGTGCATCACTTCTTCTTGAGACAGGCCTGGGCGGAGGGCGAAAGGTAGCTTGCGACGTGCCGCCGCGGCGCAGACAGCGGACAGGAAACGAACTGTACATATTCTCGCCATGATCTAGATAGGTCGCATGCGAGTAATGATTAAACCAAAAAAAATAACTCATGCACTACGACATTGGAGCCAGAGGAACTTCCGGCAGGTCAGCTGCTGCGGGAAGAATTGTGTTAGAGAATCGAAATGATTGTGAATTGGATCAAAGATACGCCGTCGTGGACTGACCGTTCGCGCTGTATAACTACCTGCAACGGCCAGACGAGGCCGGCGAAGGCACTCCGCTGGGGCAGTCGCTTGGAGGAGGTCCCCTGGGAGATAGTGCCCGGGTGCCTGTAGTGGCGGATTTTCTTATCGTCTTGGCAGTTGTTGAGCTAGAACGACGTCCCGAGAGGTTTGGGGGAGTTAACGTAACCGCGAGCAGAAGTTCGTCGGTCGACTTGATCTGCCGAGTTCGTGCAGTCGCATGGGCGGCCGACAGAAGTGCCCCCGCTGTGCCCGCTCTGGTCGGTGCACTTGCGCTACGCCACGCCTCGGCTCCACCAACCTGAAAAGGCCGCTAGTCTAGATATCTATCTAGTGCACCGGATGTCGAATATAGCGCGTAGACCGAGCCGAATATTCCGCGGGAGGTAAATGACGTCAGAGGTGTGCACTTCGGTGGCAGGAGAGAGTAAGGGAGATGGAGACAAACATGGGGTACGAGCAGCGAAGTAGAGCGAGCAACAGTTACTGAGGGCGGTAGGAACTCAATCTGAGACTTCGGTGGACGTCGCGACTGTGATCAGCACCACGAGGATATGAATGCCAAAGAAGTTCTGGCGTTGGAACACTATGGCAACGTTGAGTTTCTGCGACTTGTCGCCGCTTCACGACGGCCAGTCCACGTGACACCAGGCGGCCAACTGTCGTACGGACCGCAGTCGCAAGTCGAGTAACGTGTGGTCCCATCCGGTCTCGCGTTGCGGCAGGAGAGTCCCCCAATTCCCAGGACTACGGAACTGCTGAGTAGTCGGCTCCAGTAGACTGAAACCTGTCGCTCGCTTGCATGTGACAGGGGTCCAGCGCGACGAGCCACCGAACCAATGCAAAGGTGGTGCACTCGCCGTGTCACTAGTGGCAGCCAACCCTGCACTCGCCTGTACATGCTGCATCGAGTTAAACTATCCCGACTTGGCACCTTCGGCTAGCTTCTTTCCGGAAGGCGCCTTTACGGCAGCAGCGAACTTTGTTGGCATGTGCACTGAGTTAGCGCAAACAGTTGCCCGGCTTAACATTAAGTAGTTGCAAATTTCCGTCTGCCACTGACTCTTCCACAACCACCACCAGTGACAGTATGCAGAACACCGACGTTGGCCAAAATACCCTTGAAGACGACACCTGGGGCGCATGCATCACGACACCTGCAGACGGCTCCTCGCAGTTTCCCGTCCCGTCCCCGACTCCGACCGCCTACTACCAGCCGCCGGATGACGCCATCGACAACTCCGCCACCCCCGGACCGCCAACGAACCGAAAGCGCCGCAGTTATGTATGGGATCCTGCCAACGGGCACGAGTATACACGTGATGGAATGATCCGGTGGCGCTGTTCCCGATGTATTCCATCCTCCTCCCCTGGCTTTTGACCTTACATCTGCCTGTGAAGGCTGACATGACACCAGGCGCCGATCGCGATACCGCGCCGTCCTTCGCTGTCACTACCACTAAGAATGCGATCATGCATCTGCGCGATATCCACCGTATTGGTCGAAACGGGCAACTCCCAGAAGTGACTGCAGAAGAAGAGCGCATACGGCAGGCTTTCGGCAAGGCGGTTCCTCGAGTTTCTTTTAATCGCACTGTTTTCCGCCAGATGTTGATCCGCTGGGTTACTGCTTGCAACATTCCATTCCGAGCTGTCGAGAGCGACACATTTCGTCTACTGTTGGGGTATCTGGCTGCCTGTGTAAGTAGCTGCTATGCTTTGTCCGCTCGCTTTTCGGTACTAACCGGACATATCCTCATAGTCGGCCAACTACACCGCAATTCCCAGGCTCATGCCGACCACCGGGAAGACAGTCAGAGCCTGGATCCTCGAGAAATATACGTCTTCACGCGACGCACTCCGCACGGCACTCGCCAACGCACCAGCGGCAATCCACATCTCCTTTGAACCCTGGACTTCACCGAACCAACGATCGTTCCTTGCCATCTTCGGTCACTATGTGGAGCTTGCAAGCGGTGAGAGCCGAGACGTCCTGCTTGGTTTCCGAAGGCTACAGGGCCCCCATTCGGGAGAGAACCAAGCAGACTGCATCTGGCAGGTGGCGGTGGAGTTTGGAATAACTCGGAAGCTGGGCTACTTCACCACGGACAATGCGTCCTCCAACGACAGCGCTCTGCAGTACATTGCAGAAAAGTCAACTCACATTGGAGTCACCTTCGATCCCGTCTGCCGCCGCATTCGCTGCTTTGGGCATATTCTGAATCAGGTCGGCAAAGCCTTCCTGTGGGGTGACAATCCAGTGGCCATCGATGATCGTCTCGACAACGGCGATGACCCTGAAGCGCACGTTGAAGTGCTGCGAGCGTGGAGGAAGACGGGCCCTCTTGGCCGCCTGCACAATTGCATCCGTCACATCCTCAAGACACCACAGCGGCGGGAGCGGTTCCAAGAAAAGGCACGAGCCTACAACCTCGAGGGGGTCACTCTTGATCTGATTATCGGCGACGATTCTTGCTGGAGTGACGACCTTGCCGCCCTTGTTCGAGCGCTTCTACTACGGGATCCGATGGAAGATTACCTCGCCTCTGCGATCTGTCTGGACCGGAAGCGCGATGAAGCCTCGCTGGCACACGACGAGCTGTCACCGCAAGATTGGGATGTTCTCAGGTCGATGATAGAGCTCCTTGAGCCGTTCACAAAGTGGATGGTTCTGTTACAGAGGAAGGGAGCAGCAGCTCGTCTCTCGGATATCGTTCCCGCGTACGACGAACTTCTATCCCATCTGGAAACACAGAGGGAACGCCATTCGGCTGCCGATGCGTCGATCCATATTCTCACTTCACTCAACGCGGCCTGGATTCTTCTTAATAAGTAAGTTGTGCTCGGCTCATCTTCTACTCTACTCTACTGTACTCGTTACTATCTGACTATCATTGACTCGCGAGCTAGGTATTACGCCAAGCTGGATTACTCGCCAGCGTACTATGCTTCCGTTGCCCTCAATCCAGAGATGAAATTCGACTACTTCGAGCAGGAATGGGGGAAATGGCCAGATTGGATTAAGAAGGCAAAGAATGATGTGGTTCAGTTGTGGGAGACAGAATACAAGGAGAAGCCGCAATGGATGTTTGCTGCAATTGCACCTGGAACACCAGACTGTGACTCAGGCAAGTGCCCCCCTGACCCGCTGCGCTCTTTACTAAGGCATGCAGATATTCTAGGAACCCCATCGTGGCGCCAGAAAAAGCGGGCTCGCCTTGCCCGGGAGGAGGGAGATGCGATGGAGCGGTTCCAACAAGACAGCTACATTGAGATGGACGATGATGCTGGGCCCATTGGATATTGGTTTCGTGTTGCTGCAGGTAAACTGCCATACGGAGGAGCTCTGGCACATATGGGCCTTGAGTTGAGTTCGATACCAGCAATGTGTTCGGAAGCGGAGCGTGTCTTCAACAGGTACGTACTTCTCAGCCGCTGGTCCCAGTTTCCTCCACCTCGCACGCCCATATCCCCATCGTTTACTACTACTGGCGCGAATCTTGCTGCGTGCTAACACCTCATAAGTGGCGAACATACAACCAGCGATCCGAGTGCGGGCTTTGGAGACGACATGATCGAGGCAACCGAGTGTCTGAAGTCCTGGTCTGCGGGGCAATTGATATTCGGGAGTGGAACAGAGGTGGAGCAGATGGAGAAACTGCTGCTGGACCTTCAGCGACGCGCTGAGCAGCTAGATGAATAGGAATTCTGGATTGAAGATTCAAGTGGTGGTGATAGTGGCGGTATCTGGCAGCGTAGCGGTGCCGGAGGTGACGGCTGTAATGGTAGTGCTTGTTCATAGGTTTTATTTGTCGCAGTTTCCCTGAATCACGGCTGTCACTCGGTGATGGACGAACGCCTCATTCAGTCCGTCCCGTCCTTGAAATTGCTGTGCGGAAATATCCGCTGTCTTGTACTTGTGGGGTCTTTCCTACTGCCGGCCGCGGAATATGTCACGTGGTGTCCCTCTGGGTGCAGGTAGGCGTTGGGCCGTGTTCTTATCCAGCTAGGTAGGTATCGTATATCTAACAGCCCCAAAGAGGCTGGCATATTTGGAAGCGCTCCGTCCCGTTCGTCCCGAAGCCATCGAACCTTTCTGCCTCTACTTCACTCCGCTTGTGAGCGACGGTCAGACGAACCGACAGCGCTACTGTCAACGCCCCAGAACCCGAGCGCAGAGAAGCGCACGCTCCTCACCACGGGCCGGACATGCCCTCCTGCCCGACGTGAAAGTGGGGAATCTCAGTCGACACCGGCGTCGGCTGATATCGAGTGAGCCAGGTCTGCGGAGGATCAGATGCCAGCGTAGGTCGCGGCTAGCGATCGCAGCGACGTCTATAGTCAGCCATCTCGGCCTTCCTCTATGGTGAGTGACGAACGCGGGTTTCCACCTATCAGCTAGGAGGAATATTCTCGCTCACTTTAGCGTGTATTTCCAGGATAACCCCTCGAGGAAAGTCGGCACCGATTCCTTGCCGGGAGCGAAGTGATCCTTTTCCTCATCTCAAAGATATCGTCTACGTTCAACGGAGTGTATTGTATCTCCTCACCCGTTGAGCCTTCCACCCACCACGATATGTCATCCGCAAAGGACAGGGCTTTGAACCCCTTACATCTCTTCTCCACCTCCTCAAAGATGCCCGACAGGTAGCTAATGAAGTGGATTGGGGCCGCTGGGGAGCCTTGGGGAATGCCAGCTTGCACCTCGTATGCCTCTCCTTCGATCTCGTCTAGCACCAGCTTTACCTTCCGTCCTGTCATGAAGCTTATCGTCCGTCTCATCAGGTCGGCTCCTTCTCTACGTGTTTTGAGTCTTGCTGCTAGCAGCCTGTTGTTCCTGCTGTTGAAGGCCGAAGGTTGGGAACTTGATCTCCAACATGACTAAGCAAGACACTTAGCAGAGCGAGTGAGATATTGGCACTCCGCCCACCACGATTTTTTGGCTTCGTCTCAGACCTGGGACTTCCGGGCTGGATCGAAAAGATTGGTTCGAGCTGGGAAATGGTGCTCACCGCGTATGGAATAATGCAAGACAGCAGACACATCCTCCCGCTTGCCTGCGCATGCGCTCTGAGCACCTGTCACGGCCATCTCCGGCCCCGATTTTTTTTATTTATTTTTTGTTTATTCATGCTCGCATTCGACCTATATAGATCATGGCGGCGTACATTTTGCCCGGTTTTCCTGACCGCAGTCCGCGCGGTGGCGGCTCGTTGCAAGCTCCTCTTTGTCCTCCGCCCAGGCCTGTCCCAAGAAAGAGTAGATGTGCCCAAGGAAATTGACAAAGAAAAGAACCAAAGAAAAGCGCGGCCCGTCCCCTACTCCTCGCCTACCGATGCCATGAACGATGGGGTGGGAAGGAACAGCGGAAGTTCCTCCCCGTCGCCCTTATCGTCCACAGCACCCAGCGCCTCCACCTCTCCCTCACGCTCCTCCTGCCGCCCCCGACGCTCCCGGAGCTCCCACTCAGACGCCTCACTTCCGGCGCCGTCTTCTTCTTTCAGTGACGGCACCAGTCTCACCACGTCCGTAGAGGAGAGAAAGTCGAGCACTGCCTGCCCACATCTCTCATCGGCCAGCAGGTCCCGGACCGTCCACCTGCTCTTCCACTTCTTGGTCTCCTTCAGCACCTCCGCCCACAGAATTTTCTGCTGCACCTTCCATTCCGGGCACGCCTTGGAGAGATGGTCTCTCGTTTGCGAGGGGCAATTGCACTACTAGCACTGGGCATCGGGGCGAACCTTCGTATAGTGCAGGTACTGTCCGGTGCGGGCGTGTCCTGTCTTCAGCTGGTAGAACCTTGAGGCAAACCTCTTACTGCTGTCAGCTACCGCGCCATCGGGCTTCTGGCTCGTCGGCATGCGGTACTTGGCCTTGAAGATGCGCCCCCCGGCCCATGACCGCGCCTCAGTCCACTTCTTCTCCGAGATTTCCCACTTGAGGTTTGCGAGGGATCGTAGGAGCGGCCCTGGGTATTCCACCCCGCGGATGCCAGGCTTCTCCGCTGAAGTCTTCGCCCACTCGCGGGCCTTCTCGTTGTCGGCTCTGCCCTTGTGAGCCGGGCACCACCGGATCTCGATGGTGATGCCTGGCCTGGCCCTGGGCAGTGTGGCGATGTGCTTCCGAGCCTTGTTGGCGTATTGTTGTCCTGGGCCGGGTTCCTCCGATGCCATCCGTCTGATGGCCGCTTGCGCGTCAGTGAAGATTGTCACCTGTTCTGAGACAAATCCTCCTCGCACCGATTCCAGCGCACGGGCAAGAGCGGCGCACTCTGCATCGCAGGTCTCCTGGCTGCAGCCCATGTGGCGCTTGATGCCCTCCCAGGTCTGTCCGTTCTTCCCGGCAGCCCCATCCTCCATCCGTGGCCCGTCAGTGAACATTGTCAGCCCAGGCCGGGCCCTCTGTGCCTCGGCCTTAGCCTCGGCTTCCTCCTCCTGCAACAGTTCTGCGTCCAGGGTCTCTGGCTCCTCAAGCAGCACGTGCTCTCTGTTTGTCCACCGTGTGCGAGGGCGGTTGTGAGCTGGTGCCCGATTCCCGTTGGTGCTCCAACCACCTCCCGCGCCTGGTCACCCTGCGGTAGGCTCAGCAGCCTTAGTCCAAAGCGCCGTTGTCTGTTCTCCACCTGAGCCGTTGCTGCTCTGAGGCCTGACTCCATCGAGAGGGCTCCCAGGTTGGTTGTTCGGAAGCAGCCCGTTGTTGCTCATGCCTCCTGGTTGACCAGCCGCTGGATCTCCCCCGCCCGCCCCGGGGTGCCATCTCCGGCCCCGTGGACTGCGAGCGACATTTGACCGTGCAACAATGCAGGCAAAACCAAAGCAACTACGGACTGTCAGATATTACTGGGTTATTCCCTGCGCCCTTGATTGTTTTACTATTAACCATACTCACATACAGCCTATCTAGACTATGGCGGCGTATTTTGTCCGGGTTTCCCGTCTGCCGTCCGCGCTGTGGCGGCGCGCTGCAAGCTCCCCCCCTTTGCCCTCCACACAGGCCTATTCTAAGAAATTAAAATGTTCACGAAGGAAATTCGACAAAAGGAAGCGCGGACGAAGCGAAAGACTTGGAAAAGGAAAGGTGAGGAAACACTTAGATAAACGGAATGACAAAAGAAAGAGAGACTCGTCTCCTACTCCGCATCTCCTGCGGATACTAAGAAGGGGGGCGTAGGCAGAAACAGCGGCGGCTCCTCCCTAGGACCCAGATCCCCCTCCGAGTCAAGCCCCTCCGCTTCCGCCTCCCTCTCATCTTCCCGCTCCCGGCGCTCCCGGCGCTCCCATTCCGACGCCTCACTTTCTGCGTCCCCCCAGCAAGCACTTGCCTTCCCACATCTGTAGTTGAGAGAAAGTCTAGCACTAACTACGGAGTGGGACGGTTCTTCGTCCAGTGAAGGTACTGCCTGGTAACGTGGTACCCCGTCATCACCTGGTAGAACTTTGAGGGGAGCCTCTTGGTACCCCCAGCCACCGTTCTGTCCGGCCTCTGGCTTTCCGGTGTCCTGTATTTCATCGTGGAGGTCCGGCCCTGGCCCACCGGCGCGCCTCCACCCGCTGCTTCTCGGAGATCTCCCGCTTGAGGGCTGCAGGAGACCGTGGGAAAAACATCGCCCGTGTCTCTGCCGGTCCTGGTAGCTGAGCCATTACACCCCACAGGCGTCAGGCTCGTCTGCCGCAATCTTTGCTCATTCGTCCGCCTTCTTGTTGCCGGCGATTCCATAGTGTGCCGGACCACTGGATCTCGATGGTGGTGCCCGGCTGGGCCCGCTGCAGCACGGCGATGTGCTTCCTCTCCTGGAGGGCGTACGGCTGGTCGGGGACAGGCTCCGACGAAGCCATTCGTCTGGTGGCTGCTGGGGCGTCTGTGAAACTCGTTACCTGTTCCGTGGTCGATGGTCTTCGGGAAGCCGACTCCCTTGCAAGGGCGGCGCACTCTGCGCCGTATGCCTCCTTGGTTGTATCACATGTAAGTTTTTATACTAACCGAGGAGGCCCTTCCGTCCTGCCCGCGTATGCTAGGGCATTGTCGGGCCTTCGTCCGATAGCTGTCGGTACCCTGCGTCCTCGAGAAACCAACGAACTTTCGAACACGCTGGTTAACAGACCTCAATGCCACTCAACGGTCTGTGGAGTGCTCAAATAGGAAGTCTGAAAGTATAATGTTGTTAGCTAGAAGACTCAATTAGCGTTGGTCCTGGTGCCAAGCCGCCGCCAAGGCACTAAGAAAACGACGCTCGACCGGGCTCGTACACACGCATGTGCTCCGAGCTCGCAACACTCAGACTCACGTTTCCAGCTCATGTCGCTCCCGCACCACGTTCGCCACGGCGTTCTTAGCACTCCCTATCCTCCTCTTACCCTCACCCTCAGCATCCCCTCCGTCCGCCTCATTCTCATCAACCCCTTGGCCCCCCTCACTCTCATCATCTCCTTCGTCCCCGTCATTCTCGTCATCCCCTTCGTACTCCTCACTTTCATGAACAACCAATTTCTCGCCGCTCCGTCGCTTCGGGCTAGTGGACAGTCCTAAACAACTACACGACGAGAATCCACCTTGGCATTCTCTTCTAAGCGTCGACCCGAATCCTCCGCAAAATCTCCAATACACACGAATGTCTATGCCCTGGGTGGGGGGCACTACTACGATGATGGGAGAATGAACGGTTCCGGAGCCATGTCTGATGGCTGGTGGAGTCACCTGTTTTCTGTCGACGGCAAGGTGACTCAGGACAGTCTGCGTGCTCTCTAATGACTACGGCACAAAACTACCGTATCACCACAGACACACGAAGACGTCAGAAGTGAGGGTCGATACACTCAAAATGCGGTCGGTCTTCAAACCGACTGTCTTTATCACCACCGGCGTGGGAAACATCGGGGTACGAGGGATACTGATCGGAGAATGAGCACCGGCCCTTCGTGAGCGACTGCTGTGGCCCGACCTTGCACTTCTGTGCTTGTGGGGCATAACAGATGACTCCTTGCTGGGGGTCTACGCCGTGCAGTAGGTGAGTCTGTGCTTTGCCGAAGGTAGTATGTCACATTGAGGCTAACGTCGATGGGAAGTATCTATCCTTCCCGCTGAGGATAGGGGATCAGTTTGGGGTATTACGGCCCAGAAAACCGGGAAATACCAACTCCCTGCGGTTTGCATCGGCCCCGCAAGCTGACGGCTGCCAGGCGTGTATGCAGGGCCGTTTGGAAGGTACCTATTAGCCGTCCATCTGCAGATACCGTCTTAGGTGCTGACGCATTACCACGTTTTGTCGCGCATAGTGCAACAACCTCAGTTGATAGAAATAAGGACGATGCCTCAGGTGCTAGCACTTTTCAGGGAAAGGACCTAGTAGGTCGGCAAAACCCACCGGGAGCCGGATGCGTATCTCCTCCTACATCGCGGACGAAATATCGGCCCACTGCTCAGCGCTAGTAGTGCCGGTACCGAACGCAGACTCGAGATTACCTCTTTAAGGTATGCTCAGAGTGGAAGACCGGGCAGAAGATCCTGCGGGCAGAGGTGCGGCAAGAAAGTGTGAGTGGGGAGAGCAGCTTCAAGATCCAGCTCTGCCTTGCCGACGGGAGGCGCCGCCAGGCGGTACTAGACTTCCTCTCCACCACGGAGGTGGAATGCTTGTCCCAACAGAGGAAGTCGCAGGTAGCGAGGGCTCAGAATGGGAGCACCAAGAACGGGGGGAGGAGGTGGGCGGAGGCAGAGAAATTGGCTGCCGGTAGGGGAGCTACCGCTGTCCCTGCCCACGCCTTCCTTCACGGCGTAGGCGGGAGAGGTGTGTTGGAATGTCAGGATCGATAAAGATGAAAATATTGAATTGGATTGATGATACGTAGTCAAAGGCAGAACTTTCTCTCTATAAACAACGGACCTCTGTGACTCGACAAGGAAAATCAGGAATACTGTCTTCCGATCCGGTGCTCGCAGACTCGGCCAGCCGCTATCTTTGGATGTGCCCTCTCAGGTCTGTCGTCTCCGGATGCCCATCGTTCTGACGAGGTGTAGGGGATGGGCACGTTTCCTTTTGATATTTCTTTTGTTCTGATCTTGAATGCACACCTTATGTTCTCGGCATAGGCCTGGGAGGAGGTCAAGTGCAACTTGCAACGGGCCTCTCCATCGCACGGACAACCGACGGCAGCCAGGCAGGATGTATGCCGCCATGGTCTAGATAGGCTGGATGCAGATAAGATCAGATAGATAAAGTATCCACGTTCATCACCTGATATTAACTTTACCTAAGAGGTGAACCGAAGTGACCATCTAAAAGCCGCACCCGCCGCCGTGAGGAATCCAGGTTCCCAATTATCGCCAATGGCGGCATGAGCGATCTCGCAATAGGTGTGATCACCCCCCCACGGATGGCCATTGCGGAGGTCAAACAGGTGAACCCCACAATCCTGCAGATCCTGGAGGAGACCGGCATCGGACTTTTTTGGTGTTTGACCGCCGCCAGACTGTTGGGGGTTAGGGTTGGAGAACTAATGGTTTGGTCGTGTTTTGCGCACACACTATCTAGTGTGCCCAATACTTGAGTTAATCTCTGTAGCGTGCCTCGATTTGCTTTCTTAGACATCTTCAAGGAACACATTTCGTCTATCTCCCGATCGTGTGCCCGTCCCTCTTCCCCTTCTATGCGCCCTGCTGTTCTGCATCAACACACTTGATTACCCTACTGGCGCCGGTGGTGATCCCGACAATCCTGCTGCGTTGAAGCAATCCAAAGAGCCGTCGTCTGGAGAGGAACCAATAGGTACCGAACCGCCTATCGTGGCGGTGATGGGTGGGCCAGCCTTGCACACAATTGGTGCCGACATTATCGGCTATTGCCAGCATGTTCTCATATCGTACGGAACGTGTCGCGGCTACATCTTCGACCCGACGACGAAAAAACGGTACGGCCTTAGCAACGGCCATGTCGCGGTGATCAATTTGGCCGCTGGTTGTCAAGGAAGGTGGAGAGGCGGCAGTTGTGCCCGGCTTGGACGGAGGTTACGCACGCAGAAAAAGGATGAACTGGAGAATCTGGCGCAAGCAGTAGAGCTGGATTAGCTGTATTGCAGGGCTGCCACAGTGGGCGTGCGAACGGGTTGCAGTCCAGTCGGAGTTTGACAAGTTCGGGATGATCGACCAGGGGCTCGGAATCGTCAAGCTTCGACATATGGGCATCGTGCACTCCAAGTCTCCGAAATACATCGCTGAAAGGGTATTTGCGTCATGACGTCAAACCGGGTAATTATCCCTTGTCGGTCCTCGGGATAACAGATTCTGACACTGAGACAGAGCGCATAGGTGCGTCACTTCGCGACCCAACTAGGAGCGATTCATTCGTATACGAGCACACACCGATCTCTGCGCGGATAGGGTTCTCAAGGTTATCGGCGAAACTACGCGATCGCAAGAGGGTCGACAACGGCGTCATGGCGGACTGCCGCATGGCGCGCTCGCTGGTCTAGGATTCTCCTACCTTCCCGCGGGAGTGGATCGTTATTAGCCCTGCACGCGGGAACCACATATCCACTGGCGACGATTCTTGATCGTCCCTCATTCGCGAACCGGAGGGCGAAGCACCTGCAGTCTGCGAAAATATGCTCGGGGTTGCCCATGCTACCCCCAAACCGCTGAGTCAAGGCGACACTGAAGTGGATATGTGAGATGAAGCGCGCTGCGAGACCGCTGCGAGAGCGCAACAGTTGTCAGAGCGATGATCGCGGGCGCATCGATGAATTGGCCGCAGTTGATGCACGGCGACAGTGCTGTGGCCACGCAAGAACAGAAAGAGGTCGACAAAACATACTATCTCCCGTATTCAGACCCAGACTCCCCAGACAGCGCGGAGACTACAACTACTACGCCAGCGTCAACGATTTTGGGCTGGTTGGCGGAGCATCTTGGCCCGAAAATCGAGCTCGGTCATCCAGTGTAGCTTGTTCCGTCCTCGACGTTGGGTTTACCGTCGCACTTGGGTTACCTGTGCCCATTCGCCGGACTTTACATCCGAATTGCGGAGTGGCTGTTCCCTTTTTTTGCTGTTTTACTTAGCGCTTCGTTTTTACGGCTTCAACTTGCGTACCCCACTTACTTTGTCACATCCCTTCTGGTTTGCCGAGCTTTTGTTACGACTCACTTGCTCGTGCCTGGTTTTCGTGCGGTTTGTTGCTCGCCCCTAGTAGTGTCAGTAGTTTTTTTTTTTCAATCATTTTCACGCGACCTACATAGATAATGGCGGGCTGCACACTGTCCGTTTTTCCCGTCCGCTGTCCACGTGAAGGCGGCATGCTATGAGCACCCCTTCGCCTTCCTCCCAGGCCTGTCCCAAGAATAATAAAACCCAGTAAGGGAAGGACGTAAGAGAAAGCTAAAGGAAAGAGGAAAAAACAGGTGATGCCCCGTCCGTAGACCCACTCTACTTCACCTCTCCTGTAGAATCCATGAACAAAGGCGTGGAGTGGAATAGTTGTTCATTGACTCCGGTGATGAGATCCTCAGACGCCCGCCTCCGCTCCACTTCCCTCTCGCTGCGCTCCCCGAGCTCACACTCTGACACCTCACTCCCTGCGTCTTCCTCAGCCGGGACCACACTTCCAACATCCATGTTGGAGAGGAAGTCCAGTACCGCCTGGCTGCACATCACATTGGCGAGGAGGCCCCGGACCGTGAACCGGCTTTCCCCCCTCCCACTTTCGCTCCACATCTCTGCCCACTGGATCTTCTGCTGGACCTTCCACTACGGGCACATCTTGAAGAGATGGCCCCGCGTCTACGCCATTCGCGAGCACCACCAACACTAGGCGGTGGATCCGCCCCCTGCCCAGCCCTGGCACTGCCCAGTGAGGCAGTGACCCGTCTTCATCTCGTTTGCGTCGGTTTATCCATACTCGCATGTAGCCTATCCAGACTATGGCGGCGCACTTTTTACCCCGTTATCCCGTCCGCTGTCCGCTGTCCGCACAATGGCGGCACGCTGCAAGCTCCCCTCAGACCTCCGCCCTGGCCTCCCAGAAGATGTGATGCACACCAAGGAAATTGCAATGGAAAGGATTCCAGTCTAGAAAGAGAACAAAAGAAAGGCGTGCCCGTGCCCATATTCCTCCTACTCATCTTCGGCGGATGCCAAGAAGGAGGGCATGGGTAGGAACAGCAGTGGTGCCTCCACGATGACTAAATCCCCCGCGGCACCCAGCTCCTCTGTCTCTTTTTCTTCATCTCGCAGAACCTCGAGGTGGTCCTCTTGGAGCTACCTGCTAACGTCCCGTCTGGCCGCTGCTTGGCTTTCTGCTTGTACATCTTCTGGGAGACTCGGCCGCCGACCCACCGCCCGATCTCGTCACACTTCTAATCTCCCGCTTGAGGTGTGCGAGAGACCCGCGCAGCCGTATCGCTCTCACTTCCATGGTGCTGCCGCTGTCTCGCCGGCTGTTTTCGAGTCCCCTCCGCCGCCCCCTGAACCACCATGGTACTACCAAAAAATTGATAAATTGCTCCACATAAGGGACGCTATTCAACACGTATCTTGAATTTCAATTTTTGTCGTCCGATTAATAAAGAAAAGTTTGAACATTGAATGGCGAGCTGGAAGCAAGGGCGCAGCCGTTTTCATGTCACTCCGCCGGTTAAGTTTGCTCATAAAATGTCACCATGGAAATTTCTGGGAACGATTTTATTGCGAGGAGGACCCTGGGCGACCGGAGGGCTAGTATCGCGTCATGCCAGTTATTGACTCGAGCCATTCTATGTATTAAAAGTCATTCTTTTTATTGTCAGCGAAACTCGAGTGAGAATGTGTGCTGGGTGACCGTTATGATCATTGCTTAAACAAAGGACCAACCCAAGGTATGTTAATCGACCTCTGTCAGCTCCGGCGTGATCCGAGAAGGTTTCGTTACAACTTGATCCTCTCGCAGGAAGCTGTCAAGTTCAATATACACCTTCAACGGCAAACCGCCATCGTCAACCGAAATCCAGACTTATCGCGCCCACACCTAAATATTCCACCAACAGGCCGAGGGTTGGCTCCTCTGAAAATTTGGGGTATATACGAAGTGCTAGTGGAGTAAGATATGATCGTTGCCGTCCACCAGCACACTTTCTCACTCGGGTTGCCCTCACAACTAAACCGAACGGCATCATCTAATGCCCAATGAAGCAATGCGATGGCTGGGGACATAGCTGGATTCGCACCTGGCGTTGATAGAATACCAGGGGGTGGTGATGAAGAAAGGGATAAAGGCCATGATAAGGCTACGAAGACTGACCGGCCAGATGGGCCTTACATTAGCCAACTGCAGGAAGGTGATGATAGCCTGCGTGCAATCGGTGGCTTTTTTTTTCGTTTAATCATTACTCGCATGCGACCTATCTGGATAATGGCGAGATTATGTGCAGCCCTTGCAGTCAGCGGCGATGTATAGGAATGATCCATGGTGGCAAAGGTGAAGGCAAGCAGGGAATAAGAGGAGGGGAAGAGGAGCTGCAGAAGCTGGTTAGCCAGGAAGCACGGGCAGTGACGGGGTGCTTCCGAACCACCAACCTGGGAGCCCTCATGGCAGAAGCGAGCCTAAGACTGGCCGTGGCTCAACTTGATAACAGGCAGAGACGATTCGCATCACGGTGGGAAAGAAAGGATGCGGCGGGGAAGGGAAATCGCTGGCACAGAGAGTAATTGCCGTCCGGTTGAAGGACTAGCGCAGGCTGCGCACCGCTGAAGATACAGATGAAAGGTTGCCACCAGGTACGGCTGGCAGCAGCAGCTAGCTGCCTCGCAAACTTTGGCGATCTCCCACGCCAGTCGGGGCAGAAACGAGTAGCTTGCCCCACCAACACGGCTCGTCGCCCTGTAGGGGAGTCGCCACGGCGACGGCCCGCACGAGCGGGCTAGGGCTTAACCACCTGACCTAGAACTTGCTGGCTTTCCCTAGCTATTCCGAGGAAGCTAGAGCTCCGCGGAAGTAAAAGACCACCGCCTGCCCACTCGCACCCATCTTCTCTCTTTCTCCGTCTCCCGTCTTATCCCCCCCGGGTTGGCTGACCAGCTGTACGGAAAATAGGGCTTTTCCTCACATCCTAAACTTCGTTCTCCTCTTCCTTCCCTCCATACTCATCCTCTCCCTCCACTTCGTCCCCGTCCTCCTCTCTCTTCTCTCATCCGCTTTCCCCACATCCTGCCACACAGATGGCCAGCCCTAGGGTTTGTCCGGATCATGACCTTGTTGCCAGAAATACTTCTCACTGCTCAGGCACGGCGTGCCGACGGGAGCAATGCTGGGCCGCAAGGGCACCAGACTAGCATCAGTGTTGTTTAACAAACAGCTTGGCGTTCGGTACTTGTTGGAATATAAGGATCGATAGAGATGAAGATGGTGAATTAATTGATTGATACAACTTAGAAGGAGGAACACTCTCTCTATATACAACGGGCCTGAGGGGCTCGCCCGGGGGTAAAGACGGAAGACAGTCCCCCGAGCCGGTGCTCGGGAGACTCGGCCAGCTGTCATCTCCGGACGTGTCGGCTCCGGTCCGTCATCTCCGGACGCCGTCTCCGATCCGTCATCTCAGGACGCCCAATATTTTGACCAAGGAGTGCCCGGAGTGGAAGGCTCAACAGAAGATTCTGTTGGTGGAGGCTCGGAAGGAGACCGGGAAGTGGAAGACCCGATGCAGGACCCAGGACCGCCTGGCGGACGAAAGATGCAGCCGGGCGGTGCTGGACTTCCACTCCTCCACGGATGTGGCGAGGCGGGTACCAGCCGAGGAAGACACGGTGAGCGAGGTGATGGAAGCGGAGCTGCGGGAGTCGGAGGACTAACAGGGAGCGGCAGCTGAGGAGATGGGTGCCCGGGGGGGTTAACATTGTTCTCGCCCACGCCTGCCTTATGGAAGTCTCAGGAGCGGAGAAGGGGGGGGCGGCCCTTTCCCTTTGTTTCTTTCTTTCGTCTTTCACGTTCGTTCGATGTCCTCTCCTTTGTAATTTCTTGGTTCGCTCTACATCTTCTTGGGATAGACTTGGGAAGTGGAGCTGCAACATGCCACCACCACGCGGACAGCGGTCAGGAAATGGATGGTACTTAATCTCGCCACTTTTGTAACTAACAACCGCTGTCAACCACTGCTGGGAGTTAGCAATTAGCGCAGTCTGGGCGCCAAGCCTGGCAGTAATAGAGGCGAGCGAGATTTTTTCTCCATCGACAATAACACTCACTACTCTTTGTTCACATTTCATACCACCACTACCTCAAATCGATAGAGACATCCAGATGCTCCTCCTCCTCTCCCACACCTATCCCACACTGCTCCGAAACGATCAAGACACCCAGCCGCTCCCCATTATAACACGCCAGGGACAAATCGTTGTCGATGCCGCCCCTGACACCGACCCCAATAACACCCCGCTTCCCTCCCCGTCCTGAGCCCTCACCTCACGACGATTCTCGAGGTGTTTTCGAATGGTGGCTCGTCGGGAAAGCCTCCATTGGGTGAAAGGGTGTGTACTCCAAGGTTTCCGCATGCTATACCGAGGTGGGGATATATCGCTTGAAATCGGAGATGTAGATTGCCGCTGTTCGGAAACCAAGCAGGACGTCTCGGCTCTCCCCGCTTTCAAGCTCACATGGTGACCGAAGATGGCGAAGAACGATCGTTGCTTTGGTGAAGTCCACGGTTCGAACGATATGTGGATTGCCGCTGGTGCGTTGGTGAGTGCCGTGCGAAGTGCATCCCGTGAAGACATGTATTTCTCCAGGATCCAGGCTTTGACAGTCTTCACGGTGGTCGGCATGAGCCTGGGAATGGCTGTGTAGATGGTCGTCTATGAGGATATGTCCGCTTGCTTCAGGTACTAAGCAAGCGGACATATCCTATTAGACGACCATCTACACAGCCATTCCCAGGCTCATGCCGACCACCGTGACACCGGGAAGATTGGCAGAGCCTGTATCCTAGAGAAATACACGTCTTCACGCGATGCACTCCGCACGGCACTCACCAACGCACCAGCGGCAATCCACATCGCGTTCGAACCCTGGACTTCACCGAACTAACGATCGTTCCTGGCCATCTTCGGTCACTATGTGGAGCTTGCAAGCGGGGAGAGCCGAGACGTCCTGCTTGGTTTGCGAAGACTATAGGGCCTCCATTCGGGAGAGAATCAGCTGACTGAATCTGGCAGGTGGCGGTGGAGTTTGGAATGACTCGGAAGCTGGGCGATTTCACCACGGACAATGCCTCCTCGAACGACAGCGCTCTGCAGTACATTGCAGAAAGTCAACTCATATTGGAGTCACCTTCGATCCCGTCTGCCGCCCCATTCGCTGCTTTGGGCATATTCTAAATCAGGTCGGCAAAGCCTTCCTGTGGGGTGACAATCCAGTGGCCATCGATGATCATCTCGACAACGGCGATGACCCTGAAGCGCACGTTGAAGTGCTGCGAGCGTGGAGGAAGACGGGCCCTCTTGGCCGCCTGCACAATTGCATCCGTCACATCCTCAAGACACCACAGCGGCGGGAGCGGTTCCAAGAAAAGGCACGAGCCTACAACCTCGAGGGGGTCACTCTTGATCTGATTATCGGCGACGATTCTTGCTGGAGTGACGACCTTGCCGCCCTTGTTCGAGCGCTTCTACTACGGGATCCGATGGAAGATTACCTCGCCTCTGCGATCTGTCTGGACCGGAAGCGCGATGAAGCCTCGCTGGCACACGACGAGCTGTCACCGCAAGATTGGGATGTTCTCAGGTCGATGATAGAGCTCCTTGAGCCGTTCACAAAGTGGATGGTTCTGTTACAGAGGAAGGGAGCAGCAGCTCGTCTCTCGGATATCGTTCCCGCGTACGACGAACTTCTATCCCATCTGGAAACACAGAGGGAACGCCATTCGGCTGCCGATGCGTCGATCCATATTCTCACTTCACTCAACGCGGCCTGGATTCTTCTTAATAAGTAAGTTGTGCTCGGCTCATCTTCTACTCTACTCTACTGTACTCGTTACTGTCTGACTATCATTGACTCGCGAGCTAGGTATTACGCGAAGCTGGATTACTCGCCAGCGTACTATGCTTCCGTTGCCCTCAATCCAGAGATGAAATTCGACTACTTCGAGCAGGAATGGGGAAAATAGCCCGATTGGATTAAGAAGGCAAAGAATGATGTGGTTCAGTTGTGGGAGACGGAATACAAGGAGAAGCCGCAATGGATGTTTGCTGCAATTGCACCTGGAACACCAGACTGTGACTCAGGCAAGTGCCCCCCTGACTCGCTGCGCTCTTTGCTAACGCACGCAGATATTCTAGGAACCCCATCGTGGCGCCAGAAAAACCGGGCTCGTCTTGCCCGGGTGGAGGGAGATGCGATGGAGCGGTTCCAACAAGACAGCTACGTTGAGATAGAAGATGATGCTGGGTCCATTGGATACTGGTTTCGTGTTGCTGCAGGTAAACTGCCATACGGAGGAGCTCTGGCACATATGGGCCTTGAGTTGAGTTCAATGCGAGCAATGTGTTCGGAAGCGGAGCATTTCTTCAACAGGTGCGTACCTCTCACCCCTGGTCCCAGTTTCCTCCACCTCACGCGTCCATATCCCCATCGTTTACTACTACTGGCGCGAATCTTGCTGCGTGCTAACACCTCATAAGTGGCGAACATACAACCGGCGATCCGAGTGCGGGCTTTGGCGACGACATGATCGAGGCAACCGAGTGTCTGAAGTCTTAGTCTGCGGGAAATACATATTCGGGACTGCAACGGAGGTGGAGCAGATGGAGAAACTGCTGCTGGACCTTCAGCGACGCGCCGAGCAGCTAGAATAGGGAGTCTGGAAGGACGATCCGAGTGGTGGTGACAGTGGCGGTATCGGGCACCGTAGTGGTGACGTAGGTTTTTTTTTGGTTTATTCATTACTCGCATGCGACCTATCAGAACATCGCGAGGTTCTGTACAGTTCGTCTCCTGCCCGCTGTCCGTGCAGTTTTTTTTGTTTATTCATACTTGCATTCGAGCTCTATAGATCATGGCGGCGTACATTTTGCCCGGTTTTCCTGTCCCCAGTCCGCGCGGTGGCGGCCCTTTGGAAGCTCCCCTTCGCCCTCCGCGCAGGCCTGTCCTAAGAAATAGAAGGTGCGCTGTCCGCGCAGTGGCGGCCTGTTGCAAGCACCCCTTCGCCGTCCACCCAGGCCTGTCGCGTGAAGCTGTGAGGGAGCGGTGGCGGAGGTGGCGGCTGTAATGGTAGTGTGTGTTCATAGGTTTTATTTGTAGCAATTTCCCGGAATCCCGGCTGCCAATCGGTGATTGTCAAAATGTTGGACGTCCGGAGATGACGCCGGAGATGACGCCGGAGGTGGCGCCGGAGATGACACCGGAGGAGCTGTCCGGAGGACAGTCACTAGACGAACCAGCTCAGCAACCCTCTGTATATAGAGAACGTTGTGTACGTGACGTTGTATTTGTATCGAATTCATGATCTTCATCGCTATCTATCGATATTATTCTGACAGGTTATGAGCCCGGTTTGACGCTTAATCCATTACTATCCCCCACCGTTCATCGCTTAAAGTTACTCTCTCAGCTGCACCCTATCCCCGCACTATTTTTTAGGCGTCAACAGTTGAGCGGCATCATTACGCGACGTCCATCGCCAATATGACCTCTCGAGTTTTTGAAGTCACCGAGCGGTACAAGTCCAGCAACTATTACTCGCTGGAGAACGACAGACTCGATATTGTCCTCGGCAGGGAGGTCCTACCGGGCAATGCGACTGCCCAGGTTTGACCCTCGTACACTGAACGGTCGAACCAAATATTTGGACTTGGACGCAGCGATCCCATGAGCGATCCCACGAGCGATCCCACGAACAATTCCACGAGCGATCCCACGAGCGATCCCACGAGCGATCCCACGAACAATTCCACGAGCGATCCCACGAGCGATCCCACGAGCGATCCCACGAGCGATCCCATGAGCGATCCCATGAGCGATCCTACGAGCAATCCGAAAAAGAAGCTGTCGACCAGCAGAGCGAACGAGTGACCGAACCACTTGGAATATAAAGCCCGACATCAAACCGGATGCCAAACCGGTCATCGAACTCTCGCATGATTTCCGCTACTCTAGCGCGTTTGACGGCTACTGTGGATTCGGCCACTTTGTTGGCTTCGGCATAATCGCTACTCCAGTAATTTTTGGCTTTGCTCCGGAGTGGGCTCTCCACTGAGATACCGATTGAACAAAGACCATATCTGGAATGCATTCCAAAAGCTGAGTATTCGTTCCAGACATGAAGACATCCACTGAAATATCCAGTTTCAGAACAGTCTCGCTGCTCAGACATAGACTACATCCACGCCGGATCTGGGTGGAAGTGCTGCTCGATTAAGCAGAGCCGTCGAGCAAGCGGATGTCCTTCGAAGCTCCTATCACTGTCCCGGCTGGCGTACCAAGAGTGGCAAATGGCAAGAATTATGGCGAGACCGAAATCTACCGCGAGTTTGATATCGACAGCGAGGTTCCCGTTGATGTGGAGCCAATAGGCACAAGAAGCCGACGTTGATACGAGGACGGCATCAACGGCGAAGCCAACAACCGATACAAGGCCCCCATCAGTGGCGAGTCTGATATCGTTAACCCTTCAACACTGATAAATCGACTGGTACTCGATGCTACTCGTGGATGTGGACTCGTCGCCCCGAACGGACATGGACTCGTCTCAGATGGACTCGTTACCTCGGACGGACTCGGAGTTGACGCCTCAGCGTATGGACTCGGACTCGGTGTCTCTGATGGACTCGGCACCTCGGACGGACTCGGAGTCGACGCCTCCGCGTTTGGACTCCGACTCGGTGTCTCAGGCGGACTCGGTACCTCGGACGGACTCGGACTCGACACTTTCGGACGGACAGTTCGGCGCCTCAGGCGGAGTTCGACTCAGATTCGTCATCCCAAACATATGTGCACTGAAGTCACAAATGGAAGTCTTGGCAATTTGGTGGGTGGACGTGAACTCGTCGCCCCGAACCGACGTGGATTCGTCGTGCCGAACTGACTTGACGTCTCGAGTGGAAGTCCTGGCAATTTGGCGGGCGGACGTGGACTCGTCGTCCCGAACCGACGTGGATTCGTCGTGCCGGACTGACTCGACGTCTAGAGTGGAAGTCTTGGCAATGAAGGGAACAAAGTTTCCATATACGAACTTGAGACTACCGGCTGGTATAATCTTCGGAAAAGACCTCGAGCGGTCGCCCACCGGTTCCGGGTGGAAGAGGAACCAATGTGTCAGAATAATATCGATAGATAGCGATGAAGATCATGAACTCGATGCTAATACAACGTCACGTACGCAACGTTCTCTATATACAGAGGGTTGCTGAGATGGTTCGTCTAGTGACTGGGCTCCGGACAGCGTCGGTCATCTCCGGCGCCACCTCCAGCGCCACCTCCGGCGTTATCTCCGGCGTCATCTCCGGACGCTCTTCCACCTCTTGGTCTCCTTCAGCAAGGGAGAGTTGGCGGGGGCAGCCGGCGGACTGTGAAGTGGTCGCGGCGGACGGCAAACAGGAAAAGGACTGTATATAATATCGTCATGATCCAATAGAGTCACACACGATCAATCAATTATCACCATCATCACCATCGCCCTTGGAGTTGCAGTGCGGAAATATCCGCTGTGTCCCGCGCTTGTAAGGTCTTTCCTACTACAGCCCGCGGAATATGTCACGTGGTGTCCCTCTGGGTGCTGGTAGGCGTTGGGCCGTGTTCCTATCCAGCTATGGCAGACCGCAGTAGGTATCGTATATCTAACAGCACCAAAGTGGCTGGCATATTTGGAAGCGATCCATCCCGTTCGTGCGGTACCTTTCCGCCCCTACTTCGCTCACCACTCCTAACCGACGGTCAGACAAACAAACTGCGCTACCCTCAACGCCCGACGATCGGAGCGCAGAGAAGCGCATGAACCTCACGACGGGTAGCACATGCCCACATGCCCGACCATGATGATGATGATTCATTGATCGTGTACGACCCTATTGGATCATGACGATATTATGTACAGTCCTTTCCTGTTCACCATCCACCGCGACCTCGCACGATCCGCCGGTGGCCCGCGGTAACTCCCCCTGACCCTGCCTGGCTTGTGCTGAGAAAGAGAAGTAAGAAAAGACGGAAGGAAAGAACAGAGGCTGCACCAGTAAACACTATATAGAAGGAAAGCGCTAATTAGGAGAGACACAAAGGAAGAAAAGACGGTGACGGCTGACAGCCCCAGTTCCCGCTCACTCTCGCCCGCCTCCTGCCCTCACTCCGCTTCCTGCTCCCCTCTTCGCTGCTTCTTCGTCCTCGCCCGGCTTCGGTGGTTCGCCCTCCGGCTCCTCTTTGACCTCCATCGGTTCCGGTGGCGGCTCTCGCGGCCCCACCCTCGCCCCCACCGCCCACATGTCCGACGACGATGATGATGATTCATTAATCGTGTGCGACCCTATTGGATCATGACGATATTATATACAGTCCTTTCCTGTTCGCCGTCCGCTGCGCCCTCTAGCAGTCCGCCAGCGGCTCGCGGCGACTCCCCCTCCCCCCGCCCGGCCTGTCCCACGAGAAGAGAAAGAGAAGGAGAGAGAGAATGAAAGAGAAGGTCTCAAAGGGAGTGACATAGGACTCGCGAGGATTGACATAGGAGAGAGAGGAAAGGAAAAAGGAAAGGAAAAGAGAGTGTGGCTAAGGGTCGCCCTCCTCCTCCTCCCTCATTGGTTCCGGTGGCAGCTCCCGCGGCCCCACCCTCGCCCCCACCTTCGTCGTTCTCAAGAAGTCCAGGATCGCTCCGGTGCGCCGCTCGTCCGCAAATAGTTCCCGGATTGTGAACCGGTTTTTCCCCCTTCCTGTCTTTTTCCGTATCGCTGCCCACATTATCTTCTGTTGCGGCCTCCATTTGTCGCAATTCTTGAACAGGTGCTCGCTCGTTTGCGTCTTGTACTGACACCACCCGCACTCTGCCTTGTCCGAATTCTTCGTCCATTTCAGGTTTTGGCCTGTGCGGCAGTGCCCCGTCTTGAGCTGATGGAACCTCCCTGCCAGCCTCTTCGGTCCTCGAGCCACCATGTTGTTCTGGCGCATCGTTCTCGGCATCTGGTATTTCTTCCCTTTGACCCTATTCCTCGACCATGTCCGCGCCTCTTCCCACTTCTTTTCCGAAATCTCCCGCTTCAAGTTGGCTAAAAATCTGGGAGGCGGCCGATGCCGCCTCCCGTATCTGTCCTTATAGCCCATCCATCCCCCCCCCGCGCATCCGGCTCCTCAGTCGCCTGCTTCGCCCACTTATCTGCTTCCTCATTCCCTGCGACTCTGCTGTAGGCGGGCACCAACGGATTTCCATTCGGACGTTTTGAACCCTCTCCTTCAGCTTCGCTATCCATTTTCTGTCCTGCCTGGCATATTGCTGGGCGGGGCCTGGTTCGTCTGATGCGATTCTTGCCATCGCTGCCTGCACATCTGTGAAAACCGTGACCGCTTTCGGCCCCATTTGTCTCCTTGCCGCCACTTCCAGTGCCCTAGCTAATGCTGCGCATTCCGCATCGAAGGCCTCCTAATTGTAGCCCGTGTGTGCCTTCACTCCTACCCACCGGTCTCCAGCCCTCCACACCACCCCTTATCCGGCCGCCCCGCTTTCGAGTTTTTATCCGTCGGTGAAGAGGATTAGGCCCTCCCTGTCTCTCTCTGCCTGGCCACATGCCCGACGTGACAGTGAGGAAACGCAGCCGACATTGGCGTCGGGTGATATCGAGTCAGTCAGGTCTTCGGTGGATCCACCCCCAGCGTAGGTCGCGGCTTGCGATCTCGGTGTTCCTCTATGGTTAGTGACGAACGCGGGCGTCTGATGTATGGAATAAACAAAAGCGAATACAAGAATGACGATGGAGGCGAAGAGCAAGGTGTTGATCTTATCGATAATCGTGTTAAGGGTTTGCTCGATATTCGGCCCCCCGTATTCTGGCAGATGATACTATCCAGTCATTCAACTCGCACGAACTGCTTTTGCTACATGCAATTTGGACACTGCACAAACGCGGTTTCCACCCATTCCCCATCGGTTGGCCCCCCGCCCACCGCGCCGCCGACCGCGATAGGTCATCTGCAAAGGACAGGGCTTTTGTCAGAATTATGGGCGTCTGGAGATGACGGATCGGAGACGCCGTCCGGAGATGACGGACCGGAACCAACACGTCCGGAGATGACAGTTGCCCGAGCCCCCCGAACACCGGCTCGGGGGACAGTCTTCCGTCTTTACCCCCTGGCGAGCTCCTTAGGCCCGTTGTATATAGAGAGAGTAGAGTGTTCCTTCTCCGAAGTTGTATCAATCAATTAATTCACCATCTTCATCTCTACGATCCCTATATTCCAACAGCTTTGACCCCCATACATCTCTTCTCCACCACCTCAAAGATGCACGGCAGGTAGGTGATGAAGAGGATTAGGGCCGCTAGGGCGCCTTAGGGAATGCCAGTCCGCACCCCGCGTGGCCCCCTTTCACCCCGTCTAGCACCAGCTTCACCTTCCGTCCTGTCATGAATAACGTACCCCTCACGTCGATTCTCGGGGTGTTTTCGAATGGTGGCTCGTCGGGAAAGTCTCAATTGGGAGTGGACTGCAAGGTTTCCGCATTCTGTACCGAGGTGGGGATATATCGCTTGAAATGGGAGATGTGGATTGCGGCTGGTGCGTTGGTGAGTGTCGTGCGGAGTGAATCGCGTGAAGACGTGTATTGCTCGAGGATCCAGGCTCCGACAGTCTTCCTGGTGGTCGGCATGACCCTGGGAATGGCGGTGTAGTTGGCCGATGATATGTCCGGTTAGTGCCGGAATGCAAGCGGACAAAGAATAGCAGCTACATACACAGGCAGCGAGATACCCCAATAGCAGTATCCAACGCCGAACTCCATTTGGATGACGATGGAGTTTGGCGTTGGATGGCAGAACCACATTTCGTCTACTATCGGGGTATCTCGCTTCCTGTGTAAGTAGCTGCTATTCTTTGTCTGCTTGCTTTCCGGTACTAACCGGACATATCCTCATAGTCGGCCAACTACACCGCCATTCCCGGGCTCATGCCGGCCACCAGGAAGACTGTCGGAGCCTGGATCCTCGAGCAATACACGTCTTCACGCGATTCACTCCGCACGACACTCACCAACGCACCAGCCGCAATCCACATCTCCCATTTCAAGCGATATATCCCCACCTCGGTACAGAATGCGGAAACCTTGCAGTCCACTCCCAATTGAGACTTTCCCGACGAGCCACCATTCGAAAACACCCCGAGAATCGACGTGAGAGGTACGTTAGCACCTCATCCCCGGGCAGCTGCGCCAACGGAGGGGACGGCTCAGGACGGGTTGGGAAGCGGGGTGTTAATGGGGGCAGTTCCAGGGGCGGAATCGACGATGATTTAATGGGCCACTATTTTCCACCACCGCCACCACCACTACCATCACGACTCTTCTGTGAATACCTCACCAATTGATAATCTGATAACAGGAGGTGATCCGCTACGATGTTGTCTATCATCCGTGAACTGGGCTAGAATACTTAAATGGTTGTGCATTGCTGGCTGTGGATTGTGGCGGTGGTCACTAAATTTGGTGGGGTGGGTGGACCGATCCAACTGCCAAATTTTCTATTTGGACTTTTGTAACTAACAGCCGCCGTCGGTCCTCGCTTGATTAGTGCAGTGTTCTGCATAGTCCAGTCCGTCCGCCCAGGGCCCCAGACGGGAGTATATAAAATTCAAGCCGTCCGTCCAATCTCTGAAGTAGATGGATCCCGTTGCGAGTGTCGTCCTGGGACAGGAAGGATTGTAGTCGACGGCGTTCGACTGCTTAGGCGCCATCAAAATAGTGCGTATCGTTCGGGTGACATGTTTCCCGAGGTCGCGGCGTGATCGTGGTGGACTGGTGCTGCTTGGGGTAGCGGTAAGACTTAGGGAAATTCGCTTCACTTAATGAACACTAGCACGTGACATATTTCGTGACATTACTATTGCCGTCCTCCTCGTATCGTGTCGCATACGGGGCGGACGATCTCAGTACAGTCCGTCCAGAGGTCGGACGAGATTACTAAAAGGCTATCGGGACGGCATGGAAGGCTGTCTAAACTGGACTATGTAGAGCAAGGGCGCGACGTTCGTTCGGAAGCGTCACTACGTTTTTTCGGAAGCGTCTCGACGTTCCGAAAGTTGATCTGGAACCACGGGGATGCGCCGGTGGAGTTATGGATCATTGGGAAAAGAAATTGTGTCCACACTGCATGAAAGTATGAGTACGTATGTTAGTTAGTTGTGCGAGTACGAGTGTGAGTGAGAGTGTGCATGTATACAAGGGGGGCTTTCTTGTGTTGTCTGTTCTTCTTTCTCTCTCACGACACCTCTTGTATATCTTGTTATACGGGTGATTATCATTCTCCACCTCTGTTCCTTCCGTTCACGGCGTTCGCCCGTTGAGCGCTCGCCTGTTCTCCTATCCCTCAGCGTGCGCTCGTCCAGCGCCCGCCCGTTCTCCTTTCCTCCGGCGTCCGCTAGTTAAGTGTTCGCCGGTCTCCTCCGTCTCCGGTGTTCGCTCGTTTAGCGCCTGTTCGTCTGTCTCCGGCGTTTGTTTGTTAAGCTCTCGCCCGTTCCTCCCGGCCGTCTAGCATCCGTCCGCCTCTGCTCACTCTTTGGCGTTTGCTCGTCCAGCGTCCGCCCCGTCTCTGTTCACTGTTCTGCATCTGCACGTCCTGCGTCCGCCCGGCTCTACCCTCTGTTCGGCGCTCGCTTGTCTATCGTTCACCAGCCTCAGTTCTCTTTTTGGCGTTCATTCGCCCGGTGTCCGCCGTCTCTGTAGCCTGTTGCGCCGTCCGCTCGTCTCCCGTTCGCTCGCCTCAGTTCTCTGTTCGGCGTTCACTTGTTCCACGTCCTCTCCCTTCATCGGCAACGAGAAAGCCGACGAGTGGGCCATGATTGCGGCAGAGGAGCCAGACACCCACGGGGTGGAAATGGCCGAACTACAGCTTCGACGGCCAGTCAGAAGTGCGGGGAATGCCGCTCCCACGATCCCTCGCCAACCTCAAGAGGGAGATCACGGCGAAGAGGTGGGCGGAGGCGCGCCAGTGGGCTGGAGGCTGGACCTCGAAGACGAAGTACCGCATGCCAAAAAGCCGGAGGTCCGTGGCGCGGTGGCCGGCAGCGCCAAGAGGCTTGCCTCGAGGTACTACCAGCTGAAGACAGGCCACGCACGCACTGGATAGTACCTGAACTGGGCTAAGGTTCGCCCCGATGCTCAGTGCTGGTGGTGCAAGTGAGAGACCACCTCTTCAAGGTGTGTCCGGAATGGAAGATGCAGCAGAAGATTCTGTGGGCGGAGGTGCTGAAGGAGACCAAGAGGTGGAAGAGCAGATGCACGGCCCGTGATCTGCTGGCCGACGGGAGATTTGGGCGGGCAGTGCTGGACTTTCTCTCCTCCACGGACGGAGGAAGGCTGGTGCCGTCGCTGGAAGAGGAAGGCGACGCTGGAAGTGAGGTGTCTGAGTGGGAGCTCCGGGAGCGTCGGGAGCGGCAAGAGGAGCGAGAGGGAGAGGCGGTGGCGCTGGGTGGTGTGGGCGATAGGGGCGACGGGGAGGAACTTCCGCTGTTCCTTCCCACCCCCTCATTCATGGCATCGGCAGGCGAGGAGTAGGGGACTGGTCACGCTTTTCTTTTGTTCTTTCCTTTGTTAAGTTCCTTGGGCGCATCTACTCTTTCTTGGGACAGGCCGGGCGGAGGGCAAGAGGGGAGCTTTCAACGAGCAGCCACCGCGCGGACTGCGGACAGGAAAACCGGGCAAAAATGTACGCCGCCATGATCTACATAGGTCGCATGCGAGTGTGAATAAACAAAAATCAAACGTCTTCTCCCTTGTTAGGCATTTGTCGGAAGAATGGATATCCGGAAATGATAGACCGGAGACGGCATCCGGAGACGACGGACCGGAAGCGACACGTCCGGAGATGACAGCTGTCCGAATCTCCAGCAAAGGCTCGGGAGAGAGACTTCTGTCCTTCCCCCTGGCGAGTCCCTCAGGACCGCTGTATGTAGAGAGAATGTTCTGCCTTCTACTATGTATCAATCAATCAATTCACTGTCTTCATCTCTATCGATCCCTCTATTCAAACAGCATTCTCCGGGTTGCTACTTGGAGTCCCGCCCGGCCCGCGGCTGCAAGCAAACCCTCAGCGAACGCAAGCGCAAACGTGGGGAAGCGGCCTTCATTATCCTTCGGGATTACTCTGTCCACCAACATGCATATCTGAATGCATTCGATCCCTTTCGAGCCAGCTGAAGCACAGCGGGTGGCCACCACGGACGCATGTCCGTGTTTTCGAAACATCGATGGTTTACCGGCGAGCTTGTACATGACTGTGTGGGCCGGGAGGTTGATGACGACAGCAATCGGGGGAAATATGACCAGTTCGGTCGGCTTCTTGACGCCCTTTGGGTACCCCTCGGTGATGGCGTGTGCTGCGAAGCTCAACACCAAACCGAAGGTGATAACTGTCGCCACCAGGACATCGCGGAGTATAATCGCTAGGTACGGCAAAGGATAGTGGTACCAGGTATCGAGAGTCAAGTGGTGCGTTTCCGGGACTGGGCGGCTTCCAGATATTCGACGACTGCTTGCCTAGTTACTCCCCTAATCTGAGTCAGTATTGATATCTATAGGAGGAAAGGAAATATTACCGATTGGTCTTCGCAGGGATAGCACGGAATTTTCGAACGAACTGTGGGCATTTCCCCAGCTGTGATCCAAGTCCAAACCACAACAGAAAGCGTGTTCTTTGGCTTGCCCTTCCCAAGCCCCACCACGTGTGGGCAGCCACATACGGTACTTAGCAGCGGGATACATTGCGGGAAAGAGAGAAGTTGCGGCCAAATGGGTGTGCGTGATTGTGAAAGATAACGTCGGAGCAGCGCTGAAAGTGAGAGCAAGAGAGAGCGGGAAAGAGAGAGGAAGGGAGTTGTCTGATTTGCGATACTGCGAGCGCGTTGAAATTCCGTGGAAAGTGGGGCAAAAGGATAGGGATGGAAGGCAATCAACTTCGTTGTGCTCCTTAGGAGTACAGACGAAGAAGAAGAAGAAGAAGAAAGAGAGAAGAAAAGAAAAAAGCATGACACTAGCTCCGCGACTACATGAAGCCATACCTAATCGGGTATAGTATATCTACAACAGTGGTAAGTAACTACACTACTGTCTCGCACCATCCCCCCCCCCCCCCCCCCAATCAGCTCGAATTGCTGGATCCAATCCATACGCTGGATCTGCTAGATTCGCTCGTCCTCACCTACTGTGTCGCGAAATCGTCAACTTTTACTCAGGAGAAACCCCAGATGGTAAGATGCAGATCAACTGGCCGCAATATCGCCGGTCCCCGCGCTACCATTCGCCCCCCAGGCGTTACTTTTCACGCGAGAGTCACTCTCGTTCGTGCGGCGTTTCTTCCTCGTTACTCGGTTCCTCCGTTCCTAATACTGTTTCGAGGATATGGGCAAGTTCTTCTCTCTCACTCGCTCTCGAGAAATTCGCCCGACGTCGCTCGTCTCCCGGAACGTGACCCCACCAGACCCGGGGGGGGGGAAGGAGGAGGAGGGAGTGACACGGTCTCCTTAGTCACGCTCTTTTGTCCCTTTTTCCTTCGCTATGTCTTGATATCTCTCTCTGGCTCTCTTTCTTCTCTTTGAGTCTCTCTCTTTCTGTCTTTCTCTCTTTCTTTCCCTTCTTTTTCGTCGGGACAGGCCGGACGGGGGCAGGGGGAGTTGCCGCGAGCCGCTGGCGGACTGCTCGAGGGCGCGGACGGCAAACGGGAAAGGACTGTATATAATATCGTCATGATCCAATAGGGTCGCACACGATCAATGAAGCATCATCGTCGTCGTCAACCCGGAACGTGACCCCACGCCCCTCACCATTCTTCACTCGCATCGTGGAACGGGTTTGTCGCAAGTATCATGGAATAGGCTTGTCGTGGAAGTGCTACTCCCTCTTGAGAGGGATGACGGCAGTTGAGCTACAAAAGTCCGAATAGAAAATTTGGTCGTTGGCTGGTGCCGCGCGCGTTTCGGGGTCCCGATCGCGGTCCGGGGCGAGCGACACAAAACCAATTAAGATTTTCTACTCGAGAGATTCTGCCAACTTGATAGCAAGATGATATGATATGGGTAACGGACCCTATCCACTGAGGGTGGGGTTAAGTTGTGTTGAGGATTATTCATCAAATTCTGTGTACTTAGCGAGTCGCGGAGGGGTTAGTACATACCGCATCCTGTACATTATCCACGCCGGACGGAATCCCCCAATCCTAGGGTAGCGACAACACCCACTCATTCTCTTTTTATTCTACTTCCTTTTCTTGTCATTGCATTTCACAGGCTAAGCATAAGTCTTTCACCTGGTGCACCAAACCCGGATCTCGATTTCCTTCAGATAATTGGCGCAGGAGGGAAAAGAGAGTTAGAGTCAGCAATCACGTCGACAGCGGGACCAAAGCCCATGAATAATTCATCGGGTTCTGGTAATAGATCTCCTGTGCGTGAGATGGATAATGACCGTAAAATAGGACTCCGCCGGCAGCCCGTCAATTAAAGGTAGAACGAATGAATCGGGAGGATCTGTTCGGAGTGAGCATTGATTTGCATTTGCTTCACACGCCTCGACTCGCAGTTGAGTTCCCGCTACCATTGCTGCAAGATCATCTACATTTCGCATATCGAACGATTGACAAATATATCACGAATCAGGGATATTGTGAAAACAACTTTTATTCACCCCCTCTTCACCAGCTCCACTTCACCGCGCCACAACCCGGCCCGCCCCTAGCCATTCGAACTCCCCGTAACATCCAGCTCACCTTCCTTCTACACCCATAGCACCGTTCCGGAACGGCGTAGTGCTCCCCTTTACACCCCCATGTTTCCTCACCTTCTGCGTTGCCCCAGCGGCGCCCGCCTCAGGCGTGGCAGGAATTTCGCTCCCGCGGCGACGACCGCCAAAGATGATCCTACCGGACGGCCCATTTTCGTCCATTTGGACTTTGTCTTGTCCGCCTGAGTTTCTCCGCTTTCACGCCCAACGCTTTCGCATTCGAGTTCGGCACGAGCCGGGCAGAAACTGGCCCCGTCCTTGATTCGACCACATCTTCCAAGAGCGCAGCGGTATCGAGCGTTGCCTGATCAAACACGCCCGGCCTTTCGGCATCGCTCGAACCCATATGACCTCGCGGCCAACAGGGGCCCCCCATGAAGAGGGCACAGGCGCCACTAAATCACCTTCAACTCTGTGTATTTTTTTTGTTTAATCATACTCGCATTCGACCTATGTAGATCATGGCTGCGTACATTTTGCCCGGGATTCCTGTCGGCAGTCCGCGCGGTGGCGACTCGCTGCAAGCTCACCTTTGCCCTTCGCCCAGGCCTGTCCCAAGAAAGAGTAGCTGTGTCCAAGGAAATTAACAAAAGGAAGAACAGAAGGAAGCCGTCCCCTAACCCTCGCCAGCCGATACCATGAATGAGGGGGTGGGAAGGAACAGCGGAAGTTCCTTCCGATCGCCCATATGGTCCGCGGCACCCAGCGCCTCCGACTCTCCCTCCCATTCCTCTTGCCGCTCCCAACACTCCCGGAGCTCCCACTCAGACACCTCACTTCCGGCGTCGTCTTCCTCTTTCAGCGGCGGCACAAGCCTCCCCACGTCCGTAGAGGAGAGAAAGTCCAGTACTGCCTGCCCACAACTGTCATCGGCCAGCAGGTCCCGGACCGTCCACCCGCTCTTCCGCCTCTTGGTCTCCTTCAGCACCTCTTTGCGAGGGGCACTCGCACCACCAGCACTGGGCATCGGGACGGACCTTAGCCCAGTGCAGGTATTGTCCTGTGTACGCGTGTCCTGTCTTCAGCCGGTAGTACCTCGAGGCAAGCCTCTTGGTGGTGTTGGCCACCGCGCCATCAGATTTCTGGCTTGTCGGCATGCGGTACTTCGTCTTCAAGGTCCGACCTCCGGCCCACTGATGTGCTTCCGCCCACTCCTTCTCCGATATTTCCCACTTAATGCTGGCCAGGGATTGTGGGAGAGGTGCCACCCGCACTCCCGTCCAGCCTGAGGAGGTTGGTCACTCCACCCTATGGGTATTCGGCTGCCCTGCTGCAATCTTTGACCACTCATTGGCCTTTTCATTGCCAGTGACTCCCTTGTGAGCTGGGCACCATCAGATTACGAACACGATACCCTTCCTGGCCCTGCGCAGCATGATCATGGGCTTCCACGCCTAGAGGGCGTACTGTTGCCCAGGGCCAGGTTCGTCCAATGCCATCCGCCTGATAGCAGGCTGCGTTTTCGAAAAGATGGTGACTCGTTCTGAGGTTGTGTTCCTTTACACTACCAGCTGCATTGCATGGCCAAGGGCGGCACACTCTGGATCACAGGCATCTTGGCTGTTGCCCATATCCACTTTGGCACCCACCCAAGTTAGGTTCCACTTCCATACCATCGAGTACCAAGTAGCCCCATCATCGAGCCGTAAGGCGTCTGTGAACATGGCTAGCCCAAGTCGGGTTCAATCTGCCTCTGCTTTTGCCTCAGCTTCCTCCTCTTGCAGTAGCTCCGAGTTGAGGGTTTCCAGCTCCTCCAGCAGAACTGTGCTCTCAGTCGGTCCGCTATATACAAGGGTGTTTGTAAGCCACCTCCTGATTCCTGTTGGGGCACCTCCCAAGTCTGGTCCCCCAAAGGTAGACTCAGTATCTGTAGCCCGATGCGCCACTGTCTGTTCTGCAGCTGTACAGTTGCTGCTCTGAGACCTGACTCCATTGAGAGGGCTCCCAGGTTAGTTGTCTGGAAGCAGCCCATTATTGCCCAGGCTTCTTGGTTGATCAGCCGCTGGATCTCCTCCACCTGCCCTTGAGTGCCAGTAGCTTAGTCTTCTTTCCACCACAGCTCTGTACCGAACATGGTGGGTGACTGGACGCACACTGTCATACCTTTCCTACAATTGCCTGGTGTGAGTTCCATCTGTCCTGTAAGCTGCTGGTGTTGGGGAGCAAAGAGAATGGGCACTGAGTGAGACTCTTCTGCAGAGGGAGGAAGGGCCAAACTCAACCAAAAGCATGAAGTATTCGTAGAGAAAGGGGGTCAGAACGTAGAGAGAAGGTATAATTGGTAGGAGGCTGCTCTCCAACAACACAAGAGGAGACCATTTATCCTTGGGGCAAAATTACCCTCCCACACACTAGCACTGCCTAAACTCCTCAACCCCATCTTTTTCCAACTGTAGCCCTTTCCCTCATTCATCTTTACTCACTCCAATTTCAATTTTTCTCCACTCTCACTCCATTTTTCATCTCTCACTCAACTCCTCCAAATACCCACTGTAACACTGGAGTCATGCCATTGCCTTCCAGCCTTCCTTCATTCGGGTGGCGTGGTGTTCCTTTAGGGAGAGCTGGACATTGAGCCAGATTCCCAGCCACCTGGTCACCTCCTTGTTGTACAGGATGTTATTGGTGCTGACTACTACTGTTGCTGTAGGTGCTGTCCATTTCTTGCGGAATAGAGCTGCCTCTGTCTTGCTATAGTCGAATGCTACTCCATTCATAGCCGCCTATTCAATCAAAGCTGAAGCCGCCACTGAGAGCTTCACTACCGCTGCCCTAGGGTCTACACCATCTGCCCACAAGCTGATATCGTCAACCAAGGGCAGGCCCTGAATACCTGGTACCGCTACTTCCACCTTGTCGGAGATCCATGACAGGTAGGTGGTCTAGAGGATTGGCGCTACTGGGGACCCTTGGGTAATTCCTGTGTCGACTGTATTTGCCTTGCCCATCTTGCCATCCGCAACGAGTTTCACCTGGCAGTCTGCCACGAAGCTGCCGGTCCATCAGATGACATCCGTTTCAATCCCTAGTGCCTGCATGTGCTTGCGCAAGTGTGTTTTATTGATATTATTGAATGCTGACTTGATGTCCATGAACAGGGCACCTACTAGCTTCTTTGCTGCCCACGTCTGCAGGGTGCAATTCATCAAGACTGCCACTGCATCCACACAGGGGATCGCTGCTTGTGGCACCAGTACTGACTCTCATGAAGCATATGCTTGCATTCCAGGTGGTAAGCAATGACTTGGACTACCACAATGATGGTGGCTCTTTGATTGCCTGTGACAGCCAATTGCAGGAAAGTTGTGACAGTATGCATCCAGTCTGCCACCATGTTCAGCGCAGAGCTGTGGTGGAAAGGATACTATACTACGACCAATCAAGGGTGGGAGAAGGATATTCAGCGGCTGGTCAATCAGGAAGCCCGGGCAAGAACGGGCTGCTTCCAAACAACCAACCTGGGAGCCCTCTGAATGGAGTCGAGCCTCACAGCAGCAACTGCGCAGCTGGAGAACAGGCAGTGGTGCTTTGGACTGTGGCTACGAGCCAACCTCTGGGGGACCAGACGTGGGAGGTGGTGGAAGCCCCAACAGGAATCAGGAGGTGGCTCACAAACAGACTGGTACACAGCAGACAGACTGAGAGCACAGTTCTGCTGGAGGAGCCGGAAACTCGAGACCCAGAGCTACTGCAAGAGAAGTAAGCTGAGGCAAAAGCAGAGGCAGAGAGGACCTGGCCGGGACTAACCATGTTCACGGACAGCTCACAGCTTGATAATAGTGCTACTGGGTACTTGTTGGTCTAGAAGCAGGGCCTATCTTGTCTGGACGCCAAAGTGTATATGGGCAACAACCAAGAGGCCTATGATGCAGAGTGCGCCGCTCTTGCCCGTGCACTACAGCTAGCAGTGCTAAGGAGTACGACCCCGGAATGGATTACCATCTGTTCAGATGCGCAGACAGCCATCAGGCGGATGGGATCAGACGTGTCTGGTCCACGGCAACCGTACGCCCTTCAGGTGCGAAAGTACATCACCATGCTAGACAGGGCCAGGAAGGGCATCGCCATCGAAATCTGATGCCCCACCCAGAAGGGAGTCGCTAGCAACGAGATGGCCGATGAGTGGACCATGATTGCAGCAGGAGACTCGAACACCCGCGGGGTGGAATGGCTACGCACCTTAGGCCGGATGGAGGTGCGGGCGGCACCTCTCCCACGATCCGTTACCAACCTCAAGCGGGAGATCTCAGAGAATAAGTGGGCAGAGGCACATCAATGGGCAGGTGGCCAGACTTCGAAGACGAAGTACCACATGCCAAAGAGCCAGAAACCCAATGGCATAGTGGCCGGCAGCACCAAGAGGCTCGCCTCAAGGTACTACCAGCTGAAGACAGGATACGCCCACAGAGAACAATACCCGCACTAGGCTAAATCCCGCCCTGATGCCCGGTGCTGGTGGTGCAAGTGCCCCTCGCGAACAAGAGACCACCTCTTCAAGTGCGTCCAGAGTGGAAGATGCAGCAGAAGATTCTGTGGGCGGAGGTGCGGAAGGAGACCAAGAGGTGGAAGAGCAGGTGGACAGTTCGGGACCTGCTGGCTGATGGGAGGTGTGGGTGGGCAGTACTGGAATTTCTCGCCTGTACGGACGTGGGAAGGCTGGGGCCGCCACTGGAAGGAGATGGCGTCGCCGGGAGTGAGGTGTCTGAGTGGGAGCTTCGGGAGCAGCGGGAATGGCCGGAGACGATGGGAGCTGTAGAGGAGGAGGGGGAGGGACTCCTGCTGTTCCTTCCCACCCCCTCATTGTGGCATCTGAAGGCGAGGAGTAGGGGACGGATCGCGTTTTTCTTTTGTTCTTCCCTTTGTTAATTTCCTTGGGCGCATCTACACTTTCTTGAGACAGGCCTGGGCGGAGGGCAAAATGTACGTCATGATCTATATAGGTCGAATGCGAGTATGATTTAACAAAAAGAAAAAAAGAAAGAAAACTCCGGCGCTACCTGTCTCCTCATCTCCAAACCCTCCTCCCTTTCCGCGGTCTCCCCCCTAGACACCTAGCGGCGAGGATCCCCTCCAGCCGAATCCCCGGTTCGCCTCCCCACGCCAGCGGTTTCAGGAAACTCCAGGATCGTCTGGCTGCACCGCTCATCGGCGAAGATGTCTCGGACCTTAAATCAATCCTTCCGTCGTCCAGTATCCTTCCTGAATCCTTACTGCCGGCCAAAGCATGTGGCGCTTCCACCGCTGGCAGCGTTTGAAAAGCTGTTCCCACGCCTGTGTTTCGTGCTGGCACCAACTGCACTTCGCTGCAGGTCATATCGTCCACAGCACCCAGCGCCTCCGCCTCTCCCTCCCGCTCCTCCTGCCGCTCCCGACGCTCCCGGAGCTCCCATCTAGTGCAGTGGCGTCTGTGCTAGAATAGACAACCACCTTTTCCTCACCTCACATCTACTGACAGCACCAAGAGGCTTGCCTCGCTGTCCTACCGAATCAAGACGGGGCACTGCTTGGCCGTGCGGTACCTCCACTGGAGGGAGAACTGGGCCACCCCGCATCCTTTCTTTTGTTTAACCATACTCGCACCCAGCCCGCCTAGACTATGGCGGTGTACACGCCGCCCGGTTTCCCTGCCCGCGGTCCGCGCGGTGGCGGCACGTTGGAAGCTCCCCTTTTAGCCCTCCGCCCAGGCCTGTCCCGAGAGAAAATAGATGACAAAGGAAATAACAAAGAAAAGCGTGGCCCATACACTACTCTTCGTCCGCTGCTGCCATGTAGGAGGGCGTGAGTAGGAACAGTGGTAGCTCCTTCGCGGCCTCCACCTCGGCAATCAGATCCACCGCCCCCGCCTCCCTCTCCCCTTTCAGCTCTCGGCGGTCCCGCAGGTCCCATTACGACGCCTAACTCCCTGCGTCCTCCACAGCCAGCACTCTTCTTCCCACATCTGTGGCGGTAAGGAAATCTAGTATTTCCTGGCTGCATCTCCCATCGGCGAGGAGGTCCCTGATCTTCTACCGCCTCTTCCACCTCCCAGTCTCCTTCTTCGCCTCGGCCAGAGGAGGGCCACCCCGTAGTGCTGGTGGTGCCTACCGAAGAGAGACCCGGAACCACCTATTCGGGAAATGTCCCGAGTGGTAGCCGCAGCAGAAGATTCTGTGGGCGGAGGTGCGGGAGTAAACTGGGAGGGGGAAGAGCCGGTGGAGGATCCGGGACTTCCTGACGGACGAGAGGTTCAGCCGGGCGGTGCTCGACTTCCTCACCACCACGGATGTGGAAAAGCCACTGCCACGGATGACCACCGCCCACCTTCGACACTGAAACGCATCGCTGAAAACGCCAAGCTTTTCGTCTGACACACCAAATTTTGCGCAAACTCAGGCCTCACGGACATCACGATGTCAGCCGAAGCAACCGGACCGATCGAGGCAGCCCCGGTGGTGGCTGCCAGAATCGACCAAAGTGAGAGCGCCCTCCTGAGGGAGCTCGTGGGAGAATCGGGAAGCTACAGGGAGGCGGGGATGGAGGATG
>Ga0307508_10000545_pt1 | contig 44569 bp, 54 predicted proteins | sample 9_EM_MG_FD_203089 | JGI IMG/M metagenome (GOLD analysis project Ga0307508, IMG submission 203089) | Populus trichocarpa ectomycorrhiza microbial communities from riparian zone in the Pacific Northwest, United States - 9_EM | ecosystem: Host-associated > Plants > Roots > Unclassified | place... | reverse complement strand
GGATCAGCACACATCTCCGAAATTAGAATGCTTCGAACTGCTCCACATTCACACACGATAAACATGTGGCATCGACGTCTCGCGCACCTTAATCATCAAGATTTGAGACGGCTACTGGAATCCTCAGAAGAACGCATTACGGATTCTCTGGACGCTGAGCCGGTTACCCATCCTGACATCGAGCTGGCTGCAGTTCCGGATATCGAGCCGGTGATGGATCCTATGGATGTCGAGCCTGTGACGGATCGTATGGACACGAGTCCTCGCTGGGAAACACCTGGATTGTGTCGGACATGCGTTCATGCGAAGCAACAACAACATATTGTACGTACCAAGATACCCCAGTCGTCAACGCCGTTTGAGCTTGTGCACTCAGATCTCTGCGGGCCTATGAAGCACAGTATCGGAGGCTCCCAATATTACATCATCTATATTGATGACTGTACGAGATACACTGAGGTGTACTTTCTGATCACAAAAACTGCGGAAGAAATATCGGCCAAGTTTCAACATTACCAAGCCTGGGTGGAAACACAGGGATTCCACATCAAACGTTTCCGTAGTGACAATGGATCCGGAGAATACAACAACTCGATATTCCAAGGTTTACTGGGAGAAAAAGGAATTACGTTTGAACCCTCCCCCCTGTACACCCAACACAAGAACGGAACGGCCGAGTGCATGATCCGAACACTGAATGCGAAGGCACGAAGTATGATGTTTGACGCAAATGTGCCGGTAATATTTTGGCCGGAAGCCATCAGGACAGCATGCTACCTGCATCGAAGGTCACCTACGTCTGGTCTGGCGGACAACCGGTCACCATACGAAGCTCTATACGGCACAATTCCAAAAATCGCATACCTGAGATGATTCGAAAGTCACGCATACAAACACATTCCACCTGTTCAGAGAACGCAGAAGAAATTCGGAAACCGCTCCAGTATGTGCATGATGTTGGGATATGTTCATAACACCATGAAAATCTGGAGAATTTGGGATTTCAAATCGGGAAGAACCGGATGAGCAGTGGAATGCTCAAGTGTGGTGTTTGACGAAGAAGAAAATGCACACACAGAAGAGCAGATGGAAGCCATTGAGTTTCCAGAAAATGCGGACGAATCGCAGGACGAAATCCAAAAGGCGAACATGAATGAAATAAGTGACGGGCCGACAAGTCAAGAAAACAGTAAGTCAAGAAATCTTGTTTCCCCGTCAGTGAATTGCCGGAAGCCTGCCAGTTTGGGCAGAAGCCTGTCGATTTGGACAGATACCTGCCGGTTGAGGCAGAAGCCTGCCGGTTTGGGCAGAAGCCTGCCGGTTTGGGCAGAAGCCTGCCGGTTTGGGCAGATGCCTGCCAGTTTGGGCAGATGCCTGCCGGTTTGTGCAGATGCCTACCGGTTTGGGCAGAAGCCTGTTGAGCGAATCAACGGATGACTGCCGAATTGAGCGAAAAGCGAGAATGGGTGATGTGGATTCCATATGAGTGACATCAAGACTGATTGAAATGGCAGACAAGAATGAATATATCTCTGCCCGGACGCGCAGCAAGGAATGCCTTGAAATCAACAAGGCGATTATGAGCAACGCTCACGAAGAAGGGGGTGATGTGTCGTCTTCGGAACACCTTGCCTCTGCCTTCCTGCTACTTGGGATCACCGAGACATCAGAAGACGAAGCCGAAATCCAACCAATCATCGAGCCCGATACCGTTGAGTCTGCTACCAATAAGTCTCTTGACAACGAGAGCGAACCGCTCAGGTACAGAGCTGCTTTACGAAGTCCGCAAGCAAGACAATGGAAGGAAGCCATGGGCCAGGAATGGCAGGCATTGGTTGAGAATCACACATTCGATATCGTGAAAAAGGGTAATGTAGTCCAGATACCAATAACTGACAGGACAGAAGAAGAGCCTATTTGATGCAAGTGGATCTACAAGAGGAAGATTAATCCAGACGGATCCACTCGGTACAAAGCACGACTAGTCATCAAGGGCTATGAACAAAGGGAAGGCATCGACTACGACGAAACCTATGCACCGGTTTCCAAGATGGCAACATTCCGATTGATACTGGCACTGGCCGCTCAGTATGGCTGGGATGTTGACCATATGGACGTGGTGACGGCTTTCCTAAATCCAAGGATAGACCGAGGCAAGATCTACATGGAAATGCCACTTGGAATTGACTGGCTCGCGTCAAGCGGAAGCGCGTCAAGCGGAAGCGTATTAATCCTTCGAAAAGCACTCTACAGACTTAAACAGGTGCCCAGACTTTGGTACGAGGATATCGATGGATACTTGCAATCCATAGGATTCCGACAATCGGCGGAAGATCCAAACCTGTACCTCCAACAAGGAGTCCTTCTAGTACTATACGTGGACGATCTGCTCATTGCGCACAACGGTGCAGAAGGAAGGGGACATCGGATCAAGCAGCTGCTGCAAAAGAAGTACAAGATGTGCGACTTGGGTACGGCAAAACGGTTACTAGGAATCGAGATCGAGAGGACCAAAGATGGCGGATTCAGTATCTGTCAACGAAGTTACATCAACACGATCATACGACGATTCGGATTGTTGGAAGCAAAACCAGCTAAGTCTCCACTTGATCCTCAGACAGATCTGGCTAACTCCCACTGTGAGGACAAACCGGCAAACCGCAAAGAGTATCTGTCAATGGTTGGATCACTCATGTATGTGGCACTTGGAAGTCAACTGGATATCGCCTTCAGCGTTACCGCTCTCAGCCGGTACAACGTTCAACCTCTTGAAATGCACGCAACGGCGGCAAAGAGAGTACTCCGATACCTGAAGACTACTGTCGGATTTCAGATTCAATACCGACGGCTCCTGAATCCAACCACCATTGTAGGATACACCGATTCCGACTGGGCAGAGAATCTCACAACTCGGAAATCTGTCGGCGGATGCGTATTCGGACTCGGGAACACCAATGTCAACAACGAGCTTGTCATATCTGGCTTAATTCATTGGCAGTCCAAGTCTCAGAGCGTCGTGGCACTTTCAATACTTGAGGCCGAATATATCGCCTGCTCGTACGCCACCTGGGAAAGCCTCTGGCTCAGGCGCATGATGAAGGAGGCTGCAGGAGGAATGGCAGTAAAGATTGTTGATGGGCCGGTACCAATCGGATGTGACAACCAAGGTGCCATCAAACTGATTACATCGCGAGTCATACGACTAAAGTCAAAACACATTGACGTAAAATATCATCATGTTCACGATGAACAGATGAAAGGCACAGTTGAGTTCCAATACGTCACCTCAGAGTCCAACCCTGCCGATCTGCTGACGAAGCCTCTCACGGGTCCCCGACACCAACGACTATTGCAACTCACCGGTCTTACTCTATTCGGCCCTGACGATGGAAAACCCGTATACGATGAATTACTCCGATCTCGAAAAGGAATAAGGGGGTGCAGTTCTTTGGTGAAGAAAAGGGGGTGCGGGGGATGAGGAGTTGGAAAAGGAAAGAAGGTTTTCTTTTGTTTTGTTGAGCATTTTCTTGCATCCTGTCGGCAAGCGTGAGTCGGCACTCTTTTTCCTACTAGCAGGTGTTTCTCCCACGAGGTTTTCACTGCAGAGGTTTTAATGAGGTCGATGAGGATTTAATGGGATTGATTTTGTTTTTCTTTTATGCTTCTGATTTGGTGGATTTCTGTTTGGTACGGAGCGCAAGCAGAGGGGGTGTGTTGAAATTGCTTCTTGCCGCTCCGGTGTGGCGCGCTGATGGAAGCTTCACCGCAGTAATGGCGACGACAGCAACGCTGTGGGGAGCAATGGCATAGAAACGGCCGTGGCAAGGGGATCCTGGTAATGACGGCTTGGCATTCTCCCATAGCAGCGTCTTTCGCATTCTTTCTTCTGTACTCTTATATACTCCTATATAGCACAGAAAAGATATGACACATCACGGTTGAGCGATTCCATCAAACTTCAATGATCAAATCATCTCATTCTGTTCCTCACTCGTTCCTCTCTCTCTCTCTCTCTCTGCACGTGAAGACTGTTAAAGAAACCGGTGACCGGGCAAACTTTATCAAAACGTCCACCTAATGGAATTCCAAGGAAACGTGGAAAAATGGGCTGCTGACCACCAAAAAAAGGTAGAAACGCTCGAGCGACAACGAAACGAAGACCAAGATCGAATGGCCGGTCTAGAGCAACGGCTGGCCCAAGCACAAGACGAATTGTTGCGAGTAGCAACTGCAGTTCCCCTGCCCACAACACCGGCTGGACGGACTCGGCCCGCTCCAAGCCCAGGGGCACCACCAACCCGATTAATGCTACGGAGCCCCTTACTTGGAGGAACCCAACAACAACGACAAAGGCCCCTGGCAGTTCCAGCTACGGACCCGCCGCACAGACCCCAAGGTACAGGAGGGGCAGGAAGAGGTGGACCCCTACCGAGACCTCTCCAAAGGGGAATACCGCCCTCGTCTTCGCCCCCTCCTAGCGAGGATGACAACGACCCGTACGAACGGAACCTACCAACAGGAAGGCCCCATCCAGGAACAAGGGAACCCACCCAGGAACGGCTGGCAACCATGCTCATGCCAGGGGAAATAGCCCAGCTAGTGGGAGCCGGGATCGCGGCAGCACAAGCCGTAGAGCAACCGGAAAGAGAAGGCTGAGTACACACCTCTAGGCTCAAGATGGAGAATCCGGGAAAATTCGACGGAAAAAGCTTGTCCACCTTCAACCAATGGTGGGAATCGGTCACGATGTATCTGGGATTCTACCCCGAAACGGTCGACCTCCAGAAAATCGCCTGGGTCAGGACCCTCCTAACCGACACCGCCCTAGTATGGCACCTTTACCGGTACCGAGAACTAGGAGAAAATGACACCTGGATCAACAACTCCGTGGCCATCCGAACGGAATACCGCAACGAATGGGAAGCAGCGGACGCCCAACTCAAGCTTGGACAGCTCAAGTACCAAGGGTCCATCCGTACCTACCTGACGGAGTTTCGAGCACTCAACAACTTCGCACAGGCCACTGGGGAGGCACTGAGAGAAAAAGTAGACCTGGCCATGCCCGACGCAGGGCTGAACATGCGATTCGCCCACTATCTCGAGGACTTCGCAGATGACAAGGGCTTCCTACAGGCCACCCACCAAGCCGGCCTACAGGTGGAAAAGAAAAAGGTGCTCAGGGCAGCCAAAGAAGCAATGCGAAGTGCGGTGGCACCCAACAAGGACAGCACAAGAAACGACTGCCCCCGGGAACAAGGAAAGAAAGACAACACACGACCAAGTCCCAAAGAAGGAGCCCCGCAACCCAGGTCAAACAACACCAGACCACCAAAAAAGGACTCCTGGCCGTCGCAAGACGTGGCCCTCAAAGGAGTACCCAGCAGGGAGGCGGAGGAATAGCGGAAAAGCCGAGAAGACTGCTGGCGATGCGGCCAACCAGGCCACAGGACCTACGACTGCTTCTCATTCCAGACGGTACAGCGAACAGCCTTGCCACCGGCACCATGGAAGGTCACGGCCGTGGAAACAACGAAACGAAAAAGTGAAGACGAGTCGGAGGAACCCCCGCTGGCAAAACAGCAGAAGGTGGCAGCGGTCGAGGAAATGGCCATGAACCTACCATTATGGGAAGACTCGGAAGACTCAGATTTGGGAGAAACTCCGCCCGGCCGTGAATCGGAGTAAAACACCTTGTATGCGGCACCTCAAAAAGAAAAAGAAAGGAGCCGGGCCCGGAAGACTCGGCACCAGGGAAGAAAAGAAAGAGGAACGATTGACCAATAGTCTCCATGATGCTCCACTGGAATGGAAGCCAGTACCCGGTAAAGGCACTGCTAGACACAGGATGCTCAGTCGCCCTGATCAACCAACAGACGATTGAGCGACTGGGAATATGAACCAAAACACACAAAAACCCTCGAACCATTGAGAACTTCACCGGGGAAGTGGTCGGAGGGGCTGGACAGAGCTACACGGGGATAATACGTCTGCAACACCGGAAGCAGTTCTCAGAAGAAACCTTTGAAGTAACTCCAATGGAAGCAGCTATCGACGTCTTCCTCCCGTTTAGCTGGATAGAGCAACACCCGCCGGAGGGGGCTTGGACAAACGAAGAGGTACGATTCAACAGCGCAGAATGTATGAGGAAATGCACCCGGTACGAAACGGGGCCTTTCTCCCTAACCTGGGATGAATCAATCGCAACCGATCCCAGCGCTCGAGTTATCGGATACGTGTCAGCAGTAAGAGAGGACGACCCGCTGAAAGCCGTTCCAATAGAATTCCACCAGTATCTTGGAATCATGGGAAAAGAGGTGGCAGATGCCCTCCCAGATCACCGACCCTACGACTGCAAAATCGACCTCCAGGAGGGAAGCACAGCGCCATGGGGGCCCATCTACCCCCTCTCCGAAGAAGAACTCCGGACCCTAAGAGAATGGCTGACGGAAATGGAGAAAACAGGGAAAATCAAGCGGTCCACATCCCCAGCAGGCTCACCAATCCTCTTCGTGCCAAAACCGCATGGACGAGGACGACGTCTATTTGTAGACTATCGAGCCCTAAATCGGATCACGATCCCGAACCGGTACCCACTACCTCTTATGCAGGAACTGCAGGACCGGGTCCGAGGGGCGCAATGGTTCACAAAGATGGACCTCAAAAATGGATTTCACCTAATCCGAATCCGCTAAGGGGACCAATGGAAAACAGCGTTCAGAACCCGATACGGGCTTTTCGAATTCCAAGTTATGCCGTTCCGACTCACCAACGCCCCCTCCAGCTTCCAAGATATGATGAACCACATCTTTTCCGACATGCTCGACGTGGGAACACTGGCATACATGGACGACATAGTGGTCTATGCCGAAACGGAGGAAAAACATGACGAAACAGTCAAAGCAGTCCTAAAACGCCTACAAAATAATGGTCTAGCCGTCTTGCCCGAAAAGTGCGTATGGAAAGCCCAGGAAGTGGAATTTCTAGGCTATATCATCGGAAGGAACAGGATAAGAATGTCAGAAGAAAAGGTGGAAGCGATACTTGGCTGGAAAACGCTGGAATCCCTGACAGAAACCCAATTGTTTTTAGGGTTCGCCAACTTCTACAGACGCTTTATCCAGGACTACTCCCGGTGGCGAGACCACTCACAGAGCTGACCAAGAAGGACAAAGAATGGAACTGGAATGCGGAGGCAGATGCAGCCTTCGCAGAAGTAAAAAAACGATTCACTACGGCCCCAATCCTAGCACACTGCGACCCCGCAAAAGAAGTGATCATCGAAACCGACGCATTGGACTTTGCAATATGAGCAATACTATCGCAGCGGGACGAGGAAAGACGCCTACACCTGGTAGCATTCCACTCCAGGAAGTTCCAACCCGCAGAAATGAACTATGAGATCCACGACAAGGAACTCCTGGCAATAGTGGACGCCTTCAAACATTGGCGGCGATACTGTGAAGGCGCAACCCACCAGGTCCAGGTCTATTCAGACCATCAGAACTTGGAATACTTTACAACAACCAAAGTATTAAACCGACGGCAAGCAAGATGGGCACAAGAGTTGGCCGGCGTTAACTTCCGAATCTACTACCAGCCAGGCACACAGAACGGAAAACCAGATGCACTATCGAGGCGTTCGGAGTACCGCCCTGAGAAAGGGGGGGTAGAAAAACAGCCGATAACCATGGTTTTGGGAAAAAATCACTTCGAGGAATGACTAACGCAGTCGTTCATTTGCTCCTCGGCGTGGCTAGCATCCCCCCCGGAAAGAAGGTGGGTAGAGGAATTCCTGGCAAGCGTCAGAGCAGAAGGGGAGAAGGATGAAGTCTATGAACAGGCAAGGAGACAGGAAGCGGCAACGGAAGACCCGTCGCCGAAGGACCGAAAAACCAAGGAAGTGAGCTGCGAAAATGACCTGCTGTATAAACGGAACCGGCTCTGGGTACCCAAGGGACTGGTGCAGAGGATTATGGAATCAGAACATGATACAAAAGTGGCTGGACGCATGGGTCAGGACAAGACCATCGAGCTAATCTGACGAAACTTCTGGTGGCCAAAGATGAACAAACGAATCATCGACTTTGTCAGAAGCTGCCCGGAATGCCAGCAGAATAAGGTGTCCCGGCACCAACCCTACGGACTATCCGCGCCGTTAGAATTGCCCTACGCTCCATGGCAATCTATAGCAATGGACTTCATCACGGAACTCCCAGCCTCGGAAGGCCATGACCAGCTATGGGTGATCATCGACCAATTTACCAAGATGGCACACTTTCTCCCCTTGAAAACAGAGGGAAAGACAGCGGCAGACCTGGCCATCATCTTTGCTCGAGAGGTATGGAAGTATCATGGCCTCCCCACCGATATCGTGTTGGACCGCGACTCCAGGTTCACCTCGGAAACCTGGTGAGAGTTCCTACGGCTCTCGGGAATCCGGCTCCGAATGTCAACCATGTTCTACCCACAGACCGACGGACAGACGGAACGGCTCAATCAAACAATCGAGGCCTACCTCCGAGCCTTTGCCACTAGGGAACAGGATAACTGGGTGTCCCTACTACCAATGGCGGAATTCGCATACAATACCTCGCTCACAATGGGCAACAGAATGACGCCGTTCTACGCCAACTACGGGTTTCACCCAACGGCGGTCAACGCACCTAAGGAAACGGGCGAACCTCTTAATCCGGCCAGTACCGTCTACGGCCATTGGATGAAGACGGTACACGAAGAGTCTCGGAAGGGACTGGAGGCCGCACAAGAATGAATGTGCTGATAAACCGACCTGGATCGAAAGGAACCCCCAGCATACCAGGTGGGAGACTTGGTAATGCTCAACGGCCACAACATCAGAACGCACCGCCCCTCAAAGAAACTGGACCACAAAAATCATGGTCCCTTCCAGATAGAAAAGATTGTTTCCCCGCTGGCCGTCCGCCTCACGCTACCTCGGAAATGGAAGATCCACAATACCTTCCATGTCTCGCTCCTCGAACCATACCAAACAAGCGAACACCGAGCACCTCCGGACCCATCGAAGGTGTTGCGAGAGGCTGACGACATCGAACGATCGGAGGAATACGATGTGGAGGAAGTTATGTCCTCAGTCGAGCGCGGCCGAGGAAACAACAAACAAATCCTATACCTCGTTAAATGGCTTGACTATCCGGAACGTAAGAACTGGACGGAGGAACCATTCGACATCTTTTCGGTAGGAGGTTTGGAGAAACTCCGGGAGTCTCACCAACGGAATCCGGATGTACCGAGGGACTACCGACTCGCCGACACCTAGACGGGATGTCCATGAAAGGGTCCGACGAAGCATGAGCGGCAGTAGGGATGAAGGGGTTGGAGGACTTCATCCCCCACACACTTATGACACACGGAAAAACCAACTTTCGGACGGAATTCGAAACGAAGAAGCAGCGTGAGAAGAGATCCGCTTCTCGGGCACCGATCCCACAAGCACAGCAAAGCCGGCGACCAGGCACCCGACGAGGAGTGCACGCGACCGAAACTGTTGAGATACAAGAAAACCGTTCAGAACAGACGTATCGACCTCTCGGCGACCGACTCGGACTGACGGAACCGGCGCGGAAGGCACATAAGCGGTGAAGTGAGTCCCCGACAGTGCTGTCACTACTCCAGCATACTAGTCTCCCCCCGTAAGGACGTGGGCGCGGTCACTGCCGAGTATACGGGTTACTAGCACGAAGGACACCATGCCTCTCCTGATTCCCTGTGCCAACCACGACCCCGGAACCTCACCGAGCCAGCCAAGCCTTGACACAGCGCGGCGGCGAGTACAACTCAATATGACACGACAAGTAACAGTACGCACCGGCCTACTCTGAGGGCCCAGTCATACCGACGGATTACAGGTATGTTCTGAGGGAAGAACTCTGATCCGGTGACTGGGAGGGCTGCAGGGGAGGAGGACTGCAGTCTGTGACGCTGAAGGAACTTCGGCGTTGAAAGAACCTTATGGTCGGAAAGAGATGGACTACTCAGATAAGAAAGTGTTAGCGCTCGGGACGAGGCTAAGGGGGAGGGGAGGTACTGTTACACCTGAGTATCTAGAGAACATAGCGGAAGAGTTAGAACAGGGCTTGCGGGTGACAGATGATGATTCCAGAGTCTAGGTGGGAGTTAAGGGAACGGAGATTAGCTTACAGCCGAGACCGGCAGTGAGGAGTAAACTCCGGGATGAGGGGTCGAAGTGCCAAGGAAGCGGATGAGCTAGGCAGACACTGGTTGGGCTCTCGAATGAGAGGAACCATGTACGATAAGAATTCTTGGTCCCTGCGGGGAGAGACCACGTACAAGCGGTCTGGGGCTAGCACCCCGCCCGACGGCATGGAGAGCTCATCTCCCTTATCTACACCCCGGCCATGACCAATGGGTCACCCACGGGGCCTATGCGCCCCGGGGGAATCCAAACCCGAGGCACCACTTCTCACGCTACTGCTCTCAGAATAAAAAGAGAGAGATTCATCCTCCCAGTGAGAAAGAATCCTCAACACGAACACCACCAAATACTACCACTGAACCCACACACAATATCTAAGATTATTCCATTGTGAATTATCGAAAGTAGCCTGATTACCTTTGATTCTACCCGAACACCGGTTACGATACAACCCCAGTGTTACACCGAGCAACCCCAACCGTACGAGTGCGGCCTACCACAAGGATCCCCCATCTCACCAATCCTATTCCTCATCTACAGCAACGCAATGCTGGAAAAACAACATCACCCCTCAGACGCAACTGACACCTCCTACGTAGACGACGTCTGCATGGTCCAAATGTCACCCACTGTATCCAGAGCCAACACCCTACACGAAGAGAGGAAAGACCAACACGTACAGAGGGGATCCCGCCTGGGACTCACCTTTGCCCAAAAACAGAACTCCTGTACTGCCTCCCCCTCACCAGCAAGAATAAAAACAAAAGTCTCGCCTCATACCCCCCCCTCCGAATCGGAAACAACACCATCATGGCAACACGCCAGATTAAATACCTGGGAGTGTTTATCGACGAATCACTCAGCTTCCGCCACCACGCCAGAATGGCCGCAGCCAAAGGAAACAAAACACTTGGCAGCCTAGGCTTCCTACGCCACCGGTCATGTGGCATCCCTGCACACATCGCCCAGCATCTGGCAATGACGGTGATACTGCCAACCATGTTCTGGGCGTCCCCAGCATGGTGGACAGGCACCCCAATGGTAATAGCTACCCACAGCACCACTTATAACTTGATCGCCCGATGGATCACAGGATTCCCACTCAACACCAGAATCTCCAACCTCCTCACACTAACCCAATTACCCCCCCTGGAAGCATACCTGGACTACCTGTCACTCCGATACGCCATACGCCTCCACTTCCTCCCATCATTCCTGCACTGGGGCCCCCACGGGCAGCACTAAACACCACCCCCAGCCTCCCGAGAATCGACCACCTATACAATATAAGCAAACACTTGGTAATGGGCAAACTGGAAAACCGGACAAGCATATCCTCGGCGGAGGGGGTCCCCATCACCCCATCTCCGAACACGGACAAAACAACACAACCTCAAAAACTCCACGAACAATGGCTCTAATCACAAGGAAACCACACCATAATCATCTACACAGATGTCTCCAAACTCGACAATGGGTCTACTGGATGTGGATGGGCAATCTACCACTACGGCGACCAACACTTATACCGACTGGACGAGGGCAGCTGTCACCTAGGCAGCCGGGCTGAGGTGTACAACGCCGAACTACACGCGGTCCAAGAAGCAGTCTCCACTCTCCTCACCACCACAGCACCATGAGGCACAGTCATCATCTGCATCGACAACCAAGCAGCAATAGCCACATTAAACTTTAACAAACACAACCACGAATACGCCCAATGGGCCCTCGACTCTATTGAAGACCTGAGCACCCTCGGCTGGCAAATCTCCATCACCTGGTGCCCATCACACTGCAACATCAGAGGCAACGAGAGGGCCGACACACTCGCCAAGCAAGAGGTCGGCAGCTCAGTTCCGTGCAGCTTCACACTTACAACAAAAACGTGGCTACTCGTGCAAGCGCGAGCACAGTTCATGGAACGATGGAAGACTCAGTGTCCCCTCTCCATGCCATCCTTGACTTTCCTCAAACACCTCCAAGAGGTGGAATGGGCCAACACACGAGCTCTCTGGCGGGTCTTCTGCAGCCGTACACCAACTGACCCACCATCCAACATCACCGCTGACCCCTACCCATGCGGCATGGACCTTGTCACCTGACACCACCTCCTCCGGGAATGCCAACTGCTGACTACGCAGGGAACAATCCTCCAACGCGCCACCACAGGGGACATCTACACCCCACAATTCATCACATCACCAGAAAATGGCCTTCCGCTCCACAAGTTCCGCCGCGCAACCAGCCTGGGCCACTGCACGCATCTCCGCTTCACGGAGGACCAACCTGCAACACAAGGTACCGAAGACTCAGGTTCAGACTCGCCTGAACCAGACTTCGGCGCCTTCAAAAATTAAAACAATCACACGAACGAAACGATGAAGCTCGAAGAAGGACGGACCAGAACGAATTTCCTTGGGACTGTTGGAGTGTTTCCTTGCTCGAACGTTTCTGTAGCGTGTCTCTCATGGTGTTGGAATTCTGTTTCTTTGGTGCGAATACGTTCTGGGCGGAAGGGAAAGATGGAAGCCCCGTGGGGGTCATATGGTAAGGAGGAGCGCATATTACCTGTAATGTAAAGCTCAATATATCGAAGTCGCATATTATCCACTCCAATACCTCCAACCTTCTGCGAGCGCAACAACAACAACTTCTCCCCACGGCTATCATTGTCTACCTCTGATGGCCAAGCGCATCTACAACACTTCCTCTGTTGCGCCATCGTGATAGATCCAACTCTTTCTTTCCCTGTCGCGCTCGTGTGAGAGAAAACGACAACTTCTCTCTGCTCACGTCGTTTACGTCGGTGCGACCGGACCCCTCCTCAAAAACCCCTGGGGCATGGCGTTGACCCTGAAAAGTCAGCCAAGCCCACACCCACCCACACCTCGGCTACAGCAGGACCCCTGTCCTGGATGCCAGCCACCAACCACGTCCCGTCCCGGTAGCCACGCGTTCCCACACACATACCCACCGGCCCACTACCACCTGGCGGCCGCGAGTTTTGGCATGTGTAAACCACCACCACGATGCCCAGCGGTTGTGGGTTTCGGCTCACGTATCCACCAGGCCCCTCGGTGGTCGTATGCCTGGCGTATACGGCCAACAATCCAAACCACCACTCCCCCGATGGCTGTATATACCGGTGTATGCTCCCGACGGCCCACCACCACCTGGTAGCTGTTGGCCACAGCCCACACTGCCCCAAACACCACCGGCAATCGAGTGCCCTAGCACACCCGAACGCCAAAACATCACCACCCGGTGACTGACGGCACCAGCCTCGTCACCACCAAACCACATGGTCATGGGCTTTGGCACGCGGGATCAACCCACTGCACGGTTGTGGGCTCCCGTATGCGCGACCACACACCTTTTCCTTTTTCCTTGGGTTGTTGTTTTTCCTTGGTGCCTCTTCTTTCCTTTTGAGATGACTAGAAGGCGAGCCCGGGCCTGTATACTTTGTGCTTTGTGCCATAGCTAGATGGGTACTGAGTGGGTGGTCCGATCCCAGAGGGACTGTTCGTAGGCTAGCAGGAGGAGGAGAACATTTATCACAAAGATGGGAGCTCCATGGGGGCGGTATAGCGAGGAGGAGCACATATTACCTGTAGTGTAAAGCGCAATAGATTGAAGTCGCATATTATCCTCACAGCACTCCCCAAAACTTCACTGTTTTCGCGACACCAAAAATCTTCTTCTCCAATTAAGTTTTCAACAAACCCATAAAGTCACCTCAGGAGTCGGTCAATAGTTAATTAACTAGAGGCTGCACCCCTACGGAACCCTTCTGGGAATTTTCCCTCCTGTCGCTGTCTGCTTTTCGTGATTTTGGCTCGTGTCGCCAAACTTTCACCACCTCGCTAAAAGTCTTCATGTCCACCAACAACCACGGTCAAGGATCCCTCGACGCCTTCCTACACCCGAACACCACGGCCACCACAAAAATCTTTACGCATAGCAACCGAACAGCCCACTCCCAGCAGCACCCCTCCCGACACCACCTTCAATCTCCTGCAGTCGCAGCCTCACGGTCACCCTCCCCCGCAAAGTGAGTGCACAGGGATAACGACACCCACTCTGACTCTGACTCTGACTACGACGACTCTGAAGACGAAGGAAGGGAAGCAGACGACGACAACGCTATATACTGCCAAAACACAGAACACGTCACTGCAATGCAGGCGATCGGAGGAGACATGGATGAGCCCATCAGTACTGCCCGCCAGATGGCAGCCCCACTCAGCCTGTAGCATGCTGCACTCCGTGCCGACATCGAAATCATCACCAGCAACCTGCTAGACCAATTTGCCAGAACCATTAGCGCTGAGATCTTCGTGCTTTTCGCCCAAAACAACACCACCTTTCAAATCGCCACAAACAGCCTAACCAAGCAAATCGTCACGCTGGGCACCCAGGTCACTCCAATGCAACAACAAATCCTCTTGGTCACACAGGGCCCTACCACCACCGCTAAGCTGACCGGGGACCCAAGCAACATCGGCCCCAACCCCAAGAAAGAGAGAAAGAGAAAGGGGAAGGGAGCCACCAAGAACAAATACAACGCCAACAACCCTCCGACCAATAACGGCACCAGCACCCTCACATACGCCGATGCCACCAAAACACCCACCGCCCAACCACACCAACCAACTGAACATGCCACACACGCCACCAACATTGAAGGATGGGAGAACTTGAAGAAGAAAACCCAAGGAAGGAAGCCTGCCACACCCAAGCTTATCCAGACCATATACCCCCAAGACGAGCAGGAGGTCACACGCCATTTTCCGGCCACGTCCCCCGCTGAAGCCGCCACCCACGCTGAACGAGACTACATCGCCCACCAAGTTGTCGCGGACGCAGCCCTCCACCGAGTCAACAAAGCCCTGGTCGACAACCAGAACGTAACCACCCCCCCCTTCCTCTGTGTCCGGGTAACTATGTGTGGATCCATCATCTTCACCACCACCAACATCCAAAACAACATCATCTATGAAGACTACACGACGACCATCGCCGACGCCCTCTCCTACTACGGCAAGTGCGAGAAGATTGAAATCGGGAAGCGCTTCAGCCAGTTAATGCTCCACGGAGTTCCGACCCACCTCCCCCTGCCCGATATCTCCGCTAGCATCGCCACCAACTACCCCCAGCTGATACAGTGCCAGACACCATGCAGGCTCACCCTCGCAGACCGACGCTAACAGAAAGAAACCTCAACAATAGTCATGACCCTTAGCGGCAGCACCAAGAAGGCTGACATTGGAAGGCACTACCTCACCATCTGCAACCGCGAATGCCAACTTGATGACTACATCTCATACGTAAGAAGAACCCAGTGTCAGAACTGCCAGGGCTATGGGCATACCGCTGACCTGTGCAAAAATCAGTCCCAGTGCACCGTCTGTGCAGACGCCTACAAAACGAAAGACCACCCATGCACCATCCCGGCCTGCAAGAGAGGCCCCACCTGCACCCACCCACCAATCTGCTGTGCCAACTACGACGCACCCCACAAGGCCAGCGACTCCAACTGCCCTACACGCATCAAGATCCAATACTTCAACAACAACACAAAGACAATGGCGACGACCACCCCGTGAGACGCCCACATGGCGGGAATGACCAAATTAAATGCTCTCCCACACCATCGGGTCCGTACAGCCGCTGAACTATGCCAGGGGCCAAGCGACTACGATTTCAGCATTGCAAGAGTTTGCAAGAAAACCCGAAAATGTTAACTGCCTCCTCCAAGAAGCATGGTGCGACAGACATAGAAACCCTCCTACTATGCCAAACTTCGACAGGTTCACCCCAACACCAACACGGCCCAGATGTGCGACATACATATGCCGCGTGCCTGGGCTCAGTTCTACCACCACCTTTACGGCCCAGGATTCCTTCCTGGGCACCACCATCACATCCCTCCAACAACAATTGTATGGCACCATTCCGAAAATCGGACACTTAAGACGATTCGGATGCCGAGCATACAAACATATTCCACCCGCTCAGAGAACGGAGAAGAAATCCAGAAACCACTCCAGTATGTGCATGATGCTGGGATATGTTCATAACACTACGAAAATCTGGAGAATTTGGGATTTCAAATCGGGAAAAATCGGACGAGCAGTGGAATGCTCGAGTGTAGCGTTTGCCGAAGAAGAAAATGCACATACAGAAGAGCAGACGGAAGCCATTGAGTTTCCAAACACCACCGATGAAGCACAGACCGATGGAGCGCAGGACAAAACTCATGAAATGAATGACGCACATGGTCTAGAGAATACTAGTAAGTAACAAATACCCGATTTCTTTCGTCATGCAGTGAAATCGCTCTATGAGCGGCTGCGAAATATGTGTTATACCTGCCGAATTCAGCGAATGCTGGGCAGATGACTGCTGAATTCAGCGTATGCTGGGCAGATACCTGCAGAATTCAGCGAATGCAAGGCAGATGCCTGCTGAAATCAGCGAATGCTGGGCAGAAGAAGTCGATAACATCTTGCAAAAGCGATAACTTCTGGTGACTTGTATGCTGAATTCAGCGAATATGCTGGGCATTACCTGCTGAAATCAGCGAATGCTGGGCAGAAGAAGTCGTGAAAATCTTGCGAAAGCGATAACTTCTGGTGACTTGTATGCTGAATTCAGCGAATATGCTGGGCATTACCTGCTGAATTCAGCGAATGCTGGGCAGAAGTCGAGAATATTTTGCGGAATAGTGAGAGCTGGTGACGTGGATTTCATATGATTGAGAACAAGACTGATTGAAATGGCAGACAAGAATGAATATGTTTCTGCACGGACACACAGCAAGGCACGCCTTGAAACCAATGAAGCGATTTTGAGCAAGGTTCACGAAGAAGGGGGTGATATGACGTCTTCGGAACGCCTTGCCTCAGCCTTCCTGCTGCTCGGGATCGGTGACTCGATATCTGATGACGAAGCCGAAATCGAACCAATCATTGAGCCCACCACTGTTGAGTGCGAGAACGAGAGCGAACCGCTCACCTACAAAGCTGCATTACAAAGTCCGCAAGCAAGATAATGGAAGGAAGCCATCCGCCAGGAATGGCAGGCATTGGTGGAGAATCACACATTCGATATCATAGAAAAAGGTACTACCGTCCATACACCAATGACTGACAGGACAGTAGAAGAGCCTATTGGATGTAAGTGGATCTACAAGAGGAAGATTAATCCGGACGGATCCACTCAGTACAAAGCACGACTAGTCATCAAGGGCTACGAACAAAAGGAAGGTATCGACTACGACGAAACATATGTACCGGTATCCAAAATGGTGACGTTCCGATTGATACTGGCACTGGCCGCTCAGTATGGCTGGGATGTTGATCACATGGACGTAGTAACGGCCTTCCTAAATCCAAGGATTGACCGAGACAACATCTATGTGGAAATGCCGCTTGGAATCTATTGGCTTGCGTCTAGCGGAAGCGTGCCAAGCGGAAGCGTATTGATACTCGGGAAGGCTCTCTACGGGCTGAAACAGGAGCCCAGACTTTGGTGCAAGGATATTGATGGATATTTGCAATCCATAGGATTCCGACAATCGGCGGAAGATCCAAACCTGTACCTCCAACAGGGAGTTCTTCGAGTACTATATGTGGACGATCTGATCATTGCGCAGAATGGTGCAGAAGGACGGGGATATCGGATCAAGCAGCTGCTGCAAAAGAAGTACAAGATGTGTGACTTGGGTGCGGCAAAGCGGTTCCTAGGAATCGAGATCGAGAGGACCAAAGATGGAGTATTCAGTATCTGTCAAGAAGGTTACATCAACACAATGATATGACGATTCGGACTGATGGATGCAAAACTGACTAAGTCTCCACTTGATCCTCAGACAGATCTGGCTAACACCCACTGTGAGGACAAACCGGCAAACCGCAAAGAATATCTCTCAATGGTTGGATCACTCATGTATGCGGCTCTCGGAAGTAGACCGGATATCGCCTTCAGCGTAACTGCCCTGAGCTTGTACAATGTCCAACCTCTCGAAATGCATGCAACGGCGGCAAAGAGACTACTCCGATACCTGAAGACTACTGCCAGATTTCGAATTCATTACCGACAGCTCGCGAATCCTATTACTACTATTGGATACACCGATTCAGACTGGGCAGGGAATCTCACAACTCGGAAATCTGTCGACGGATGCGTATTCGGACTCGGGAATGTCAATGTCAACAACGAGCTTGTCATATCTGGCTTGATTCATTGGCAAGCCAAGTCTCAGAGCGTCGTGGCACTCTCAACACTTGAGGCCGAATATATCACCTGTTCGCACGCCAATTGGGAAAGCCTCTGGCTCAGGCGTATGATGAAGGAGGCAGCAGAAGGAATGGCAGTAAAGATTGTTGATGAACCGGTACCGATCGGATGTGACAACCAAGGCGCAATCAAATTGATTACCTCCGGAGTCATACGGCAAAAGTCAAAACACATTGACGTAAAATATCACCATGTTCACGACGAACAGATGAAAGGCGCAGTTAAGTTCCAATACGTTACCTCAGAGTCTAATCCTGGCAATCTGCTGACGAAACCTGTCGCGGTTCCCCGACACGAACGACTATTGCAACTCACCGGTCTCACTCCATTCGGCCCCAACAACGGAGAACCCGAATACGATGAATGACGCCGATCTCGAAAAGGAAAAGGGGGTGCGGTTCTTTGACGAAGAAAAGGGGGTGCGGGTGATAAGGAATTGGAACAGGATAGAAGGTTTCTTTGTTGAGCATGTTCTTGCATCCTGTCGGCAAGCGTGAGTCGGCACTCTTTTGCCTACTAGCAAGTGTTTTTCCCACGAGGTTTTCACTGCAGAGGTTTTAATGAGGTCGATGAGGATTTAATGGGATTGTTCTTGATTTGGTGGATTTCTGTTTGGTACGGAGCACGAGAAGAGGGGGTGTGTTGGAATTGCTTCTGACTGCTCCAGTGTGGCGTGCCGACGCAAGCGACACCGCAGCAACGGTGGTGGCAGCAACGCCGTGGGGAGCAACACCATGGTAATGACAATGGCAAGGGGATCCTGGTAACGACGGCTTGGCATTCTTCCATAGCAGCATCTTTTGCACTCTTTCTTCTATACTCTTATATACTTCTTCATAGCATTGAATAAGATACTCGTTACGTCTACCTCGGGCGATTTCATCACCTGTCAACAATCAAATCATCTCGTTCAAACATAATCTCTTTCTCTCTCTCTCTCTCTCTCTGCTCGTGTGAAGACTCTCAGAGAAATGGTGATCGGGCAATCTTTAACAAGATATCGCTTGAGAGGAAAGGTGATGGTGTTCTCCTTTCCAACTGTAATCTGTCAGATGGGAAAACGCAAACTCAACCTGTCCACTTACGCTTCACCGCATCGACCCACTGACAGACAGCATTCGATTGCAGGATAATACGAACTTCAGTGATGAAATTCTCTATGAGGCTGGCCAGCTCTTGGTGCCTGAAATCGGTAGTGAGAACTTCTTCTAAAATCATAGAAATCAGGGAATGCACTTCCAGTAGGGCCTTCCAGCTATCGTTGTCCCGACCAGGTGCTGATATGATGTACCGCTGAAGCCTCACCATTAAGTCCTCGAAATCCACGTACCGTTTCCTGATACCGCTGGCGAACTTACCGATACTGTGCTGGTAGATACACCCTTTCAAATCTGCGACCAGCGATTCCAAGAGGAGAAGTGGTGCGTGGGAAGGAGGTGGTACTCGTCATACTGTAGTGGGAATTTTGTTCCGCAGGCTTTGCGGAAAGCATAGGGGCGATCAGCTATCGTTCGGGGTCGGCTAAGAATGCTTTGAAGGTGCGATACAACCTCTGGTGGGATTCCGTAGTTGCTGGCAATGGTGAGAGCAAGCATCCCTTCCCTGCTAGCGTCCTTTTTTTCATATACCTGCATTGTGATAGCGTAGATTTCTCCTTTCCCTTTCCTGATGCAGATCGAGGCCAGCGAGTCGAGAACGGGAGCCACCCAGGATACACTCTCTGGCAACTGAGTACAACGAGAGTGATGGTGGGTGGGGGGGGGTAATGGGTGGTGGGTAACAGGTAGGATGTTGGGTTGTCGAACAAGTTGGAAGTGGCGGAAGAGAAAAGGCACACAATGCCCGTCGGATTAATACAGTGGCGCACAATACCGCCGGTGCCCACACTCGCTAAACTAAAACAGGAACAGTCGTTCTGCTGGTGAGCGAGAAATGGGAACAGAGATGTGGTTCGTGGCGACACTAGGGGCAGGTGGGCAGAGGAAACCAGCAGCATACAGTTTGGCAGAGAGTTGGGCATCGCAAATGAATTGCTATGGATAGATGGAATTTAGATACATGAGTACAGGCATATTACTCACCATATCAACCGCACCCTCACCATTGCCAGTGCCTGCACCCGCCATGAGAACGCCACCATCCCAGTCAAGCTGTCCGGAAGGGCGCTACAATTCAATGCATTACGATACATCTGCCAACTCCAGCCAAACCTCGGCGGCACCTGATTTGGGACTTCAGTTGAGGAGTCTGAGGCTGTTCGTTCCTTTATTCAACAGCAGTAGCTGACACTCGCGCCGGGAATTGTCCCAAGGAGGTTGCTATGAGGCGTCCCACCTCAACCAACGGTAGAGCCGTTAGGTAAGCCGCAACAATCGCAGAATCGGCGAGGTTTTAAGGTGTAGTCTCGATGGTTTCGTAACAGTGACAGTTTAACCACAGGCCTGGCGGGACTCCAAGTAGCAACCTGGCAAAACAGCAAAAACATCTTGGACATAAAACAAGGGAACAGGTGGTACGAAGGAAAGGGCAAGCAAGTGCGGGTGAGTGCTTCGACAACCGGACGTTGGAGATGGAGGAGACGTGCGCACACTGAAGGATCGAACAGCAGTCAGAGGTTTGGGAAATGGGCTGAACGCTAAGCAAGTGCACGTGGGGAACTGAGAAATGAACTGAACACTGGATGAGCTAACCCTGTGGGTGAGGGAACAGACCAAATGCTGGACAAGCGAACGCTCTGAACGGAATGTACAGAGGTGAGGAAGGATCTTGATTCGGAGGATAGAAAGCCTAATGAGAAACATAAGCGGTTGCATGAGGAAGGAAGAGAAACAGACAACACGCAGAAGAAAGGCCTCCTTCTGTGTATGCGTATGCTCCTACTGTTACTCGTATTCGCATAACTCACATGTGGACTCACATGCGCACTCACTTCACCCACGCAACAGAACACAGAACCCTTTGCCAGTAGTGCAGAATACCACCGAGGCTTTCCAGTCGTTGCAGACTGACCTCGCGATCGTCCCACCGAACACTGCCCCATTCTAGACCGACACCTTCCAAACGTTGGGGCCTGCAGTCACCGTGACATAACCTTCTGGTGCCATTACTGACAACCCATCTGGTGCTGCTCCAGACTGCGACATGACAGAATCCATCGTAGGGCTTCTGCAATCCATTTCCACAAGGGCCTTGCCACTGCCTGAATTTCAGAGGGGAACGGAGAACCTACTTGCTGGCCGACACATCCTCACCAGCGGACTGCGAGTTGATGGAAGAGAATAATTGGTGGTCAGGTGCAGGTGGTACTGGCGAGCCCACAGAGGAGGTGAGGTGCACAAGGGGTGTAGGTGGTGGTGCGCCAGTGGCAGGGAGCCATGATCGTCGATGTTGGCCTGGCACCATCAGCTTTCCTATCAGTATTTGAATTCACATATCATCCATATCATGTCCTGTACCGAATATTGCAATGCTACCCCCATTGGTGGTTATCTGGTAAAATGAGTTATATAGATCGTGAGACGTATTGTTACGGCCGAAAGTTGAGTCCCTCAATGTTAAAACATTGCCTGCGCGTAGTAATGCTTCCCGAAAATCAAGTATCAACACATCGATTGTAAAGCCAGTAGTTGTGGCAGGATAGGTAAAGGTTTTGACCGTGAATATACTTAATTAGGGCGAGATTAAAATAGCAAGTTCATAGGTGATGATTCGCGATTTGACACCGCAATGGTATCAATATGTATAGATCGGTATGCAGTATATTCATTGTAGAACGAATATCCCGGAGTGGGACGCCCCATTATATCAGTCACCGTGGCTATTGTTGAAATATAGGGATCGATAGAGATGAAGATAGTAAATTCGTTGGTTGATACATAGTCGAAGGCGGGTCATTCTCTCTATATACAACAGCTCTGAGGGACTCGCCAAGTGGAAAGGACGGAGACTGTCTCCCTAGCCGGTGCTCGGAGACTCAGGCAGCTGTCATCTCCGGATGTGCCATCTCCGGTCTATCATCTCCACATGCCCATTATTCTGACAGCTATTCCAGTGGAGGCCGGTGTGGCGGCGCTATCAGTCTCGCTGCCTAGGCCACCAGACAATGCAACGATACCAGCAGTCTTATCTCCGAGAATGTATGTGGTCACCGTCCAGGCCACATCTCATGACACTTCCCCTCCTTCTGCGTACCGTCGAAGACAGAGCAGCAAGTAAGCAACAAAGAGCAGCAAGACAGTAAGGTCAACCTCATAAAATCAAATCCCCACTGGCCTCATTAAAACCTCTGCAGTTGCAAAACCTCGTGGGAAAAAAGCTGATCTGCTAGAGGACAAAAGAGTGCCAGCTCAACACAAGTAAACAGACAAAGCCCCAGAACAACAACCTTGCTAACACCGTAGCCCAATGTCCTCCTTAAAGCCCCTATGCTTATCAGGTCCCAGCGCCTTCGTCATGATGTCTGCCAGGTTGTCATTGGTGGAAATGTAGGAGAATTCCTACTCTCAAGTGGTGTGAAGGTCCCAGTAGTGGTGGAACTTCACATCAACGTGTTTGTTCCTGCTCTTCCCATATCCAGCTGCCTGGATTTTCTTCAATGCGCCATTGGAATCAGTACAGATAGGGAGAGGACATCCAAGTTTCCCAACAATGTCCATGTGAAGCTTGGCAAGCCACTAGACTTCTCGAGTGACTTCTGAGAACGACACATATTAGGCTTCCATGGTAGAGAGTGGTACCATCGACTACTTGTAGGATTTCCATGAGACTGGTCCATTGTAGACTTGTGAGACATAGCCTCCCAGCAACTTTCACCTGTTGATATCCCCTGCAAAGTCGGCGTCCATAAATCTGAATATCCATAATGGAGTGATGGGTACATGAGGGAACACGAGATTGAGGTCGGCAGTTCCTTTGAGTTATCGGAGGACTCGTTTGGTGGCTGTTATATGTGATGTGAAGGGTCTGGTACTGTAGAGGCTGAGTGCTAATACAGCAAAGGCTATGTCAGGATGGATCCCTGTGGCTACGTACAACAAGCTGTTGATGATACTCTGGTAGTGTTCAGCATCTACGTCTGGTGCTCCTTGCAGCTCATTTTCAAGAGTTCTTTTGTCGGTAAGAGGAGTGGAAGTGGGGTTTGCCTTTTCCATCCCGACGCGTTTGACGATAGTTTGGATGTATTTGGTCTGTCCGAAGGTGATGGCACCGGAGTCCTAACAGGATATTTCCAAGCCTAGGAACTGCTTGGCTTTCCCGATATCTGCCATCTTGTATTCCTTCTTGATTGCCGTTTTGATATCCTTGGTGACCTCACAAGCTGATCGCAGTTACAGGATCATGGTGTGATTGAGGTAGAGGAGGAGAAAGATGCCAGCGCAGAGGTACAGATTCTCATCTGCAGGTGCAGATATACAGCCAATCGACAGGAGGAACTCATTTATGGCAGTGTGGGTAAACCTGGGGCTATCTGTGAACAGGGTATGACAGTGTATACACTGGAGGCATAGTAGAATCAAACAAGAGAAGAACAATCAGGTTATTCAATAATTCACACAAGAATGAATTAAGGGGTCCGTTTCATTTGTCCACGCTTTTTTGCTGGGGAATCTTCCTTCCAGCTCGGTGCGATCGGTCAGTATAAGTAGCTCGGCTAGTAGTCACGTGCTTTTTGTCGGTGCACTGGTCGCAGGATACCAAGCCCGGCTGTCGTCGTCGTGCGCCTGTGAACCTTTAAGCAGTCACCCTCTTTGATACCTTTCACATGCATTCGGTAAGCTTTCTCAAGGTGCCACCCTTGTCAGCTGCGTTTGCAACACCTCCTCTGATCAGGGCGGCGTAGGCGGGCATTCATTGAGAAGGTGACTTTCGGTCTTCTCACCTATCTGTCTGCATGTTGTTCCCTTTAGGCCGTGACTGGTGGGTGTGTATTTTTTCCTGGGCAGAGGAATTCACGCATGGATATGATTGGTTCTGATTGGTACGAGCGATAAGGGTGAAGGCTAACAGTCGGCGACCCTGTATTCCATCAAGTGCTAGTCTTTCAGACTATGCAGTTTCCTATTGTGGTTCTAATTGGAATCAGATGTGGTCCTTTCAGAACCCGTCAGTTCCTCTTTGTTTGCTGCTGGCCCCTCTCCAGAGTTATTCTTATGTCTGCTTGTATCGGCTGTAAGGTCCTAACTCCAGGTCTTATCTCCCATCTAGACTCTCTCAGACTTGCCCGTCATTGGCCATTTCAGGAGGCACATTTCTGGCACTAGAGAGGAGTGCCTTAGCATTGGAGTGATGTAGCAGCTACAAGAGTTGGTAGTGTATCGGGCCTATCTGACAGGCTGGCCTCAGATCCATCACCTGCCAAGGTTACCATTACCCGACGTTCTCTTGCCAAACTGCTTCTGCTCCGACTTCAGCTTTTGTGACTATCTACCTATATACTTAAACCAGTGGTTGCAGGCTAACTTTGCATGTTCCCCACTCCCAAGTACCATTCCCGCATAGGTAAACCCCCGAGTACCTTTTCCAGCGTGGGCTTGTACCTGCACGTTTGGTCTGTTTACCAGGGTCCGTAACTGTAGTCGCCCGGATTCCTGCCGCATAGATCCTGCCACATGGTTACGGCCTGAGTACTTTTTCAACAATAGGGGAGCCTGGGTACTTTCCAACGTAGGAGCTTTTCCTGGGTACTTGGCATGAGACGTGACTCTCATTGCAACTCTACCTTATGGTCGGGCCAAGAGGCAGGGCCCGGTCGAGGTATCTTCTTTGATTCCTGACCTTCCTGATCTCGCTGCTTCCCAAAGCCGCTTGGTAATCTTTGGTGCTTCTCCACTTATACGGCTCAGCGTAGTCATGTGATGGGGTCAAGTGATGGGGTGTGACAGTGTGCTATAGGAGAGGTACTTGCTTGAGGCCGCAGAGTGTCTTGTTGAGTGTCCGGGAGCTGTTCATGTAGATTGCCAGAGGATCCAGTGCGGTCATCGTACTCACACACTGTGGGTTGCTGGGCACCATAGTTACACACTGTGAGTTGCTGGGCATTGTACGCACACATGAGTTGCCAGGAGTCATACTCACATGCTGTAAGTTGCCAGGATTTGTACTCACATGCTGTGAGTTGCTGGCAGTCATACTCACATGCTGCGAGTTGCCAGCAGTCGTACTCACACAGTGTGAGTTGCAGTCCTATGATTGGGTGAACACAACGATCTGCTCTTCGGACCTACTCACTGAATGTGTCTTGGCACATGGAATGAGAGTAGATTTGTGAGGAGAGTCAGCTGGTGATGAGGGGGATGATGGGGAGGAGAGCGGCTCAGCAATGAGCTACACAATACCTTCAGAATGCTACATGTATACTTCCTTGTTAATTGCTGGGTTCAAGAACACAGTGAAAACGTCAGGCTGTTGCAGCTTCCAGTCTTTCTGGGCAGTGGCACGACTCATTAGATAGCGAAAGGTAGTCATCTTACTGACCGGAGAATATGTTTCATCGAAGTTGATACCCTGCATCTGTTCATAGCCTTTGATATCAAGGCTGGCTTTGAATCTCAGGGTGCCATCAGGATTCGTCTTCATCTTTTATACCCATTGACAGGTGATAGACTTGCTGTGGACATACTCTACCGGAGTGTAGGTGTGGTTCTCTAACAGAGATGCATACTCCTGTTGTGCAGCAATCTTCCACTGGTGCTGAAGAGGGCCATTTATGGCTTTTCTATATGATTGTGGGTCGTCATCCGTTGATACTACCTCAGCCGCTAGAGTTGTATCAGCCCTGGCAGCCTGTCTTGACTGGCTCCTGGTCAGCATACAAGACTGTGAAGGTGAAGCGTTTGGAGTCCTATCAGGCATGCTTTGTGGATCTAGTACAGATGCTTCTTCCACTGACCCTATTTCTGCTGGAAGGGGTATTGTGATTTTGTGTGGATCTAGTACAGGTGCTTCTTCCAGGACCCCATTCCTGCCAGAAGGGATATTGTGTTTTCGTGTGGATTTAGTGCAGGTACTTATTCCATGGAAACAATTCTCATCAATGGGTTTATAGATGTGTCTTTGGGTGGAACTTCTATCACTTGGGTAATCACTGGATCCTTTTCTGGCTGTCAGAGTCAATCGATACTATGCCTATTGTCGGACACCATGCAGCATGTATAGGCAGTTTGGCTCTCATTAAAGTAAAAGTCTGTTAATTGATAGCCTTGCCGAAATCAGGATCCCATATTTACCAGATCTTGGTGGTGTCATGAACATATCCAAGTATCATGTAGGCTTTTGCATGGGTGCTTATTTTTGCATCCATTCTTTGAGATTCTGGGATATGCTTCTACACCACACATCCGAAGTGCCGACAGGGGGTTCAGAGCGATTTTATCATCAGCCGATATCGTATCGTTTTATCGCGGATGTGAGATGCTGGGTCTCATACTCATGTTGTGAGTTGCCAATTGTCGTACCCATATGTGACTTGCTGTCGAGAGCTGTACCCACACCCTGTCAGTTGCAGATTGCTGTACTCATGTGTGAGTTGCCGTTGAGAGCTGTACCCACATACTGTGAGTTGCCATCGAAAGCTGTACCCACATGTTGTGATTTGCCGATTACCGTACTCACGTGTGAGTTGCTGTCAAGATGTGTAACTACACACTGTGAGTTGGTGTAGTAGCCACTTCCCTATAGCTGATGAAGGCATTTGAGCATCTCTTATGGTATCTTCCATCCAAGGATTGATTTGGGGTTCTTCGATGCAGATGGCATATTGTGACACTGGGGTGGTATCGTAACCGGAGTGTAGGAGAATCAAAGGTAATCATGCTACTTTAGATAATTCACAACAGAATAATCTTAGATCTTGTGTGTGGGTTCGGTGGTAGTATTGGTGAAGGTGTTTGTGCTGATGTCTCTCTTCTCGGGGCGAGAGGAGTCAGCATAAATAGGCGTGAGGTGGATGAGATCTGGTGACTTGGGCTAACTATTCCTCCGAGGACGGTGGGGCCCCCACCGGGCCGTGGGCTCACCTTGGGCTCTTATTGGTCCTGGTCAGTGCTTGTGATAAGGTGAGATCCAAGGGTTGGTTGGCACTGCAGAATTCCCTCAGTTCTGGACTGAGTTCGATCCTGCAGCCCGGTAGTGTCTGGAGCTCGGTTGTTATGACAAACGAGCTCTCTGGAGAGTCTCAACCGAGCTCCAGGGGAGTCTCGTCCTAACTTCCTTCACCTCACGCTCCGGTTTGCCATGGCCCCTCTCTCCGGAGTTAATCCTTACCTCTGGTTCTTGGCCCTAACCTTTAACCCTGTCTTATCTCCCACCTAGACTCTCTAAGACCTGTCCTTTATGGATAGCTAGCTACCGGTACGCCTTTTTTCTCCCTCAGTACGTACCTTCCCAAGGTATGTACTAGCCCGTGATATTTTCCATGTGTAACACTACCTTCCCTCCCCCAAGCCTCATCTCGAGCGCTTTTCTTGAAGATGTTTTTCTAAGTTGCCCGTCTCTTTCTGTAGGTGTGTTTCTCTCCTTTTGTGGGGTAACTTGTTGTGTTGTTACCATGACTGTAGTCCTCCACCCCTACAGCCCTCCCAGTCACTGGATAAAACGTCTTTCCTCAGACAAGTCTTTAATCCGTCGGAATGACTGGGCCCTCGGAGTAGGCCGCTACGTACTCCTACTGTTATGTCATGTTGAGTCGTACTCGCCGCCGCGCAGCGTCAAGGCTTGGCCGAATCGGTGGGGTTCCGGGGTCGTGAATGGTACAGGGAATCGGGAGAGGTATAGTGTCCTTCATGCTAGAAACTGGTATACATGACAGTGACCACGCCCACGTCCTTCCAGGGGGAGACTAGTGTGTTAGAGCAGTGACCGCGCTGTCGGGGACTCGCTTCACCGCTTGTGTACCTTTCCCGCCGGTTCCGCTGGTCCGAGTCGGTCGCCCAGAGGTCGATATGTCTGTTCTGAACAGTTTTCCTGACTCTGAATGTTCGCCATTTCTGGAGTCCCTGTCGGGCACCCGGTCAGCGGCTTCTCGTGTTGCCCGTAGAGCGGGTCTTGGTGTCGAAGTCTGTGTGTGACTGAAGTCCTCCACCCCTTTAGCCTTCTACTGCAAGTTCCTTGGTGGAACTGGTCTAGCCATCAGTGAGCCGGTAGTCCCTCGGTGCGTCCGGATTTCGTCGATGGAACTCTCGGAGTTTCTCCTGACCGCCTACTGACAAGTTGTCAAATGGTTCTTCCGTCCAGTCTTTGTGTTCCGGATAGTCAAGCTATTTGACCAGGTATAGGACTTGCTTGTTATTCCCTCGGCCGCGCTCAACTGAGGACATAACTTCTACGACGTCGTATTCCTTGCTTTGTTCGATGTCGTCTGCTTCTCACAGCACTTTGGACGGGTCCGGAGGTGCTTAGTGTTCACCGGTTCGGTAGGGTTTCAGCAGCGAGAAATGGAAGACGTTTTGGATTTTCCATTTGCGTAGCAGTGTCAGGCGAATGGTGAGCAGGGAGATGATTTTCTCGATTTGGAAGGGACCATGATTCTTGTGGTCCAGTTTCTTCGAGGGGCAGCGTGTTTTGATGTTTCGGCCGCTGAGCATTACCAGGTCTCCTACTCGGTATGCGGAGGGTTCCTTTCGCGCAGTGTCGGCATACCGCCGCATTCGTTCTTGGGCTGCATTGAGACCTTTTCAGGATTCCTCATGTACCATCATCCAGTGCCCGTGCACTGTACTAGCTGGGTTGAGCGGTTCCTGGTGGTTCGGCGGGTCCAGGGTTGTTGGGTGGAATCCATAATTCGCATAGAAGGGCGTTATTCCATTGCCCATCGTGATCGAGTTATTGTAGCTGAATTCTGCCGTGGGTAGTAGGGACGCCCAGTTGTTTTGCTCCCTGCTAATGAATGCTCGGAGGTAGGCTTCGATTGTCTGGTTGAGTCGCTCGGTTTGTCTGTCAGTCTGAGGATGGAATGCCGTAGACATACGAGGACGGATCCTGAGTAATCCCAGGAATCCCTTCCAGGTTTCCGACGTAAACTGGGAGTCCCAATCAGATACAATGTCCGCTGGAAATCTGTGGTACTTCCATATTTCCCTAGCAAAGGTTTTGGCTAGGTCTGCCACGGTTTTTTCTTGTAATGGTATAAAGTGTGCTATTTTGGTAAATCGGTCAATGATCACCCATAGCTGGTCGTATTCATCCGACAGGGGCAGATCCGTAATGAAATCCATTGCTATTGACTGCCAGGGTGCGTAGGGTACTTCCAATAGCAAGCTTAGTCCATACGGTTGGTGACGTGATGCTTTGTTTTGCTGGCATTCTGGGCAGCTTCTAACGAAGTCGATTATGCGTTCGTTCATCTTTGGCCACCAGAAGTTTCGCTGGATGAGTTCGATCGTTTTATCCTGGTCCATGTGACTGGCAACCTTGGTGTCATATTGTAATTAGAGGATTTCCCGCTCAAGCCCTTCCGGGACCCAGAGCATACCCTTTCGGTAGAGCAGCTTGTTCCGGATTATCATTATTTTTCTACCCTCTCGGTTTGTCCGTTGTTCCTCTGGGAGGGCGGCTTCTGATTCCTCCTCTTCTCGGGCCTGTTGGTAGACTGGGTCTTTCTGTGCCGTCTTCCTAACTTTCCGCAGAAATTCCTAGTTCCATTGAGTCATCAGGATAGATGCGAGTCTTGCCGATGAAGCGACAAAAATCTGGTTTCGTCGGTCTATGAGGTGTTTTTCCTGCAAAATCATTATCGGCTGGTTTTCTACCCCCCCCTTTTTCGGACGGTACTCTGAACGCCTTGACAATACGTCTGGCTTCCCGTTCTGGGATCGGGAATGGTAATAGATTCTGACGTCGATTCCTGCCAGTTCTTGTGCCCATCTTGCCTGTCTCCAGTTTAGCACCTTTGTCGTTGTATAGTATTCCAGATTCTGGTGATCCAACAGTACTTGGATCTGGTGAGTTGCTCCTTCGCAGTAGCGCCTCCAGTGCTTAAAGGCATCGACCACTGCCAGTAGTTCTTAGTCGTGTATTTCGTAGTTGATTTCCGCCAGTTGGAACTTTCTGGAGTGGAAGGCTACTGGGTGTAGTCTTCCTTCGTTGTCTCGTTACGAGAGCACCGCTCCAATAGCAAAGTCAGAGGTGTCTGTTTCAATGATCACTGGATTTTTGGCGTCAAAGTGGGTCAGTATAGGTGCCATGGTAAACCTTTGCTTCATTTCTTCGAAGATGGCCTCCACTTCATCATTTCAAGCCCCGTGTTCCATTTTTTTCATTAGCTGCGTAAGTGGTTTTGCGACCCGGATGTAGTCTCGAATAAACCGTCGATAAAAGTTGGCGAATCCTAGGAATGCTTGTACTTCCATCAGTGATCTGGAGGATTTCCAGCTCAGCACTGCCTTGACCTTGTTCTGTGCCATCTTGACTCCCTCTCGGCTCAGGACATAACCCAGAAACTCCACCTCCGTGGCCCGCCATACGGATTTGTCCGCAGCAATCGCCAGGCCATTTTCTCATAGTTGTTTCAAGGTTTCTCAGACGAATTTATCATGCTCCGCCCAGGTTATGGCGTATATCAGAATATCGTCCATATATGCTATTACCCCTAAGTCGAGCATGTCAGAGAAGATGTGGTTCATCTTGTTTTGAAATGTGGAAGGGGCGTTGGTTAGCCCGAACAGTATTACCTGAAATTTGTACAGTCCGTATTGTGTTCGGAACCCGGTCTTCTACTTGTCACCTTCTCGTACCCAGATTAGGTTGAACCCATTCCTCAGGTCCATCTTGGTGAAGAATTGCGCTCCCTGGACGCGGTCCTGTACTTCCTGCATTAGCGGGAGTGGGTATCGATTAGAAATGGTGATTCGGTTCAAGGCACGATAGTCGGCACAGAGTCGAAGACATCGTCTATTTGGTTTCGGAACGAATAAGATGGGTGAGCCAGCTGGCAACATGGAGCGGTGAATCTTCCCGGATTTTAACATTTCCTTGAGCCATTTCCGTAGTGTTTTGAGCTCGACCTCCGAAAGGGGGTAGATTGGTCCCCAGGGGGCTACTTCTCCTTTCCTTAGCTCGATCTGGCAGTCGTAGCTTTTGTGTTCTGGCAGGGCGTCGGTGGCTACCTTGGACATCAAGTCCAGATATTCCCGGAATTCCTCTGGAATAGTTTCCTGGGGGTCACTTACCATAGCCACATGTCCAATTATTCTGGCTTGAGGGCACATGGCCACAGCAACGTCCCATGTGAGCGAGAAGTTCAAGGTCTCATACTTGGTACATTTCCCTAGACATCTTGCACTGTTAAATTGGATTTCCTGGTATTCCCAATCTCCTTGAGGGGGGTGTTTCGCTATCCACAAGAACGGCAGGAATATGTCGATTTCTTCCTCCATTGGTGATATCTCGAAGATTTCTCAACTGTAATGTTTTCGGTGCTTTATTCTAACCTGAGGTGTGAAGAATTTTCCTGCTTCAGCCACTTGTTGGCCCATGTAGCTTTCTATGACCAGAGGTTCCTCATGTTCGAGTAGTTGGATTTCCAGTCTTTCTGCTGTACCGTATTGTCTCACTTAAGAGGTTCCCCCGATAAACGCCACTATTATAGGTTGTGACGTGCTAGAGCGCTTAGGGTTAGCACACCGAGCGTTTTTCAGACGTCAGGTGATCAACCCAGTAGGTATCTCAGCTCTGCTGAATAGGGAATACAGCCAGTAGTATCACCAACCACGCGGTATCTCTACAGCTTAAAAGAACAATGCGGCTATCAATCATCAACGATCAAGCATCAAGCTCAGAGCAACCAGTCAAACTCCTCACGATGATTTTCTCGCAAGCTTCCTTACAGCCAACTGCCGATACCCCTCGAACCCCTAGCAACCATTCACCGGTTAAATTCAAACAACGGCCAGGACCTCGAAAACAACCAATCTCTGTAGCCCCTCGCTGGGTTCCTCTGCTGGCAGCCACTCCTTCCAGAGCCAAGCAATGCAGGACAGTAGAGTTTAAGCTCAGAGTATTGTCCTGGGCAGAATACGGGTGGGTGAATGACGGGAATGGCGGGAAACGGAAACCTATACGTGAGGAGGTTCGAGTACAGTTCGGGCTCAAGCAAAAGACCCAGGTGTTGAAATGGAAGATGGTATGCAGTAAGATTAGCAGGCTATTACACTAAATTACTAATCCTCGAGGTTTTCACAGAATGAGGCATTGCTGCTTCAAGCGAATCAACAAACCGTACGTATATGGCGTAGCAACCCGCGGTGGAAGGAACTTGAGAAACAACTACATGTCGCGTTTGAGGAGCGGCGAAACCTGGGGTGAATTGTATGTCGCAAGTGGTTTGAACGCACCTCGAAGCGGTTATTTAGAGAGATCTATCCTTATTCAACTATCGAATTCTGCTTTTCAGATGGCTGGTTTTCTCGGTTCCTTCACCACAACGATATTACACTTTGCATCATCACAAACCAAGTTCAGGAAACACCACCACAGCACTGTGAGATGATCATCAATTTTCTATGTTTCAACCGACGGAATTCACAACTGCGAGACGGTAGTGAAGACACTGTTTATGCTGTTGGCCGATATCTCACCTCAAACATCATCAACATGGATCAAACGCCACTACCCTGGGAGTATCTGGAGGGAAGGACCTACGAGGTGAAGGGGAATAAAACTGTGTGGGCTAAGAGCCGGCAATCAGGATGGGGGAAGCGCCAGGCAACGATGCAGTTTACCATCTTTGCCGACGGTATAGCTCGTGTCTTGCTGCTCATGATCTTCCGAGGTAAAGAAGAGAGTAAAATGCAAGCCAGAGAGCGTGAGACTTTACGGTACGATACTCGAGTTGTGGTTTCATTTAACAGCAAAGCCTATGTAACTACCGCAACCATTCTCCATTGGCTGTTGAAACAGCTTTTACCGGAGCTCGGCGGGCTGCCTTCTCTGCTCATCATGGATCTCCTCCGCTCACATAGGACCAAGCCGGTAAAGAAACTCCTGAAAAAGAATGATGTCACTTTGTCATTAGTTCCTGCTGGCTGTACTGGTATCGTTCAGCTGGTCGATATCTCATTCAACAGGCCATTTAAGGATATGCTGAAGGAAGAGATCGACAATGAGTTTGAAGGGGCAGACAACAATATTGATCCTGATAACATCATGGGAAGTAGCGCCGTGGGAGAAATGAGGGTTATGATGACTAGATGTGTCGGTGCGGCTTGGGAGAGGTTCTGTCAAGAGAAGAGGGAGATTATCATTCGAAGCTTCTGTTGAATTGGTGCATCTCTACCTATCGATGGGTCATCTGACGGCGAGAAATCCAACAAAGGGCTAACGACCCCCCATTTAATGACTGCTCTGCAGGACTGGAAGACACAAGGAGCACCTACTGCGGATGAAGGTACAGTGAGTAGCAGCGACAACACGGCGGAGGACTCGTCATCATCGGACGACAAGTCCGATGTTTCAGGTGAGCCTTCCGTATCGGATACAACTCGAGGTAAACCTAAGGTATGTAGCGTGTCCAGCCATGGCAGGGCAGGCTGCGTGAGTTGGGGTCATGGCGGTGGCCGTGGTAAGAACCTAGCATCTGTTCGTCTAGCTCCCACCACTACGGTCATAGCCACGTCCCAAGCTGCACCTCAAGCCGCAGCACCGGTCGCCCCCCACACCGCAGAACCAGCTGCACGCCGCGACGCAGCACCAGCAGTAGGAACGCGGCGAAGTGCTAGGCTGGCAGGGAAACCTCAGCACAGTCATGTCATTTCTTTCCCGCAAATTACTGACACCGAGGGTGATGAGGATGAGGATGAAGATGGTCTTGAGTACGACTTCCGTTGGTGTAGAGATGGGTTTTAGTTAGATTTGTGGGTGCTGTGTTGCTGTGTATGTGTACATAGTGGGTAGATTCTGTGGGCTGGGCGCCTTATCAGCGAAAATTCAGTCAAGCGCGATTTGATATTGCGGTAGTCCTTAAGCGCCCTAGCTCGCGCTAGTCCGCGCTAGTCCGCGCTAGTACCTATAATAGTGGCGTTTATAGGGGGATCCTCTTAAGTGAGATAAGAACAGTATTTTGATGCAGGAGAGGCACTGAACATCCGGTGTCTAATAGTACCTGGACCTGATATTCGACTCTTCCTAATTCCAAAACCATGGTTATGACTGGCTGAGGTCCGTTTCGTGGCTTCTTAGGACTGGGTGCCTCTATTTCTCGTTTTTTTCTGTTTGTACCGCAAATTATAGGGAAGGAAGGTGCTGTAGTAGGCTCGTTCCTTCTTGAAAATCCGAATCCTCGCTGTCGTCCCAATGTGCGGGGGCCTTGGTTTGCTCTGTATCCACATATTCTACTGCCAAAACCTTCTGTTGTTTGGCTTTGGTGGCTTCTTCAGGTTCTTCCGAGTGCTTCCATTTTTCCCAAGTGGCCGCAAGCTCCGTTTGGGATGAGGCTCCCTCGGCCTTCCACGGGGCCTTTGGGAGAGTAGTGACCCACCAGGTGGTGTGCGCAAAGCATTCGTAGGTGTGGTGTATCTTCTGGCCGGAACGCCAGCAGCTTTCTGGGCTTCTGAAGTATTCCTCATGTTCTTGTGAGGGTACTCCTTTTAGGGCATCTTCTTTGGTGGCCCATCTGCCCGGTTGCCCCTATGGGCTGGGTCAGGTCGCCATGCCTCGGCCTGTTCCGGGGTTCTTTCCTTCTCCTGTTTTTTTCCTTTCGTCCAATTGTTTCTCTTCTCTTTTCTTTTCTTTCCCTGCCCAAGATGAACTGCCCGTTCCTCCTGTCTATCCTTTCATCTGTTCCCTAGCTTGTTTCAGGGTCTTCTTCTTTTCCACCTGTAAGGCCGCTTGGTAGGTGGCCTGCAGGAATCCTTTGTTGTCCACAAAGTCTTCTAGATAGTGAGCGAACCGCATGTCGAGCACCGCATCCGTCATGGCTAGGTCGATTTTTTCCTGCAGTCCTTCTCCAGTGTGCTCGGGCGTAGTTGTTGAGGGCACGGAATTCAGTCATGTAGGCCCGGATGTCCCCCATATACTTGAGTTGGCTTAATTTTAGCTGGGCGTTTGCGGCTTCTCGAGTGTCGACACACTCTGCCCGGATGGCCGCAGAGTAATTTGCCCAAGATTCGCTTGCCCCGAACGTGTCGTATCGATGTAGATCCTAGGCCTTTGTTGTGTTAGTGAGAAGTGTTTCTACCCACGTGATTTTTTGTTGTTCTCCTGTTTCTGGGTAAAACCCTAGGTATTTGGTTACCAACTTCCACCAGATATTGAACAGGGCCGAGGGTTTCCCGTTGAAAGTTTCGGGGTTCGTCATCTTAAGACCGGACGTGCGGATTCCCTCCCCCCTTGGGTGCAGATCCTGTCGGGCCCATTCCACTCCTTCTGCCACTAGCCGTATGATGTCCTGTGTAGAGATCGTGAGCACAGGGTTTCTGGGTGGCGAGGGTGATGGGAATCGTCGGAAGGGTGGCTGAGGTGGCTCTGATGCAGGGTCCGAGGGTGGTCCCGAGGAGGATCCTGGGGGCGACGCGGGTGGGGCTCCTCCCATGGGCGCCGCTGGCTTGGGTGGTGGTGGTTGCGGGGAAGGCAGGCATCTGAGTTGGTCCAGTCGTTGTCTCATGTCTGACATTGTGGGTACCGCTGGAGGTCGGTTTCACCTGGTCGCCGGAGCTGGGTTTAGGCGTAACGGGCTCCTTCAAGTGGGTTGTGACGGTGTGACTGATGGGGCACTGGTGCTGGTCGGCCAGATGGGGCTTCTCCATACGGATAGCCCTGTTGCTGCTGGGCAGCGGATGGGTGTTGTGGGTAGCGGGATTCTGGTTGCGACTTGTTGGATCTCCGTTCTTTCCTCCCGCAGTTGTTTCTCCAGAGTGGCTACTTGTTCTTGGTGCGCGGTGGCCCATAGCTCCACGTTTCCTTGGAAGTTGACTAGGTGTTGGTTTCGGGCCATGTTAGCTTCTGCCAGGAAGGACACTGCATCGTTTACCCAGGCCAGCTGAGTGGCCTAACATATCTGCCGCTCGTTGGCCTCGTCGGTGCGCTCGATGATGGCCTGCCATACGTTTCTGGCCAGGGATTGGTATGTGTTTGCCATGGTCGACAGTTCGCTGTGTATCCATTCCTCGGCTATAGCTTCATTAGGGTTTAGTACTTGGTCATACATGTACCTGGTGCCCTCTGCCAGAGCTTGGTAGGCCTGCTCGATTTGCTGCATCCGTTGATCATTCTTGTTCATGGTGTTGCCGTATAGCTCGGAGAGTTGTCACAGGTCTTTCTCTGCCTGTCGCTGCTGTCGTACCATGGTTAGGACCCAGAACATGGCGTTGGCTAGTTCCACCGCTTGCTCGGGGGCCGGGGATCTATAGCTAATCTTTAGCAGATCCCGACAGGCTTCGAGCCGGAGCATGTTGAAGTCCGTGGTGGTAGACATTTTCTAAAGTACTAGGCCAAAGGTTTCCGTACTCTTAGCCTCATCGACGCGTCACCCGACACCACACCACATTTTTCAAACACCGCTAACCACGACCACAATGCCGAACAACTTCCAAGGACATATGTCCGACTTCGATAAGGGTCAGATAATTGCTTTTCACAAGCAAAATTTATCTCTATCTCAAATAGCCAAAGAGATAAACCGTCCTAACTCCGCGATACGGACTGTTCTCCATCGTTATGAAAGTCGCGACTTGAATGAAAACACTCCTTCCACTGGCAGACCTCGACTGATCACCACTCGCACATGAAGACGTGTTGTCAGAGAGTCAAAGAAGGCTAGACGACTACCTCTTCGCGAGTTGACCAACGAGGTTGCTCCCAACGCGTCCGTGCGTACCATCAAGTGGGTTCTTGCCGAGGAGGACATCAGGAAGTGGAGGGCGAAGAAGAGAGCCCTTCTGACTGAAGACCATGTTGCTCAGCGTCTTGCCTGGGCTAAGGAGCATAAGAATTGGGATAAGGCAGACTGGGAAGGGGTTATCTTCAGTGATGAGTGCTCTGTCGAGAAGAGTAAGAATCCACGGGGGATTTGGGTCTTTCGTACACCGCCTGAGAAGTACCACAAAGACTGTATCCATGGGGTCACAAAGGGTCCTGTGGTAAAGTTGATGGTCTGGGGGTGTATTTGGGGGCGTAACAAGGGGCCTCTTATCCCTATCTTCGAGAAGTCAGTCAATCGATTGGTGTATATCGGAGTCCTCAAGGACGGCCTCGTTGACGTCCACCAGGAGGTGCACGACATGTTCGGCGACACTCTCTTTCAACAGAATAACGGAAAAATACATACTGCGAAGGATACTATGGCTTGGTTCGAGTAGCACAACATGCAGGTCATGACATGGCCAGCCAACTCGCCAGACACGAACCCGATCAAGCACACGTGGAAGAGGCTGAAGGAGAGGATGCATAAGAGGTTTCCAGAAATTCACAAGACACCCGGTGGTCCGGACAGAGTGAGAAGGGCCTTTGCAGAGGCTCACATCGACACTTGGAGGGAAGAGATTGAGGGGGACTTTCTGGAGACGCTGTGGGAGTCGATACCTAGGAGGGTGGCTGCTTTGCTTGAAGCGAAGGGCTGGTACACAAAGTACTAATTTTTTTGGCTGTAAAATTGTTAGAAGCTACACTTGTATCTAAAGACTATGTATGCAAGTTTTTATTACTTTCTATAGTGTTGTTGCTGAGTTAGAGAGGTATATGTGTGTGGTGGGGTGGCATCGTCGGGGCGGGTGTACGGAAACTTTTGGCCCGGTAATTTAGTATAGGTCTAGAAAGTGTCCTGTGTAGATGGTTTCGTCGTCTTCGAAGGTATAATCACAGATTTCTCGGAATTCGTATCCATCGAGGTCAGCTGCCAGTTGCAGTGATGCACAGTTGGACCAGTATTGAGTATACCAGTTTACGGGGGTGCAATTGATTTGCGCGGTTCCTGGGATTGGTCCGTCAGAGAATTCTTCCCACTGTTCGTACTTTGAAATTTCGCTGTCAATGCAGATGCACGTGTACTCGAGCGAGTATTGGGAAGTCGGTTCGAATATATTTGAAAGTTCGAGGAGGTATTCGTGATCCTGTTCGCAGGAGGGCATGTGCTGGTCTGCTTCTGTGAAAGTAGGGTGATTTTGGATCAAAGATTATAGTGTGACACTGAGGTGGTATCGTAACCAGAGTGTAGGAGAATCAAAGGTAATCAGGCTACTTTAGATAATTCACAACGGAATAATCTTAGATCTTGTGTGTGGGTTCGGTGGTAGTGTTGGTGAAGGTGTTTGTGCTGATGTCTCTCTTCTCAGGGCCAGAGGAGTTATCATATATAGGCACAAGGTGGATGAGATCTGGGGACTCGCGCTAACTAATCCTCCGAGGATAGTGGAACCCACACTGGGACGTGGGCTCACCTTGGGCTCTTATTGGTCCTGGTCGGTACTTACGATAAGGCGAAATTCAGGAGTCCAGTTGGCACCGCAGAATTCCTGAGTTCTGAACTGAGTTCGATCCTGCAGCCTGATAGTGTCTGGACGTCGGTTGTTATGACAAACGAGCTCTCTGGAAAGTCTCGACCGAGCTCCGGGGGAGTCTCATCCTATTTTCCTTCCCCTCACGCTCCAGCTTGCCGTGGCCCCTCTCTCCGCAGTTAATCCTTACGTCTGGTTCTTGGCCGTAACCTTTAACCCCGTCTCATCTCCCGCCTAGACTCTCTAAGACCTGTCCTTTATGCATAGCTAGCTACCGGTATGCCTTTTTTCTCCCTCAGCATGTACCTTCCTAAGGTACGTACTGGCCCGTGATATTTTCCATGTGTAACACATATTGTGTTGATGGTCTTGGGCCAGAAGTGCTTTGGAGCCTATGAATTGAGCATCGTGGCCCTGGGTTTCTGGCACAGAACTCTGATATTCTTTCCGTAATGCCAGTCTTGTGTTGTGTATGTGACGGATATGGCTAGAATACGATACTCAGATGGCGATGATGCTTCATAATCTTTTGTCATTGTATTCCCCACTTCCGTTGTCTGAGCAAAACCTCCAACTATCGTATCCCCAGCCATCCACCTTAGCTTCAAACCATTGGAAGGCAGCTATGCAGGCCTCAGCGTATTTGTCAGAAATGACAGTGATCTCCGTATAATGAGAGTAGTTCTGGATGTAGACCATGAATTACTGGGCTCTTCCTGATGAGCATACAGTGAATAGTCTGCACAGATCCAAATGAACAAAATCGAATGGTATAGTGGTGTATGGGACTGGAACTTGGATTATCTTCAGTTTGAGCTTTGCCAGGATATGTACCTCGTAGATGCAGTTGTCATCGATATAACCTTTGACAATCGGCTATATTGCTGCTTCTCCGGGGTGACCGAGATGTTGATGCCACATCCTTAACTCGGCGATGAATAGCTTTGTCGGTCTGTTCGAAGTGATGAAGGCTGTATGTTGCAAGTTGGAGACTGAGGAATCAGCATCTAGCTCGTAGAGAATGCTGTTCTTTTGTCCCAACATTATCATCCATTAGTTGGCAGAATCACTGATGATACACCTGCCCTTCTCGAATGTGATACTGTATCTGTAGGTTTCTGGGTCCCCTACCAAGAGGAGAGAGTATCGAAAGGTTGGAAGGTGTAGGGCCTTGATCCAGTGGTTTTGGACTTGAATGAAGCCCCCTTATGGGTTGCTTGGACAATGGTGTCATCTCACAGACTTATGTCAATGGTATGCGATAATCAGGAGTAGGTCCAGAACTGGCTCCATGGGCTATTGTACATATAGTAGGAGGCTCTGGAGTTGATTATCCATATTTAGGGTGCTCTCTTGCTGGCCAAGGCAAAGTGGCCAGAATTGAAGGTATTCTGTGAGTAGGCTTCCCAGTTAAACTGACACCCCCCATGCTCATGTGTTCTGTACTCACACGTCCTGTACTCATGCGTCCCTTACTCATACATCCCATACTCACGTATCCCGTACTCACGTGACCCACAGGTGTTCTCCCATTCACTGAGGGCTAAGGCTGAAACTATTTTTGAGAGTGTTTCACCGTCATGGATGAACTTTTCGTCAGGTATTACCTTGTGGCCGAATGTGAGTAGGGTTTGGCTAGCAGGTATGAGTAGGGTTTGGTCAGTGGGTATGAGTAGTGTTCAGTTGCCAGGTGTAAGTAGGGTTCGGTTGCCAGGTGTGATTAGGGTTCAGTCGGTGGGTGTGAGTACTGCTTGGCCTGCTGTGGGTAGAGCTTGGCCCATAATAGTGTTGGTTAGTCAATTTAGATCTGACCAGAGAACGAGGGATTGTTCGGTAATATCACTATTTGCCACCATGGCTCTTCCTTTCTTGTCAAAACACTTGTGATTCTGGACAGCTTTGAGCTCATCCGATCTTTTCTTGAGAGTGTAGTCCTTCTCTATGTGGCCAGTTTCACAGCAATTCCAGCACTCAATATTGTCCCAAGAGCATTTCTTGCCAGCTGTTTGTCCAGTATCCTTCCTAGAATGGAAGGAATTGCCAGAGGACATCTTCTGGGATTCTTGCACTTTTTTATTGCAACAGTCAGAGATATAGTGACCCTTCTTCTTACCGTATTTGCAAAACGGAGTCTAACCTCCACCATTGGAGTACAGAAGGATTCCTGCCATGTTTTTTCTGGGATTGCAAATTTCATTGTTTGTCAGGTAGTTTCATTTGAATTTACAGAGTTCATCAATCGCATCTTGCATGGTGATGATATTCTTCCACTTCTGTAGTTCATGGGTTGTAAGGGTGAACGTTGGACCCACATTGTTGAAAAGGTATTGAAATAGAACAGAATCCGATATAGCTTCATTGGTTCCATTGATGGGGTCTCGGTACTGAAGCAGGCATTCTCAGTAGGTACTGACAAGTTTTCCTGGCCAAGGTTTGACAGTGTAGAGGTTGCTTGTGTGGATGGAGCATTGGGTCTCAGAGTAGGTTCTGTTGAATTGGTTCCCCAGCATCATGATCCACATCTCAGCCAGATCTTTTATACAGAGGAGCTGTTTTTGGATCATGTTGTTGACAGAGAAGCGAAGGAGAGTTTTGGCTGCATTTCTCCTCTCCTTGGCAGTTTCAGTGGCATGTTGAAGGTTGGTGTTAATGACCTCCCCACTTCTGGCCCTATTGGAATGGGTAGGAGAAGTCTTTATTAGCTTCTTTTCTTCGCCAGTGACCATTTCCCATGCCTTGATTGACTTGAGGAAGCTCTTGACGTTCATCTTCCAATCGATGTAGTTAATGAGGTTGACACGTTCGATGTTTCCCCACTTGGTCTTGTGGAGATCCTTTTTGTCAGTATCAGTGGAGGACGTTTTGGTAATGTTTTATCAGGAAGGTTTGGGGTTTGAAGTTTGACTTGGTGAGGCTTGGCAATGCAGCTGAAAATAAGGGGGAATGGTTTCAGATATATATGTAACGTTGAGCTTGATAAAGCGATCAACCTGGGCTCATAACCTATCAATTTGTATAGATCAGAATACAGTATATTCAGTGTAGAATTAACGTCGCGGAGCGAGATGCCCTATCACATCGGTTTCCGTGGCTATTCCACCGGAGACTGATGTGCCGACGCTATCAGTCTCGCTGGCTAGTCCAGTGGACAATGCCCCGACGCTATCAGTCTCATCGCCGAGAATGTGCCCAGTCCCCGTCTGGGCCACATCTCATGACAAACAGAAGGTTTCAAGTTTTGCCAAGCCTTGACTTTTTGAAGACTCCACTTGAGCGACAACCCACATCTACCATCCTCCCCATCATACCAGCAACCCACTACCAACCACCAGCCACCTCCAACACATGCATAATATCATCCATTTCAGCACAATTTGTTGCCTTTGCAGCTGTAACTGATCGGACTGATGAACGTGATCCTGCTATTCGTACTCTGGTGTCCGATTATGGATCCTGGTTGGCTCATATTTTGGATTTGCTGGCGTCGATCTGCGTCCAGAAAGGAAAGGGAGAAGTCTACGCTGTCATGATGCGGTTGCACGACAACAATGATGGCGGCGGAGGAGGAAAGTTTACTCTCACCATTGCTGGCAACTCCGGAGTGCCACCGCAGGTGGTATCGCACCTTCAAAGTGTGCTCAGCCAGGTTCAAACGATTTCCGATAGCTGCCACAATTCCCACAATGACCGCCGTACAACATATCCACTCAAATACGACGAAATATCACCTTTCCAGGCACTGATTCTCGATCTCGAACAGCTTGTCGTGGATTTGAAAGCATCAATCTACCCCCACAGCATTGAAAAGTTTGTCAGCCGTATCAAGAAGCTTTACTTCGGGGTTGTGGACTTTATACGGAGGCTTGATCAGTGTGCCACCAAGGAAATGGGTCTTGCCAACAAGACCTGGAAGTCCCTACTAGCGGTGTCCTCCCTGATTGCTCTGATCACTGAAGATGTTCTCCCTACCGATTTCGTGTATGAAGATCTGGTCACCATCATGGACTGTTTGAACAAAGAAGTTTGTGTCATTTTGCTTTTGCGTGTTCTTACTGTGTTTGTCCATGACGTGAAGCGTAAGTACGCACTTTGAGTGTGTATTTTCCCATCTGACAGATTAGGCCCGGACAAGAACGACGCCTTTCCTCTTGCGCGATACCTTGAAAAGGTGGTCACCATCCACGAACACTACAGCGTCCTCACGAAATACGAAAAGTCCGCCTGCCTCATCAGCAAAAAATTTGGGAATTCCTAGGGAGCTCCCGTAGCTCCCATAGCTCCCGTAAGCATTGCTAACTCCCATAAGAGGAGAAGTTATATTTTGCTCCCGTAAGGATTTAAAAAAAAAAAGTGCTTTATTTTTAGCTGAAACCTCGAGAAATATTAGTTCAAATTTATGTCTCACCTGTAAAAAAAGCAATATACTTCAACTTTTCATTTTTTTGCTGATGCTCCGCCACCACTTTCACAACCAATCCCACGAAGTCAGAAGCATCCCAGCAATGACCATAACAGATCCGCTGCCAGCAAACATAGCAAAGGTGATTGAAGATATTCTGGAAGGACACAATTCGAAAGTCACCAACGATGCACTGCTGCGTCGCTTTGCCGTCCGAGCGCAGCGGACATTCATTCTAAACGATGGCTCCATCCAGGTTCCTGTCCACTGCGAGTGCGGTTTGGTAGACTACTTCAACAACCCAACACTGGTCTCGTACGAGATGAGTCCAGTAAATATCTTGGGAGTTAGTAATGTTGGAATATAGGGATCGATAGAGATGAAGATAGTGAACTGATTGATTGATACAACTTCAAAGGAGGAACACTCGCTCTATAATCAATGGGCCTGAGGGACTCGCCAGGGGTAAAGACGGAAGACTGTCCCCTGAGCCGGTGCTCGGGAGACTCAGGCAGGCGTCATCTCCGGATGTGTCACCTCCAGTCTGTCATCTCCGGACGCCATCTCCGGTCCGTCATCTCCGGACGCCCATTATTCTGACAAGTAAGCTATCTTGCAACACGTGCCCGAGGTTTATCGAGGCATCAAACAAGTGCAGTAACTGGAAGTTTCACACCCGAGGATGTCACGGCAAATGGTATTTCCCGTGGGGTTTTCCTCCATCCGACCAGCAAGTTTCAAGCGCTTTCGAAGAAAGTATGTCTCACTACATTGTCGAAGTATTGCTCATGGAGGGTGTAGCAAGGTCGAGAAGGAACAGCAATCGCTATTGAACCGATGTTGAGGGTTGTCAGAATAATGGGCGTCTGGAGATGACGGACCGGAGACGGCGTCCGGAGATGACGGACCAGAGGCAACATGTCCGGAGATGACAGCAGCCCTAGTCTCCGAGCACCGGTTTGGGAGACAGTCTTCCATCCTTTCCCCTTGGCGAATCCCTCAGGCGCGTTGTATATAGAGAGAATGTTCCTCCTTCGACTTTGTATCAATCAACCAATACAATCTTCACCTTTTATCAATCCATATATTCCAACAGGTTATGAGCCCGGATTGAACGCACTGCCAATCCACTACCCATCGATAATCGCACCTGCCGTACCTGCCTCGCTTCTGCGTCTCATCCCTGCACTCTTGATTTTTAAGCCTCAACCCCTTGAGCCGCATCGCTACGCAACGACATCACCACCATGACCTCTA
>Ga0307508_10000544_pt1 | contig 44618 bp, 39 predicted proteins | sample 9_EM_MG_FD_203089 | JGI IMG/M metagenome (GOLD analysis project Ga0307508, IMG submission 203089) | Populus trichocarpa ectomycorrhiza microbial communities from riparian zone in the Pacific Northwest, United States - 9_EM | ecosystem: Host-associated > Plants > Roots > Unclassified | place... | reverse complement strand
CCGGCGGCGGCCTCGGCGGCGGGCGGCGCCGGCGAGTCGAGCGCGGCGAGCAGCGCCTCCGCGGTGCGACGCCCGACGCCGGGCACCTCGGCGATCTCCTCCGGCGTGGCCGCGGCGAGCCGCTTGAGCGAGCCGAAGTGCCGCAGCAGCGCCTTGCGCCGGGTCTCTCCCAGGCCGGGCACGCCGTCGAGCGCGGACGCCGTCATCCGCTTGGAGCGGCGCTGCCGGTGGAAGGTGATGGCGAAGCGGTGCGCCTCGTCGCGGATGCGCTGCAGCAGGTAGAGCGACTCCGACGTGCGCGGCAGGATCACCGGGAAGTCCTCGCCGGGCAGCCACACCTCCTCGAGGCGCTTGGCCAGCCCGCACAGCGCGACGTCGGTGATGCCCAGGTCGGCCAGGACCGCGGCGACCGCGTTGACCTGCGGCTGGCCGCCGTCCACGACGACGAGCTGAGGAGGGTACGCGAACCGGCGCGGCTTGCCGGTCAGCGGATCGATGCCGGGCAGCTCGGCCGTCACGAGCTCGACGGGCACGCTCGCGCCATCGCCCGGACTGTCGGTCGCGCCACCCGGACCGGCCGCGCCCGCCGTCGCCCACCCATCGTCGCGGTCACCGGCGTCGTCACCGTCCGCCGTGGACCCGCCCGCCACACCATCCACGGTGGACTCGCCGGAGCCCGGAGGACCTGCGTGCGGCAACCGGTCCGCCTCGTCGTCCTCGGTGGACTCGCCGGAATCCGGGAGATCGGCGTGCAACAGCTCGTCGGCCTCATCGGACTCATCGGACTCCGGCCGGTCGCGCGGCCCGTCGGCGCCCGCCTGCGCCTTGTACCGCGCGAACCGGCGCCGCATGACCTCGCTCATCGCGGCCAGGTCGTCGGTGCCGCCGCCGTCGGGAGTGCCACGGACCGCGAAACGCCGGTATTCGCTCTTGCGGGCCAGGCCGTCCTCGAAGACCACCATGGACGCGACGACATCGGTGCCCTGAATCTGCGAGACGTCGAAGCACTCGATGCGCAGCGGCGCCGTCTCCATCCCGAGCGCCTCGGCGATCTCGTCCAGCGCCTTGCTGCGAGTGGTCAGGTCGCCGGCTCGGCGCAGCTTGTGGCGCTGCAGGGACTCGGCGGCGTTGCGCGCCACGGTCTCCATCAGGGCGCGCTTGTCGCCGCGCTGCGGCACCCGCAGGCTGACCCGGCTGCCGCGGTGCTCGGAGAGCCAGTCGGCCAGCGCCGGGGCGTCGTCGGGCAGAGCCGGGACGAGCAACTCCCGCGGGACGTCGCCCTCGCCCTCGGATCCCCCGTACAGCTGGCTGCAGAAGTGGTGCACCAGGTCGCCGGTGGTCAGGTCCTCGACCTTTTCCACCACCCAGCCACGCTGGCCGCGCACCCGGCCGTCGCGGACGTGGAAGACCTGCACGGCGGCCTCGAGCGGGTCCTCGGCGAAGGCGACCACGTCGGCGTCGGTGCCGTCGCCGAGCACGACGGTCTGCTTCTCCATGGCGCGGCGCAGCGCGGCGATGTCGTCGCGGCGCCGGGCGGCCTGCTCGAAGTCGAGCTCCTCGCTGGCCCGCAACATCTCGCGCTCGAGCCGCTTGACGAAGGTGTCGGTGCGCCCGGCCATGAAGTCGCAGAAGTCGTCGACGATCGCCCGGTGCTCCTCGGCGCTGACCGAGCCCACGCACGGCGCCGAGCATTTGCCGATGTAGCCGAGGAGGCAGGGCCGGCCGATCTGCCCGGCCCGCTTGAAGACGCCGGACGAGCACGTACGCGCCGGGAAGACCCGCAGCAGCAGGTCGAGCGTCTCGCGGATGGCCCAGGCATGCGAATAAGGGCCGAAATAGCGCACGCCCTTGCGCTTGGCGCCGCGCATCACCTGCAGCCGGGGGAACTCCTCGTTGAGGGTCACGGCCAGGAACGGGTAGGACTTGTCATCTCGATACTTGACGTTGAAGCGCGGATCGAACTCCTTGATCCAGGAGAACTCGAGCTGCAGCGCCTCGACCTCGGTGCCGACCGTGACCCAGTCCACACTGCCCGCCGTCGTGACCATCTGCTGCGTGCGCGCGTGCAGTGACCAGGTGTCGGCGAAGTAGGAATTCAGCCGGTGCCGCAGGTTTTTGGCCTTGCCCACATAGATGACACGGCCGGCGGGGTCGCGGAAGCGGTAGACGCCGGGAGCCTCGGGAATCGTTCCCGGCGCCGGGCGATAGCTGGACGGGTCAGGCACGGACTCAACACTAGTGCGGGGGACTGACATGATTACCCGACCGGAGGTCCGTCGCCGCCGCCACGGCGCCGGACCTCCGGCCTGGAACTCACGGGGTTACCACGGTTTACCGCCGCGGGTGGCCCAGCTATGCGGAAACGATATTCGCGCCGTCCACCTTCACCGTCTTCTCGGTCAGGCCCTTGGTAGCCGGGCCGGTGGTCACCGAGCCGTCCTTGATCGAGAACTGACTGCCGTGGCACGGGCACTTGATCACGCCGGCGTCCACCTTGTTGACGTCGCAGCCGGCGTGCGGGCAGACCTTGGTGAACGCCTTGAACGTGCCCGCCTCGGGCTGGGTGATCACATAGTTGGCGGTGATCACCCCGCTGCCGACCTTGACGTCGGCGACCTTGGCGAGCGCTGCGCCGCCGCTGGTGGTGCCGCCAGAGCTGCCGCTGCCTCCGGCCGCGGCGCCGTTGCTGCCGGCCGGGGCCGGGTCGTTGCTGAAATCGGAACCGGTGCTGTTGGTGCTGCTGGTGCTCGTGCCGCAGGCCGCCAGGACCGCCGTGGCGCCGACCGCGCCGGCGCCAAGCAGAACGAGACGGCGTGTCGAGTTTCCGCCCGGGCCGACCGGCTCGGACTCGCTGAGCTCGGCATCGGTCGTCGTCTGCACGTCTGTCATCGGTTGCCCTCCAGTGCCTGATCCGCGCGAGTGGTCACGCGGCGTTGCTTTTAGATACGGGGTCGCGAGCGCCGAGGTTCAGGCGTGTTGCGAGATTGTCCGCCTTTTGGCCGGCGCGATGCACCGGTCTGGGCCCCTTTGCCCGTCGCCTTTGCACGCTGTTAACAAGCGCGGGCAGGCGCTCGGTCGAGACTATGGGCCCGCCCGTGCGCCACGGCTATGAGTCACCTGTGACCTTGCTGGATCTCCGCTGCAACGCGCAGCGACCATTCAGCCTCGACACCGAACACGAGCGGGTCAGATGGCGGCGGCCGTGGTGCGGGACCGGGCGGCACGTGGTTTCGCGGCGGCCTTGGGCGTGCCGTTGGCCTTGGCTGCACGGGCCACGGCCGCCTTCGCCCCGGCGGGCTTGCCGGTGAGGCCCAGCATCGGCCGCAGGAACTGGCCGGTCGCACTGTCGGGCACCTCGGCGATCTCCTCCGGCGTTCCGGTGGCCAGCACCAGGCCGCCCTTGTTGCCGCCCTCGGGGCCCATGTCGATCAGCCAGTCGGCGTTCTTGATCACATCGAGGTTGTGCTCGATGGTGATCACCGTGTTGCCCTTGTCGACGAGGCCGTTGAGCACCAGCAGGAGCTTGCGGATGTCCTCGAAGTGCAGGCCGGTGGTCGGCTCGTCGAGCACGTACACCGTCCGGCCGGTGGAGCGTTTCTGGAGCTCGGAGGCGAGCTTGACGCGCTGTGCCTCGCCACCGGAGAGGGTCGGCGCGGGCTGGCCCAGCCGCACGTAGCCCAGGCCGACGTCGACCAGCGTCTTGAGGTGGCGGTGGATCGCGGGGATCGCCTGGAAGAACTCGGCGCCCTCCTCGATCGGCATCTCCAGCACCTCGGAGATCGTCTTGCCCTTGTAGTGGACCTCGAGGGTCTCCCGGTTGTACCGCGCGCCCTTGCACACCTCGCACGGCACATAGACGTCCGGCAGGAAGTTCATCTCGATCTTGATGGTGCCGTCGCCGGCGCAGTTCTCGCACCGGCCGCCCTTGACGTTGAACGAGAACCGCCCCGGGCCGTAGCCGCGGACCTTGGCCTCGGTGGTCTCCGCGAACAGCTTCCGGATGTTGTCGAACACCCCCGTATACGTCGCCGGGTTGGACCGCGGCGTGCGCCCGATCGGCGACTGGTCGACGCCCACGACCTTGTCCACGTTCTCGAGGCCGGTGATGCGGGTGTGCCGGCCGGGCACCATCCGTGCACCGTTGACCTGGTTGGCCAGCACCGTGTAGAGGATGTCGTTGACCAGCGTCGACTTGCCCGATCCACTCACGCCGGTGACCGCGATGAACTGCCCGAGCGGAAAGCCGACGGTGAGGTTGCGCAGATTGTGCTCGCGAGCGCCCTGCACGACCAGCTCGCGGTCGGCCGTCTGCGGCCGCCTCGTGCGCGGCGTCGGGATGCGCTTGCGACCCGACAGGTACGCCCCCGTCGGCGATTTCTCGCTGGCCAGCAGCCCCTCGACCGACCCGCTGTGCACGATGTGGCCGCCGTGCTCGCCGGCGCCCGGTCCGATGTCGACGATCCAGTCGGCCGTACGGATCGTGTCCTCGTCGTGCTCGACCACGATCAGCGTGTTGCCCAGGTTCTTCAGCCGGACCAGGGTCTCGATCAGCCGGTGGTTGTCGCGCTGGTGCAGGCCGATCGACGGCTCGTCGAGCACGTAGAGCACGCCGACCAGGCCGGAGCCGATCTGGGTGGCCAGCCGGATGCGCTGCGCCTCGCCGCCGGAGAGCGTGCCGGCCCCGCGGTCGAGCGACAGATAGTCGAGGCCGACATCGACCAGGAACCGCAGCCTGGCGTTGATCTCCTTGAGCACCCGCTCGGCGATCATCTTCTCCCGGTCGTCGAGCTCGATCGTCGACAGCAGGTCGGCGCAGTCGCCGACGGAGAGCCCGCACACCTCCGCGATGCTCTTGCCGGCGATCGTCACGGCCAGCACCTCGGGCTTGAGCCGCGCGCCGCCGCAGACCGGGCAGGGCACGTCGCGCATGTAGCCCTCGTACTTGTCGCGGGACCAGTCGCTCTCGGTGTCGGTGTGCCGCCGCTCGATCCACTGCACGACGCCCTCGAAGCCGGTGTAGTACGACCGCTCGCGACCGTACTTGTTGCGGTACCGGACGTGGACCTGGTCCTCCGAGCCGTACAGAATCGTCTTCTGCGCCCGGGTGGGCAGCTGGCGCCAGGGCGTGTCGACGCTGAATTTCTCGGCCTCGCCGAGCGCCTCGAGCAGGCGCAGGAAGTACTCCAGCGTGGTGCCGCCGGACCAGGGCTGGATCGCGCCCTCGCGGATGCTGCGCTCCACGTCGGGGATGATCAGCTCGGGGTCGACCTCCTTCTTGGTGCCCAGGCCGGTGCACTCGGGGCAGGCGCCGTACGGCGCGTTGAAGGAGAAGACCCGGGGCTCGAGGTCCTCGATCGCCAGCGGGTGGTCGTTGGGGCAGGCCAGGTGCTCGGAGAAGCGGCGCTCGCGGGCCGGATCGTCCTCGGGCAGGTCGACGAAGTCGAGCAGCACCATGCCGCCGGAGAGGCCGAGCGCCGACTCGACCGAGTCGGTGAGCCGCTGCTTGCTGGCGGACTTGACGCTGAGCCGGTCGACCACCACCTCGATGGTGTGTTTCTCCTGCTTCTTCAGCGCCGGCGGCTCGGTCAGCGGGTGGACCACGCCGTCGACCCGCGCCCGCGCATAGCCCTTGGCCTGCAGCTCGGCGAAGAGGTCGACATATTCGCCCTTGCGGCCGCGCACGACCGGGGCGAGCACCATGAACCGCGTGCCCTCGGGCATCGCGAGCACCCGGTCGACGATCTGCTGCGGGCTCTGCTTGCTGATCCGCTCGCCGCAGACCGGGCAGTGCGGTATGCCGGTGCGGGCGAAGAGCAGGCGCAGGTAGTCGTAGACCTCGGTGATCGTGCCGACCGTCGAGCGCGGGTTGCGCGAGGTCGATTTCTGGTCGATCGACACCGCCGGGGAGAGGCCCTCGATGAAGTCGACGTCCGGCTTGTCCATCTGCCCGAGGAACTGCCGCGCGTAGGACGACAGCGACTCGACATAGCGTCGCTGCCCCTCGGCGAAGATCGTGTCGAACGCGAGGCTGGACTTGCCCGACCCGGACAGGCCGGTGAAGACGATCAGCGCGTCGCGGGGCAGGTCAAGACTGACGTCGCGAAGGTTGTGCTCGCGAGCGCCTCGAATGATCAAACGGTCGGCCACCAGCCAGCCTCTCCGTACATGTGTTTGATTCCAGCAGAGCCGCGGCCACTCTAGCCATGGGGTATGACAAGTTTTCGCCGCGCCGCCCCGGCTTAGGGGTAGCGCTTGCCACATGCCGCACATTCCCGCAGATCAGACGGTCCCGGGTCACCCGCTCGGGGGAACCGGGAGCGAGCGGACGTCCCAGATCTCGACCCCGCCGGTCAGCCGTGGCGGGCCGAGCGCCTCGGTCAGCGTGGCCAGCAGCACGTCGCCGTGCGGGCTGCCCGGCACCAGCACCACGACGGCGGCCCGCCAGTAGATCAGGTCCGCCCGGATCCGCTCGCGTGCCGCCGGCGTGATCGCCGGCGGCTGCCCGTAAGTGACGATGCGGGTGAGCAGGTCCGAGGTGTAGCGGCGCGGCGCGGTCCAGGACCCGGTGGTGTCGCTCGGCGGGTCGTTCGGGCCCATGAAGTAGCCCCGCGGCGCGCGGAACTCCAGCCCGGTCAGCGCCGACCAGCGCATGCCCGCCCGGCCGCTGGTCACCGCGGGCAGCGGCACGGTGACCAGGGTGCGGTCCGCCGCCACGTACTGTCGCCAGGCGCCGTCGGCGAGAAACGGCGGCAACGGCGCGGCGACGACGACCGGCAGGGGCTTGGGAATCAGCGGCACGAGGGCGAGGACCAGGCCGATCCGGTACGCGCGCCGGCGAGCGCGGGGCCACTCGCGGAACCGGTCGGTGGCCAGGGCCAGCAGCACGCCGGCCACCGTGGCGGGCGCCATCGCGAACCGGGTCACGCTGACCAGGTCGATCACCGGCAGGTGGTGGACCAGGCCGAACGGCAGCGGGACGCCGACGACGTAGCCGCCCGCCCGCAGCCGCGTCCCCAACGACGCGACGAGCAGCACGAAGCCGGCGATCGCCGCGGCCCGCGCCGCCACAGACCGCCAGAGGACCACGACCGCCACGACGATCATCACGAGGCCGAACGGTCCGAAGAACGTGTCGTCCTCGGTCGCGCTGACGCTCAGGGCACGGGCCAGCGCGCCGTTGCCGGCCAGCGACTGTCGGGCGAAGACGCCGAGCGCGGCCAGGTCGGTGACGTACTGGTCCGGCAGGAACGGCTGGCCGTGGTAGCTGCCCGGCCCGGTGAACTGGAACCACAGCGGGTAGGCCAGCAGACCCCCCGCGACCAGGGCCGCGACGCCGACGCCGGCCAGGAAGCGCCGGGCCTCCTCCCGCGCCCGGCGGGGCGCCATGATCGCGTACGCGATCAGGAAGACACCGAGGGTGAGCGCGGTGAAGAGCAGGGTCTCCTCGTTGATGAAGACCTGCAGCGTCACGAGCAGGCCCAGCACGATCCCGCCGCGCCACGCCCGGCCCGGCTCGCGCAACCGCAGCGTCTGCCAGACGATGAACGGGACGACGTACAGGCTGACGAAGTTCACGTGGCCGTTGGCGTGCGACACCATGGCCGGCGCGAAGCCGCACCACAGGCCGCCGATCCACGCCGCGACCCGGCTGCGCACGAGGTGGCGCGACAGCACCCAGTACCAGGCCGTGGCGGTCCCGGCCAGGCCCACGGTGAGCAGCAGGACGACCGAGAGCGCGGCCCCGAAGAAGTGGGTGACCGGCGCCATCGGCAGGCTCAGCGCGAGCACCGACGTGTTGGCCATCATGTTCACGCCGCCGGGCACGTTGATCCGGTCGGAGAACAGCGGGTTCGCCCCGTGGAACAGGACCCGCTCGCCGTGCGCCATCGTGAAGAGGAAGAAGCCGTGGTCGTCCTGGTTGGCGGAGAGCACCCGGCCGCTCGGGTCGAGCCAGACCCGGACCAACACGAGCACCGACAGAACGGCGTAACTCAGCAGCGCCCAGAGGTCGACGCGCCGCCGAGGAGCCGGGCCCGGCTCGGCCGCCACCCCGGCCGGCTGGGCCAGCTGCTCCTCGACGACCTCGTCCGGCGCGCGCACCGGTGCATTCTTGCAGAGTCGGGACTACCGGGCGGGACTCACGGTCGCTTGCGGCGCCGGCCGGCAACCTCGGCGAGACGCACCGTGCGGCGGGCGCTCTCCACCTCGACCTCGTGGCGCAGCTTGAGCCAGCTGGCGAGGCGGCGCGGCGACAGCGAGCCGTCGGCGATCGCCGCGGTCACCGCGCACCCGGGCTCGTCCTGGTGCCGGCAATCGCGGAAACGGCAGCGGGCGGCGAGCGCGGCGACGTCGGCGAACGCCCGGTCCAGTCCGTGGGCCGTCTCCAGCAGGCCGACCCCACGGATGCCGGGCGTATCGAGCACGGCGCCGCCGCCGGGAAGCAGGACCAGATTCCGGTACGCGGTGGTGTGGCGCCCCTTTCCGTCGGCGTCGCGGATCTGTTGTACCGGCATGACCGACTGCACCGGAGAAAGCGCAGCGCCCGTAGGGCCAGGAGGGCATGCCTCAGAAGACTCAGCCATGACCGACTGCACCGGAGAAAGCGCAGCGCCCGTAGGGCCAGGAGGGCATGCCTCAGAAGACTCAGCCATGACGGGAGTGCCCGCCAAGGCGTTGACCAGCGTCGACTTGCCCGCGCCCGACCGGCCCAACAGGGCCAGGGTGCGGCCGGCCGCCGCGTACGCCCGGATCTGCTCGACGCCGGGCCCGCGCCGCACGCTGACCGGGACCACCGGGACGCCCGGCGCGAGCTCCGCGAGTTGCCGGGCCACCGCGGCCGGATCGCTGGACATGTCACTCTTGGTCAGCACGACCAGCGGTTTCGCCCCGGAGTCCCAGGCCAGGGAGAGGAGCCGTTCCAGGCGGCCGGCGTCGGGCTCGGGGTGCATCGGCTCGACGACCGCGACCGTGTCCATGTTCGCGGCCAGCACCTGGCCGGACGCGTCCTTGTCGGCGGTGCGCCGGATCAGCGCCGTCCGGCGCGGCAGGACGCACTCGACCGTGATCCGCCGGTCGGGCCAGCGGCGCAGCACCACCCAGTCACCGGCGCAGGGCAGGCCGACCGGGTCGTGCGCGACGCCGGCCAGGATGCCGCCGCCCAGGCTGGCCCGGACGACGCCGGAGGCGTCGAGGACGGTGCAGACGCCGCGGTCGGCGCGCAGCACGCGGCCGGCGGTGGCGTCGGGCCGGTCGAACCGGCTGTATGCGGATGCGAAGGTCTCGTCCCAGCCGAGCCGGAACAGTTCGTGCGACATGGGAACCCTTTGCGCGAAGGGAAGCCGAGCCTGCCGTAAGGCGGTCAGGCGAAGGCCTCCGGATGAAGGGACGAAACAACGGCGAACAGCAAAGTCCCCACCTCCTCCGCGAGTGCGATCGGCGCGTCTACACAGACGGTACGGTCACCGCTACCACGAGCGGAAGCGATTTCCGATCCACTAGGGTTCCCCGGTATGACCATGGATCCGCTGGTGCTGCTGACCGACGTGGATCGGGCCACCGAGGAACTGCTGCGCACGGCAGAAGGCCTCGACCCCGCGGCGATCTCGGCGCCGTCGCTGCTGCCCGGCTGGACGATCGGCCACGTGCTGACCCACGTCGCGCGCAACGCCGACGCGCAGACCAACCTGTTCACCTGGGCGCGTACCGGCGTCGAGACGCCGATGTACCCCTCGCCCGAGGCCCGCGTGGCCGGCATCGAGGCGGGTGCGGCCCGGCCGCTGCGCGAGCAGATCGCCGACATTCGGGCCTCGCACGAGCGCTTCGCCGACGCGGGCGCGGCGATGCCGGCCGAGGCCTGGACGTTCCGGCTGCCGGCGACCGGCCAGCTCGCGGCGGCGGTGCCATGGGCCCGGCTGCGCGAGGTCGAGGTCCACCACGTCGACCTGGGCCGGCGCTACACCCCGACCGACTGGCCGGAGGGCTTCGCGCTGCGCCTGCTCCGCGAGATCGTCAACGGCGCCGGCCCCGACGCCCCACCGATGCTGCTGCGCCCGTACGGCGTCGAGCACCCGCTGAGGATCGGCGACGCCACCGAAGCGCCGGTGGTCGGCGGCCCGACCAGGTCGCTCGCCGCGTGGCTGGCCGGCCGCGCGGACGGCGCCGACCTGACCGTCTCGCCGGACGGCGAACTACCCACACCCGCGACCTGGAAGTGACCGTGACCTACACCGGAGAAGTGACCCGCGGCGGCGAGCCCGCCGTCCGCACGATCGGCGACCTGACGATGACCAAGGTGTCGGTCGGCCCGACGGACAACAACGCGTACCTGCTGGCCTGCGGCTCGTCCCGCCTGCTGATCGACGCCGCGAACGACGCGCCGACGTTGCTCGCTCTGATCGGCCCGGCGGGCCTGGAGACGGTCGTGACCACCCACCGCCACGGCGACCACTGGCAGGCGCTCGCCGAGGTGGTCGACGCCACCGGCGCGGCGTCGCTGGCCCACCCCGACGACGCGCCCGCGATCCCGGTGGTGACCGGCGCCCTCCGCGAGGGCGACGTGGTCGAGGTGGGCGGCTGCCCGCTTGAGGTGCTCCACGTGGTCGGCCACACGCCGGGCTCGATCGTCCTGCTCTACCGCGACCCGGCCGGCACGGCACACCTGTGGACCGGGGATTCGCTCTTCCCCGGGGGGCCCGGCCGGACCACGAACCCGACGGACTTCAACTCGATCATGACGGATCTGGAGGCGAAGATCTTCGGCCGGCTCCCTGACGAGACCTGGTTCTACCCGGGCCACGGAAACGACAGCACCCTCGGCAAGGAACGCTCCGCGATCCCGCAGTGGCGAGCCCGCGGTTGGTGATCTAGTCCCAAGCTCAGCTGTTGCGGTGTGGCGCCGACCGTAGGAGAGGAACGAAGGGCGGCACATGACCAGCAGCTTCGGCGCGGAGATCCTCTACAGCTCCGCACGTACCGAGGTCTTCCGCGACGGGTCGGGCGTCGTGCGCAAGGTGCCGCGCGGGCCGGGCGCGCTGCGGCGGGTTCGGCACGAGATCGCCATGCTGGCCCGGCTCGACGGCGTCGCTGGGGTGCCCCGCCTGGCTCCAGGCGACACCACCGCCGACGCCGTCGCGATGCTGGACTGCGGCGGCGTACCCCCGACCTCGAGCGGCTGCGCGCCCGGGTGGCCGAGATCCTGCGCGAGATGACCGGCGCGACCGGTGTGCACGTCGCCCTCACCGACCAGTTCGAGGCGGGGGCCCCCGGTCCCGCTGTCCGCCTTCCGGTACGCCGAGCGGACCCGCGAGCCGCTCGTGCTGGACGACGCCACCCGCGACGACCGGTTCGCCGGCGACCCGTACCTGGCCGGGCTGCCCGCCTGCTCACTGCTGGTCGTGCCGATCCTGTCCCAGGGCCAGCCTCGGGCTCAGTCGAACGGGTTGATCAGCGGGACACCGGTTCGGACGACATCAGCGACGTTGCGGGTGACCAACGTCAACCTGTGGACACTTGCCGTTGCCGCCATCAGACCGTCGATGACGGGCGGCGGCTGAGTCGTGGCGCTCATTCGGCCCCACTCCTCGGCGACCTGCGCTGTCACTGGCAGGAGGCGTTCCCGATACGAGGCCGTCAACCCGGAAAGCCAGCGTTCTAGAACGTCGGCCTGCTTGGGGTCGCGCGGACGGAGCCGGTCGATGCCGCGCCTGATCTCACCGATTACCAGGGTGCTGAGATAAACGTCGGCGTGGGAGTGATTGGCGTGCCACTGCGCAACTCGTGGGTGCGGTGCAGTCTTGCGCAGCTCAGAGACAACGTTCGTGTCGAGCAGGTAGGCCATGGTCATCCGGCCAGATCGATGTCGCGCGGCTCCTCACGGGGACGGTCGATCTCGGCGTCAAGGTCGACATCGGCGAGGGGGTCGACACGCAAGTACTCCATCAGACCGACCTGCTCGCCTCGGAGCCTTCGATACTCCGCTATATCGATGACGACCGCGACCTCTGCGCCATGCTTCGTGACGATCTGGGGCTCACCGGCCTCCGCAGCGCGTAGCACCTCACTGAAGCGCTGCTTGGCCTCTTGCATCTGCCACCGCACCGGAGCACCTCCTCCACGTCTAGACAGACTAGATCCTAGCCCATCCGACCGGCTTCCGCCCATGTCGGCCCGCGGCTGGTGAGCGGCCCACGCTCCGGCAACGCGGTCCGCGGGTCAGGCAGGTACCGGCTCGCGGCTCGCCGGCTGGCCGTCGCCGGAGGTCACCGCGAGGTTTCTGCCGCGGTGTTTCGCGTCGTAGAGCCGTTGGTCGGCGATCGCGAGCAGGGTGCCGGCCGGGGTGGTCGAGTCCGCGCGGAAGGCGCCCCCGATCGACAGCGTCACCGTGATCGTGGTGTCCGGGCCGACCGCCATCGGGTCTCCGGCGACGGATTCCCGGATCCGGTCGGCGAAGGCGGTGAGGTCCTGCGCCAGGAGACCGGGCGCCAGGATGACGAATTCCTCGCCGCCGTAACGGGCCGCCACGTCGCCGGGGCGGACCAGGCCGCGTAGGCGCACGCCGAGCGCCGCGAGAACCCGGTCGCCGCCGTCATGACCGTACGTGTCATTGATCCTTTTGAAGTGGTCGACGTCCAGGATCAGGATGCTTATCGGCGGCAGCCGGTCGTCCTCCAGAACGTCGAAGGTGGCCAGGACCCGGTTGAAGTACCGGCGGTTGTACAAGCTGGTCAGCACGTCGGTGTCGGCCATCCGCCGTTGGGCCTGAGCGAGCGTGCCGACCCTGGCAAGCGTCAGGGAGAACAACAGCATGCAGGCGATCGCGAAGGCGACGACGTGCGGGTCGGCCCCGCGCAGGTGCTGCACCAGCAGCAACGCCGGCGCGGCCAGCGAGACGCCGGTGAGCAGCACGAAGCGGCCGAGGCTCAGATGCGGACCGGCGACCTCTGCCGGCTCGGTCATCCCGGTCATCGACGGGTGCAGCGCCGCGGTGCCGAGGCTGAGCACGACGATCAACCACAGTCCCTCCAGCACGCCGCCGGGTAGGTAGGCGCCCGTGAGCTCCAGATAGCCGTAGCCGACGTCAGCCGTGAACATGATGAAGATCGCGGCGATCAGGAGCCGGAAGGAGGTGCTGCGCGCGCCTGCGCCCATGACCAGCCTGACCGCCACGGCCATCAGCAACAGGTCCATGGACGGGTACGCGACCGACACCATCCGGGCGGCCAGGGAGTCGTCGGACGACAAGACCGAGGGGCTGACGACGTACACCCACAGCAGCAGCGCCGCGACGATCGTGACGATCAGCGAGTCGATCTGTGCGGAGATGTTCCAGGCCGGCGTGCGGGCCCGGACGAACGCGATCAGGCCGGCGGCCAGCAGCGGGTACGACAGCAGGTAGAGCAGGTCGTCGTAGTACGGGTACCGGTCGATGCCGTAGACCGAGCGCGCCAGGTAGAAGACCAGGTCCGCGCAGGCGTAGAGCGCCTGCCCGCCGGCGAGCAGGTACCACGCCGCGCGCCGGGCCGGGCGATGACCGCGGACGCCGGCGAACAACGCGACGGCGCCCGAAAGGCTGATGCAGGCGTACCAGAGGACCGGCACGAGCGGCGGCACGCCGAGGTGGCCAAGGAGGAAGTAGACGGCGGCGGCCACACCGCCGAGCGCGGCGTACCAGATCCACGCGCCCGAGGGGAACGCCGCGCCGGTTCTCCGAGGATCGCTCGCCATGGCCCGCATATCGGCCGCCGCCGGCCGCGCCTGAGACCTCCGCTCTGGCGCCTGGGGTAGGCGGGGGTTTTCAACGAGGCGGTTCCGTGGCAGCATTCAGATTCATAAATAGGAAACACTCTTTACAGACCCGGAAGTAAGGAGTTCCCCCAGATGCGCCAACGGCACAAGATCGTCGGAGCCTCCCTCGCCACTCTGCTCGCGGGTGCGGGCGTGGCGGTGCTCGCGACGAGCGGAACGGCCGACGCGGCCGCCGTCTACGCAGTCGCGCCCTACGTGGATCTCTCCGCGTCGAGCGCCGGCATGCTGGACACGGCGATCGCGTCCGGCGGCCTCAACAGCTACACCGCCGCGTTCATCATCGGCGCCGGCTGCACCCCGATCTGGGGTGACACGCTCGGCATCGACAACTCGACGGCCAACGCACGAATCGCCCGGGCGAAGGCGGCCGGCGCCCAGGCGATCATCTCGTTCGGCGGGGCCGGCGGCGCCGAGCTCGGGCAGTCCTGCACGAGCACCTCGTCGTTGCAGGCCGCCTACCAGGCGGTGATCACGAAGTACGGCGTCAACCACATCGACTTCGACATCGAGGGCGCGGCGATCGCCGACACCGCCTCGATCAACCGGAGGTACCAGGCGATCCGCGGCCTGGAGAGCGCGAACGCGGGCCTGAACGTCTCGGTCACCATCCCGGTGCTGGAGAGCGGGCCGGACGGCAACGGCGCCAACTTCCTGCGCGCCGCGGTCACCAACGGCGCCCGCATCGACCTGGTCAACGCGATGGTCATGGACTACGGCCACGCCGTCGCGGACATGAACGCGGCGGCCCGCACCGCGGCCGCCGGCACGCTGAGCGCGGCGAAAGCGGCCGGCATGAACGCGTCCTACGCGAACATCGGCATCACCCCGATGATCGGCAACAACGACAGCGGCGGAGAGGTGGTCACGCTGCAGAACGCCCGGGACATCGTCTCCTGGGCGCACAGCAACGGCGTGGGCCGGCTCGCGTTCTGGTCGATCGGACGCGACCAGCCCTGCGCCGGCGGCGGGGTCTCGCCCAACTGCTCCGGGCTCGGCGGCGCCGCGCTCGACTTCACCAAGGCCTTCACCGGCGGCAGCGGCGGCACCACGACCCCGCCGACCACGGCGCCCACCACACGGCCGCCGACGACGACACCGACCACCCCGCCGACCACGCCCGCCGGCGCGACGACGTGGGTGCCCGGGCACGCGTACAAGGTCGGCGACGTGGTCACCTACAACGGCGTGAGCTACCGCTGCCTGCAGGCGCACACGTCGATCGTCACCTGGGAGCCGCCCAACACCCCGGCGCTCTGGCAACGCCTCTAGAGATCCGTCCCGGCGCCCTTCCGAGAAGGACGCGGAAGGGCGCCGGGACTTCTCAGATGGTGAGGAAGTTGGACATCATCGCCATGTCCTCGTGTTCGAGGTTGTGGCAGTGCAGGACGTACCTGCCGCGGTAGCCGGAGAACCGGGTGATGAGCTGAACCTCTTCGTTCGGGCGCAGGTCGACCGTGTCCTTCCAGCCCGCGTCGAACTCCGTAGGCGCCTTGCCGTCGCGGGCGAGCACCTTGAAGTGCACCAGGTGCAGGTGGATCGGGTGGTGGAAGTCCGACTGAAGGGTCCAGGTCTCGGTGGTGTCGAGCTTGGGCATGGCGTCGAAGCGGTGCGGGTCGAACGGCTTCCCGTTGGTCAGCCAGCCCGTCATGTCCCCGACCTTGCCGGTGCGGAACCGGAATTCCCGGTGCGCCACCACGGACCCGGGCGCGAGGGTCTCGCTGCTGGAGAGCACGGCGGGAATCCGGCTGTCGTCGGCGACCCGGCCGCCGACCCGGAACCGCAACACCTGCCGGGTGCCACCGGAGCCGAGCTCGTTGACCACGTCGACCGTCTGGCCCGGCCGGTAGCGGCCGAAGTCGACCACGACGTCGAAGCGTTCGGCCGGGGCGATCTCGATCGCGTCGTGGCGGATCGGCCGGTCGAGCAGGCCGCCGTCCGAGCCGATCTGCACGAGCCCGCCGCCGCCCGGCGGCGGCGGGTCGAGCGCCAGCCGGTAGCGCCGCGAGTTCGACGCGTTCAGCAGACGCAGGCGGTGCCGGACCGCCGGCACCTCCCGGTACGGCCAGATCACGCCGTTGACCAGGATCGCGTCGCCCATCACGCCCGAGACCCAGCGGTCCTGGACGCCGGGCTCGACCATCGAGGGATCGAGCGCCGGATAGCGCATCGAACCGTCGGCGGCGAACGCCCGGTCAGCGATCATCAGCGGCAGCTCGTGGTCGCCCGACGGCAGGCCGAGCGCGGCCTCCTCGTCGTCGTGCACGATGTGAAAGCCGGCGAGTCCACGCCAGACGGACGCTCCGGTGAAGCCCATCCGGTGGTCGTGGTACCACAGGGTGGCGGCCCGCTGGTCGAGCGGATACTCGTACGTACGCTCGCCCTGGTTGATCTCGCCGTGCATCTGCGACGCCAGGCCGCCCCAGGCGCTGTCGTCGCGGGCGCCCGCGGGCAGCACCAGGTCGATCGGGTAACCGTCGAACTCCGGGGGCGTACGCCCGCCGTGCAGGTGCACGACGGTCGGCACGGGCAGCTCGTTGCGGTGCCTGACGACCGTGCGGCGGCCACTGTGCGAGATCACGGTCGGGCCTGGGAAGATGCCGTTGTAGCCCCAGATCGGAGTCCGCACGCCAGGCAGCATCTCGGCCTGCGCGACCTGCTGGGTGACCTCGTAGTAATCGGTGGCGCCGTCGGCGCGCACCGGCCGCAGGACCGGCGGCGTCACGAGCGGCCGCTGGTACGCCCGGGGCAGCGGATGATCGCTCATCAGAAGCACGCCGGCCGACGGGTTGCCCCGCCAGTTGATGCCCAGCGGCACGCCGACGCCGGCCGCCGCGATCGCGCCCGCGCCGGCCAGTCCCGCGTTGAACAGCGCGCGGCGGGAGATCTTCGCCGTCACTTCCCGTCCTCCCCCGCGGCCGTGCTCCGCGCGCTGCGGGAGGCGGATCGTGGCCACCAGTCGTTCGGCTTGGGCCGCCAGACCCACACCAGCATCAGCACGGTCGCGACGATCAGCGCCACGCCCAGCGGCACGTGGATCGCCAGGAGCCGGGCGAAGCCCGCGATGATCTGCAGGGCGATCAGCCCGAACATGCCCAGCGTGAAGAAGATCGGCCAGATCGGGCCGCGGCCCGGCCAGCGCAGCACGATCGCCGTGACCAGTTCGACGAGCAGCACGAGGCCCGTGTAGGTCGCGTTCTCCCGGTGCACGTGCAGGGACGGGAAGTCGCCGGAGAGGAAGCGACCCGCGTAGATCGCCTGGTCGAAGATCAGCACCGTCTCGATCAGGGCGACGACCCGCATGGGCCAGAACGCCCAGGGGCGGGCCACTCGAGGCGGCCTGCCGGCGATCTCGGAGCTTTGTTCGCCGATCTCGAGCCGTGGGGTCATCGCGCGTTCCTCCTGAGAGCAGGGACGGCGATGCCAGGCCAATAACTAGCACCGCTACGTATAGTGTCGCACATCAAGCGTCACTACCTATAGCCCGCTCAGGGCACCGGGGGAGATGGCTGTCGACACTACATATGCGGCTCGCATAACATGCAGGTCATGCGGGCCGAAGCGTTGAAGGGTCACCTCGAGGGGATGTTGCTCGCCGTGCTGCGCGACGAGCCCCTACACGGCTACGCCGTGCTCGAGGTTCTCCGGGAGCGCAGCGGTGGCCAGATCAGCCTGCCGTCCGGCACCGTCTACCCCGCGCTGCACCGGCTGGAGGCGATGGGGCTCGTCGCCTCCGGCTGGTCGCAGGTGGGCGGCCGCAAGCGCCGGGTCTACGAGCTCACCGACGCGGGCCTGCGCGCGTTGGACGAGCACCAGCGCTCCTGGCAGGCCATGGCCAAGGCGGTCAGCAGCGTGATGAGCCTCACGAGCCCGCGGCGCGGCACGAAGACGGCCTGACCTGCGGGACAAACGGGGTGTTCAGCCAGGTGGGTCGCGGCGGACGCCGGCGGCGCGCACCCGGTAGGCGTCCCAGGCCGTCGCGCCCAGCAGCGCCGGCGTGAGCAGTCCCGGCAGGATCACCAGGGCCCACTCGATCGCGTGCGGGCCCGCCGCCGCCCGGTAGAACAACATCGCCACCAGCGTCGCGCTGGCGGCGGCCGTCCCGGCGAAGGCGCACGCGGCGGCCGAGGACTGCGGCCGGCGCAGCAGGGTGGCCTGCCGGCGGGTGAACAGGATCATCAGCGAGAAGACGACCGCGACCGCCACGGACGCGCCGAGCAGCCGGGCGGCGATGACGACGAACAACGGCTCCGAGGTCCACGGGTCACGGCTCAACAACACCACCAGCGCCCAGCCGACGGCGAGCAGCGGAGTAGCGATCAGGATGCGCCCGGCGAGACGACCGGCACGGGCCACCGAGCGGATGCCGTTGAACTCCTCGGCCAACTCCCGCGGCGTGCCCCAGTCGCGGACGACCTGCCGCTCGATCTCGAGGGCATCGCCCCCGAGCGCCGCAAGCTCCTCGACGGCCGAGCAGAGACCGTCACGCATCTCGGCCTCGACCCGGCGGCGCCACGCGCCACGCCCGTCGAGGTGGGCGGAGAACTCGGCCAGGAAGATCTCGGCAGGTCGGCTGCGGCCCCTCATCCCGTCACACCTCTCGCCGAACGACGACGCGTGGTGACCTTACCCGATATCGACGCCCGCGCGTCGGCCCGCCGCGGCGCCTACGCCGCGACGAGCCACCACCCGCGTACGCGTCAGCCCACGCCGCGCTTGGCCCCGGGCTGTACGTGGATGCCCGCGCCGAACTCGACGATCTTGTCCTGGGACCAGCCGCCGGCGTCCCAGATCTGCACGAGCAGATAGCCGCCGTCCGGCTCCTTGACCCACAGGTTCTTGCCGTGGTCGGTGCCCTGCGCCGTCGCCAGCACGCCCGGGTTGTCGCCGACCTGTACCGCGGCGCCGGCCGGGGTGCTCTTGTCGTCCGTCGACTGCAGCATGACGGCGATCTTGCCGGTGAACACGTTCGGGTCCTTGTCGGAGGCGTCGACCGGGGCGATGGTCAGGGCGAACGCGTCGACGCCCTGGATCTCCCACCCGGCCGGAACCTTGTCGATCGTGAAGCCCTTCGGCTGCGTGCCGGTGTAGGCGACCAGGTCGGTCGCGACGACCGCGCGACTGCCGGCGGCGGACGGCGGGGCGGCGCCCCCGGCGGAGTGGTCCGCGGCGCCGTAGGCGACCACGGCGGTCAGCGCGGCGACGGCGAAGACGGACGCGCCGGCCCGCTGGAGCGTACGGCGTCGCCGCAGCGCCCGCCTGCCCCGCGCGAGGTCGGCCTCGATCTGGGCGGATGTCGCTGGGACCGCCTGGCCGGCGATGCGGCCGAGCCGATCCTGCAGATCCATCATCGAATGACTCCTGTCAGCGGAAAATCAGTGGGGAAATCGGTGGACAGAAACGTCCGGAGGCGATCGAGCGCCCGGGCGGTCTGGCTCTTCACCGTGCCCGTGGAACAGCCCAGGGCGTCGGCGGTGTCGGCGACGTCGAGGTCGTAGAAGTAGCGGAACACCACCGCCGCGCGCATCCTCGGCGGCAGGTCGCGCAGGGCCGCGCGCAACCCGTCGTCGAGGTCCTCGCGGTCCGGGTCGGCCCGGGGCCGGTCCGGCAGATCCGCCATCGAACGCTCGTGGCGCCGCCACCAGCGTCGTCGCTCGTCGGTCAGGGCGTTGACCAGGGTCCGGCGCAGGTACGCCTCGGGGTTGTCCGCGCGCCGGAACGCAGGCCAGGCCACGTACAGCTTCGTCAGGGCGGACTGGACCATGTCCTCCGCCAGGTAGCCGTCGCCCGCGGTCAACAGCGTGGCCGTACGCACCAGGCCGGCGCGGTGCCGGAGCACGAAGCTGTGGAATTGCTCGTCACGCTCGTTCTTCACAAGCTCTCCTTCGCTCTCACAGCCCCATGACGGTTGCCGGGCGAATGAGGTTGCACGCATGCGGGAGCCATCCGAAATTCACCGCGCGGATCCTGGCACGCCCGACCGCGCCACGGAAAGGCCGACGCCGACCGGGCCCCCGGCTCCTTGCCGGCGCCGCCGTCACGCGACTGTCCGCCTACAGCGGAAGACCGGCCCGAGAATCACGGTCCTGGATACGCTCACGGTGTGAATCTGCGCCACGACCCGATGAGGTGGGGGCAGCCCCCGCCGTCGCCCGACCCCTGGCAGCCGGCGAACCTGCCCGGCAACGGTGGCGGCCTGCCCGGCTGGCTCGAGGAGCGCCTCTTCGACCAGCGGATCGTCATGATCCGCGGCGCGCTCACGGGAGAGGCGGCGACCGGCGTCGCGGCCGCCCTGCTCACCCTCGACGCGGCCGGCCCGGCGCCGGTGCAGCTGCACGTGGCCAGTTCGGGCGGGGAGCTCGGCGCGGCGCTGGCGGTCATCGACGTGATCGACGCGATGGCCGCCCCGGTAAACGCGGTGGTGACCGCCGAGGCGGGCGGCGCGGTGATCGCCGTGCTGGCCGCGGCGCAGAAGCGGGCGGCGTACCGGCACGCGCGGTTCCGGCTGCAGGAGCCGCGCGCGGCCGGGGTGACCGGCACGGCCGACGAGGTGGCCGCGGCCGCCGGCCACCACCTGCGCGAGCTGGAGGAGGTCGTCCTGCGGCTGGTCGCGCTGACCGGGCAGTCGCGCAGCCGGGTCGAGGACGACCTGTCCGCCGGGCGTCACCTGAGCGCGCAGGAGGCGCTCGAGTACGGCCTGATCGACGAGGTCATCCAGAAAGAATGACGGGCCCCGGATCGCTCCAGAGCCCGTCACCGCACAAGCTCGTCGTTACTGCGCGACCTTCACGCCCATCGAACGGGCGGTGCCGGCGACAACCTTGATCGCGGCATCGACGTCGTTCGCGTTGAGGTCGGGCAGCTTGCGCTCCGCGATCTCCTTGATCTGGTCGGCGCTGAGCGTGCCGACCGTCTGGGTCGCGGGGTTGGCCGCGCCCGACGGGATGCCCAGGGCCTTGCGGATCAGGAAGCTCGTCGGCGGCGTCTTGTAGATCAGCGAGTGGCTGCGGTCCTCGTAGACGGAGACGACCACCGGAATGATCTCGCCACGTTGCTTCGACGTCGCCTCGTCGTACTCAAGCTTGACGGCACGCATGTTGGCCCCGGTCGGACCGAGCATCTTGCCGAGGTCGACCATCGCGGCGTTACCCGCCTCAAGCGCGAGGGTTACCTCATGGGTCTTCTTCTTGGGCGGCATTGCGTAGGGCTCCTTAGGGTGAGCTGCACGGGCTCGTAACGCAGCTCGCCAGCATCATCAACACACGACAACCCCGAGACCTTACTACCGGGCCGGATTTACGGTCAAAACGCCGGGCGGGTCTCGGGTACCGCCGACCAGTGTAGCTCGGCGCTCAGTACTGGTCGCACTGGCACCGGGTCATCAGCGCGCGCACGGCGTTGACGTACTCCGGGTTGGGCAGGGTCTTGCTCCCCGCCGCCGCGTCGATGCTGCCCGGGCCGGCGTTGTAGCCGGAGATGACCGCGTTGAGCAGGCACCACGAGGTGGTGGTCTTGCACTTGGCCGCGCTCAGGTCCTGGCTCGAGCCGAAGTGGTTCAGCCCCACGTAGCGGGTCAGCCAGGCCAGGTAGTTGGCGCCCGCATCCGCGTTGTCCTGCACCTTGGACAGGTCGTAGCTCATCCCGAACCGGTTGTTCACCATCGTGACTGTGTCGGGCATGACCTGCATGACGCCGGTGCCGCCGTCGCAGTTGTGGATGTTGCTCTTCCACCCGCTCTCCTGCCAGGCGACCGCCTTGACCAGGGGATAGTTGAGTTTGAGCGTCGGCGCCGTGGCGGCCCAGTAGATGCGGGCCGAGGCCGTCTTGAGCGCGGCCTTGACCTTCGCCTTCGACGCCGGGGTGGTCTTGTCGTAGTGGGCGCAGGCGGGCAACTGGTCCCAGAAAGGGTCGGCTGTCGCGGCCGGCTTCGCCGGTTTCGTGGTCTTCTTCACCGTCTTGGACGGCGTCGGCGACGGCGTCTCGGTGGGCGCGTCGGTCGTCGGCGCCTCCGAGGTCGGCTCCGCCTCGATGGACGCGACCGGCGCGGCCGCGGCCTGGTCGTGATTTCCGGTCAGCCCGCAGCCCGCAAGCACGATCAACACGACCGCGGCGACCACCAGCTGCCACGTCCTGACCCGCTCAGCCATCGACGAAACCCTCCCCGTTGGAACATCGATGGCGAACGCTAGCAGCCGCCGTCGCGTCCGACTGCCCGACGATCCGGACAAAGCGCGCACGATGCGGAACCGGTACCGTCGATCGAACCCCGGGACGGGCGCGACAACCGAGACCGGCGACAATAGTGGTATGCAGACCCGCACCGACCTCCGCAATGTCGCCATCATCGCTCACGTCGACCATGGCAAAACCACCCTGGTCGACGCCATGCTCCGGCAGGGCGGACAGTCCCACGCGCGCGGCGAGATGGCCGACCGCGCCATGGACTCCATGGACCTGGAGCGGGAAAAGGGCATCACCATTCTCGCCAAGAACACGGCGATCAGCTACCAGCCGGCCGACGGGGGCCCGGTCGTCATCAACATCATCGACACCCCCGGCCACGCCGACTTCGGCGGTGAGGTCGAGCGCGGCCTCACCATGGTCGACGGCGTCGTCCTGCTCGTCGACGCCTCCGAGGGCCCGCTGCCGCAGACCCGCTTCGTGCTGCGCAAGGCCCTACAGGCCCGCCTGCCGATCATTCTGGTGATCAACAAGGTGGACCGTCCCGACGCGCGGATCAAGGACGTCGTCGACGACACGTACGCCCTCTTCTTCGACCTCGACGCCGACGAGGGGCAGATCGACTTCCCGATCGTCTACGCCTGCGCCCGCGACGGCGTCGCCTCGCTGACCGAGCCAGCCGACGGCACGGTCCCGAAGGACAGCGACAACCTCGAGCCGCTGTTCACCACCATCCTCGACACGATCCCCGCGCCGAACTTCCACGAGGGCGCGCCGCTTCAGGCGCACGTGGTCAACCTCGACGCCTCGCCGTTCCTCGGCCGCCTCGCGCTCTGCCGGGTGCGCGAGGGCACCATCCGCAAGGGCCAGACCGTGTCCTGGTGCCGCACCGACGGCACGATCGACCGGGTGCGCATCTCGGAGCTGCTGATGACCGAGGGGCTGGAGCGCAAGCCCGCCGAGAGCGCCGGCCCCGGCGACATCATGGCCGTCGCCGGCATCCCCGACATCATGATCGGCGAGACGCTGGCCGACCTGGAAAACCCGATCCCGCTGCCGCTGATCACCGTCGACGAGCCGGCCATCTCGATGGTCGTGGGCACCAACACGTCGCCGATGGTCGGCCGGGTCAAGGGCGGCAAGGTCACGGCCCGCATGGTCAAGGACCGGCTGGAGCGCGAGCTGGTCGGCAACGTCTCGCTGCGCGTGCTGCCCACCGACCGGCCGGACGCGTGGGAGGTGCAGGGCCGCGGCGAGCTGGCGCTGGCCATCCTGGTGGAACAGATGCGCCGCGAGTCCTTCGAGCTGACCGTCGGCAAGCCGCAGGTGGTCACCCGCACCGTCGACGGCAAGATCCACGAGCCGGTCGAGCGCCTCACGATCGACGCGCCCGAGGAATACATGGGCTCGATCACCGGTCTGCTGGCCACCCGCAAGGGCCGGATGGAGCAGCTCACCAACCACGGCACCGGCTGGCTGCGGATGGAGTGGCTGGTCCCGGCGCGCGGCCTGATCGGCTTCCGCACCGAGTTCCTGACCGAGACCCGCGGCACCGGCATCATGCACCACCTCTTCGAGGACTACGAGCCCTGGTTCGGCGAGCTGCGCACCCGGCAGAACGGCTCGCTCGTCGCCGACCGGTCCGGCGTGGTCACCGCCTTCGCGATGACCAACCTGCAGGAGCGCGGCCAGCTCTTCGTCGAGCCCACCACCGAGGTGTACGAGGGCATGATCGTCGGCGAGAACTCGCGTCAGGACGACATGGACGTCAACATCACCAAGGAGAAGAAGCTCACCAACATGCGGCAGTCGACCAGCGACGAGACCGAGAAGCTGATCCCGCCGCGCAAGCTGTCGCTGGAGCAGGCGCTGGAGTTCTGCCGCGAGGACGAGTGCGTCGAGGTCACCCCGGCCGCGGTCCGCATCCGCAAGGTCGTCCTCGACCAGCAGACCCGGGGCCGGGCCGCCGCCCGCCGCAAGCACCAGCAGTAGTTCCCACCCGGCGATCTCGAACGGCCGCGGGGCCCCGAGCGGGTGGTAAGGACCGAACGGGCGACCGGTACGTGCACGGATGGGCGGTTGTCGCCGAGACACGTGCCACCCTTTCCGGGGGTGTGCGCCGGTCGGCGCCGGGATAGGAGAGAATGGTTCTCGTAGGAGGGGAGTATTCCCTCGCACCGGTCCCGTCAACACGGAATGCCCCGATGGGCTACCCGGGGCCGGCGGTCGCCGCCCGAGCATGACGGGCGGCGGCGGAAGAGACCTCCGACAGCCGCACGTCGCCGTGCCCGTGATCTCGAGCGGACAGGGCGGCGGACCGTGTCTGCCGGGAGGTCCTTGTTGAACGTCACTTCCTGGGTGTGGATCGCGACCCTGGTCGCCCTCGTCGCCGTGCTGGCCGTCGATCTGCTGATCATCGGGCGCCGGCCGCACGAGCCGACGATGCGTGAGTCGGGGACCTGGGTCGCCCTCTACGTCCTGCTGGCCCTGCTCTTCGGGGTGGGTGTGTGGATTTTCGCGGGCGGCGCCTACGCGGGCGAGTTCTACACGGGCTGGCTCACGGAGTACTCGCTCAGCGTCGACAACCTCTTCGTCTTCGTGATCATCATGGCCCGTTTCGCGGTGCCCCGGCAGTTCCAGCAGAAGGTGCTGCTGGTCGGCATCGTGCTGGCGCTGCTGATGCGGGGCGCCTTCATCGCCGCGGGCTCCGCGCTGATCGCCCAGTTCTCGTGGGTCTTCTACCTGTTCGGCGCGTTCCTGGTCTATACCGCGGTGGCGCTGGTCCGGCAGGGCGAGACCGACGAACAGGACTTCCAGGAGAACGTCCTGATTCGCTGGACCAGGCGCGCCCTGCCGGTCACCTCGGCCTTCGAGAGCGGCCGTCTGACCGTTGTCACCCCGGCCGGCAAGCGGCTGTTCACGCCCATGCTCATCGTGATGGTCGCCTTGGGCACCACCGACCTGCTCTTCGCCCTCGACTCCATCCCGGCGATCTTCGGCATCACCAAGGCGCCGTACCTGGTCTTCACCGCCAACGTCTTCGCCCTGATGGGCCTCCGGCAGCTTTACTTCCTGCTGGGCGGCCTCCTCGAACGCCTCGTCTACCTCAACCTCGGCCTCGCCGCCGTGCTCGGCTTCATCGGCGTGAAGCTCTTCCTCGAAGCCCTGCACACCAACACGCTGCCCTTCATCAACGGCGGCGACGGCGTCCACTGGGCCCCCGAGATCCCGATCTGGCTCTCGCTGCTGGTCATCGTCGCGACCCTGGGCGTCGCCACCCTGGCCAGCGTCGCCAAGTCCACCCGCGACCGGAAACGGGAGTTATCGGACGCCCGCTCCTGACGTTCGCCGGGCGCTGTGGGAGGCTTCTCGGCATGGTTCTCGAGGTTGCGCTGATCGATGTCTTTCCCGGCACACAGGACGCGTTCGTCGCCGCCTACCAGATCGCTCGTCCGATCTTGGCGACGACACCGGGCTGTCTCTCCGTGCGGATGACGCGCGGGGTGGAGTCGCCGGCTCGGTTCGTGCTGCTGGTCGAGTGGGAAAGCGTCGAGTCGCACCTGGAGAACTTCCGGGCGACCGAGCGGTTCACCCAGTGGCGGGGCTGGCTCGGCGAGTACTTCGCGAAGCCCCCGGTGGTGGAGCACTTCGACGACGTGCCGCCCGGTGAACGGCCCGGACCGGACCACGGCTTCTTCCCGGCAGGCTGACGGCCCTGCCCGATCCGCTTACTTCACGCCGGCCATGTCCATGCCGCGCAACTCCTTCTTGAGCTCGGCCACCTCGTCGCGGATGCGGGCCGCGAGCTCGAACTGCAGCTCGCGCGCCGCGGCCAGCATCTGCTCGTTGAGCTCCTGGATGAGCTGGGCCAGCTCGGCGCGGGCCATCCCCTGTCGGGCCGGTCCGGCGGCGCCGCGGCCCTTCGACCGGGTCTCGGGCACCGGGGCCTTGCCGCGCGACATCTGCCGGCCGCCTCCGCCGACCATCCTGCCGCCGACCGCCGCGTCGGTGTCCTCGGCCTCGCGGTAGATGTCGTCGAGGATGTCGTGGATCTTCTTGCGCAGCGGCTCGGGGCTGACCCCGTTGGCCTCGTTGTGGGCGATCTGCTTGGCCCGGCGCCGGTCGGTCTCGTCGATGGCGTCGCGCATCGACGGCGTCATCTTGTCGGCATACATGTGCACCTCGCCGGAGACGTTGCGCGCCGCGCGGCCGATGGTCTGGATCAGCGACCGGCCGCTGCGCAGGAAGCCCTCCTTGTCGGCGTCGAGGATCGCCACCAGCGACACCTCGGGCAGGTCGAGGCCCTCGCGCAGCAGGTTGATGCCGACGAGCACGTCGTAGTCGCCCTTGCGCAGCTCGCTGAGCAGCTCGACGCGGCGCAGCGTGTCCACCTCGGAGTGCAGGTACCGCACGCGGATGCCGTTTTCGAGCAGGTAGTCGGTGAGGTCCTCGGCCATCTTCTTGGTCAGCGTGGTGACCAGAACCCGCTCGTCCTTCTCGGTGCGCAACCGGATCTCGTGCATCAGGTCGTCGATCTGGCCCTTGGTCGGCTTGACCACGACCTGCGGGTCGACCAGGCCGGTCGGTCGGATGACCTGCTCGACGAACTCGCCCTGGGCCTGCCCCATCTCCCACGGCCCGGGGGTCGCGGAGAGGAAGACCATCTGGCCGACCCGCTCGAGGAACTCGTCGAAGCGCAGCGGCCGGTTGTCGGCGGCGCTGGGCAGCCGGAAGCCGTGCTCGATGAGGATCCGCTTGCGCGAGGCGTCGCCCTCATACATCCCGCCGATCTGCGGGATCGTCTGGTGCGACTCGTCGATCACCGTGAGGAAATCGTCGGGGAAGTAGTCGAGCAGGGTGAACGCCGGCTCGCCATGGGTGCGGCCGTCCATGTGCATCGAGTAGTTCTCGATGCCGTTGCAGAAGCCGACCTGGCGCATCATCTCGACGTCGTAGGTCGTGCGCATCCGCAGCCGCTGCGCCTCCAGCAGCTTGCCCTGCCGCTCCAGCTCGGCGAGCCGCTCGACCAGCTCGGCCTCGATGTCGCGGATCGCCCGCTCCATCCGCTCGGGACCGGCCACGTAGTGCGTCGCCGGGAAGATGACCAGCTCGTCGACCTCGCGGACGATCTCGCCAGTGAGCGGGTGCAGGTAATACAGCTTCTCCACCTCGTCGCCGAAGAGCTCGACGCGGACGGCGAGCTGCTCGTACGCCGGGATGATCTCGAGAGTGTCGCCGCGGACCCGGAAGGTGCCGCGCTGGAAGGCCATGTCGTTGCGCGAATACTGGATGTCGACCAGGCGACGCAGCAGCTTGTCGCGGTCGACCTCGCCGCCGACCTTGACCTTGACGGACCGCTCCAGGTATTCCTGCGGCGTGCCCAGGCCGTAGATCGCGCTCACGGTCGCGACCACGATGGTGTCGCGGCGGGTGAGCAGCGACATCGTGGCGGAGTGGCGCAGCCGCTCGACCTCCTCGTTGACCGACGAGTCTTTCTCGATGTAGGTGTCGGTCTGCGCGATATACGCCTCGGGCTGGTAGTAGTCGTAGTAGCTCACGAAATATTCGACGGCGTTGTTGGGCAGCAGCTCGCGGAACTCCTTGGCCAGCTGCGCGCAGAGCGTCTTGTTGGGGGCCATCACGAGGGCCGGTCGCTGCAGCCTCTCGATCAGCCAGGCCGTCGTGGCACTCTTGCCGGTGCCGGTCGCGCCCAGCAGGACCGTGTTGCGGTCGCCGCGGCGCACGCGTCGCTCCAGCTCGGCGATGGCCGCGGGCTGGTCACCGGCCGGCTGGTAGTCGCTGATGACCTCGAACCGGCCGTCGAGTCGTGGGATGTCGAGCGCCATGGAAACCACCGTACGTCGGGGGTATGACAAGTTTCGGCGCCCGCCGGGACACCCCTCGGCGAACACCCGCGAACCGGCGTGCTGAGGGTGCACATTCGCCCCGACGCCCGGCATTGTCGGGCCTTGCGGCGCACGCCTAACCTGATCAGGTAGGCCGCTCGCGGCGGCCGCCCGGAACGATACGGATCACCACACGTCCGTCGTCCCGGACCGTGGTCGATGCGCCCCGGCTAAGCCCCGGCGTGCGCACCCTCGGAGGTCGCGCGTTGCGCTGACCCGGCCGCCGCGAGCGCCACTTACGTCCGAGGATCACACCACCGGCGGGATTCACGCGCGTTCTCCCGGCTGCCATCCGGTGGCCTCGGCCCAGTCGTCGGCCGCGCGGGCCTCCGCGTCGAACCACGGCTCCTTGGCCTCGCCGTAACTGAACCGGTCCCGGTGCTGCCGGGCCCACGTGACCTTCTCCGCCGCGTACCCGTCGCGGGCCTGCGGCACGGCGCGCAGGTGATCGCGCATCAGCAGGGCGAAACGCCAGCCCGGCGAGCCCGTGACCCGGACGTGCAGGTTGACCGGCCGGCCCGGGTCGGCGGTGCCGTGCAGGCGTTTCGGCCAGGTCTCGCCCGGTATGCCCCGGGCGTTGTCGATCCATTCGCCGACCCTCCGGGGGAAGCCCGCGTCGCCGAGCGTCCCCGCTATCGCGTCGGCCTCGTCCAGCGTGCGCACGCCGAGCATGAGATCGATGATGTCCTTAGCCGGCAGGCCGGGCACCGCGGTCGACCCGATGTGCTCGACCCGGGCGCCGGCGGCGTCGGCGCGCAGCGCGTGCCGGATTCGGGCGGCCAGCCGTTCGGCCTGCGCCGGCCAGGTCGGGTCCGGGTCGACGATGCGCAGGTCACGGCCGGGCTCGGCGGACACCCGCAGCCGCAGGTGCTCGTCGAACGGGCGCAGCCGGTCCCGGTAGAGCGCGTCCACCCGCGCGTGCAGGTCGTCGAGGGCGCCGTTGTTGTCGAGCAGGACGTCGGCGGCGGCGCGGCGCCGGTCGTCGCCGGCCTGCGCGGCCATCCGCGCGGCAGCCTCCTGGGCCGTCATGCCACGGGTCTCGATCAGCCGGCGGACGCGTCGGTCGCGGTCGGCCTCGACCACGATCACGAGATGGAACGCGGCGGCCAACCCCGCCTCGGCCAGCAACGGCACGTCGTTGACGACGATCGCGTCCCGCCCCGCCGCCCGCGCCAGTTGCGCGGTCCGCGCGCGTACCCGCGGGTGGATGACGCCCTCGAGCCGGCGGCGGGCCTCGTCGTCGCCGAAGACCTTCGCGGCGAGCGCGGGGCGGTCCAGCGCGCCGTCGGCGGTCAGCACCGCCGGGCCGAAGACGTCCACGATCTCGGCGAGCCCGCCGGTGCCGGGCTCGACGACCTCCCTGGCCAGTTGGTCCGCGTCGATGACCACCGCGCCGTTGCGGGCGAGCCGCCCGGCGACCGCGCTCTTGCCCGCCCCGATCCCGCCGGTCAGCCCCACCATCAGCACCCGACCAGTATCCCCGCCCGCCGCTGCCGCCCACCGCCGGGCGGGGCCGTGAAGCGGATCGGCCGGAAACGGCGCAAGGCCGCCCCGACCGGAGTCGGGACGGCCTTGCGCAGGGTGCTGGGCTGCCTAGCCGCGAGGCTGGGTCAGCTCTTGCCGCCGGCGAGCTTCTCCCGCAGAGCGGCGAGGGCCTCGTCGGTGGCCAGGGTGCCGGACGGCTCCTCGGCGGCGCGCGCCGGGGCCGGCGAGCTCGACGAGGTGGTCGACGACGGGGCCGCCGGACCGCCGGCCGGAGCCGGGTTGAGCGCGGCGTCGGCGTCGGCCTCGCGGCTCGCCTGAACCTGCTTGGTGTGCGCCTCCCAACGCTCGCGGGCGTCCGCGTACTGCTTCTCCCAGGTCTCGCGCTGCTTGTCGAAGCCCTCGAGCCACTCGCCCGTCTCCGGGTCGAAGCCCTCCGGGTAGATGTAGTTGCCCTCGGCGTCGTAGGTCGCGGCCATGCCGTAGAGGGTCGGGTCGAAGTGCTCCTCGCCCTCCACGAAATTCTCGTTCGCCTGCTTGAGCGACAGCGAGATGCGGCGCCGCTCCAGGTCGATGTCGATGACCTTGACCAGGACGTCGGAGCCCACCTGGACGACCTGCTCGGGCAGCTCGACGTGCCGCTCGGCCAGCTCGGAGATGTGCACCAGGCCCTCGATGCCGTCGTCGACGCGGACGAAAGCACCGAACGGAACCAGCTTCGTGACCTTGCCCGGCACGATCTGGTTGATCGCGTGGGTCCGGGCGAACTGGCGCCACGGGTCCTCCTGGGTCGCCTTCAGCGACAGCGAGACACGCTCGCGGTCCAGGTCGACGTCGAGCACCTCGACCTCGACCTCCTGGCCGACCTCGACAACCTCGGAGGGGTGGTCGATGTGCTTCCAGGAGAGCTCGGAGACGTGCACGAGGCCGTCCACCCCGCCAAGGTCGACGAACGCGCCGAAGTTGACGATCGAGGACACGACGCCCTTGCGGACCTGGCCCTTCTGCAGCTTGTTGAGGAACTCGGTACGCACCTCGGACTGCGTCTGCTCCAGCCACGCGCGGCGGGACAGGACCACGTTGTTGCGGTTCTTGTCCAGCTCGATGATCTTCGCCTCGAGCTCACGACCGACGTAGGGCTGTAGATCGCGCACGCGGCGCATCTCGACAAGGGACGCCGGCAGGAAGCCGCGCAGCCCGATGTCGAGGATCAGACCACCCTTGACCACCTCGATGACCGAACCCCGGACGACGCCGTCGTCTTCCTTGATCTTCTCGATCGTGCCCCACGCGCGCTCGTACTGCGCACGCTTCTTCGAGAGGATCAGACGGCCTTCCTTGTCCTCCTTGGTGAGGACGAGGGCTTCGATGTGGTCACCGACCGACACCACTTCCGCGGGGTCCACGTCATGCTTGATCGACAACTCGCGCGAGGGGATGACACCCTCGGTCTTGTAGCCGATGTCGAGCAGGACCTCGTCCCGATCGACCTTGACGACGGTGCCTTCGACAATGTCGCCGTCGTTGAAGTACTTGATGGTCTCGTCGATGGCGGCGAGGAATGCTTCCTCGGAACCGAGATCGTCGACGGTGACCCTGTTGGCGCTCGAGGTGGCCTCGATGCTGCTCGTCATGTGGACAGTTGCTCCGAACGGATGGTGTCGTGGTGTCTCTCGCGCTCCACGGAACTGCCGACGGACATGGCACGAACGAGCGAAAAGGATCAGACCAGGCAGCCGGATCCTTGCAGTCGATCATGTCGAGACCGACGACCACGGAACCTGCTCCCTGCCGAGGCACACGATCCGCGAGCGCATCGACTAGCTTACCGTGCGCATTACCACAGGTTGCAAGCCCTCCGGACGACGCGGGCACAATGTTCGGCCCGAACCCCCCAGCGTGACCGTAATATGCCGAATCAGGACGACGACGCGCCCTGCCGTACCGTTGCCGGGTGATCGAAACCCCCTCCCCCGAGGCGCGCGAGACGTCCGTCGTGCGCCGCCCCGTGACCGACGCCGAGAGCCGCGTCGCCAGCCGAGGCTGGTGGGATCTCGACGCCGACGACTACCAGGCCGAACACGGCGCCTTCCTGGGCGACCTGGACTTCGTCTGGTGCCCCGAGGGCCTGCGCGAGGCGGACGCCCGTCTGCTCGGCGAGGTGCGCGGAAAGAAGATCCTCGAGCTGGGCGCCGGCGCCGCGTCGGGCGCCCGGTGGCTGCACGGCCAGGGCGCCGACGCGGTCGCGATGGATCTCTCGGCGGGCATGCTGCGGCACGCGCGGCAGGCGGCCAGGCGTTCGGGCGTACGCGTGCCGCTCGTGCAGGGCGACGCCCTGGCGCTGCCCTTCGCCAACGGGGTGTTCGACGTGGTGTGCACGGCGTTCGGCGCGATCCCGTTCGTGGCCGACTCGGGCGCGGCGATGCGGGAGGTAGCGCGGGTGCTGCGGCCGGGCGGGAGCTGGGTCTTCTCGATCACGCACCCGATGAGGTGGATCTTCTGGGACGAACCGGACGAGCAGGGCCTGGTGGCGCGCAACTCCTACTTCGACCGCAGGCCGTACGTGGAGGCCGACGAGCGCGGCGTTCCGACCTATGTCGAGCAGCACCGGACGGTGGGCGACCGGATCCGCGAGCTGGTGGCCGCCGGGTTCGTGCTCCGGGATCTGATCGAGCCGGAGTGGCCGGCCGGTCATGACCAGATCTGGGGGCAGTGGAGCCCGCTGCGGGGGCGGCTCTTCCCGGGCACCGCGATCTTCGTGGCCGACCTGCCGGCCCCGACCCCGTCGAACGCCCCCCGCCACTGACTCGCCGGGCGGGTCAGCCGCCCGTGACGTTCGAGATCACCGAGCTGACGTCGAGCAGGGCGCCCATGACGGCCAGGGCGGCGGGGATCAGGCGGTAGTAGACCCAGGTGCCGCGGCGGTCGCTGTCGACCAGGCCGGCCTCGCGCAGCACCTTGAGGTGGTGGGAGATGGTCGGGCCGCTGAGCTCGAACTCCCCGGTCAGGTCGCAGACGCAGACCTCGCCGGCGTGCGCCGACGCGATCATCGACAGCAGCCGCAGGCGCACGGGATCGCCCACGGCCTTGAACATCCGCGCGAAGTTGTCGGCTCGGGAAGCGTCGAGTGGCGCCCGCAGGACCGACGCGGCGGTGATCGCCGCGGAAGGATCACCCGTCGGGGGGAGGCCTGGCATCTGCCTAGCTTTGCAGATGGTGGCCGCGTCGCTGAAGCCCGCCCGCCCAAACGTAACCTGAGAATTTTCCCAGGTTACCCGCCGGATGGACATCGCATCGCCGCTTCGCCGAACCCCGCGCCCGGGGGTCGGACCGGCGCGGTGACGCGGCGGCGGGTCCGGCGGGCGCTGTCAGTGGTCGGCGCCGTTCCAGTCCTGGCCGGAGCCGACGGAGACCTCCAAGGGGACCGAGAGCGGGTGGGCGCCGCCCATTTCGCGGCGCACCAACGATTCCAGGGGTTCGCGCTCGCCCGGGGCGACGTCGAAGACGAGCTCGTCGTGGACCTGCAGGAGCATGCGCGAGCGCAGGCCGGCCTGCTTGATGGCCGCGTCGACGCGGAGCATCGCGACCTTGATGATATCGGCGGCCGAGCCCTGGATCGGCGCGTTGAGGGCCATCCGCTCGGCCATCTCACGGCGCTGGCGGTTGTCGCTGGACAGGTCGGGCAGGTAGCGCCGCCGGCCGAGGATGGTCGCGGTGTAGCCGTCCTGGACGGCCCGGCGCACGACGGCCTGCAGGTAGTCGCGGACGCCGCCGAACCGCTCGAAGTACTCCTCCATCAGCGCACGCGCCTCGTCGACCGAGATGGTCAGCTGGTTGGACAGGCCGAACGCGCTCAACCCGTACGCCAGGCCGTAGTTCATCGCCTTGATCTTGCGACGCTGGTCGGGGACGACCTCCTCGACCGGGACGTGGAAGACCGACGAGGCGGTGGCGGCGTGGAAGTCGAACGCCGAGTTGAACGCCGCGATCAGCGCCTCATCGCCGGACAGGTGCGCCATGATGCGCATCTCGATCTGGCTGTAGTCGGCGGTCAGCAGCTGCTCGAAGCCCTTGCCGACGATGAACGCCCGGCGGATGCGCCGCCCTTCCTCGGTCCGGATCGGGATGTTCTGCAGGTTGGGGTCGGTCGAGGAGAGCCGGCCGGTGGCGGCGACGGTCTGGTTGAACGTGGTGTGGATGCGCCCGTCGTCGGAGACCGACTTGAGCAGCCCGTCGACCGTGGACTTGAGCTTGGCGACGTCGCGGTGGCGCAGCAGGTGGGCCAGCACCGGGTCGCCTGTCTGGGCGAACAGGTGCTGCAGAGCGTCGGCGTCGGTCGTGTAGCCCGACTTGATCCGCTTGGTCTTGGGCAGGCCGCGCTCGGTGAACAGGATCTCCTGCAGCTGCTTAGGCGAGCCGAGATTGAACTCCCGGCCGACGACCTCGTGCGCGGCCTGCTGGGCGGACTTGACCTCGGCGGCGAAGTGCGACTCGAGGTCGGAGAGGTAGTCGGTGTCGGCGGTGATGCCCAGGTGCTCCATCTCGCCGAGGATGACCGACAGCGGCTGCTCCACCTCGGTGAGCAGGCGCTGGGAGGCGCCGTCGTCGCGAGACAGCTCCTCGGTGAGCACGTCGGCCAGGTCGAGGGTGGCGCGGGCGCGGAGCATGACGTTTTCCTCGGCGACGCCCTCGTCGCCCAGCAGGTCGAGGGTGAGCTGGCCGTCGTCGGGGCTGTCGACCCGCAGCTCACGCTTGAGGTAGCGCAGCGCCAGGTCGGTCAGGTCGTAGGCGCGCTGGTCGGGCTTGGCCAGGTAGGCGGCCAGCGCGGTGTCGACCCGGACCCCGTCCAGCGACCAGCCGTGGGCGCGCATCGCCAGCGCGGCCGGCTTGGCATCGTGGATGACCTTGGGCCGGTCGGCGTCGGCGAGCCAGGCGGCGACGGCCTGCTCGTCGGCCTCGTCGAGGGCCGCCGGGTCGAACCAGGCGGCGGGGCCGTCGCCGGTCGCCACCGCCACCGCGGTGAGCCGGCCGGCGCCGCGCCCGAAATGGCCGGTCACCGCGACACCGACGGGCGCCTCGCCGGCGTGCGCGCCGAGCCAGGCGGCCACCCCGCCGCCGGCCAGGATCTGCCCGGCGAGGTCGAAGCCGGACTCGGCCTCGGGCTCGACCGCGTCGAGATAGGAGTAGAGCCGCTCGCGCAGGACGCGGAACTCCAGAGCGTCGAAGACCTGGTGCACGGCCTCGCGGTCCCAGCCCGTCCACCGCACGTCCTCGGGGCGTACCGGCAGCTCGAGGTCGCAGACCAACGCATTCAAGTGGTAGTTGCGCAGCACCTCGGCGAGGTGAGCGCGCAGGCTGTCGCCGGCCTTGCCCTTGATCTTGTCGGCGTTGGCGACGACGCCGTCCAGCCCGCCGAACTCGGTGATCCATTTCGCGGCGGTCTTGTCGCCGACGCCCGGCACGCCGGTCAGGTTGTCGCTGGCGTCGCCGACCAGCGCGGCCTTGTCGCGGTAGCGCTCGGGGCGCACGAAATACTTCGCCTCGATGGCGTCGGGCGTCATCCGCCACACCTCGGAGACGCCGCGCACCGGATAGAGGATCGTGACGTGCTCGCCGGCGAGTTGGAACGCGTCGCGGTCGCCGGTGGAGATGACGATCTCCATACCGGCCTCGCGGCCCTGCAGGGACAGCGTGGCGATGACGTCGTCGGCCTCGTGACCCGGCTTTTCCACCACCGGGATGCGCAGCGCCTCGAGCACCTCCTTGATCAGGCTGACCTGGCCCAGGAACGGTTTCGGCGTCTCGGAGCGGCCGCCCTTGTATTCCGGGTATATCTCGGTGCGGAAGGACTTACGGGAGACGTCGAACGCGACCACGATGTGCGTCGGTTTCTCGTCGCGCAGCATGTTGATCAGCATCGAGGTGAAGCCGAACACCGCGTTCGTCGCCTGGCCGGTCTGGGTGCTGAAATTCTCCACCGGCAGCGCGTGGTAGGCCCGATAGGCCAGCGAGTGGCCGTCGAGCAGCAGCAAACGGGGGGTCTGGGCGTCGTCGCTCACGTCCAGGAACTCTAGTCGTGCCCTCTGACATTCTTTTCGTCGCAGTGCGGCGAGGCCGCCTTTGAAGGCTCGGACAACATTGCCCAGCCCCCGCCCGGCTTAGAGCACCTTGCTCAGGAATGCCTTGGTTCGTTCCTGTTGCGGGTTGGCGATGACCTCCCGCGGCGGGCCCTGCTCGACCACGACGCCGCCGTCCATGAAGACCAGCGAGTCGCCGACCTCCCGCGCGAAGCCGATCTCGTGGGTCACCACCACCATGGTCATGCCGTCGCGGGCCAGGTCCTTCATCACGTCGAGGACCTCGCCGACGAGTTCGGGGTCGAGCGCGCTGGTCGGCTCGTCGAACAGCATCAGCTTCGGCCGCATCGCCAGCGCCCGGGCGATCGCCACCCGCTGCTGCTGGCCGCCGGAGAGTTGTCCGGGGTAACTCGTCACCTTCTCCCCCAGCCCGACCCGCTCGAGCAGGGCGACAGCCCGTTCCCGGACCTCGGCCTTGTTCTCCCGCTTGACCTGGCAGGGCGCCTCCATGACGTTCTGCATGACGGTCATGTGTGGGAAGAGGTTGAACCGCTGGAACACCATGCCGATCGAGCGGCGCTGCCGGGCCACGTCCTTCTCGCCCATCTCGTGCAGCTTGCCGCCGCGCTCGTGGTACCCGATCAGGTCGCCGTCGACGAAGATCCGGCCAGCGTTGATCTTCTCCAGGTGGTTGACGCAGCGCAGGAACGTCGACTTGCCCGACCCCGAAGGCCCGAGCACGCAGCACACCTCGCCGGGCCTGACGACCAGGTCGATGCCCTTGAGGACCTCCAGCGATCCGTACGACTTGTGCACGTTGTCGGCCCGGACCATCTCCATGGCCGGCGCGTCGACGGAGACGTCGGTCATGTGATCGCCCCTTCGTCCTGGATCGCGATCATGCCGCTCTGCTCGGCCTGGATGTCGCGCAGCCGCTGCCGGGCCAGGCCGGTCGTCCCGTAGCCCTTGCCGAAATGCCGCTCCACGAAGTACTGGGCGGTCATCAGGATGCTGCAGACGATCAGGTACCAGAGCACGGCGCCGACCAGCACGGGCAGGACCACGAACGTACGCGAGCTGATCGCCTGCATCTGGAAGAACAACTCGTTAGAGACCGGCACGTAGGCCACCAGCGACGTGTTCTTGACCATCGCGATGACCTCGTTGCCGGTCGGCGGCACGATCACCCGCATCGCCTGCGGCAGCACGATCCGGCGCAGCACCTGGCCGCGGGACATCCCCAACGCGGTCGCCGCCTCGGCCTGGCCGGTGTCGACCGACTGGATGCCGGCCCGGACGATCTCCGCCATGTAGGCGGCCTCGGAGAGCCCGAGCGCCAGCATCCCGGCCACGAAGCCGGTCAGCAGATCGCTCGCCTTGATGCCGTAGAACTGCCCGTTGAGGTGGTGAAAGCCGAACAGGCTACCGATCTGCCGGTCGAACGGCAGCCCGAAGCCGACCCGGTCCCACAGGATGTTCAGGTTGCCGAAGAGCACCGCGAGGACCAGCAGCGGCACCGCCCGGAAGAACCAGATGTAGACCCACGCCACCCCCGACAACACGCGGTTCGGCGACCGGCGCATGATCGCCAGAAAGACGCCCAGCGCGATGCCGATCAGCATCGACGTGACGGTCAGCAACAGCGTGCCGCGCAGCCCGACCAGAACCGGATCGGTGAACATCACGCCGCGCTTGCCGGGCGCGTACGAGCTGAAGATGAACGACCAGCGGAACCGGTCGTTCGTGATCACCAGGTGCAGGAACATCGCGACGAGCACGGCCACCACGGCGACCGTCACCCATCGCCCGGGGTGCCGCACGGGCACGGCCTTGATCGCTTCAGGCCGTGCCCGCGTGCTTGGTGTCTGGTCCGTCATGTGGTGGCAGGCTCAGGACGCCGGCGGGTTCACCGCGGGGCTGGTGATCGCGCCCGCCGTGACACCCCACTTGTCGAGGATGGTCTTGTACGTGCCGTCGGCGATCAACGCCTGCACGGCCGCGCTGATCGCCTTCGCCAGGTCGGTCTTGTCCTTGGCCACGACATACCCGTACGGCGCCGAGTCGTAGATGTCGCCGGCCAGGGCCAGCGCGCCGTTGGTCTGCTTGACCGCGTACGCGCAGACCGGCGAGTCGGCCAGCATCGCGTCGTCCTTGCCGGTGACCACGGCGTTCGTAGCGTCCGACTGCTTCTGGTACTGATCGATCGTGATCTTGCTGCTGCCGCACTTCTTCGACCGGGCCGTGATGTCGTCGACCTGCACGGTGCCGGTCTGCACGGCGATCTTCTTGCCGCAGGCGGTGTCCGGCGTGATCGCCGCGCCGGTCTTGGTCGCCCACTGCGTGCCCGCCGAGAAGTACGAGATCATCGTGACCTGCTTCTCCCGGTCCGCGTTGACCGTGAAGGAGGAGACGCCGACGTTGTACTTCGCGCTGGTCACGCCCGGGATGATGCTGTCGAACGAGGCCGAGGTCCACGTCGTGCTCAGGCCGAGCTTCGCCGCGGCGGCGTCGAACAGGTCGACGTCGAAACCGACCACGGTCTTGCCGTCGGCGTCGAGGAACTCGCTCGGCGCGTACGACGAGTCGGTGCCGATGCTCAGCTTGCCGAGGGCCTTGATGTCGGCCGGGACCAGGTTGGCCAGCGACGTGTCGGCGGAGGCGCTCGGCGCTGTCGTCGCGCCGCTGCCCGTGCCGCTGCCCGACTCCTTGCCGCACGCGGCCATCGACAACGTCAGCGCCGCCGCGGCGGCCAGGCCGACGATGGCCCGACGGCCAGGGTTGGTGCGGAACATGATGACTCCTAGTTGTCCAGAATCTGGTTATGCGACGCCGAGGTAGGCGTCCTTGACCGCGGGGTCGTGCAGCAGCTCGGCGCCGGTGCCGGCCTTGACGATGCGCCCGGTCTCCAGGACGTACGCCCGGTGGGCGCGCGAGAGCGCCTGCTGGGCGTTCTGCTCCACCAGCAGCACCGTCGTGCCCTGCTGATTGATCTCCACGATGATGTCGAAGATCTGCTGGATCAGCATCGGCGCCAGACCCATCGACGGCTCGTCGAGCAGCAGCAGCTTCGGCCGGCTCATCAGCGCCCGGCCCACCGCCAGCATCTGCTGCTCGCCGCCGGACAAAGTGCCGCCGGCCTGCTTCTCCCGCTCCTTCAACCGCGGGAACAACCCGTACACCCGCTGCATGTCCTGATCGATCTCGGCCCGGTTACGACGCGTGTACGCGCCCATCTCCAGGTTCTCCCGCACCGACATGCCCGGGAACACGCCCCGGCCCTCCGGCGACTGCGACACACCCCGGACCACCCGCAGGTCGGCCCGCAACCGGGTGATGTCCTGCCCGTCGAAACGGACCGTCCCCGACGCCACCGGGCGCAGGCCCGAGATCGCCCGCATCGTCGTCGACTTGCCGGCGCCGTTCGCGCCGATCAGCGCCACGATCTCGCCCTCGCCCACGGTCAGGCTGATCCCGTGCAACGCCTGGATCCGCCCGTACGCCAGCGTCACGTTGTCCAGCTCAAGCAGCATCGGTCGGCACCCCCAGATAAGCGGCGATGACCGCCGGGTTGTCCCGCACCTGCGCGGGCGTGCCCTCGGCGATCTTCTTGCCGAACTCCAGCACGACGATCCGGTCGGTCACGCCCATCACCAGGCGCATGTCGTGCTCGATCAGCAGGATCGTCACGCCCGTGTCGCGGATCCGGCGGATCAGCGCGAGCAGGTCCGCCTTCTCCGCCGGGTTGAAGCCGGCCGCCGGCTCGTCCAGGCACAACAGCGTCGGGTTCGTCGCCAACGCCCGCGCGATCTCCAGCCGGCGCTGCTCACCGTACGAAAGGTTACGGCTGACATCCCCCGCCCGGTGCGCGATGCCCACGAACCGCAACAACTCCATCGACCGCTGCCGGCCCGAACGCTCCTCACGCCAATGCCGCGGCAACCGCAGCAACGCGCTCAGCACGCTCGCCTTGTGGTGCGCGTCCGCGCCCACCATGACGTTCTCCAACGCGGTCATCTCCGGGAACAACCGGACGTTCTGGAACGTACGCGCGATGCCGCCCCGGGTGATCTCGTGCTTCTTCTTGCCGACGATCGACCCGCCCTCGAACCGGATCTCCCCGCTCGTCGGCCGGTACACCCCGGTCATCGCGTTGAAGCAGGTCGTCTTGCCCGCGCCGTTCGGGCCGATCAACCCGAAGATCTCGCCCTTGCGCAGGGAGAAACTCACCTCGTTCAGGGCGACGACGCCACCGAACCGCAAGGTCACGTTGTCGACCTCCAGCAGGACGTCGGCCGCACGCTGTTCGCGTACGCCCGCCGGCCCGCCCCGCCCACCGGTCGGCGCCGGCCGGTCCACCGGCCGCGCGTTGGCGTCGTCGAGCTCCGCCGGAGTATCGATATGCGGCTCGCTCATATCGTCACTCCGCTTCGCCGCGTGCCGGCATGCGGCACCGCACTTCGTTCGCTGCGCTCGCTCACTGCGGAGCCACCTCCTTCTCCCGGTCCTTGAGCTCCATCGCGCGGCGCCGGCTCGGGATCAGGCCCTGCGGCCGCAACACCATGATCACGATGATCATGACGCCGAAAATCGCGAACCGGAACTCGTAGAGATCCGTATGGAACAGCGGATCCGAAATACCCCGCAACCGGTCAGGAATGTACGAGATCAGCGCACCGCCGAGGATCGCGCCCGCAATGTTGCCCGAACCGCCCATCACCACACCGGCCAGCACCAGAATCGAGAACTGCAGAACAAACGTCTGCGAATTCACAAAACCCTGCTCGCCGCTGAACAGCACACCGCCCAGACCGCCGATGAACGCGCCGATCGCGAACGCCCACAACTTGAACTTGGTGGTCCGCACACCCATGATCTCGGCGGCCTCCTCGTCCTCGCGGATCGCCAGCCACGACCGGCCCACCCGGCTGCGATCCAGGTTCCGCACCCCGAGGATCACCATGATGATCACCGAAAGGCCCAGCCAGAAGTACGGCGTCGCGTCGGTCACGCCGAACACGGGCTTCCCGTTCGCCAACGTGCCCGGCGGGTGCGGGACACCGGTGAAGCCCTGGTCACCACGAGCGAAATTCGGCGTACTCGTCGCGACGATCCGGATAATCTCCGCGAAACCCAGCGTCACGATGGCCAAGTAGTCACCGCGCAGCCGCAACGTCGGCCAGCCCAGCAACAGACCCGCCAGCATCGTCACCGCCAGCGCGACCGGCACCGCCGCCAACCACGCCCACTGCGTGTGGAGGAAGCTGTCCGGCGAGGTCAGCATCGCCGTCACATACGCGCCCACCGCGAAGAAACCCACGTAGCCCAGGTCCAGCAGGCCCGCGAAACCGACCACCACGTTCAGGCCCAGCGCCAGCAGCACGTAGTACGACATGTTGAACAAAGCGCTCGGCCAGTCGATGCCCTGCGTCACGATCTGCGGACCGATCAGCGGAACCGAATCCGCATACGGCAACAGGTACGCCAGCACCGCCATTACCAGCACCACGATCGCCCGCACCCACGACGGCTGCCGGGCGAACCAGCCCCGCGTGCCCCCGTTCGCGCGCCAACCCGGCTTCTGCGAAACAGCCGACTCCGGGGCCACTGCAGTCTCACTCATGCCGATCCTCCGCAACGCTGCGTGCCGGCATGAGCAGCTGACGCGCCGTGCCAAATGATGAGCTCAATTCGTTCGCTCATGCGCGTGCCCTTCCCAGCGACTCGCCCAGCAGACCGGTCGGGCGGAACAACAGGATCAAAACCAACAGGACGAACGCGGCGGCGTGCAACCACTGCGAGCCGAAAAGCCCGGCCGCGTAGTTCTGCAACACACCCAGCAGCAGGCCGCCCAGCAACGCGCCGCGCAAGTTCCCGATACCACCCAGCACCGCCGCCGTGAACGCGTCGATACCGAGCAGAAAACCCGCGTCGTACTTCGTCACACCGATCTTCAGGTCGTAGAACACCGCGGCGATACCCGCCATCAGGCCACCCAGCAGGAAGACCAGCGAAATCACCCGCGACTTGTTCACACCCATCAGCGCGGCGCTGTCCGGGTTCTGCGCCACCGCACGAATGCCCCGGCCCAACCGCGAACCGTTGATGAACCGGTCCAACACGAACATCATCACCAGGGCCAACACGATGATCAGCAACTGGAGGTTCGTGATAATCGTGTTGCCGAACGAGATCACCGACTTCGCCTCGATGATCGGCGGCACACCCCTCTGATTACGGTGCGTGATAACGCCCGTCGCCTCGGAGATCGCCAGCGACGCGCCGATCGCCGTGATCAAGAAGGCCAGCGGCGGCGCATTCCGCCGCCGCAACGGCCGGTACGCCACCAACTCCACCACCAGCGCCGTCGCACCCGACGCGACCACCGCCGCCACCAGGCCCAACACCAGGAACAGCAGCATCCCGCCGAACCCGGGCGCCGCCGAGTTCTGATCCAGGCCGAACAAACCCCAAAACGTCAGGCACGCGTACGTGCCCATCAGGAAAACCTCAGAATGCGCAAAGTTGATAAGCCGCAGAACGCCGTAGACAAGCGTGTACCCCAACGCGAACAAAGCGATGATCGCGCCCTGAGTAAGTCCCGTCACAGTCAGCGGCCCGAAATCACGAATCAGACCGGAAAAGTTCACAGAGGGGGCTCCAAAACGACGAGGTCGGTGCGGCCGGAGATCATCCGGCCACACCGGCCCTACAAAGAGTCACTACATGCCGCTCAGGAAGTCTTGATCTCCTGATCCGACTTCGGGTTGCCCGTCTCGTCGAACTTGAACGCCCACACCTTGATCAACGTGGGGTCGAGCTCACCGGTCGACGTGAACTTGTACGTGTTCGCGATGCCCTTGTAGTTCACCGTGGACAGGTAGGTGTTCAACTTGTCCGGCGTCGTGTTACCCGCGTCGATACCCTGCAGGAAAATGTTCGCCGCGTCGAACGCCACGTCCGAATACGTGCCGGCGTCCTGGTTCCACTTCGTCTTGTAGTCGGTGACGAACGTGCCGCTCGCCGCCTCCGGCGGAGAACACGGGCAGGTCGCGATCGTGCCGACCGCCGCCGCGGTACCCGCCGCCTTCGCCAGACCCGGGTCCTTCATGCCGTCGCCGCCGACCAGCGTGCCCTTCCAGCCCGCCGCGCTCAGCTGCTTCCGGATCACACCGGCATTCGTGTAGTAACCGCCGTAGAACAGCGCGGTCGCACCACTCGACTTCACCTTCTGCACAAGCGCCGAGAAGTCGGTCTGCTTACCGTCACCCTCGGTCTTGTCCGAGCCGGCCACCAGCGGACCCAGGCTCGTCTTGACCACATCGGCCAGACCCTGCCCATACGCCGACTGGTCGTCCGCGACGAACACCTTCGTCGCCTTCAGAACATTCTTGATGTACGCCGCGCCGGCCGGACCCTGCGCGCCGTCGTTCGCGACCGCACGGTGGAACACCTTCCACCCGTTCGCCGACAGCGAAACACGCGTCGCCGACGGCGTGATCGTCGGAATACCGGCCGCCTCGAAGATCGGGTCAGCGGCCTCGGACTCACCCGAGAACGGCGGGCCGACGATCCCGAGGATCTTCTTGTCCGCCACCAGGCTCCGGGCCACACCCGGCGCCACCTCGGCGGCGCCCTGCGAGTCGAACTTCGCGACCGTGATGCAGTCGGAGCCCTTCTGCTTGTTGTACTGGTTCACCGCCAGCTCGAAACCCTGCTCGATATTCACACCGAGGTTGGCGGCCGAGCCGGTCAGCGCGCCGAAGAACGCCAGCTTGTAGCCGCAGTTCGAACCGCTCGCCGTGGAACTAGTAGTGGTCGAACTCTTATTACAAGCGGCGGCACCGGCGATGAGCCCGATGATGGCCACCCCGCCGATGGCTCGTGCGAGAACCTGCCTCAAGGTTGGAACCCCTCCTCCATACCGAACCCACCGAGCCACCGCAGACCGATTGGCACTTGCGCACCGAGCGGCCACACTGCGCCCGTCATGGGGCCGGACGCTATCCCAGTCTTCGGGCTTCCGGTAAGAGTTCCTTCCGGCTTTCACCGAACCGTTACGTGGGGTGACGCCCCACGTAGGAGAGGTGTTACACCGACCTCGATCCCAAGATCAACTACTGGGCTGCTCGGCGCCGCCCGCCTCCTGACCCTCCGCCAGGATCCGGTCCGCCACCTCACGCATCGTCATCCGGTGATCCATCGCCGTCCGCTGAATCCACTTGAACGCCTGCGGCTCGGTCATCTGGTACTTCGTCATCAACTCACCCTTGGCGCGCTCCACCGACTTACGCGTCTCCAGACGGTCCGTCAGGCCCGCCACCTCCGACTCCAGCGCCGCGATCTCCGAATACCGCGACAGGGCGATCTCGATCGCCGGCACCAGGTCCGACTTCTGGAACGGCTTCACCAGATACGCCATCGCACCGGCCGCCCGCGCCCGCTCCACCAGGTCACGCTGGCTGAACGCAGTCAGAATCACGACAGGCGCGATACGCCCGCCGGCGATCCGCTCCGCGGCCGCCAGCCCATCCATGATCGGCATCTTGATGTCGAGGATGACCAGGTCAGGACGCAGATCCTCGGCCAGGCGTACGGCCGTCTCGCCGTCGCCGGCCTCACCGACGACGTCGTAGCCCTCTTCGACGAGCATCTCGGCCAGGTCCAGCCGGATGAGGGCCTCGTCCTCGGCGATCAGCACCCGCTTGCGCTCGGCACCTGCCTGCGTGTCGGCCACGGAACCCCTACCCCCAACACTCCCGAAGTCGCGACACCCCGGGATGTGGGTACCGCCGGCCTAAGCGTAGTGGGTAGTCTGTCTCAAGCTCATCGTGGCGTGACCAACTTGCGCCGGACCGAGCAGGCTGGCCCCTGTATTCCAACCGGCAGAGAAGATGGTCTCAAACACCATACAGTGTGGGTTCGAATCCCACCGGGGGCACCAAAATTGTCATACCCGTCCGCAAGAATTCAGGGATGCATCCACCCCACTTGCGTGAAGAGGCACTTCGATTGCACGCCGCGGGCGTGCCGTTCACCGACATCTACCGAGTCCATTCACGGGTGGTGTCGTGAAAGGGGGTGTGGTTACGCTGCCGTGGCGGGTGTGGGTAGCCAGGGTTGGCCGGTGAGGGCGCGGGTGATGGCGTCGAGGATGGTGAGGCCGTGGTTGCGG
>Ga0307508_10000543_pt1 | contig 44652 bp, 45 predicted proteins | sample 9_EM_MG_FD_203089 | JGI IMG/M metagenome (GOLD analysis project Ga0307508, IMG submission 203089) | Populus trichocarpa ectomycorrhiza microbial communities from riparian zone in the Pacific Northwest, United States - 9_EM | ecosystem: Host-associated > Plants > Roots > Unclassified | place... | reverse complement strand
CGACGTGTTGTGACTCCATGGATGTGTGACTCGGCGCCCGGCTTGGGCCCCCCGCGGGCGTGCTCGTCGACGAGGCCGCCGGCCCCGGTCGGCTGGCAGCACGTCGGCGCCGCCGGCGACACCGAGTACGGGGGCCCCGCCCGGTCGACCGGCTGGGCAGAACCGCGCCCGGCCTGGGAGGATGGCCGACGTGACCGACGCACTGGAGCAGCGGGTGGCCGCCATCGAGGAGCAGCTGCGGATGGAAGCCGGCCTGCGCGCCGCGTCCGACCGTGACCTCGGCGACCTCACCCAGACCGTGCGCGCGCAGCACCTGCTCGTGCAGGCGCTGTCCATCACCCAGTCGCAGCACACCGCGGCGCTACGGCGCATCGAGGACACCCTGCACGTGCACGGCGAGGTGCTGCAGAGCCACGGGCAGGCGATCGAGACGCTGCGCCAGGACCACGGCGCGAAGCTCGACCAGATCGTCACCCTGCTCACCGACCTGATCGACCGCGACAACCGCGGCGACAACGACGGCGGCGAGTAGCCCCACCCGCCACCCTCGGCATCGCCGCGCCGGCGGCGGCCGTACCCGTCACGTTCACCGCGGAGCAAGGCCGGCGAGCTCGCCCGGCTGTTGGCCGGCCTCGAAGCGCTCGCCAGCGCACACGACGAGCATGACCTCGCCGAGCGGGCGCGGCGTCGTTCACGCTCCTGCTGCCTGACAGCCGCGGCGTGACAGATCCGGGCATCTGACCGGCCGGGCGCCGCGGGGCTTCCGTGAGACCTTCACCGCCCGTTCCCTGCCCCAGCTCGGCGAGCACCACGCCGCTCACCGCTCACGGAGTCTCACAGGGCAGGTCAGCGCCGCTGTGACAGATCGCCGGCGGGTTGCTGGTGAACCCCGACACCTCCCGGTAGGGAGGACTCCTCTTCCCTCAGCGGACCGCGTACCGGGGGCGCGCTTACCCGGCCGGGGTGGTCGTCAGGCCCCCCGGCTCACCGCGGCGTTCATCCCGGTCCCCTCGGCCAGCGGGATGAACGCCCCCCGGCATCACCCGCCGGGGTGCCCGCAAGCACTGGCCCGGCCTGGCCGAGCTGGCCGTCGGCTTGTGACTCCCATGAGCCGGTGACCGGTGACGTAGATCAGCCCACAGGAGATATCGAAGAGTGTCGTACCGGTGACGTAGCGTGCGACAGGTCAAGCCTTCCGGCCTGCCGCCGGGAGCGTGCATCCTGATCGGAGTGGTGCGGTGAGCAAGCGGAACACGAAACGGCAGCGGCGTGAACCTGTCCGCCAGCCGATCCCCGAGGCCCGGCTGACCGCGCCGCCGCGGGTGCCGTTCAATCCGGACTCGCCGGTGCTGCCCGCGGCTGCGGGCAGCCCGATGCTCGGCTCGCTGGTGAACGGCCCGATCGAGGCGTTGCCGTTGTACGCCGTCCTGACGGCCATCCACCTCGAACTCAGCGGCAACGTCGTCAACGCCTGCCTGCCCGTCTGCTACCAGATCGTCGGAGCGCTGCAGCACTTCGGCTTCGCCGCCGAGACGATGGCCGCGTACGTGGAAGTCAACAAGGACGGCCGGCGCTACGGCGGCATCGGCGTGAACGGCAAGGCCACCGTCTACCCGGACGGGACCACCAACGGCCACACGGTCGTGTGGGCCGACAGCTTCGGCCGGCTCGTCGACGCGACCGTCGCCCAGCACCCCGAACTCAACCGGGCCGTCCACCGGGGCAGCCTCAACCAGAGCGCCCCGCTCGTGCTGCCGGTCGGCAAACGCGACGTGCTGCTGCAGGGCGTGCTCGCGATCCGTCCCCCGTACCAGTTGGCCTACCTGGCGTTGCCGCAGTACACCAGCGTCTTCGATGGCTGGTTCGCCCAGTACCGCGAGCCCTTGGACTACGGGGCGCTGAGCATGGCGCACCGCGGCCTGGTCGCGCTGGAGGCCGCCGGGAAGATGCGCAACATCCGGCAGCTGCCACACCTGTACCCGCGGCTGGGGCGGCTGCTGGACGGCGTCGACCAGCTGCCCGAGCTGGGCGAACCACCGGCCTCCATCGCCCGGCTGCAGGCGATCGGCCAGCAGCCGCGTCCGTGACCCTGAGCCGGGCGCGGCTCGACGGAGCCGCGCAGCACGCCCTCGCGGTCGCGGCGCGCGAGAGCAGGACCATTTGGTGGCAGTGCGGGGCAGACCGGGGATGCCGATCGGTGCCCGCTCGGCGTCGACCAGGCCGTGCACCCCAGGCACACCGGAGCGTGGGCGGCCAGCTGGACATGGTGGCCCACGGTACGGCTGGGAGAGCGGGAGTCCCTGCTGTTCTGTGACTCCATGGGCTGTGACCTCGGCGGGCTCGGACGGGATCGGGGGCTATGGTGCAGGCGATGGCAGCGGTACGCCTGCCGGATCCGAGCCGCGGGGCGCCTACGCCGCCGGTGGCGCCGGAGGACAAGGGTCGCCGACTCGCGTACGCCCCGTCCGTGACGTCTCGGGCAGCGGCGCGTAGGGCTCCTGCCGGAACGGGACGAGACCATGACCGCCGACAAGGCCCGCAAGCAGGCCGCCCGTCGCCTGGCCGCCGACACCGGCCTGCCCTACACCGCCGCGCGACGCGAGGCCGCGCCATCGGCGTGGGATGACGTGCTGATGCCCCTGGACGCCGACCTCGGGTTCGTCGAGGGCGTGGCGTACCTGCAAGCGGACCGGCTCACCGTCGAGCAGCTGCTACGCGAGGCCGCCGACGTCGAAGCCCGCGCCACCGAGCCGGCCGATCCCGCCGCGGAGCGGCCCGGTCATCGGCGCCGCCGGCTGCGGTACGCGCGCATGGGCGAGGTGTACCGCCGCGTCGTCGAGGAACGGCGCTCAGCCGGCTAGACACCGTTGATCTCAGCTGACCCATCCTTGCGGTCGTTCCACTTCCTTGGTTGTGGAACGGCCCGCAGGCCCTGATCGGCGCCGGACAAGATGTCCAGGTCAGCGAACCGCCCCATGATCATTTTTTGTTCCGGAATTCGTTCCACGAAAAGTGTTCCGAAATAGGAGTACAGAACCGAATTCCGGTACGATGGGGGGATGGCAGCATCACCTGATCACCCGCCCCGCGGTCTCGATCTCGGCTACGCCCGCGTGTCGACCACCAAGCAGAGCCTGGAACGCCAACTCGACGCCCTGGCCGCCGCCGAGATCCCGGCCGAGCGGATCTGGACCGACAAGAAGACCGGCGCGACCGTCGACCGTGAGGGCCTGACCGCGCTGCGCGCCTACGCCCGGCCCGGCGACACGATCGTGGTCTACACCCTGGACCGGCTCGGCCGGAACCTGCGCGAGGTCCTCAACCTCGTGCACGAGCTACGCGAGCGGGGGATCGGGGTGCGGTCACTGGGGGATCCGATCCGGATCGACACCACCGACGAGGGCGGCATGGGTCAGGTCGCGTTCCTGCTGCTGGCGTTGTTCGCCGAGATGGAACGCACGTTCACGAAGGAGCGTGCCGCGCACGCTCGGGACGTCGCGGAGAAGACCGGCCGACACGTCGGCCGGCCGCTGGGCCATTCCCCGGAGGCCATCGAGCATGCCCAGCTGCTCAAGGCCCAGGGCGACAGCCTCGCGGTGATCGCGACCAAGACCGGCATTCCGAAGACCTCGTTGCACCGCTACCTCGGACCCGCGGCCGCCACGGAACCCGACTGAGCGACCGCGGGCTGAAAATGTCGTACCCGTGCGATAGGTCGGCGCTCCCGCGGGTGCCGCCGGCGAGGGGCCCGGGCCGTCGAGCTGCTGCACGCCGACCGCTGACGGTCGCCGCGGTCGAGCTGGTCGACGTCGAGCACGGCCCCGCCGCAGGCACCTATCGCTGGCACCCCTGGGCGCGCATCGCCCTATCCTGAGCGGCTCCCGGCCGACCATCGCTGAACCTGCCAAGCGCCGGCGTCGCCCCACAGCCGGTAGATCTCGCCGGCGATCGCACGCGCCTCGGCGAGGGTGTCGTAGGTGCGGTCGGTCTCATGGCCGCCCCAGGGCAGCTGCATCGCGTAGAGGTAGCCGTGGCCGTCGGGTAGCTCGCCGAGCATCAGCCGGCACAGCGGACGGCCGTCCCGGTCGACGAACGTCGCGCTCTCCCGCACGCGAACCGCCGGGCTGCCAAGATCGGGCATCACCCCCTCATCGCACACCTGTTCGACGGCGGAGGCAAGGGTTGGGTGAACCCGGACGGGGCGTGACGGGTCCAGGGGGGTAGGGGTCCCCTACCCCCCCCTGGACCGGCCGCGCACTGCTGCGGTACGTCGGCCACGACGGGTTCCGCCGGCCCCGCATGTGCGGGAAGGCCAGGCGTGCTTGAACCACCTGTCTCTGGCGCTGATGCCGGCGGCATCAGCCGCACGGACGTGTCGTCCCGCAGCAGACAGGGCCTGGAAGGCGTGCAATGGGCAACACGAGGTTGGTCAGCGGACCCGGGCGAAACGGCGTTTACCCTGGTCATCGCCCATGGTGGTGCATCGGACCCTGTACGTTCACCGGTTGAAATCCAGCTGGTTTTGACGCAGACTGCAACCACCAATGTATTACTGGAACGTATGTCGAGTTTGATTCGGGAATCAAACCGAGAACGAAACGAGGCTCTCAACGCGTGCGTCAACACGTGCCGAGAGCCTCGCTCCAAGGGGTCGAAGCCGCGTCAACCTGGGAAGATTGACAAGAACGCGTCTACGACCTTTCCTGCCAACCCGGCCAGGTGGTGAATCCACTCCTTGGCCGGGCTTTGGTGTTTCGTGGCTAGTTCGGCTGCTCGGATGAGCAACAGACCGCCGCGCAACACCGTGTCGAGCTGCTCCCTAGACGGGTGCCGCCGACGTTTGGCCCGGCGATGACGCCCGCCCGGTTTCTGGGCGGGCTCGTCGTGCGGGCCCTGGTGATCTTCCATGGGGCCTCGGTGTTCCTCGGAGTTGCCATCCCCTTGGTGGGGATATGGCACGGTCGGCAGGTCGCCGACCGTCACTCACGATCCGCGTGTCGGTCTCGCGGAACATCCGAGGAACGGGAAGTTCATGGTCGATCATGTAGTACAGACACTGCTGTGGCACCCCCGGAGAAGCACCAAACCCGGGTGATCTTCCTGCGGGAAGCCAGGAGTCGAAGCCCCACCGCCGGATGACCTAGGCCCGGGTAACCACTAGTCGTGCGTAATCACGGTAAGACTCCGTCGAGGCGGAAACAAGTTCCACACCGCGGTTGAGGCTTGCCAGTTTGGACAATTACTTACGGTCCTGTTGCGACTACTGATGGCGCATCATGGTCGATGCGATGCCCGTCGTTTCGAACAGTCGTATGACCATAAGCCCGGTGTCGGTTCCGAAGCGGTGACTACACGATCCTCGGTGAGGCAGATCACGTGAGAGCGCTTTCGGGGCCACCGAAGAGGTTCGTCGAATGTGCAACTTGCATATTTCGACATCCACCGACAGTGCTTTGGGCACGAAACCGTGCCTCGATGGGCTCGCCCGGCTATCCGGGCTTGCGGCGTACCTGCATCGTGGCGATCGGTCGTTCGCAGGAGACGCAGCGGTAGGCGTACCAGTCGGTGCGCTCGGTGGTGCCGTGCAGCATGCGGGGGTGGTCGCCGTGTCCGTGGCGATCGGCGAGACGTTCGAGCCCGGCCCAGAACCGTTCGCCGCAGAAGGTGTCCTGCTCCACGATCAGATGATCGGCCTCTGGCGCGGTGTCGCTCGTGTCCATGGTTGGGGTGGCCGGCTTGCTGTCAGGCCCGGCCGGGCTGGTGGGGTCGGCCGACGAGTGCTTCCAGTCCGACTTGCAGGTCGGACTTGGCGAGCAGGGCCTCGATGGTCCAGGTTTTCAGCTCGTCGGCGAGGGTGAGGATCTGCTGCACCAGGGCGAGTTCCTCGGCGACAAGGCCGGCGTAGCGGTCGACGGCGCCGCGTCGGGTGCTGTCGAGGTTGAGGGCCTGCCAGCGGCGGGCCTGCTCGGTGAACAGTTCCACCAGGTCGGTGCGGGTGCGGGTCCAGGAGGCGATGACGCCGGCGACGTCGGCGTTGTTGAGCCGGTACGCGCCGCGGGCTTGGCCGAGCAGCTTGAGGTGCTCAGCCGCCAGGGCCACGCTCTGCTCGGCGTGGTTGGTGAGCATCGGTAGCGCGCTGATCGGCTGCCATTGAGGTTCCCGGGCATCGGTCACGGTCGACAGTGTGGCACCCCGGCCGGGTCCTGGCGGCCCGGCCCGGACGCCCGATCGGGTGAAGGCTTGTCGCTCGGCAATCCGGATCCGGAACGGCAACGCGGACCGGAATCCGGATTCCGGACGCCTGCGCGTCCGGGATGGTGCGGACGTCGATCCGGATTCCGGATACCCGGTCCCGGACGCGGATTGTCGTCGTCCGGGCCCCGCGGCGCCCTGCCGCCGGTAGGTTTCGTCGACCGGGGTCGACCATCGCGAGCAGGTGCAGCGTCCGCGCGCAGGGCCGCCAGGCCGGCGGCGGCCAGGGGCCCCTACCACCCCAGTGACCCGCCCAGCGGCGGCCTGGATTACGCCAGGTCGGGCCGCTGCTCGGCGATCCACGCCTCGACGTCGGCGGCGAGCCAGACGGAGCCGATGCCCAGCCGCGCGATGGGGTCCGGGAAGCCCTTGCGGTTGACCAGCTGGGCCGTCCACTGGCGCGACATGCCCAGACGGGCCGCGATCTCCTGCGGGCCCATCAGCCGGATCTCGTCGCGCTCCACACCCGGGACCGTATGGTTGCGTCACCCCATGTAATGACGCAATTCCGCGATGACATTGCATGACGTAAAGTGTCGTGGTATGCGGCGGCACTGGAGACTCACGGCGAACGGCGACATCGACAGCTGGGGAGACCCACCCGAGCCGGAACGTGAGCTCGGGTACGAGCGGAACCTGCTGGCCTGGCTCGCGGCCGAGCCGGACAGCGGGATCTACGAGATCGCCCCCGGCTGGTACTCCTCCCAGCCGGCCACGATCGCCGGGCCGAATCTGGAAGCCTGACCGGGAGCTCTACATTTGACCGCCATGAGCTCACCGTGGGACATGTGGGTCGCCCCGGCGTGGGTGACCAGCCCGGCGCAGTGGGCCGGCTGGTGGCTGACGGCCAAGCTCCGGGGCCCGATCCTGGGCCCGTGGGACCTCGGCCTGGTGGACGCGGACAGGCCGTCGCATCCCGAGGATCCGGCCTGGTCGCTGCTCGAGTTCGGTGCGGTCACCGCCGAGCAGGTCGACCAGCTGGCCGAGCTGATCGAGCAGGCCGTCGCGGCGGGCACCCTCGTCGACGGTCAGGTGGAGCTGACCGTGCAGCCCGGCCGCAGCCGGCTGCTCGCCGATCTGGCCGTGCAGGCCGAGATCGACGCGGCGCTACTGCCCCGGCTCACCGGCCCGTGGACGATCACGGTCACCGCCACGCACGCGACCATGCGCGCTTACCTGAGCCTGTCGCCGGGCGAGACGTACACCGGTGATCCCGCGCAGGGCCTGCCCGTCGACGGGCGCCCCATCCTGATGTGGCCGCGCCCCGACCGGCCGACCGCCGACGCGGGCCGGCCCTGATGCGGCCGTTCTTCACCGCGCAGCGGCGGTGGCCGCCGGGGTGGACCCGCCCGCACGTCTACCTCTGCCCCGACCTGACCGTCGACGAGGGCCTGCGCGACCTGGTCGACCGGGCCCGCCGGGTGCTGGCCGACGAGCCGGTCAGCATTGTCGCCGACCGGTGGCTGCACGCCACCGTCCAGCGCGTCGACGGCGTCCGCTGCGTCGACCTGAGCCCCGGGCAGCGCGACGACCTGGCGGCCGCGCTGCGCGCCGAGCTGGCCACCGTGCCCGCCGGCACGCTGAGCGCCGGCCCGGCCCTGGCCGGCGACTCCGGCGTCGTGCTCGACGTCGACGGCGACCTGCCCGGCCAGCTCTGGACGGCGATCGCGTCCGCGGTCCGGACCGCCATCTCCACGACCCTCGGGGCGGCCGCGGTCGCCACCCGGCCGGGGCCGCCGCACGTGTCGATCGCGTATGCGATCGGCGAGACGGACTCCGGCCGGCTGCAGTCGCGGCTGCGCCGCGAGGCCCGGCCCGCCCGCGCCCCGCTGACGGTCGCCGCGGTCGAGCTGGTCGACGTCGAGCAGGACCCCGACGCAGGCACCTATCGCTGGCAGCCCTGGGCGCGTATCGCCCTGTCCTGAGTGTGTTGATGGACAGGTGAGTGTCCGAGCCGTGGACAGCTATTTGTCCCGCCGGGCTGGCCAGGACGACCGGCTTACGCGCTGGGACGGGGCTGTAGCAGGCCGCGTTGGTACAGAGATGCCGCGACGGCGGGCGACGTCGGCACGCGCCAGGTTGGGAGTGATCCGGAGTCGACGGCCCTCGCCGCCGAGCCTTCGCCAGGTGGATCTAGGTCGCCGGGTCCAGGTTGTTCTGCTGGAAGAAGCTCTCCCACGCCGCCACGCACCGGCGCGCGAGGTCGAGCGCGTCTTCGGTCCCGCTCGCGCCGCTGGGCCGGGACCAATCGATCTCGACCCGTACACCGCCCCCGCCGTGGACCCGAGCGACCCGCGCGGTAAGCGGGTCCGGGTCGCGCTGCGGCCTGCGCGTGTGGTGCTTGACGGTCTGCGCCATCCCGTCGCAGATCACCAAGTCCGGGTCCGAGTTCACGTAGGCCATCGCCTCCGGCTTGCCCGCCTGTTCCTTCACCCAGTCGGCCATTTCCCGGCAGCCCTTGAAGAAGTCCTCGACCTGGCGCCGGATCACCTCATCGTTGATGTCGGCGGCGGCGTAGACCTGCTCGATGCCGCTGAGCCCGTTCTGGACGTCCCGCCACTTCTGCTGCCACGGCCGGTCCGGGTTGTAGCCCACGCTCACCGAGGCATCGAATGCCGTGACCGCTGCAAGCGCAGCAGTTGCCTGGACCACGGCGCTCCTGCGAGCGCCACCGCACGAGGGGCAGGGCGCGCCGACCGGAACGTCATCGAGGTTCGCTTCGCAGTCCGGGCACATCATCACGGCCAACCACGCTACTGCCGTCCGCAGGTAACACGCACCGCGGCCTGTCGGGGTGGTCTCGGTTCGGTGGGAGAACTGTGACCGCTGACGACGAAACCGGTGTTGAGCGACAGGTTGATGTCAGTGGTTGCCGACAGGTTGATGTCAGTCGCCGAGGTGGACGTGGGTGATCTGGCCGTGTCCGGCGATGGTCACGGGTCGTCTGGCCCCGCTACGCCAGGCCGACTCACCTCAGCCGGGCAGTGACGGGAGATTCCGTTCCACGGCCACATAGATTGCCGCGTGCACTAGGCGAAGCACCTCAGGGCTGACGCTGTCGGCAATGGCTTCGCCTACGTCATCCGCGATCTTCTCGATGGCTTGCGAACGATCCGACCCGGCCGTTTCATCGACATTGTCATCATTTGACATGGAGTCAGAATAGAGAGGGATGTTGAGTAACAAGTTGAGATCGCCAACAGGCGCTGTGCCATCTTGGTCGCATGGAGCCGCCACCGAAGAAGTCGACCAGCCGGGAGTTCGTGGAGCGCACCGTCGAGGGTGCGGCGGGCATGATTCCCATTGCGGGCAATCCACTCGCCGTGGCCCTCGCCGTCGCCATGGGTTGGACGTACACCCGCCGGATGACGCAGTGGATGGAAGACCTCGCTGCGGCTGTCACGGAGCTTCAGGAACGCACCGATGGCTTGTCCTTCGCGGATCTGGCCGAGGACGACGCGTTCGTCGACGCGGTCATCGCCGCAACCCGGGCAGCCCAGGCCACTCACGTTGAGGAGAAGCTCGAAGCACTACGGAACGGAGTGCTGAACACGCTGGGTCCTGACGCCCCGACCCTTGATGAGCAGGCGCGATTCTTCCGGCTGATCGAACAGTTCACGCCCGCGCACCTGCGCCTCCTGGCGTTCCTCAACGACCCCGGAGCAGTCTTTGACGCAGCCGGATTGCCTCGCCCCGATCTAGTGAGTGGCGGCCGCGCGGACCTGATCGAGGACGGCATGCCGGAATTCAAGGACCGACGAGACTGGTACGACCTACTCGACCGAGATCTTGCTGCTGCTAGCCTCACCAACCACGGCGGGCTGCACGCGATGCAGAACGGTGCGAGCCTCTGGCGGCCAGCGACAAGCGATCTCGGACGGCGGTTCCTCGCCTTCATCAGCGAACCGACTCGCTGACAGCGGGCGCTGATCACATCTGCGGTGCTCGCCGCACCGCGCACGGCCGCCGGTGATCCGCACGCGGCGGTCGCGGCCGCCGCGCTGCAGTCCGGCCGGCTGCTCGTGGCTACTCGACGCCCTGGCGAAGCCGGTCACCGAGACCCGCGAGCAGCTGCAGGCGCGGTTGCTGGCCGACTACACCGCGCGCCGCGACGCCGAGCTGGCCGAGCGGTGGCAGGCGATGAGCCGGTGGGCGTGCCGACCCGGCCGCGGACGCGCTCGCGTACGACGAGACCCACCTGCTGGTCTGCGATCTGTGCGCGATCGCCACACCCGTCGAGGACGCCGAGCGGTGGTGGCCTGAGACCGGCCGGCCCAAGTGCCACCGGTGCCGCGGGGGACACCTGATCGGCTATGCCGACCGCGGCCAGGTCTCCACGCTGGAGGAGCGGCTTATCGAGCTGCGCGCCCGGCTGCGGGTGAGCAGGGACGTCGCCCGCTTCCGGTAGCGCTACGCCCGCTTCCGGTAGCGCTACCAGGCCGCCAGGCGGGGGGCCCCGCGACCCCGGCCCGGACGGCCCCTATCGGGTGAAGGCTTGGCGCTCGGCAATCCGGATCCGGAACGCCTACGCGGACCGGCATCCGGATTCCGGACGCGTGGCGCGTCCGGATTGTCGGGGTGGTTACCAGTGTTGCCAGCGTTGCCAGTTCGGATTGGCAACACCTGGCAACGCTGGCAACACCTGGTAACGCCGGCGGCGGATCGTTAACGACTGCGGGGCCGGCGATGCGGAAGCGCTACGGGTGAGTTGACGGTGCCGTTACCTGCCGCCGCCGACCTGGGGTCCGCGTACGGTCAGGCCGTGATCGGCGATGCCGAGCTGGCCGCCGCGATCGCGCGGCGCTCGCACTGGCAGCTCGACGAGCAGGGCGTCGTGTACGCCCGGCCCGGCGCGTCCGGCCACGTGCGGATCCGCCCGGTCCGGGCACCGGCCCGGACCCGGGAGCGCTACCTGGCATCGGTCAAGAACGAGGCCGCCCTGCAGTCGACCACCATGGCGACCGCGGTCAGCGCGCTCGCCTGGAGCGAGCGCCGCAAGCTCGACACCTGACCGGGCGGCCGCGACTGTTCCGTACGGAACAGTCGCCGGAACGCCCGGCTGTTCCTGGAACACGCGCGGCCGTTCCGGAACGCCCGCGCCCGGGGCCGGACCGTTCCATGATGGCCCGGGCCGGAACGGGCGCCGCGGGTGGCGGCCGCCGTCGTTGGTCCCGGCGCCCGGCTGCCGCACCGGCTGCGCCGGCTTGCCCCCGACGTTCCCGCTGCCGCACCCGGGCGTCGTGGCCGGGCTGTCTCGTCGCCCTGGGTGCCTCTGTCACGCCTCATCGTGGCCTCACCCTTGTTTGTGGTCCCGGAAGGTTGAGGGTCGCCTCGTGGCGCCGCTACGCGTCACCTACTCGCCACCCCCTCAACCTTCCTACGTAGGATCGTAGGTACATCTCTAAATCTCTTGAAGTACCCAGGTATCTTCGATACAAGATCAGGGATCTTGGATGGCTACAAGATCCGCGAAGCGGGGCATTTCGGGAGGTGGTCACTGGTGGCATGGGTGACCAAGCTCGGCCCGGACATAGCGCAGATCGACTACCGCCTGCAGGCGCAGTCCGGGTGCTCGCTGGAGGTCGGCGACGACACCCAGGTGGCGTACCGCCTCGAATCCGACCGGCCCCTGGAGTGGGTCGGTGAGGGCCTGCGCGAGGTCGGCATCGAGCCCGGAACAGTGCTCGACGACGACGGGAAGAAGGCTGCCCGGGCGCTCGCGGACGGCCGCGATCCGTCCACCGGCGACGTCCTGGTCGCGCCGAAAATGGCGGTCGATCCGCGCGCGAAGCTGCCCGCCGGCCCTCTGGTCGCGGCTGTCCGGCAGGCGGCGCAACGGGCTGGAACGACCCCGGCCGGTCTCCTCGAGGAGCCGCGTGCGATCGCCCGGTACGGGCGGCTGCAGCGCGGCGTCGCCGGCGAGCAGACGCGGACAGACGGCCCCGCGGGGGAGCGTCCGGACGTCGAAACGGTCGCCCACCGGGCGCCGGTCGGTGACCTGCAGCGGGTCGCTGATGCTGCCGGCATCACCCTCGATGACGTGTACGAGGCGGACGTCCTGGCGGCCGCGCGGGAGCACAAGGACGCCCGGGTGGTGGTCGGGAACCGCGGCTACGACCTGACCTTGGACCTGCCCAAGAGCTACTCGGTGTTGACCGCGATGGCCGATCCGCAGACCGCCGCGCAGCTGGAGGACGTCTACCTCGATGCCGTGCGGGAGACGGTGGGTGTGGTGCAGCAGTGGGCCGGCTACGGGATGCGTGGGCACCACGGCGACGGGCACCGCGCGCAGCGGGTCGACGGGACTGGCCTGCTGGGCTGGATGACGGTGCACCGCACCGCCCGCCCGGTCGCCGGGCAGGCACCCGATCCGCACCTGCACGCCCACGTCACGCTGCTCAACATGGTCAAGGGCGTCGACGGGAAGTGGTCGACGATCGGGGCCGGCGGCCGCGATCTGCACCGGCACACGCACGCCGCCGGGGCGTACGTGCAGGCCCGGCTGCGGCAGGTGACCCGCGATCGGTGGGGGATGCAGTGGGTCCGCGACCAGCGCACTGGGGCGTGGGAAGTCGCCGCCGTCCCACCGGTGTTGAGGGAGCGGATGTCCAAGCGGGCCGGACAGGTCGCCGCCCGGCTGCAGGCCGACGGCCTGGATCCGCAGCAGGCCAGCACCGAGCAGGCCAAGACGGCGGCCGCCAAGACCAGGGAGGCCAAGCAGCGCCCCGGCGCGGGCGGGGATCTGCGCGCCGAGTGGCACGCCCAGGCCGCCGCGGCCGGCGTCGACCCCGCCACGGTGGTGGCCGCGGCGATGCCCGGCCCCGGCACCGCGCCGCCGGCGCCGGTGGTGCCGCCGGCGGCGATCGCCGAGTGGATTTTCCGGGAAGAGGACGGCCTGACCGGGCACCGCAAGGTCACCTCCCGGGCGGACGTCCTGGCCGCGGTCATGGACGCCACCCGCTCCGGAGTGGCCGACCTGGCCGAGGCCGAACACCTGGCCGATGAGGTCCTCGCGGATGAGCTCGCGGTGCCGCTACCGGCGGCTGGCGCCGTGCACTTCAGCAACTCCCAGCGGTACACCACCAGCGACATCGTGGCGGCCGAGCGCACCGTCCTGGCCGCCGCCCGTGACCGCTACGACGGCGGCCAGGCGATCGTCCCGGCCGGGGTTCTGGACCTGGCGGTCGCCCAGTTCGAGGCGGGCGCCGGCTTCCCCCTGTCGGGCGAGCAGCGCGCGGTGCTGACCCGGCTGGCCGGTGCCGGGCACGGCGTCGACACTGTGGTCGGGGTCGCCGGCTCGGGCAAAACCACCCTGATGGCGGCGCTGCGGTCCGCGTACGAGGCGACCGGGCAGACGGTGGCCGGCGCGTCCACGGCGGCGGTCGCGGCCGCGAACCTGCAGACCGAGGCGGGTATCGACTCGCGCACGATCGCGTCCTGGCTGGCCCGCATCGAGACCGGCCAGGGCCTGTCCGGCGTCGACGTTCTGGTGGTCGATGAGGCCGCGATGGTCGACGACCGGCACCTCGCCCGCCTGCTGCAGGCGGCCGGCGCCAGCGGCACGAAGGTGATCGCGATCGGGGATCCGCTGCAGCTACGCGCGGTCGGCGTCGGCGGAACCTTCGCCGCGGTGCACGCGATGGTCAGCGGCCTGGAGCTGACGGAGAACCGCCGCCAGGTCGACCTCGACGAGCGCGCCGCGCTCGCCGTGTGGCGGGCCGACGAGCGCCGGGCCGCGCTGCAGGCGTGGTCCGACACCGGCCGGCTGCACGTCACCGACACCCCGCAGCAGGCCCACGCCGACATGCTCAAGCAGTGGGCGACCGCGCGGGCCGGGTGGGCGGATCCGCACGACCGGATCGACCGGCTGCTGCTGCTCGCACACACCAACGCCGACGTCGACGCCCTCAACCAGATCGCGCAGCAGCAGCTGTACGCCGCCGGGCAGACCGCCGAAGGCCGCGAGTACACCCTGGCGGACGGGCGCCGGCTGACCCTCAACATCGGCGACCAGGTCCTGGCCCGGACCAATGACCGGCAGCTCGGGATCCTGAATGGACACCGCGGCGTCGTGGTCGACCAGGACGACGCCGGCCGCGTGCAGGTCGAGCGCCGCGAGCCCGGCCTGGACGGCCCCGAACTGATCCGTACGTGGGTCGGGGCCGGCTACGTCGAGCGGGGCGGGCTGCAGCTCGGCTACGCGATCACCGCGTCCAAGGCGCAGGGTCTGACCGCCGACCAGGCGCTGGTGTACGGCAACGGCATGGACGCCCACGTGCTCTACCCGGCGATGTCCCGCGACCGGCACCGCACCGACCTGTGGCTCGCCCTGAACCCCCTGGAAACCGACGCCGACCGAGCCCGCCACGGCGACCCGCACAACCAGGCTGAAGCCCGGGCGCGGGCCGTGGTCGCGTACGCCGCGGCGATCGCCGGCGACCGGCCGGACCGCATGGTGCTCGCCGAGCTCGGCGAGCAGCCCGAACCGATCAACCCGCCCACCCCGGTCCCGGCGGCCGCCACCGCGCAGCAGCAGCTGCGCCGCGCCGTCGAGCAGAGCGTCGCCGGGGTCGAGCGGCTACGCGAGCAGATGGCCGTCGACCGGATCGGGATCGACACCGACCCCGCCGTGCCCGGGGCCGACCGGTACGCGACGGCGTTCGACGCCCTGGACGCCCGGCTCGCCGGCCTGCCCGACGAGCAGCTGCGCACACCCGGCGACCGCGACGAGCTGCGCGACAGGTTGCGGCGGATCCCGCTCAACCCCACCCAGCGGGCCCAGGCCGACCGCGAGCAGCGCCTCGCCGCGTACGCCGAACTCTCCCGGATCAGCACCGGCGAGCCCGCGTCGGGCCGGTTCACCCGCGAGCAGCTGCAGCAGGCCGCCGCCAGTGCCCGGGCCGAGGCCGCCCGAGCGGCCCGGGACGCCGCCCTGCAGTCCGGTGGTCGCGCCGAGCAGACCCCGCAGGCAGCGACCACCGGGCGCCTGCACTGGCGGGACCGCCCGTACGGCACGATCCCGGACGCCCAGCTGCCCGCCGCGATCGCCACCGCCGAACGCGAGGCCGCCCGCCTGGCCGCGGCCGCCGACCGCCAGGACGCCAAACTCGCCCAGCTCCGCGCGCCGGCGGCCGCCGGCGACGGCCCGGCGATGCGCCTGCTCGAACAGCACCGCGAGCAGTTGCAGGCCCGCCTCGCCGCCGGCGGGCAGGCCGACACCGCCCGGGCCGCCGCCGCGGCCGCGCAGGCCGACTCCCGGCAGGCGTGGCAGGACGTCGCGCGCCTGGAAACCGATCGCCAGCGCAACCGCCTGGCCCTGCGCCTGGCGGGCACGTCGCGGGCGCAGATCGCCGCCGAGCAGGAGCAGCGGCGCGAGGCTGCGCGGGCCGCGGCCGCCGACGCCGGGTTGCACGACGCCCGGGCCGGGCAGTACGACCGCCAGGCCGGCGGCGCCGATGGCGGCCGCCGCGCGGCCGCGGAGCTGGCCGAGCTCACCAGCCAGTGGGCGCAGCGCGCCGGCGAGGCCCGCGACCGCGACGCCCAAGGCATCGGTGGCAGCGCCCGGCTCACCGAGCACAACGCCCGCGACAACCGGCAGCGGGCCGCCGTCCAGCAGCAGCGGGCCGTCGGGCTACGCACCGAGGCCCACCTGCGCGAGGGCCTGGACCCGGGCATCAACCGCATCGAGGACGACGGCCGCCAAGCCCACGCCCAGCAACAGGCCCAGGCCGAGCAGGCCGCCCGCCGGGCCGAAGCCGAACGGAACATCCAGGCCGACTACGACCGCTACCACCGCGGCCCGGACATCGACCGCGGGCCGTCACTGGGCAGGTAGCCCGGAGGTCGCCGGGCCGGGTGCCGTGGCCGGCCGGCCTCGGTGGTGGGTTCCGGCGCCCTGGCTGCCGCACCACGCCTGCGGCGCGGCTTGCCACTGGTAGCACCGGTGCGGGCTGGCGTTGCCACCCCGCTACCGGATCGCCGCGGCCGCGCCCGGACATGCCGGCTGAGCTGGGTGGCAACGCCTGGCAACGGGTGGTAGCGCCTTGGCAACGGGGGTGGTAGCGCCGGCGTGCGCCGCTTCGCCCGTCGCCGCCTGCGGCTGACCAAGCCTTTACGGTTGGGCGCATGACGCAGAGCCACAGCGAGCCGGCCGGCTCGCCGTTCACGCCGGAGATGCTCGATGCGCTGGTGTCGGGGTTGGGTTCCGCCCGGTCGATGGCGATCTTTATCGCCTGGGTCGGCCGTCGCCCGGCGGTCCTGCGTGACGAGGCCAGCGCGCTGACGCTGGTCGAGGGAACGCCGATCGATATGCGGGCGATGATCTGGCGGGCGTGCGGGTTCCGGCCGGTCGTGCCGGGTGGGCAGGTGCCGCCGTGGCTGCGTGATGACTGGGTGGTGCGGGTCCGCGGGGACCGGGTGGTCGCGGTGGACACCCAGTTCGGCGCGGCCGCGGCGACGCTGGGCTGCGACTGGATCACCGAATCGCCCAGCGACGGCGTCGAGGTGCTCAGTGACGGCGCCGTGCCCGGTGACTGGCTGGACGAGGCCCGCCGTCTGGGCGGGGTCATGCTGGTCAGCGCTGATCTCGGTCTCGACCCGCAGGCGAGCGACGTCGAGGTGATGCGGGTCTTGGCCGCGGTCGCGGCCAGTGGCCGGCTGCTGGCCGGGCTGGCCCGGCTCGACCATCAACCGTGACCCGGCTACCGGGGGCCGGCGCCGAGCGGGATCCGCGCGACGGGCGTCCACCGGTACTGCGACCGGTCGGCGTCCTGGACGACGTCGAGCAGGTGTACCTGTCGCACGGTCATGGTGGCGTGGCTGGGCCGCACCTGCCGGCGCAACGCGCTCTGCACTGTGCCCGAATCGCCGGGAGCTATGCCGTAGCCGAGAGTCAGGTGCGGCGGCAGGGTTTCGTAGGCGATCGCGTCCGGGCCGAGGGCATCGGCGATCGCCTGCCTGCAGCGTAGGTAGATCTCGTGGAACGGCTCGCCGGGCAGGTCCCCGTCCATGTCGGCCACCACACCGGACGCGCTGGCCATCACGGACCCGACCGTCAGCGAGCACGCCGGCACGTCGGCCAGCGCCGCGGTGAGCGCGGCTACCAGCCGTTGACGCTCGTGCGTGCTGATCTGCGCCGCCGCGCGACCAGTGATCATCTGCACGGTGGCGTGTAGCCACGGGTCGGGCACCGCGGCGACGAACGGCACGGTGTCCAGTACCGCCCGGCAGCGGCTGAGCAGGCCGGCCAGCCCGGCATCGACAGTGAGGTCGGGCAGCAGATACACATGCAGCCGGGTCACCCCGGCCGGCCACAGCCGCGCGGGCGTCAGAAATCTCTCCATGCCTCCCGTGTAGCAGCAGGCCGCCAGCGAGCGGCAACGACCGCCGGGGCCACGAGCCAGGGTCGGGTCTAGGTGTAGCGGCCCGGCCGGAACGGATCCCCGGGCCCCCGCTGGCCGCCGCCGTGGTCGTATCGCGGCCCCATCTTTGCTTGACTCGTTCGGGTGAATTCCGCTGTGTGGCCGTAACGGAGAGCGGATTGCTGCGGCGCATGCGGGGCCCCTGTAGCAGCAGGGACCCCGCGTCCTGTTCCCAAGCCGAACCCGCGCGACCGATGGCCAGGACTTCGCCGAACACGGACCACCTTGCTCAGTCGGTCTCGTTCATGCAATCCCTGACCTGGTGTTATTTATCCCGCCCTGGATCTTGGTGAACGTGGCGGGGAGCGAGGGGCGCAGGTCTGGGCCACGTTCACCAAGATCGATCAGCCGGTCGTGAACATCGAGTCGTCCATTCGACAGCGCGAATGGCGCGCGGAACCGCTAGAACCGTCTGTAGCGCTGGGACGGCACAGCCGGGTAGCAGCCCGCGGTGCCGTGGTCACCCCTGCGCAGAACCCGGGCCACGCGACCTGCATTTTGGGGGCAGCGGGGCCCCTTTCCCTGTGGAAGGTGCGACCGATGGTGAAAACGACCTGTGTGTCTGGTTCCGGCTCTGCACGGCAGGAGTCCGGATGCGGGCATTCCCGCGGAGGCCGCCGGCCGAGGCCACGTCCGGTGCTGGTCTTGGTGATCGTCCTGGCGGCCACGATCGTGCCCCTGGCGCTAATCGTCGTCGGGATGGCGCCGGCGGCCGCGCTGTCCACGGCGGCCGCGGCCACCGCTTTCGCGTTCGGGTTCACCCATCAGGTCCTGCACCTGCTGGCCGGGCCCGGCCATCGGGGCGCTGCCGCGCCGGTGAACGCCTGACGGTGAGGTGAAGAAGCCCCGTACGGCGCCGCGGCCGTGCCCGACGGCTGCGAAGATCGCGCCTAAGCAGTTCAAGCCCATCCCCGACGACGCCCCGGCCAAGGAATTGGGGGAGTACCTGCGGGCGATGATCCGCGACGCCGACGTCAGCCTCGACCGGGTCGCCGCGGCCGGTCGGATAGCCAAGAACACGCTGACCACCACGATGGACGGCCGCTCCAAGGGGTGGCCGTCGATCCAGCAGTGGATCACCGCGTACAGCAAGGCTGTCGGCGTCTCCGTCTACGCCCGGCAGGTCGACGACATCCGGCGGCTGTATCAGCTCGGCCGGCACAACCATCTCGCCGCGCAGCGCAGCGCCCGGGCCACCAAAGCCGCTGCCGGCACGTCGGAACCCGCGCCCGCATCCCCCGCCGCCTCTGCCGTGGCGGCGGGGGATCTGCCGGCGCCGGAATCGTTGCTGGTCGAGATCTCTCTGCCGGCTACCCCGACGTACTCCGGGAGCCAGCATCGACCCGCACAGTGGGCAGGTCCTCGACGAGGACGAGATCGAGACGCGTGTCGCGGCGATCAAACAGGAGGCGCTGCGGCGGCGGCTACGCGAAGGGCCGGTGCGGTACTGCGTGGAACCGAACACGTGGTTCACCTCGGTCAACTACGGACCCTGGGCCACGGTGTACCTATCCACCGCCGCGTCGTATCGCGTACGACCCGCGCGGTGGGCACCGATAGCCAGACTTCCCGTCTGGGGGCCGCTCGACCTACCGGCCGACTTGCCGCTCGATGCGTGCGAACCCACGACAGGAGCACCCGCCGGTGCCGAGCAGCAGCCGTTTGCGGCAGACCTGGACGCCGAGCCGCCCACGGCCGAGAACGGCGCCGCGGTGACCGACGCGCAGCCGCTGGATCCGGTCCCGGGTCGGCCACCGTCATGAGGGGACGGCAGCGCAGCAGCCCCCGCCGATGGGCCGGTACGACGTGCCCACCCTGCCCGACCGGCTCACCCCGATCTGGCACCGCCTGACCGCCACCCCGCCCCCATGACAAAGGGGCCCGGACCAGTTGGTCCGGGCCCCCCGTCGGGGTGGGTGGGGGTTACCACCAGCCGGTGCGCAGTGCCCGGTGCTTGCGCGGCGCGCTGATCATCCTGGAGACGATGGTGTCGATCATCTGGGTTTTGGTGCGGGCGCCCTGGATTGACGTGCCGGTCTCGCCGGCCAGCTCGCGCAACTCACCGACCGAAAGCCGGCCCAACCGGGCCCGGGCGACACCTATCGCTGCACGTGCCCGGTCGGCTACACCTTTGTGGATGGAGCACTTGTGGTGGGATCTCGGCGAAATAGGGGCCACGGCGCTGTTCGAGGTGAAGCTGCGCGGGTCGCAGGCCCGGGTCAGTCTCATGGATGCCGACGCCTACCAGGCGTACCTCGATAGCGATGCGTACGAGTTCCATGGCGGCTTCACCGACGTCTCGCCCGTGCACGTACAGGTGCCATACGACGACCACTGGTATCTGGTGGTCGACAGCTACCCGAACCGCATCAAGGTGTGGGTGAGTCAGGTCTTCGACTGACCAGCCGTCGGCGCGAGCTGCCGACGGGCCCGTAGCGGCACCGTTGCCGGTGGCGTTGCGGTGCAGGTCAGGTGCCGGCGGCTCGCGGATGTGCGAGGGTCGCAACCTCGCAACCAGGCGTCGGCGGCCGCGCGTTTGCGACCGATGTGTCCGGGACAGACGCGGCCTCTGCCCGCGGCAGAGGCCGAACAGGGCCCCGGGCGGCGCCGACGACTTCGTTTGTGGTGCGTTTACGCTGCGGTACCACTGCGGTTCATGGGCGTCGATTCCCGCGCGTTTGTGCAGCTCACCGGGGGTGGCAACGGGGTTGCTAGGAGCCCGACATCTTTACCCCACCCGCCAGTCACTTTTGGCCGTTCCTGTGGGCGGGTGCATCTTCGTCCCCGGCGACCGTCGGCGGCTTCCCGTGGTGGGTGCTTCGCGTCTTCTCCGGCGGCCCCGCGTACGGCGGCGAATCCCGTGTTCCCGGAGGCGGCGGCGCCCCGCCCCGGCGGTGCCGGGGCGGGGCGCTGGTGTGGGGTGTCGTTTACGGGGGAGTCGGTCTCATCACCACGTGCTGAGGCCGCGGTACTTGCGTGGGGCGTCGATGGCCGTGTTGACGACGGTGTCGATGAGATGGGATTTGGTGCGGGCGCTCGAGGCCGATGTGCCGATCGCCTCGGCTACCTCCCGCACCTCGGCGAGGGTGAGCCGGGCCAGCAGGGCCCGGGCGGCCGTGCCGGTGGCGTCCTGGCCGCGGCCGTCCTTGATCTCGGCGCGCCAGTACAGCAGCCGGGCCGCGAGCCCGGTTGACGAGCCGGCCGGTACCACGGCGCGCCACCCGTCAGCCTCGATCACGGCCGTTGCTCCCGTGGCCGGGTCGTACTCGTACGTCTTTCCGCGTGAGTTGGTGACCCGCCGGGCCTGGACGGGCTCGGCGGCCGTCGCAGGCTCCGGCACCGGTGCGGCCGCTGGCGGTGCCATCGACACGGGCTGAGGAGCACTTTCGGCCTGCGGGTCCGTCGTGGCGAACCGGCGCACCTTGTCAGCGAGCTGCCGAGCCTCGGCCGGCGACAGCCGGGTGGTGGTGTAGTCCCCGGGGCAGTTTTCCGGCGGCTCGCCCTCGGTCGTGGTGACCGTGATGACCGGCTCGCTGCCGCTGGCGTCCAGCTCCGCCCACACGGCACCGGTGTCCATGTTGTCCTTCAAGCAGGCCTTGGCGTCGACCTTGCGGCGAGCGGGTACCGCGGGCTCCGGTGCGGCGGCGTCCAGGATCTTGCGCATGTCTGCGGCGGAGACCTCGATCTGGCCGTCATCCCCGGCGATCGTCACCCCCGTGGTGCCGATCAGATCGCGCACCCGCGCGGCCAGCTTCTCCAACCGTGTCGGGGCCGTCGTCTGGGCACCGGACTCGGCGAGGGCGGCCAGTTCCTCGAGCGTGTCGGCGAGCTGGCCGGCCTCCTTCTTGCTCAGCGCGGGGTCGATGCCGGTGCCGTCGGCGTCCGGATCCCACGGCTTGTCGGCCGGGTTGGTCGCCACGACGACGTAGGCATCACTGTCCGGGAACTGGCAGAGGCCGAGGGAGACCGTGCCGTTGCCGGACCCGGCGGTGACGACGTCGGAGCCGTGCCAGTGCTCCGAGCCGGTCCCGGCGAGCCCGGCCGCGTCGGGCAACGCGCCCCCGTCGCCGGTGTCGACCGGGCCGGTGGTGCCAGCGGAGGCGGTCATGGCTTCCTTCACGGTGTCCTGGGGGGTGCGCCCGCGAGCGCCGTCATAGTGTCCGGCGGCCTCGCGTCGGTCGTCCAGCACCAGACCGCCGGCCCCGGCACCGGCCGGTGTGATGCCGTGGGCCTGGGCCTGGTACTGCTCGGCCTGCTGCTCGTAGTAGCGGGCGGCGAGGATCTCCCGGGCTGCCTCCGCCTCCGCGTCGCGCGCCGCCATAGCGTGCTGCCGGGCCAGGCTCACATCGCGGATCGTGCGGGCGGCCGCCCGGTGGTTCTCCGCCGACTCCACGTTGGCCCGCGCGTCGGCGCGGTACTTGTCCACGGCGTCCTGGCAGGCCCGTGCCCGCTCCTGCAGCGTCACGGCTTTCTCGACCTGGCCGGCGTAGCGGTTCGCTACCCGAATCGCGTCCTGATCGACGGTGCTGCTCGTCGCGCTCATCAGCCCGGTCCTTCGGCCGGGCCGGTGTAGTGGCAGCAGGGGCAGGCGTCCGGATCGCCCAGTGCGTCGTCCGGATCGGGCAGCGAGCAGGCGCACCGCGGGCAGCGCGGCCAGCGGCCCCGCCGGCACTCCGCGATCAGCTCGGGCTTGTTCATCGTGGTCAGGTCGGTGTCGGTCATGGGTGGCCTTCCGGGGCCGAAGGGAATGGGTGGCCTTCCGGGGCCGAAGGGAACGGATCAGTCGGTGCCGGCCGTGTCGTCGCGGTGGCGCAGCACCTGGGCCACCGCGGTTTGGGTGGCGCCCAGCGCCGCTGCAGGTCGGGGGCTCGTCGATGGTTGCGGCCGGTGTTACCAGTGGCGCATTCCCTCGGTGAGGACGTCGGCGCAGGACGGGCCGCCGCTGAAGCTGGTGGTGCAGGGCAGGCCGCCGGTGGGTGCGCCGCAGTTCGGGCAGCTGGACGGGTCAGTCGCCCGTCGATCGATTTCTGTCCCGGCCTCCCTGACCTGCACGGACAGACCGGTTGGGTTGCCGTTCGGGGTCCAGGTCGATCGGCAACCCCACCGGGCCGCGACAGCCCCAACGGGTGATCTGTCAGCAGCGGACGGGATCTGTCTGTCGCCGAGGCTGGCCAGGAACGCGCGGGCGGCGTCGATGTTGGCGGTCTGCGCCGTGGTGATCTCGGCGGTGCTCACGGGGCGTCCTGGTCCTGGTCGTCGAGCTGGATCTGCAGCGCCAGCCGCGCGTGCAGTTCGCGCAGATGGGCGTCGGTGAGCTCGAGCTGCACGTGGGCCTCGAAGCCGTCGCCGAACTCGACGTAGCGGATCCCGTCCTCTTCGACTGTGCTCCAGTCGATGTAGGCGCCGTCGCCCTCATCGTCCAGGGACAGCTGGCCCGGGTCCTCGGCGCCGTCGTCGAGGGCGCCGACGAGCCGGCCGATGCCGTCGCGCAGCTGCTGCAGCTGGGCTGTGGTCATGGTCAGGCCGATGGCGTCGGTGCCGTCGCCGACCTCGAAGTGCCGTACCCCGGGCTCGGTTTGCGACGACCAGTTCAGGTACGGGCCGGTGCTGTCGTCGTCGGCGGGGTGGTCGCTGTCCTCGGCGAGGTAGTAGCCGCCGGCGCGGGACTGCAGGTCGAGCGCCGCGGCCGCGGCCGCCTGGTCGTCGACCTCGTAGTCGGCGCCGACCGTCTCGGAGTACGCGCCCGGGTAGGCCGGCTTGCCGGTGGCCAGGGCGTCGCCGTCGTCGTGCTGCTGTTCGGCCTCGCCGAGGACCTCGTTGCTGAGCTCCTGCAGCCGGCCCAGCTCGGCGGAGGTGAGCACCATCGTGCCGTTGCCGCCCTCGGCCGGGGTGACGGTCAGCTCGACGGTGGGCTCGATATCGGGCCACCAGCTCACCCGCGGCCGTACGGTCACCGTGTCGCCGTCCTCGGTGGTGAACGTGCTGCCCGGCCCGATGTGCGCCTCGTGGTCGTGCTCGTCGTCGTTCTGCGGGCACCAGGGCGGGCAACGCAGGATGCCGTTGCTGCGCACCGCGTCCATCCGGTCGGCGCCCGGGCCGGCCGCGATCTGCGCCCGGTCGGCGAGGATTCCGTCGGCGTGCTCGTACGCGGCGGCCCGCTGGTCAGCCTCAACCCGCCCGGCGTCCCACTCCCGCGCCCGGTCGCGCTGCCGCTGCGGCGACGCCGAAGCGGCGATGTAGGCGCCGCGGGCCAGCAGGTCACGCTCGCTGAGCTCACCCGCGCCAGCCGGCGCAGCCTCCCCAACCTGCGCCGCCGCGGTGGTGGTGGTGGTGGTGGTGGTGGTGGTGGTGGTGCCGGGACGGTAGAAAACGGTGTCGGCGGCTTCCGGGGTCGCGTTCACTGCCTGCTCCAAGCTGCCGTGATAGGCGTCGAGGTGCTCCACACCGGTCTCGCAGGTGGCGGCCAACGGACCGTCGCTGGGCTCGAGGTTGTCGGCGGCGCGGGGCTGGTCGGGGTTGTAGCCGGTACGGCGGGTCATGGGCTTCTCCTGCTCGGTGCCGTCATAGTGTCCGGCGACCTCGCGGCGCGCAGCCAGCACCGGGCCGGTGGCCCCGGTACCGGCCGGGCCGGCCGGTGTGATGCCGTGGGCCTGGGCCTGGTACTGCTCGGCCTGCTGCTCGTAGTAGCGGGCGGCGAGGATCTCCCGGGCTGCTTCCGCCTCCGCGTCGCGCGCCGCCATAGCGTGCTGCCGGGCCAGGCTCACATCGCGGATCGTGCGGGCGGCCGCCCGGTGGTTCTCCACCGACTCCACGTTGGCCTGGGCGTCACGCCGGTACTGCTGGGCGGCGTCCTGGCAGGCCCGTGCCCGCTCCTGCAGCGTCACGGCTTTCTCGACCTGGCCGGCGTAGCGGTTCGCTACCCGAATCGCGTCCTGATCGACGGTGCTGCTCGTCGCGCTCATCAGCCCGGTCCTTCGGCCGGGCCGGTGTAGTGGCAGCAGGGGCAGGCGTCCGGATCGCCCAGTGCGTCGTCCGGATCGGGCAGCGAGCAGGCGCACCGCGGGCAGCGCGGCCAGCGGCCCCGCCGGCACTCCGCGATCAGCTCGGGCTTGTTCATCGTGGTCAGGTCGGTGTCGGTCATGGGTGGCCTTCCGGGGCCGAAGGGAATGGGTGGCCTTCCGGGGCCGAAGGGAACGGATCAGTCGGTGCCGGCCGTGTCGTCGCGGTGGCGCAGCACCTGGGCCACCGCGGTTTGGGTGGCGCCCAGCGCCGCTGCAGGTCGGGGGCTCGTCGATGGTTGCGGCCGGTGTTACCAGTGGCGCATTCCCTCGGTGAGGACGTCGGCGCAGGACGGGCCGCCGCTGAAGCTGGTGGTGCAGGGCAGGCCGCCGGTGGGTGCGCCGCAGTTCGGGCAGCTGGACGGGTCGTCGGGGTAGTCGAGCAGGTCGGTCAGCAGATCGACGTGGGCGGCGAACACCCGGCCGGCGTAGCGCTGGGCGAGCTCGTCGACGAGCTGCTGGTAGCTGTCGGCGCGGATCCACGCCGCGTGGGTGGCGTCGTCGGCGCCGGCGACCGCCGGCAGTGCCTGCTCGGTCTCGTACTGGCCGAGGTGGGTACGCGAGGCCACGGTCACGATCCACGCCTCGTCGGAGGCGCGGGGGTCGGGTACGTGCTGCGGCCACAGGGTCTCCCACATGGCCGGATCGGGCACCTGCAGGCCGGTCTCCTCGGCCAACTCCCGGATCGCCGCCTGCGGCGGGGTCTCGCCGGGCTCGACCATACCGCCGGGTAGTGCCCAGCCGAGCCCGTCGCCGCGTTCGACCAGCAGGATCCGCAGGCCGTCCTGGGTGGTGGCGGTGACGACCGCGTCGGCGGCCAGGGCCTCACCCCAGTGACCGAGCTGGTTACGGCCGTGCCGCACACCGGTGGGTGCGTGCGGGTTGACCGGGCGGCCGTCGACGACCTGGAACGGGATCGCCGCGGCGGCTTGCCGGGCCGGCCAGTCGATGCGGGTGGGGTCGGTCTGCGGGTCGGCCCAGCCCTCGCGCACGCCGTCGGGCTGGAGTGCGGGGCCGACAGCGAACACGTCGATCTTGAGGCCGGGGTCGTCTTCCTCGTCGATCTCGGACCAGTCGAACCGGGCGAGTAGCCCTGGGGACCACATGCCGCGGTCCTCGGCGTAGCAGCTGGCCAGCGACCAGGGGGCCAATTCCTCGGTTTCGTCAGCTTCGTATGCGGCGGTGGCCTCCTCGTCGTCGCGGTAGGCCAGGTACCAGTGTTCAGGGCCGGTGATGTCGTAGGTGCGCCGTACCGCGACGTACGCGCCGTCCGGCGGCTCGTCGACGGCGGCCGGGTCGATCAGCCGCAGCTGGTATACAGCCGGCTGCCCGTACCCGGTCAGCGCTTCCCACGTGGACGGCTGACGTTGCTCCTGCGGCACGGTCAGATCGACCCACAGGTCGGGTGCACCGTCGACGGGGCACAGGAGCGCAGTGCCGCCGCCCCGGGAGTGGATGACGGCGCGGGCCTGTTCGATGTTCATCGCTTCTCCGGATCTGATATCGGATCGGGTGTGGTCGGTCGGGTGTGTGGCGTTCACCGGGTCGGGTTGTCGTGGCAGCAGGGGCAGGCGTCCGGGTCGCTCAAGGCGTCGTCGGGGTCGGGCAGCGGACAGCCGCAGCCGCAACGCGGGCAGCGGGGGGAGCGGCCTTGAGCGCTGGGCTGGTGTCGGCAGTCGCACAGCCCGCCGGCGGGGCACTCGTACGCGGCCAGGAAGTCCCGGTCGTCTTCGGCGGGCTCGCCCGGGTCGGGCGCCATCGCCCGTTCGCTGCCGAGGTGCTCGGCCTGGGTCATCAGGATGTCGGTGTGCAGGTGCTCGCCGTCGGCGGTGAAGATCCGCACCCCGTCGCGGTGCAGCTGGTAGCGGACCTCGCGGTAGCGGGTACGGGTGTCGTCGTGGTGGATCACGGTCAGCGTGGTGGCGTACGGCATCGGATCACGCTCCGAGGTGGACGTCGCTCAGGTACTCGCCGACGTCGCCGCGGCGGGTGTAGACCTCGGCGAACCGGTCGTCGGGGCCGTCGAGCGCGGCCAGGAAGGCCCGGGCCTGGGCGATGGCAGCGTGGTGGCTGCCGGCCAGGTACCAGATCACGGCGGTGGGGCTGTCGGGGTCCGGCCCACAGATCAGGTCCGCCCGGTACTCGTCGCCGGGCAGCTGCGGGTCGAGCCGAACGACGTCGTGGCCGCCGGTCCGGCGCAGCAGCAGCAGGTCGGCCTGCTCGAGCAGTTCGTCCAGGGCGGGACAGGCGGGGATCGCCGGCGCGAAGACCGCCGGGCCGGAGGGCTTGTGCATCGGGTCGTCTCCTGTGTCGGGCCAGTGGTCGAGGACGTCGAGGGCGTCGGCGACCAGCCAGCCGGCGGCGCCGTGGGTGGGATGGGGCCGCCAGGCGCTGGTCCGGACGATGCCCGCGGCGGATAGGGCCTGGTCGGCGGCGTCGAGCGGGGCGGTATCGGCGACGCCCAGGCCGACGATGTGGAGGTGGTCGCCGACCCCGAGGCCCCAGGACAGGCCGGGCCGCAGGGTCGGGCGAGACAGGCAGACGGTGGTGTTACGCATCGGCGTCACCGCCGCCGGCGCCGGGCATCTCGTCGTGGATACGGCCGTCGAGCAGCCGGCCGCCGGCCTTCGGGGTGCTGCCGCCGACCTGCTTGAACAGGAACTTCGTGTGCACAGATCCGGTGCACTGGTCGCGCAGAGCGCGCACCCACGCCAGGTCCACCGGCCGGTAGCCGGGCCCCGACTCGCCGCCGGCGACTACCCAGTCCAGGCCGCCGTCGCAGAACGCGACCGAGTCCGCCCGCTCGAGGTCGATCGGGCCCAGCAGCGGCTCACACGACACCCAGCGGATCCACGCCGGGGTGTCCAGCAGCGCGGGCACCCGCAGGTCGGCCCGCTGCTGGTCCTCGCAGGACACCCCCAGCCACACGTTGCGCAGCGGCCAGGTCTGCCACGGGTTGGCGTCGCCGACGTCGACCCCCTCGTGCGCCAGGGTCGCGAACTCCTCCTGGACCAGCTTGCGGAACTCGTCATCGCACAGCAGAGCCCGCATCCGGCCGTGCCGCTTGGTCAACAGTTGGAAGGTGTGCCGCGGGGTGGCGGCCATGACGGCGAACACCTCGGCGATGAACTCGTCCGGCACGCTCGCGTGGAACAGGTCGGACAGGCTGTTGACGAACACCCGCCGCGGCCGGCGCCACCGCACCGGCATCCCGAGCCGGTCCGGGTGCAGCCGCACGCCGGTGGTGGCCCCGATCTGCGGACCGTCGAAACGCCGGCGCTCGACCCGGAACGGCATGGTCCGCTCGATGTAGCAGTTCGCGCACCCGGCGGAGATCCGGGTACAGCCGGTGACCGGGTTCCAGGTCGCCTCGGTCCACTCGATCGCGCTGTTGTCACTCATCCGCGATCGCCCCCATCGGGCCGCGGAGCGCGTACCCGCGCCGGGTGCGTCGGGGCGGTGTGGATCTCCCACCAGGTGCGGCAGTCGGGGCAGTACCGGAGGTTGCCGTCCACGACCGGGTCGAGCTGGCCACCGCATGTGCAGGTGCCGGTTTCGGGTCGCGGTTCGGTGGTCGCGGCGACCTGGTCGAGCGTGTCCGCACCACGGCTGAGGCGCTGCTCGTCGGTCCAGCCGTTGATGCCCACGTCCGCCAGGGTCAGGACGCCCTTGCCGGTCTTGCGGGCGTACGCGATCTCCCTGCGGGTCGACTCGCCGATGTAGCCGCCCGGGTTGACGACGTAAATCCACCGAGCCTGGTCGATCTTCTGCAGGTGCAACGCGTCGAGCGTCGCCTTCTGCTCGTCGGTGATCTCGTCGCCGTCGTGGGCGAAGACGCCTGGCGCCAGCACCACGTATCCGGCCAGCGTCAACATGCGGTTGGCCTCGGTGATCTCCGCCCGGAAGCGAGTGCTGCCGCAGATGGTCACGATCTTCATGCCGTACGTGCAGCCGGTGGTGGTGTTATGCATCGGTGTCACCGCCGCGGCGGGCGATGGTGACCGTGACCGGGGTCAGCGGCCCGCAGCCGTGCCCGTCGACGGGCACGCCATATCGGTCGCCGCAGGCCTCACAACCGAACGCGTCGTAGCTGCCCAGCAGGTCGGTGGTGCTCGGGGCGGGTTGGGTGGTGATGGTGACGGTGACCGGGGTCAGCAGGCCGCAGCCGTGATCGAGCGCGTCGACGCGGTAGCGGCTGCCGCAGGTCAGGCAGGCGAACATCGGGTGGCTGGCCACTACGCGTGGCGCTGTGGGCGTCGGCGGCACGACCGCCGCGGCGGTGGTCGGTGCGGCGGCCGCGGCGGGCTGGCGGGTCGGGGTGGCCGCCCGGGCGCGGGGCCGTGGCCGGGGCTGGGGCGCGGACGGCGTGTTCTGGCGGGCCGGGCGGCGCTGCTCGGCGGGTTCGTCGTTGACCAGTTGTACGGCCGACAGGAGTTCGGCCCAGGCCGGGCGGGGTTTCGCCGGCACCGGCGGCGTGGGACGGGTGAGGTAGCGGATGCCCATCGGTGCCGCGCTGCTCGGCTGGATGTCGCCGCGGGCGGCGCGCAGCGCGGCCGCCCGCTGTTGCGGGCTCATCGGGGTGGTCATCGCCGGCCCGCCCGGTCGAGGTCCGGCACGATGTCGAGCGGGGTGCCGGGCAGGTGGCAGTCGGTCCAGGCCGCCCGGTTCGGGGCGGCCGCGACCAGCCGCCGGTACTCGGTCTCGGTCATCACCCGCAGCCGGCTGCTGGTGTGCGGCCAGGTCCCGGAGGTGAAGCGGTCGAACGCGGTGAGGGCCTCGTGGTGCGGCATCGGCCCGTCGGCGGTGGTGTAGCCCTCTTCGGTCAGGACCAGCAGGTAGCCGCCGGTCGGGGCCTTGCGCGGCGCGACCGGGCCGGGGCGGGGCTGGTCTGCGAGGGGCGGATCGGCGGATACGCCGGCGGGTGCGTCGTCGAGGCGGCCGGCGGCCAGCAGGCCGGCGTCGCTCGCGGCGGGCCGGGCGGCCCGGCGGGCCTGGTGGTGCTCGGCGACTAGGCAGGCGGGGATCAGCGTGGCGGCGGCGGCCGCCACGACGGCCGCGGACAGGCCGGTGGTGGCGCGGACGGCCGCGACGGCGGCGGCCAGCATCGCGGCGTAGTGCAGGGACTGGTCGATCCAGTAGGAGGCCTGCGGCCAGCCGGGGCAGCCGCCCTTGGCGGCCAGGATCGCGCGGACGAGCCAACGCCGGTCGATGACGGCGTGGGTGGCGCCGCTGACCGTCAGCGCCGCGGCGACGCCGGGCAAGGTGAGCGGCGCGGCCAGGGTGAGCAGCAGCAGCGCGACGGCTTGGCAGGCCAAATACGACGCGACGTGGCGCAGGCAATGCGGCCAGCCGGTGAACGGGTGCACGCCGGCGGCGAGCTGCTCGTCGCCGGGCCGGGCCTTGCCGGTGGCGTCGTTGTCGGACTGCACGGGGTGGTCGCCGAGCATGTGCCCGACCAGTAGGCCGGCGAACACCACGGAGGTGATGGCCGCGGTGGCGATGGTGGGATCGGTCATGATGGTTGGTGCCTCTCTGAGGTAGTGGGCGGCCCCGCGTTGCTGTGGAAGGCGGTGGGGCCGCCCGTTCTGGGGTCAGCGTGGGGGTTGCCGGTGCCAGTGGTGGGTGGCGTGCATGGCGACCAGCCAGGCGAGGGCGGCGCCGGTGGTCGCGGTGAGGGCTTGGGCCCAGCCGCCGGGGGCCGCGATGGCCATGAGCACGGCGGTGACGGTCAGGGCGTGCAGCGCGTGCACGGCGGTGCGGGACCGGTGGCGGGCGAGCACACCGTGGTGTGCGGCGGCGAGGGTGGCCAGGGCCCACAGCGTCCACAGCGTCCAGCCGGTACGGCCGTGGGCGCTCGCCCAGTCGGTGGTGGCGGGCAGCAGCAGGCTGTGCACGGCGGCGACGGCGCCGAGGGTGGCCGCCAGCCGGGCGGCGTAGACGAGGCCGTGGGTCAGGCGGCCGCCGCTGAGGACGTTGCCGACGCTGCGGACGCGGCCGGCGGGCGGCCAGAGGTCACAGCAGGGGCGGGGCCAGAGACCGGTGTCGTGCTGGTGGCCGGGGACTGCGGGTGCTGCGGGCTGGCGCATGACGTCTCCTTGTCGTGGATGGCGACGGTGACCGGGGTGATGGCGTGGGCGTGACGGCGGACGATGGCGGTGTACTGGCGCTGGGCGGTGTTCATGTCGGCTTCGGCGGCGGCGGCCTCGCGGGCGTCGCGGACCCGGTCGAAGGCGGTCAGAGCGAGCGCGGCCGCGGCGACGGCCAGCAGCGTCCCGCCGATCAGCGGCGGGTGGCTGGCGTCGGCGGCGAGCTGCCCGGCGGTGGCCAGGGTGCCGAGCACACCGCTGACCCCGGCGGTGGCCGGCCACCTGCGGCGGCCGGTGTGGGCGCGATGGCGGCGCCGGGCGGCGGCGCGCACAGCGTGTTCCGCGGCGTGCATCCGGCTGTGGTCGAGGGTCCAGGCGACCAGTTCGACCGACAGCCGGTCGATGCGCTTCTGGTAGGTCAGCGCGTAGAGGGTGTCGGCGGGCTGGGCGTCACGTTGACGGGTCAGGCGCCAGATCTGCTCTGCGAGTTCGGTGATCCTGGTGGACATGAGGGGGGCCTCTCCTTTACGGACGGTGACCTAACAGCGGGTCTCATAACAGCGCCGGGGGAGGGGGGTCCGCTCCCGCATAGGGCCCCTCCCCGGGGGGAGGGGGCACCGCTGTTATGAGGAGTTATGCGTTACTGACGGTGACGGTGCTGGTGGCGGCTTCGGCGGGCAGGTACTGCCCGGTCACCGGCCGGCCGTCGGCCGTCTGCGGGCGCACGAGACGGCCCTGCTGGCACAGCTGGGTCAGCGCGTTGGACACCAGCTGCCCGGTGGCGGCGGCGTCGCCGGCCTCGTGCAGGGCGGCCAGGATGTCCCGCGGCCCGGCCGGGGTGGTCTCCGTGCGCCAGATCTGGCGCACGGCCGCCTCGACGCGGTCGGCGCGGGTGCGGTAGCCGGCCAGCGGTGTCGCCGCGGCGGGCGCCGGTTCGACGGCCGCCATCGGGGCCGGGGCCGGGATGGGGGTGCCGCCGAGACGGCTGAAGATGCTGGTGACCGCGGCGTGCATCGCCTGCTCGTCGTCGTGCACCGCCGTGTCGTGCTGCGGCACGGCGGCGGCCGGGGTGGCGGCCGCGGTGCGGGTGCGGGCGCCGCGCAGGTCGGCGAGGTAGTCGTCGGTGACGTACTCGTGCCGGGCCGCGTACTCGTCGCCGGCGGCCAGCGCCGATCCGGCGTCGAGGGTGCGCGGGAAGTGGCGGCGGTTCCAGGAGATCTCGTCGACGCGCGGGCCGTCGTGCAGCACCGGCTTGGACGGGTCCGAGGTCTGGACGTACTCGATCTTCGCCCGGACCGGCTCGGCGTCGCCGAGGCGGGCGTAGCACTCCCCGCGGTGCCGCAGCTGGGGCAGTTTGTAGTTGCCGGTGACCCGGCCGGCTTCCTGGTCATCGCCGGACATGAGCACGATTTCCCGGCCGATGTTGGCCGACGCGTCGCCGCCCTTGTCGCCGAAGGCGTGGTGCACGCCGCGCTGGGTGGCGGCGATCAGGTAGATCCCGGCCGAGGCGACGGCCTGGGTGCACTCGGCGTACATGTCACCGGCGGTGACCTGCGCCCCGTCGTAGTACGCCTTGGCCTTGGTGCTCAGCGCGAACGACGCCTCGTCGATGTAGATGAAGATCCGTTTGAAGCCATGCCGGGCGGAGAACGGCTGGTCCTGGCGCCAGCGGGCGACCTCCATCGCGGCGATGAGTATCTGCAGCACGCCTTCGGCGTCGGCGCGGACCCAGTCCAGCGGCGGCGGCACCTGCTGGCCGAGGTAGGGCTCCAGCCACGGCCCGACCAGGTCGTAGAGCTTGCGGGTACCGGCCACCCAGATCAGGGCGTCGTCGCAGCGGGTCACGTCGGCCCACTCCCGGTGGATGTAGGCGCTCTTGCCGCCGGTGGTCGCGCCGAGGATCCAGGCGTGCCGGGCGACGTCGACGCCGATCGGCATGCCGTCCATGCCCCACAGCAGGTGGCAGGGCTGCGTCACCCGCCGCCACCGCGGCCGCCCATCGGCGTCCACCAGCTCGTCGACCTGCTCGCGGTAGGGGCGGATCCGCCTCATCACGTCTTCGGTGTTGGCCTGGATCAGGTACACCCCGACACGGTCCGGATCCTCGTTGATCTGCACCCAGTCCGGGGCGATGTCGCGGCGGGTGATGTCGCGCAGCGCCAGCGCGATCCGGCGCGCGTCCTGCTCGTCGAGCCGCGGCGCCTGCTCGACGCGGACCTTGCCGCCCACGACGCGCCGCAGCTCGATCGGCGCCCAGGCCTCCACCCGCACCCCGAACGGCCGGTCGGCCGGGCCGACCGACCGCGGGTTCGAGATCCGCAGCCACGACAGCCCAGCCCGCTGCACCGCCAGGCGCAGCAGCCACGCCAGGTGCGGCTCCCCGTCACGCGGGCCGCGCAGATCCTCAGCCGCCACCGCGGCCGGCTGCCCGGCGCCGGTCAGCGCCGCCGCTGCGGCCGGGCGAGCCACCGCCGGCGGCGCGTACCGCAGCAGGTACTCATGGGTGCGGGCCATCACCCAGGTGACCGCGCCCAGCACCGGCAGCGCCAGCCACACCAGCCACAGGCCGGGCACCATCACCGCCAGCAGCGACCAGGCCGCATACACGGCCACCGCCGCGACCAGCCAGCCCGAGAGCCGCGACTTCGCGGCCGGGCCGAGCCGGGCGAACATCGGGCTGATGCGTACCAGCAGCCGCGCCGTGAACCCGACCACGGCCGCGGCCGCCACGGTGGCCAGCGTGACCATCCACATCGGGGCGCCGGTGAGCAGCCACACCGCCACCCAGCCGCCGCTGAGCAACGGAGCGACCACGGCCCAGAACGTCTTCCACTGCATGCCCGCTGCCTGCCGCCGCTTCGCCACGATGTCCTCCTCGGTGTGCCAGTGCCTGTATGCCGGGGGTCTGGCCGGGGCGAGGACCTGCAGGCCCTCGCCCCGGACATGGGGTTAGAAAGTGATCGCGCGGGCCTGGATCAGGTAGGACTCGGCCTGCTGCTCGTAGGCGCGGGCCGCGAGAATCTCCCGGGCCGCCTCCGCTTCCGCGTCACGCGCCGCCACGGCGTGCTGGTGGGCCACGTTCGGGTCCCGGATCGTGCGGGCCGCCGCCCGGTGGTTCTCCGCCGACTCCACGTTGGCCCGCGCGTCGGCGCGGTACTTGTCCACGGCGTCCTGGCAGGCCTGCGCCCGTTCCCGCAGCGTGGTGGCCTTCTCGATCAGGCCGGCGTAGCGGTTCGCCACCCGCATCGCGTCCTGGTCAACGGTGTTGGTCGTGGTGCTCATTCGGGGTCCTCCCAAGGGGATCGGTGAAACAGGAACGTGCTGCTGCGCGCCAGTGCGCAGCGGTCTCGGAACCGTCCGGCCCGGCTGCGGAGTAGCCGGGGCCGGACCAGGGGTGAACGTCGGCCCGGCTGCCGGCGCTGCCTGCGCCGCCGGCCCCGGCCCGGCCGCGGCGGCCGGGCTGATGATGTCGTCGGGGTCGACGTCGATCACCGTCTCCGGCCGGTGACCCCCCGGCGTCGGCTGCACCCGCGTCGCCGCCGGCGTCGCCTTTGCGCTGGTCTTGGACTTGCGGGCCGCCCGGAACAGGGTCACCAGGCCCAGCAGCGCCGCCGCACCCGCCGACGCGGCCGCACGCCCACCACCGAGCGCCCGGTCACCCGGCTTCTTCTCCGAGCGGTCACCAGCCGGCTTGTCACCGGCCCGGGTCTTCTTCGCCTTCTTCGCCTTCTTCGCCTTCGTGCCCCCGGACGGCTCGTCACCCGGCTTGCCACCGGACGGCTTGTCACCAGCCGGTTTGTCACCGGACGGCGACTTCTTCGTGCGGCCGAACGGCCACCGCCCCGGCTTGCCACCGGCCGGCTTGTCACCAGCCGGTTTGTCACCGGACGGCGACTTCTTGGTGTCGCCGGACGGCTTGGTCTTCGCACCGGCCGGGGTCTTGCCGCCGCTGGTGGGCTTGCTACGGCCGAACGGCCACCAGCGGGGCTTGCCGCGGGACGCCTTGTCGCCGGCCAGGGGCTTCTTCGTGGTGTCGCCGGACGGCTTGGTCTTCGGGCCGCCGCCGGGGGCGTTCTTGCCGCCGCCGGTGGGCTTGTTACGGCCGAACGGCCACAGGCCGCCCTTCCCGCCGGCCCCACGCCCGCCACCACCGCTGCCGGTGCCACGGCCTGCACCACTGCCGGTGCTGCGGCCCCGGCCGCCGGCAGCCCGGCCGCCCCCGCTGGTCCGGCCACCGCGGCCACCCTCACCGCGGCGCGCGTCGCTCTTGCCCGTCCGGCGGGTGAACCGGCGCCAGGCCCACCACCCCAGGCCGATCAGCACCACGACCAGGATCAACCCGGCACCCAGCAGCAACGCCATCCTCGGCGACACCATCGCCATCGCCACCAGCACCGCGGCCACGACCGCGATCACCACCAGCGTCACCACCAGGCCCGCCGAGGCCCGCGTCGTCTCCGTCACCTCCTGCGACGGCGCCGACTCCGCCTTGGTCTCCTGCTTGTCCGGCTCCGCCGCCGGCGGCGTCAGCACCGACAGATCCGGATCCGGTACCGGTGTCTCCACCTGCTCGTCACCCGGCAGCGCATCCAACATCGTCTCGTCAGGCATCACGTCTGCTCCCTTCATTCGCGCTGCTCACGGCCCACAGTTATGAGCTGTTATGAGGACCGGTTCCGGTGCGGTGGCCGGTGCGGTCATTACGCCGCCCGTCCATCGGTCAGCTCCAGGACCTGACCTGCGACCTCGGCGCCTCGCCCTGTTGGTGCTGGTCCTCGCCGTCGAGGAAGCCACGGCCACCGGCCCGCCCACGCTGCGCGGGCCGGTCACCGACGCTCACTCGTGCGCGTCGTCTCGTGTGCTCATGCCGCCGCCTGGCCGTCGGCCGCCGCGGCGGTCAGCACCGCGCTGACCGTGCGGGTGCTGACCCCGACGTGCTCGGCCAGCTCCTTCTGGGTGGCCTCGGGGTTGGCGGCCCGGGCGGTCAGGACCCGCGCGACCGTGGCCGGGCTGGTCCGGTCGACCACCGGGACTGGCTGGCCGTTGACCAGCACCGGCTTCCCGGCCGGTACCTTCGCCGCCGCGGCCGCCGCGGTGGTGGTGCGGCGGGTCCGGCGCCCGGCCTGCAGCGCGTCGACCTGCTCATTCAGCTGGTCAACCTGCTTGCCCAGCGCCGTGGCGTGCTCGGCCAGCGACGTCAACCGGGCCACCTCGGCCTCCAGTGCGGTGCGCCGCTGGCGCTCGGCGTTCAGGGCCTGGCCGGTCCGATCGGCGCCGCGTTCGGCGTTACCGCGGCGTTCCCGCTCGTCGACCAGCAGCCGCTCTGCGGCCAGGACGCGGGCCTCGGCCTGCACCCGCTGCTGCTGCTCGCCGGTGAGCTGCTGCCGGGCGGCCTGCGCCGCCTGCTCCGCCGCGTGCGCCGCCCCCTCGGCCCGGTGCGCCCGTGCTGCTTCTGCTTCCGCACGCTCGCGTGCGGTCCGGGCGGCTGCTTCTGCTTCCGCCCGGGCGGCTGCTTCCGCCCGTAGCCGCCGACCGGAACCGGTCGTGGTTGCTTCTGCTTCCGCCAGGGCTGCGCGGAGTGCTTCTGCTTCCGCCCGGACGGTGGCGACGGCTGCTTCTGCTTCCGCCCGCACCGTTGTTGCTTCCGCTTCCGCTTCCGACGCGGCCGTCTCGGCGTTCTCGCGTGCTTCTGCTTCCGCTCGCGCGGTTGCTTCTGCTTCCGCCAGCCGCACCCGCAGCACGTCGGCTTGCGCCCTCGCCGGTGACGCGAGCGCCAACAGCGGGGCCGGGGTGCCGGTGTGCGCCAGGCGGGTCAGCGCCGCGAGGGCCGCGCCGGCGTCGCCTTTCTTCGCCGCCGCCCGGGCCGCCTTGCGGGCCTGCTCGGCGACCTCGCCGACCAGGCGCTGCCGCCGGCGGGCCTCGCCGGCCTGCCCGGCGCGCTGCCGGCGGGCGGCGCGCTGCTGCTCGACACGGGCGATCAGCCGGGCGGCGCCGGGCGAGAGCCGGTCACGGATACCCAGCTTCCACGCGGCGAACGTCTCGCCCGGGAAGGCCGCCCAGCGGGCCAGCCCGAACTGCTCACCCGGCTGCGGGATCATCCCGAGCTTGCGCAGCACCGTCCGGTGCTTGGCCCCGGAGCGGATCTCGAACACCACGATCCCGAGCGCCGACAACGCCGACAGGCCGATCGCCTTGGCCGTGTCCGCCTCATGCCCGACGTAGTTGATGCCCACCGCGGCCGCGGTGCAGATCCACACCAGGGCCCGGGCCGCCAGGGCCCGCTCCCGGTTGAGGCGCTGGTGTTGGGCGGTCAACGCCATCGCCAGCCCGGTGCCCTCGATCGCCACGGAGCCGATCACCGCGATCGGCAACCAGATGTGGTGAATGCGGGCCGCGTCGATCTGCCCGTACACCGCACCGGCCACCGCCAGCCCGTAGATCACCGAGCTGTAGACCGCCGCGGCGTTGTCCCGCGCATACGCCACACGGGCCTGCACCCACGCCGTCCGGGCCGCGCGGCGGGTCTGCCGGCGAGCCTGACGGTCCGCCCGCTTCTGCTCCCGCGTGGCCCGGCGACGCTCGGCCCGGTCCGCCTCGCGCTGCTCGCGCTGCTCGTCGAGCTGCAGCCGGCCCTCCTGCTTGGCCAGCTGGCGGTGCACCGCGGCGTCCTGCTCGGTCAGCCGCCGCTGCGTCGCGGCGTCGCGGTCCTCGCGGCGCTGCACCGCGGCCTGCCGCTCGCGCTCGGCGAACGCCAACTCGCGCGCCACACGCCGGTCTCGGGCGGCCAGATCGACCAGGCTGGACTCGTTGTTGACCACCGTCATCGCGTCGCCTCCCGTCCGGCAGCCGCGACCGCCTGCGTGTCCGTGGTGGCGCCGAGCAGCTCAGCCGCCAGGTTCTGCGCGGAGCCGAACCGCTCGGCGATCAGCGCCTGGCGGGCGTCGAGCAGCTGCTCGACGCCCGCCTGCTGGTCCTGACCGGGCCGGCCCAGCGGCACCTCGTTCAGCTCAGGCGCCATCGGAGACCTCCCCGACCAGCACGTCCGTCCCGTCGTGGTGCCGGACGATGACGTTGTGCCGGTAGCGGTTCCAGTCCCGGACCCTGCCCACGGCCGCGGCCGCCAGGATCGCGAGCGTCGCGGCGGCCGGCACCGCGGCGGCCGCCAGGACCAGGTGGTCGCCGAGTCCCGCGAGGGTCCCCGCGATCCCGCTGGCGGTCGTCGCGGAGCCGATGACCACGCAGGTCGCACGTGCCGCCGGCACCCGGCGGGCCGGGCGCGTCGACCACCAGCTGCGGGAGCCGGCCCGGTTCCAGGCACCACGGCAGAGCAGGCAGTCCCAGCCCTGCATCACCCCCCGCTTGGACAGGCGGACCCGCAGCTGGGAGTCGTCGACGGGGCACCGCGGACCGGTGGCCTCCACGTCAAAGCGCGGCGGGACCTTGTAGATCTCGTGCAGCCGCACCACGGCGGCCGCGCGCATCGTGGTCGTCATCGCGCGATCACCACCCCGGACTCCGCCGGGACACGGTGCGGGTGCGCGTCGCGCAGCCGCTCGAGCGGCCGGCCGAGCTCGACTCGGCGCAGCGGCTCGTCGACGCCCCAGGCGACCTGCCGGTCAGCGCCGGCGGCCTTCGCCCGGTACATCGCGGCGTCCGCGGTGCACAACACGTCGCCCACCGGGTCGCCCGGGCGCATCTGCACCCAGCCCACGCTGGCCGACACCCGCGGCCGCGCCACCGAGTGGACCAGGACCGGCCGGCGCAGCACCGCCACAACCGTGCGGGCCAGCACACCGGCCGCCCGCTCGTCGGCCTCGGACACGATCAGGAACTCGTCACCGCCGAGCCGGCCCACCAGATCCCGGCCCCGCTCGGCGATACGCGTCATCCGGCGGCCGGCCTCGATCAGCACGGCGTCGCCGGCGGCGTGCCCGTACGTGTCGTTGATCGGCTTGAAGCCGTCCAGGTCGACCAGCAGCAGCCAGACCGGCAGCTGCTCCGCGGCACACATCGCGAGATGCGCTTCCATGCCGGCCCGGTTGGTCAGGCCCGTCAGCTGGTCGTGGGTCGCCGCGTGCCGGGACTCGGCGAGCGCGACCTTCGTGTCCCGCAGCTGGCGGCGCAGGCGCAGGTTGCCGTACACCGCCGCCGACGCGGTCGCCGCGGCCAGCCCGGCCGCGCCCGCGGCCATCGTGGTGAACGCCTTCATCGCGCCTCACCGCCCTGGCATCGCGCGCAGGCGCACACGGCAGCGCGCAGGAACACGATCGCCGCGCCGGCGGCCCACTCGTCCAGGCCAGCCACCGAGACCTGCTCGAACGTCAGCACCCGGTGCTCGTTGAGCCAGTCGGCCAGCACCGTGTCCAGGCGCTCGGCCCGTACGTCGGCCGCCGCGGCCGGCAGATACGCGTGGCACACGTGCGCGACCAGCGTCGACAGCCGCGGCCCGAGCACCGGCCCGGCACAAGAGCGCAGGACCAGGCCCAACTCCATCAGCAGCTGCCCGTCCGACGGGCCCGCCTCGGCCAGCTCGCTGGTCAACAGGAACGCCGCCGCGCCGCCGGCGTACAGCCGGTCCACCACAGCGACCACATCCGCGTCCGACACCACACCGGCGTCGAGCACATCACCCGAGGTCAGATCCCCGAAGGTCAAATCCGCCAGCCACGACCGCATCTCCGCGACCACAGCCAGGCTGAACGAGGTCATCATCATCGGACCTCACCACCCTGGCAGGAGAAGACCATGGTGTTCTCGCCAGCGCGGATGGTCTTGGTGATCTGGGCGATGCGGGCCAGGGTGACCTTGTAGAGCGAGGCAATGGGGGCCAGCTGCCAGCCGCTCGCTCGAAGGTGCGCGATGTGGTGATCGCGTTGGCGCAGGAGCGCCCGCAGCTCTGCGCGGTGCTGCTCGGCTGCCTTCGCGAGTCGCTGGCTTTCGCTTCGGTGGTGCTTGATCGCGGCGCCCAGTACGGAGGCGTCGACACGCCCGGGGTTGAGGCCGTAATCGCTGATGGAGTGGGCGCTCTCCTGGACTGTGGTGGGAACCAGCACCGCCGGTTCCTTTACGCTGGTAGATGGCACTTCCAACGCTCCTTCCACTTGGGGATCAGAGGTGCCGTTCGGAGGGGCTCAGCGGGTGACACGCTGAGCCCTTTCTGCACGTCAAAGCAGGTTGGTCGACTCTCTCAGTCCTAAGATTGGACTCGTACCAACGAGTTATAGTCTTGGCGCCCCCCTAGATCAGGTCAAGGGGTTTGGGTTAACTTGTTGGAACGAGCTGAAACTGTGAGAGGACTGGATACCCCGTCATGACAAGGGCCGCACCCAAGTACCACTGGATCGCTGACCAGCTCAGGGAGCGAATCCTGGCCGGCGAGCTGGCGGAAGGTGAGTGCATCCCAGGTGAACCTGCCCTGATGGCGACCTATGAGGTCAGTCGGAACACGGTCCGTCTCGCACTCAGGCGACTAGCCGATGAGGGCCTGCTGGTCGCAGACCAGGGACGAGGAACATTTGTCCGTGAAAGTCCCAAGCCCTTCGAGTGGAACTGGTCGACCATCGAGAGTCGCCGCCGCCATGAGGCGTACCACGATGCTGGGGAGAGGGACCAGTGGGCCACCACCGTCACGGAAGCGGGTCGAGTGCCTCGACAAGACATCCAAGTCTCGATCGTGACCCCGCCGCCCCCAGTCGCCGAGCGCCTCGGGCTCGACCCAGCCGCCGGCGTAGCTCTGCTTCGTCGCCGGGTGAGGTCCGTTGACCACGAGCCGTACCTCTTGGCTGACTCCTACTTCCCAGTCGATCTGGTGCAGGGCACACCCTTGATGGAGCCCCGTGACGTCTCGGCACCTGGAGGAGTGCTCGCATCGCTAGGCCTGGTCCAAGCCCGGTATCGCGACGAGATCCTGCCCAGGATGCCGACGCGGCGGGAGATCGAAATGCTTCATTTGCCGGCGGCGACTCCTGTCGCGGAGCACACGCGCACGGGCTACGACAAGGACGGTCGAGCTCTTCGCGTCATGGTCACGATCCTTCCCGGCGGCCGGCATGTGAGCATCTATGACGTCGAAGCCGACTGACATGCCGATCCGGCCCGCTCGCGCCGACGACCTCATCTGGTATGCGGCCTATGGGTCGAATATGCATGCTGCACGATTCAAGTTCTATGTCCAGGGTGGCACCCCGCCGGGCAGCCGTCGGACTTACCCCGGCTGTCGAGACAGGCGCCTTCCGCGCCGAACGCTGCCGGTCATGATGCCCGGCGGGATCTACTTCGCGTTGGAGTCGCCGGCCTGGACTGGCGGAATGGCCATGTACGACCCCGACCTACCCGACGAGGCCGCCGCACGGGCGTATCTGATCTCAAGAACACAGTTCTCAGACCTCGCAGCGCAGGAGATGTACAAGGCCCCAGGCGTCGACATCGAGGTTCTCGATGACGTGGTGGCACACGGCCGAGTACGTCTCGGCGATGGTCGATACGAAACCTTGGTCTATGCGGGAGACCTAGACGGTAGCCCGCTGATTACCTTCACTGCACCGTGGAGTTCAGCCGATGTCGCGCTGAACCCACCAGTTGCGCCCTACCTCGCGATGCTCGCGAGCGGCCTGCGCGAGAGTCACCGCTGGGATGTGGAACAGATCACCGCATACCTCGGCAAGCGCCCAGGCGTGGCAGGCATTTGGGCACCAGCTGACCTCGAAGACCTAGTGAAGGCGGCGCTATGACAGATGACCGCAATCCAGAGACCTTGCTGCGCTGCGGGGCTCCCCACGGGTATGAGGCCTGCGAGCAATCGCTCGTGGTCAAGCTGAGCCTCACTGACAACGCGATCTACATGTGTAACCGGGGCCATCGGCTTGGCGATGTGAGCGATGTAGACGCCTACGTACTAGCCGTCGTCCTGGGCTCACTCAGTCGGCCCAAGGTGCGGCGGCGTTTCTCCGTGGCGCACGCAGCGGACCCGCGCGTTTTTGCGGATTGGTGGGACGACGCGCCGCCAAGCGCCAGGCACGACCTGATGGCCACCGCCATAGACCACATCTCGGTGTCGCCGAGCTCCCTGCTTGAGCTGGATACAGAGCCAGTGGTCGTAGTGCACTGGCTAAAGGATCTTCCCTCCAAAGTAGAGGGAGACAGCGGTGGCTAACTTGCCCTGCGGTGGTCATGGTGGTTGATTGATCGACTGGACCAGGGCAAATCTGATCGGCAAAGCCCGTGTCGATGCCCGTTTTCGACCTGCACGCGCCGTAGGATCCGCCGGTAGCTCTGTGATCTAGGGAGAGTTCCCCCACCCGCGCTGGAGCGCAGGGACAAGTTCATAGCCTCAAAAAAAAGCCGAGCCCCACACCCCAGATCGTTTGGCCGCGACAGGGTGCAAGGCTCTTAAAGCTCCGGGAGTCACGATAACACTCGTCCCCGGGCGGGTGCTTTTTTGTCTCCGAATCGCCTTGGGCGTGTCGGCATGCTGCCGTGCGCCCCGGGTTCGGAGGCACCCGCCCGTCCTCGTCACCGCCCCGGCCGGTTGTGCCTGGTCCTCGGCGGTCTCACCCTGGTTGAGCTGGGGTTTTGTACGCGCGCACCCCCGTGTTGCGCTTGGTCATGACGTGGGCGGTGTGTCTTGAGTCCGCGTCCGCCGGTGTTGGCGGCCGCGGTGGTGACGTTGCCGTCTGGGCAGTCCCGGTTCGCGTTTCCGCTGGTGCCGCGTTCGGCGTACGTGACGGGTCAGCAGGAGCCGTGTACGGACTGCGCGGCCGCCGGTCTGTCCGGGCAGGGCGTGTCCCGCGACGGCCCTGGCTCGGCGCCGCTGTGTCTGGGCTGCTGGCGTGCCCGGCAGCGGCGGGAGCCCCGGCGTGGCTGGCTCACTGCGGAGGAGGTCGGCTGGCTGGCCGAGCTTGAGGAGCAGCTGGCCTGCCCGGCGTGTCGCCCGGGCGCGGTGCCGCGCGAGGTGGATCTGCCGCCGGCGGCCGTGGCGGCGCGCCGTCACCAGCGCCGGCGTGACCGTGCTCGGGGCCGGTCCGGGCTGACGCCGCGGTGTACGACGGCCGTAGCTTCCAGCGTAAAACCAACGCGTACGGGCTGCTGGCGGTGCGGGGAGGCGTCGTGGCTGGCGTCGGCGTGGGAGGTGTTCGAGGCCGACCAGGAGCAGGTCGCCGCCGATGCGGAGCGTGTCGATGAGCTGTTCGCCGGGCGGCGGCGGGCGGGCCGTCGGGTGACTCGGGCGCGCCGGCGGCTGGCGTATGTGCAGGCGTGGCACGACCGGGTCGTCGGGGTGGTTCAGGCGATGCCGAAGCTGACCAAGACTGGCTCGCGGGGGCGTCTGCGGCTCAAGGCCGGCCCGGGTGCGAAGGCGCGGCCGGTGTGGCTGATCGCTGACTTCCTGGCCCGGATGGCGGCGGAGCGCGCTGAGCGGGGTGTGAGCGGCCGGGGCCGGCCGTCGCAGCACCCCCTGGTGGTGGGGGTGATGGCGATCGCCGCGGACCCGGCCGCGGGTAAGCGGTCGATGGCTGGGTTGAACCCGACGGCGGCGTTCGCCGGCGTGACGAGTAGGACGGTGAGCAACGCGTGGGCCTACAGCGAGCAGGTCGGCGCGACTGAGCTGCAGGAGGAAGGTCGTACGTGCAGCCTGGCCGAGCGGGAGGAGACCGGCCTGCACCGGATGCGGGCGGTGTACGACTTCACGGCGCTGCACACCTCGCCGTTCGAGCCGGAGCCGTTCCTGGGGGCGGCGGCCGGTGTGGTGGCGACGCTGCTGGCGCGCGCGGTGCAGCTGGTCGACGAGCACCAGGTGGCCCTCGAGGAGGCGCTGCGGGAGGCGGCGGCCGTCGAGGCGGAGCTGCTGGCCGTGCAGGCGGTGGTGGCCGAGCGCGCCGTGGAGGATCTGCTGCTGCAGGCCTCGGTCAGTGACGTGTGGGCCGACGACGCGAAGACGGCCGCCAAGACCGCCCGAACGGCGCGGGGACGGGCCAACCTGGCCGCTGCTGACCCGGCCGAGCAGCAGGCCCAGGCGGCCGCGGCGCGGGCCGTGCGTGAGGGCCGGGAGCGGCTGGTGGCCACGGTGCAGGGCGCGTTCGAGACCGCTCTGCGGATGGACAGTTTTTTCCACCCTCCCCGTATGGGGCTAGGGAAGCGATCTTCTTCCGGTCGTAGGGGTTTGCTTTTCTCTGCTCAGCCGAGGTCACCGGTGGCCGGTGGCCGGCGGCCTGCCGGCCGGGGTGAAGGGCACAGAGTCGGCGCTTCGCGCCCGTCACCGACCGGGGGGGTGACGAGTCCATCGACCTCTGTCCATCCTAGGACGACCAAGGCGGTGCGGGCGGGTTCACCGGCCCGGCCGTCCCGCTCAGAGGTCATGGCCTGGGCGAAACCCCTGGCCGCGGGGTTGGCCGGGCGGTGGGAGTTCCTGGCCCGGTTCCTGGACGATGCCGCCGACGGCCGCCGTGACGAGCGGGCCGTGGCCCGCGAGCGGGCGCTGCGCCTGGCGATGATCGCGACCACGCTCGGCCCCCGGCTCAGCCGGCGGTGGACGCCCGCGCAGGTGGTGGCCCTGGTCGAGCGGTACGGGCTGACCGGCCGCTACGCCGGCGTGCGCACCGTGATCGGCGCCGGCGACGCCCACTCCCCCCTGCGCTACCTGGCATGCGTGCTCGACCGGGCCCTGACCCACCCGGACGCGATCGTCGCCTGCTACTCGCCAGTCCGGGCCGCGTTCGAGCGTGACGTCCTGGCCGTCGAGCTGGCCGCCCAGGCCGAGCGCACCGCCGCCCTGCAGTCCGAGCTGGCCGAGCAGGCCGTCCTGGCGGCCGCCGACCGGGCCGCCGGCCGCCAGGACGGCCT
>Ga0307508_10000542_pt1 | contig 44783 bp, 63 predicted proteins | sample 9_EM_MG_FD_203089 | JGI IMG/M metagenome (GOLD analysis project Ga0307508, IMG submission 203089) | Populus trichocarpa ectomycorrhiza microbial communities from riparian zone in the Pacific Northwest, United States - 9_EM | ecosystem: Host-associated > Plants > Roots > Unclassified | place... | reverse complement strand
AAGAGCATATAAACTGGACCTACCGGCCACTGTCAGGATCCACCCAGTTTTCCACATCAGCCTCCTCGAACCCACAGCCAGCACCGAACCCATCCCGGGACACCAACAAACACTGCCACCACCTGTGATCATCCAAGAACAGCAAGAGTGGGAAGTAGAGAAAATCCTCGACTCCCGACGCCATAGAAACCAGATGGAGTTTCGAGTCAAGTGGACCGGTTTCCAAGACCCCGATCGTACCTGATATCCCACCCACAACTTTGAGAACTCACCCGACCTCATTCGCCAGTTCCACAAGGAATACCCTGAGAAACCTGCACCCCAACTCTAAAAAACCCGATATGTCCACCACCGCCACTGTCGACACCAACGAAGGCTGGACCTTTGCTGGACGCAGCCGCACCTCCGAGTTTCCCATCACAACCTCCGCCGATAACGAACAAACTGAACTACCCACCAATGAACCCAACAATGACTGGGGCATTGCCGCCACCACGACCGACGGATGGGGCGCCCCTCCAGCCGTACCTTCGCCCCCGCTGTCCGCCGCAGGACAGCCCCATACCAACGACCACGCATCTCTGCACTGGACGGCCTGCTACGATGACTACTGCAACACCCACCGCCAGAGCAAGGACAACAACTACTACCCGTGTCGAAGCCGCCACCGCCGAGCGACAAACTGCGACTGTGCGCTCCCACACCCTAACGAACTACTCGAAGTAACCCGCAAACGACGCCTCAACACTGTCAAAGCATGCGCGGACTGGCACCGAGGAAAGTGGGTCTGCCCCGAATGCCGGTTCCTCGTGAACATGGAAAACCACCACCTCCGCTGCAGCACTGCAGCCCCACGTGAAACCTTGGCGGACATCACGTCACCACAGGAAGATCAGGAAAACATAAACCCCGCGGCCGCGACTGCGGCACTACAGGACGAGCAACTCGCCCTCCTGGGGGAAATCGTCACCATGATACATGAAACAACCACCAGGGACGCCCGCCGCAATCACGTCGTACACCGGACGCTCGCCCAGCAGATGAACGAGTTCCACTACACGGACCAACAGCAACTCCAGTAGATGACCAACACCCTGGGAGCCATCATCACCGAACAACAGCGCATGAACGAACAACTCCAAGCCCGGCAGCAGGCTAGGCGGCCCGTCCGCATCTACTGCACCCCCATCCGCCGCTGGACCCTGACGACCCGACATGACCTCGCCGGAGCTTCGGTCTGGACAGGGGACGTACTGTCACGAACCTGGCACGACAGGCTCATTGGCACCGGTGCTGGTGCCACTCTCACCCTTCTCACCCTGTGGCTCATCCTTGTTTCCGCTGCCACACCCACGGTCATCCTCCATGCTTAGGTGCCTTGACCGATCTACGCCATATCGCTCCGGTAGCGATATCCCCGACCACTGGCCGGTCTAGACCTCTCTCCTTCGTCTCCGTTATGTTACTTGCGCGTCCTTTCTCCTGTCCGCTACGTTTGTTGTCTCCCATTGATTGAGCTTGCACGTCCTTCTCCCATGTTCATTACGAGTATTGTTTTCCCTTGATTAAGTTGTACGTCAGTCTTCCTTTCCTTTACTGTTACTGCTTGCACGTCCTTTCTCCTGTTGCCGTGAGTAGAGTGTTGGCCGCGCGGTGGCCGAGTACGATCATGTGTTTTCCTTAGGCGCGGCGATTGAGTCATGATGAGCTAGGGAGGAACTGTGTCAGTCTTGCGGGCAAGCTGTGATTCCACAGAGGAAAGGAAAGGTATAAAGGAAGGGCACGGTAGCTAGTCTGGAGATTCTTCTCCACCCAATCTATTATCTCTCTCCACAGACCTACCTCTCTCTACCCGTGAACCGGCGCTGCGACCACCACCCCGATAAGAACAACAAGCCCACGCAAAGGCGTGTGAGAAGGTCGCCACGAGACCATGCCAGGCGTGACGGATACCGTGAGAACAACGAGCCCACACAAGGTGTGTGAGAGGACCGCGACGAGACCATGCCGGGCGTGACGGATACCGCGAGACGACGAGCGGCGCGTGAGTACGCCGAAAGTGTGACTACGAGCGGCGCGTGAGTACGCCGGAAGTGTGACTACGAGCGGCGCGTCAGTACGCCGGAAGTGTGACTACGAGCGGCGCGTCAGTACGCCGGAAGTGTCACTACGAGCAGCGCATGAGTACGCCGAAAGTGTGACTACGAGCAGCATGTGAGTATGCCGGAAGTGTAACTACGAGCTTGCCCCGAAGAACCAAGCCTACGTTACCTGTCGAGCAGCACGGAGTAGTCAAGGCAGGATCTTGACACTTAGGCCTATCTACACTTCGGTGGATCATTTGGTTCAGTGGCTCGAGATGGATTGCTGGACGGATTGCTCAAAAGATTGCTTGACAACTGCCTCACGGGTAAGATAAGGTAAGGAATACACTCACATACCAGACCCTCCTGGGTGCAGGCCGGAGCCGGAAACTACTCGTCCTGGTCAGTCTAACGATAGGATTCTGCCCAATGGTGTCACAGACCGTACCATTCGCTCAGCTTATAGCTGGGTTCAAGTCACGGCCCCACGTCAACCCTTGGCTACGGCCTTGGGGATTATACCCTCAACGGGGGTCCTATCCATACCAACTGACTGTCACGGTGCATGTGCCAGTGCTCGATTTGGGTTTGGTTGTTTGATTTCGTTGTTGATGCCGGCATCTCGCTCTACATGTCTCGATCTTGGAAAGAGTGTCAGCACCTCGCTCCAGGAGTCTCGATCTTGGAAAGGGTGTCGGTTACGGGCCCCAGTTGTATAAGAGAAGGTTGTATGAGTTGCGTGGTTATGAGCACATATGTGAGTATGAGTACATATGTGAGTTGCGCAGGTATTAGTAGGAGGACGTATGGGAGTTGCAAGAACTGTGTATATAAGGAGGGCTGTCTTCCGCGTTTTGTCTTCTTCTTCTCTTCATGCAACCTCTTGTATTCTATTCGGAATATCAACCACATCTCCGTTTCCTCTGTTTCCTCTGTTTCCACCGTATCTCCGTATCGGCGACGCTCATCTAGCGCCACCCTTCTCTGTCCGACACGTCCGTCCGACGCTGTCTGACTCCCTGTCCGACACGTTCATCTGACGTTGTCCGTTCTTGTCCGACATGCCCATCTGACGCTGTCAGTCTCTCTGTCCGACACGTCTGTCTGACGCTGTCGGTCTCTGTCTCCCATTCCCGTTCCCGTTCCTGTTCCCCCCGCCCCCTCCGCTTCCGCTCCCACTCTCGCTTGCATCACCAGAACTCACTCGATGTCAAGATCCTGCCTCGACTTTTCTGTTGTGGCTTGACAGGCAACGTAGGCTTGGGTCTGCGGAGCGAGCGCTCCTACTCACACTTCCGGCGTACTCACACTTCTGGCGTACTCACACTTCCGGTGTATTCACACGTCTGGCGTGGGCTCATTGTTCTCGCGGTATCAATCACGCCCGGCGTGGTCTCTTCGCGGCTCTTCTCACATACCTTGCGTGGGCTCGTTGTTCTCGCGTTATCCATCACGCCTGGCGTGGTCGCTTCGCGGCTCTTCTCACATGCCTTGCGTGGGCTCGTTGTTCTCGCGGTATCCGTCACGCCCGGCGTGGTCTCCTCACGGCTCTTCTCACATGCCTTGCATGGGCTCATTGTTCTCGCGGTATCCGTCAGGCCCAGCATGGTCTCTTCACGGCTCTTCTCACATGCCTTGCGTGGGCTCGTTGTTCTTACGGTATCCGTCAAGCCCAGCGTGGTCTCTTCGCGGCTCTTCTCACACGCCTTGCGTAGGCTCGTTGTTCTCGCGGTATCCGTCACGTCCGGCGTGGTCTCTTCGCGGCTTTTCTCACATGCCTTGCATGGGCTCGTTGTTCTGGGGAGGGATGGTCGCAGCACCGGTCATGGGGATAGAGAGGTAGGTCTGTGGAGAGAGATAATAGATTGCGTGGAGAAGAATCTCCAGACTAGCTACCGCGCCCTTCCTTTATACTTTTCCTTCCCTCTGTGGAATCACAGCTTGCCCGCAAGACTGACACAGTTCCTCCGTCTAACATTGTGACTCGATTGGTGCGCCCAAGGAAAACACATGATCGCACTCGGCCGCTGCACGGCCAACACTCTACTTGCGGGAATAGTAGAAAGGACGCGCAAGCACTAACAGTAAAGGAAAGGAAGACTGACGTACAACTTAATCAAGGGAAAACAATAGTCGTAACGAACATGGGAGAAGGACGTGCAAGCTCAATCAATGGAAGACAACAAACGTAGCGGACAGGAGAAAAGGATGCGCAAGTAACATAACGGAGACGAAGGAGAAAGGTCTAGACTGGCCAGCAGTCGGGGATATCGCTACCAGAGCGATCTGGCGGAGATCGGTCAAGGCACCTAAGCGCGGAGGATAACCGCGGCTGCGGCAGTGGAAACGAGGACGAGCCACAGGGTGACAAGGGTGAGAGTGGCACCGGCGCCGGTGCCAAGGAGCCTGTCACGCCAGGTTCGTGACAGTACATCCCCTGTCCAGACCGAAGCTCCGGCGAGGTCATGTCGGGTCGTCAGGGTCCAGCGGCGGATGGGGGTGTGGTAGATGCGGACGGGCCGGCTAGCCTGCTGCCGGGCTTGGAGTTGTTCGTTCATTCGCTGTTGTTCGGTGATGATGGCTCCCAGGGTGTTGGTCATCTGCGCGAGTTGCTGTTGGTCCGCGTAGTGGAACTCGTTCATCCGCTGGGCGAGCGTCCGGTGTACGACGTGATTGCGGCAGGCGTCCCGGGTGGTTGTTTGATGTATGATGGTGACGATTTCCCCCAGGAGGGCGAGTTGCTCTTCCTGTAGTGCCGCAGTTGCGGCCGCGGGGTTTATGTTTTCCTGATCTTCCTGCAGTGGCGTGATGTCCACCAAGATTTCACGTGGGGCTGCAGCGCTGCAGCGGAGGTGGTGGTTTTCCATGTTCACGAGGAACTGGCATTCGGGGCAGATCCGCTTTCCTCGGTACCAGTCCGCGCATGCTTTGGCGGGACTGAGGTGTTGTTCGTGGGTTACTTCGAGTAGTTCGTTAGGGTGTGGGAGTGGGCAGTCGCAGTTTGTCACTCGGCGGCGGCGGCTTCGGCGCGGGTAGTAGTTATTGTCCTTGCTCTGGCGGTGGGTGTTGCAGTAGTCATCGTAGCAGGCCGTCCAGTGCAGGGATACCTGGTCATTGGTATGGGGCTGTCCTTCAGCGGACAGCGGGGGCGGAGGTGTGGCTGGAGGGGCGCCCCATCCGTCGGTCGTGGTGGCGGCAATGCCCCAGTCATTGTTGCGTTCGTTGGTCGGTAGTTCGGTTTGTTCGTTATCGGCGGAGGTTGTGATGGGAAACTCGGATGTACGGCTGCGGCCAGCAAAGGTCCAGCCTTCGTTGGTGCCAACAGTGGCGGTGGTGGACATATCGGGTTTTTTAGAGTTGGGGTGCGGGTTTCTCCGGGTATTCCTCGTGGAACTGGCGGACGAGGTCGCGTGTGTTCTCAAAGTTGCGGGTGGGATACCAGGTACGATCGGGGTCGTGGAAACCGGTCCACTTGACTCGATACTGGATCTGGTTTCTATGGCGTTGGGAGTCGAGGATTTTCTCTACTTCCCACTCTTGCTGTTCTTGGATGACCACAGATGGTGGCGGTGTTTGTTGGTGTCCCAGGATGGGTCGGTGCTGGCTGTGGGTTCGAGGAGGCTGATCTGGAAATCTGGGTGGATCCTGACAGTGGCCGGTAGGTCCAGTTTATATGCTCTTGAGCCTACCTTCTCGAGGATGGTGTACCTGCCAATCTGCTTGTCGTCCAGTTTGTTCGATGGTTGGGTTGTCCTGATGTGTTTCCATCGTAGCCAGACCCTGACGTCTGGGTTCAGTACCGGGTCTAGATGTTGTGCTTTGTTGGCTTGCTCTGCTTGAGACATTTGGACTTCCTTAATCTCTGCTCGAAGTTCTTCATGCAACCTTCTTAATGCCGTGACATATTCCGACACTTCCGGGGTCTCCTCGTTCTGGGTGCCGAGGTCTGGCAGGAAACGAGGGTGATATCCATAGTTGGCAAAGAAGGGGGTTATTTTTGTGGTTCCGGTTTGTGTGTTGTTGTAGCAGAATTCGGCAATTGGCAACAACCTTTCCCAGTCGTCCTGCTGGTAGTTGCAGTATGCCCGGAGATACTGCTCGAGGGTGGCATTGGCTCTTTCCGTTGGTCGGTTTGTTTGTGGGTGGAAGGCTCTGCTGAGGTTGCATAATATCCCGAGTGCTTCCGTTACTCGTTTCCAGAAGTCTGAGGTAAACAGGGACCCTCTGTCTGATACATTACTGCTTGGCAGTCTGTGGGGTCTTATAACTTGTAGGAGGAAGTGGTCTGCTAGGTCTTTGGGGTCCATGGTGCCCTGGCAGGTGACGAAATGTCCCATCTTTGTGAGGCGATCGATTATTACCCATAACGCGTCTTTTCCGTTGCTCGTCAGCAGCGCGGTGATAAAGTCCATTGATATCGTATCCCATGGTCGGTGTGGGAGTTCGAGTGGCTTTAGCAGTCCAAATGGCACGTGTCAGATTGGCTTGATGCGATGGCAGGTGTCACAGTGGTCAACGTATCTGTGGATGTACTTTCGTTGCCCTGGCCAGTAGAAATTTCGGCTAACAAGTTTCAGGGTTCTTGCTCGGCCCGGGTGTCCTGCGGCTTGCGCGTCATGGTGGTCTCTTAATATGCGTAGTCACAGGGTGTCATTGTCGGGGACCCATATGAGGCCGTCGTACATTAGCAACCCGCTGTTTTCCTCGTATAACCCTAGTGCGATCTTTCCGTCATGGGTGGTCCCGCTCGCTTTTTTCCTCCGGATTTCTTGGATCTCTTTATCTGCTGTGCTTAGTGTCCGGATTTCATTTAGGAGTTCCTTGTCTATCTCGAGGTTGATGGTTTCCGTTGTACTGGCCTGGAGTGCTTCGAACGCTTCTTCGGGTAACAGGATTCGGCCGTGGTTCTGTCGATGCTTCATATCCCCTTCCCAGGGAGAGTCTTCTGACTCTCTAGAGAGGATGTCTGGTTTGCCGGCTAATCTTCCTGGTCGGTATTTGATCGTGAAGTCGTAGTTTGCTAGCCGCTCACCCCATCGGGTCTGCCGTAGGTTGAGATCTTTTTTCGTTTTCCAATATTCGAGGTTTTTGTGGTCCGTGAGAATTGTGATTTTGTGTCCCGTTGTTTTGCAATAGGTATCCCATTTTCGCAGTGCGTCCACGATCGCCTGTAGCTCTTTGTCGTGGATATCGTAGTTGCGCTCCGGGTCCTTGAGTTTCCTTCAGTAGTAGGTTACTGGGTGCAGAATTCCGTTATTGTCTGGTTGCGAGCAAATTGCCCCTATGGCGTGGTCCGAGATGTCTGTTTCGATGGTGACGGCTCGTTCTGGGTTGAAGTGCTGTAGCATGGGTTCTGTGATCATTGCCGTTTTTAGGGTATTGAACGCTCCTTGCTATTTGTCGCCCCATTCCCACTCTTTTCCCTTCCTTCTGAGGGAGGATAGGGGCGTCGTGATCTTACTGTAGTCTCTGATAAAGCGACGATAGAAGTTGGCAAATCCCAGGAAACTCTGGATTCCTTTTACATTCGTTGGCTCTTTCCATTCCTTGATTGTTCGGATCTTTTCTTCGTCCATTCGCAGTCCCTTTGGTGATATGACATATCCCAAGTATTCTGTTTCCGTTGTATGGAATTCGCATTTAGATGCTTTCAGCGTGAGCCCAGTTTCCTCAACTCGTCTCAAGATTGTTCGGACGTGCCTCCGTTGGTCTTTCAGATTTTGCGAGGAGATGAGGATGTCGTCCAGATATGCCACACAGAAAATATCCAGGTATTCGCTCAGAATCTCGTTTATCCATTGTTGGAACGATGCTGGTGCATTGGTCAACCCGAAAGGCATGACGCAGGATTCGTATAGTCCGTACCGGGTTCGGAAGGCTGTTTTCCACTCGTCTCCTGCTGCGATTCGGAGGTTGTAATATGCGTCTCGGATATCGAGTTTGGTGTAGATGGTGGCACTGGACAGTTGATCCAGGGATTCTCCGATCAATGGCAATGGTGTCCGGTCCTTGACCATGATTTCATTTAATTGTCGGTAATCCACGTACAAGCGTAGTCCTCTGTCCTTCTTCTTCACAAAATGGATTGGCGCTCCGGCCGGGGAAGTGGATGTATGGATCCATCCTCGTTTTTCGTTGACATCCAAGTATTCTTTGAGAGCCTTCATTTTCTCGTCATTCAGGGGTCGTAAGGGCTCATACGGGGGCGTTTTCCCTTCCTCCAGTGGGATATGATGGTCCTGCGTGCGGTGAGGTGGGGGTGTCATTGGTTCTTGTTCGGTGAATACATCGAGGAATTCGTGATATTCTGGGGGAATTGGTTTCTTGCTCGTCCTGGAGGTTTCTTTGATTTCGTCGATTACTGTCTGACATACCTGCTATGGGTCTGTTTCGCCGATTTCCCAGTTCTCCTCTTCTGCCGGTGTTTTCTTATAGTATTGCTCTGTGGCCTTTTCTTCTGGGACTGTGTTGGCTCTTGGTGAGCTGGGTAGGCATTTCTCGGTGCAGTGGTCGGAGTGGAATTTCACAGTGTGATTCTTCCACCCTATCACTGGGTCGTGGAGTTTGAGCCACGGGAGTCTCAGGATGATCGGGGCATTCCTGATTGTGATGCAGTGTAGCCGGATATCCTCCTCATGATGGTTGATGGTTAGGTGGATTTGAGCGTCGTCGGTTACCGGCCCGCCGGTGACCTGACTTCCGTCGACTGTCAATACTCGTCTGGGCGTTGTTTTTTGTTGCATAGGTATTCTGCTGGCCTCAGCATAGGCCTTATCGATGAAGTTTTCTGATGCCCCACTGTCCACCAAGGCGGTAGTGGTGCATTCGTTCCCGTCTGTCCCCTGGATTCGTACTTTGATCATAATTTTCTCCTTGCGGTCGTATCGGGCGGTTTATACTCAGTACGGGGGGTCTTCTTCGGGTTTGACAACAGGTGTTTCCCTCGGGTGGTGGTTGTCGGCACTTATTCCCGAGGGTTGTCGTTTCCCGACGGTTCTTCTTTGGTCGTCTCCTCGAAGGTGGCTTCTGCGGCCCTGTATGGTCTTCTCAATGGAACTCGTTCTTTCCTGGGCTGGGGGCATTCTTTTGCGAAATGTCCTTTCTTTCCGCAGTTGTAACATTCTCCCGTGATTGCTTGTCGTGGGAATCGGTTCAGCGTTCCCCTTGCGAATTTGAATCGTCGGGTGGCATCGAGGTCCATCGGGTCTCCCGGGGGCATCGATGGAGGCTCCTTTGTGTTGACGTGGAAGCGCGCTTCTGGGTTGGTGGTAGGTCGTCGATTAATAACTCCGAGGTTGCATAGGTGGCTATCCGTTTTGATGGCGGCCGTGGCGTAGTCCACCAAGACTGTGGCTGGGGTTTCGCTAATGACTAGGTGCCTTTTTACCTCAGGGTGTAATCCATCTCGGAATCGTGTAATGCATACGTTGTCCGTGTATGGGAGGTCTGCTTTGATTCGCTGAAATTCGGCCCAGTAGGTGGCCGCTGTCCGATTTCCCTGCTGGATCTTCTGGAATTTCTCAAACACTATTTCCTCAGCGTCTACCTGGCCGAAGGCGTGCTTCATATTGGTCTTTAGTTCTTCCCAAGTCAGGTTGATTCCACCTTCCTGGTTTAGGAAGGTTTCCACCCAATTCCATGCCACCCCTCGCAGTAGGGAGGATGCATATCCTGTTTTCTTCTCATCGTTATCGAATCGGTTTCCCTCTGTTCTAAACTTCAGCTCGCACTGGGCCAGGAACGTTTTGAATTTCGTTTTTTCTCCTTCGAATGGTTCCGGGTCCCTGAGCTTTGGGTAACTGGTCTGCGGCGGTCGTTCGCGTGCAGCTAAAAGTGTTTGCAGCATTTCTGTTGTCAACAGGTGGGGTCCCGGGGCTTCCGTCATTCTTTTGAGTTGTGCGGGGGACTCGGAGCTCTGGGGTCTAGATCTTTGTTCCGGGGTTACTGGGCTCAGTGCTCGCTGGTCGTCAGGGATGTCCCTGAATTCGCTAAGGTTGAGGGGGTCCCCGGTGCTTTCGTCCTGGGAATCCACTGTGTCTTTTTCGTTGCTACGTCAGGTGTCGATGGGGAGATGCAATCTAGTGTCAAGATCCTGCCTTGACTTCTCCGTTCTGGCTCCACAGGCAACGTAGGCGTGGGTCTGCGGAGCTAGCGCTCCTACTCACACTTCCGGTGTACTCACACTTCCGGTGTTTTCACACGTCTGGTGTGGGCTCGTTGTTCTCACGGTATCCGTCACTCCCGGCAAGGTCTCTTCGCAGCTCTTCTCACATGCTTTGCGTGGGCTTGTTGTTCTCGTGGTATCCGTTACGCCCAGCGTGGTCTCTTCGCAGCTCTTCTCACGCGCCTTGCGTCGGCTCATTGTTCTCGCGGTATCCATCACGCCCGGCGTGATCTCCTCGCGGCTGTTCTCACACGCCTTGTGTGGGCTCGTTGTTCTTGCGGTATCCGTCACGCCCGGCGTGGTCTCTTCGCGGCTCTTCTGACATGCCTTGCGTGGGCTCGTTGTTCTCACGGTATCCGTCATGCCCAGCGTGGTCTCTTCGCAGCTCTTCTCACATGCCTTGCGTGGGCTCGTTGTTCTCGCGGTATCCGTCACACACAGCGTGGTCTCTTCACGGCTTTTCTCACACACCTTGTGTGGGCTCGTTGTTCTGGGGAGGGATGGTCATAGCGCCGGTCATGGGGATAGACAGGTAGGTCTGTGGAGAGAGATAATAGATTGCGTGGAGAAGAATCTCCAGACTAGCTACCGCGCCCTTCCTTTATACTTTTCCTTCCCTCTGTGGAATCACAGCTTGCCCGCAAGACTGACACAGTTCCTCCATCTAACATTATGACTCGATCGCCGCGCGCAAGGAAAACACATGATTGCACTCGGCCGCCGCGTGGCCAACACTCTACTCGCGGCAGCAGGAAAAAGGACGCGCAAGCAGTAACAGTAAAGGAAAGGAAGACTGACGTGCAACTTAATCAAGGGAAAACAATACTCGTAATGAACATGGGAGAAGGACGCCCAAGCTTAATCAATGGGAGACAACAAACATAGCGGACAGGAGAAAGGACATGCAAGTAACATAACAGAGACGAAGGAGAGAGGTCTAGACCGGCCAGCTGGCGGGGATATCACTACCAGAGCGATATGGCGGAGATCAGTCAAGGCGCCTAAGCGCAGAGGATGACCGCGGCTGCGGCAGCGGAAACGAGGACGAGCTACAAGGCGACAAGGGTGAGAGTGGCACCGGCCCCGGCACCAAGGAGCCTGTCATGCCAGGTTTGTGACACTCGAGTACCTTGGAGAACCACCACCATTACACTGACGTATTGCCCATCAGACCCTTCCTATCTCCCACCTAGACTCTCGAGCCCCTTACGTATCCTTCCGTCTCCTTCACCAATCAGCTGTTGTCTCACTCGTCATTGCTCGCTGCACGCGGCGTAGGCTTGGCAGGAGATGTATCATTCGGATCGTTTGCGGCTCTGTGGTGACGACTCGCTTGACAGATCGCTTGTTGGATCGCTCGATTGATCGCTCGTAGGGGAATGGTCGATGACTCGATGTCTTGAGTACCGGTAGGTGATGTCACGAACCTGGCGCGACCGGCTTTCCAGAGCTGCCGCAGGGGCCGCCATAACCCTCGCCACTATATGGCTCATCCTTGTCTCCGCCGCCGCGGCCACGATTATCCTACGCATCTAGACGTAACATCCTAGTCCTTGCAAATATCACTCCAGACACGATATTCCTCATAATCCTGACCCGGTCGCTGGCCGACCAAGATCGGGTAAAATGTGTGTTTGCCTGCCTTGTGTCATTCAGTGTTATATTTATTGCTTCCCTTGTTGTTTCCTTGGTTGTTCCTTTACCGTTGCGAGTCTGCCTTGCGTTTTCTGTTGCGGAGGAAAGAAGGGGCCAAGTAGGATCGTGTGTTTCTGGGGTGCGGCGATGGAGTCATGATGGAAAGCTCTGTGTCAGTCTTGCAGGCAGGACTGTGATTCCACGGTAAAGGAAAAGGTATAAAGGAAGGGCGCGGTATCTAGTCTGGAGATTCTTTCTCCACACAATCTATTATCCTTCACTCCACCGCAAAAATTTTCTTTCGCCACCAAACAACTTTTTATCCCCACCACCGATTTCGCTGGAAATACCCTCTGGAGCTTTATAACTCCATGGTCTTCCCATCTATGAACTTGCTGGCCACCTCTCACTTCTTTGTTGTTGCTGGCCACTCGATTTCACTCTGTGTCGCGGTCGCTTTGGTCACGGACAACACCCAACCCCCCCCCTGAAAGTGGACACCTGTCCACAACAACAACGTGTCACCATGGCAACCACCCCGGTTACCGACCCATTTCTGGCATGCTCTCTAGCAGTCATGAGAAACCCACAACCAATGTTTGGACAAGGCGCAGCCCCAGCACCGCCTGCCACCCGAACTCCACCCGCCCCATCTATCCCCCGCCGATCACCAACACAATCCAGTGGCTTCAGCCCCACAGCAGATGCTGCCCCTGAGTGGGATCACGACACGGACACTCTCGCGAGTTTCCTTGCCTGGAGGTTAGCCACCCACCAGATCGAAAACGTCAACCAAACTGTCGAAGCGCTACTCAGCCCGATATGCCAGTTCGTACACGCCGAAATGAAACACCAACTAGCCAATCAGTCAACAACCGTCAAGATCCCAGGGCTTCAATACATCAAGAACCGGGAAGAGGAAACGCAGAAACAAATCCTCACCTCGACCAACACTATCAACTAGCTCGCCACAAAAGTTGCCATCCTATCCGTACGTCCCACCCCTGCAGCCGTCCCAGTAGCCCCCAGGGGCACGCCGGCACCACCCCAACAACGCCCGAAACCATCCACCACCAAGAAGACCATCCCGACCCCTGCACCAACCTACGCACAGGTAGCAGAGAAGCAACCGATGGAATTCACGGAGGTCAGGAGTAAGAAGAAGGTCAGGAAGGAGACGATCCTCCCGAAGCCTTACCCGACGGCGGTCAGGTGCATAATCTTCAACCTGACAACCGCACCCAACGACCGCAAGGAGGCTGCCGACCGGGCACTTCAAGCAGTCAACAAGGCCATCACCACCCATGCCGATATCGAGCACCCACCCCTTATCCTGGCAAACATCACTGCCACCAACAACCTCATTTTTACGGTTGCGCCTCAGTTCCTGAGCACCATCTACGAACCATATCTGGCCATCCTTGAGGAGGCCCTCCATGAATTCCCCATCACCTCAACAGCATCCCCACCACCGCCACCCCCGAAACCGTTCGAACAGAAATTGAGACCAACTACTCTGCCCTACGAATGGGTCAAACACCACAATGGCTCACCAGCCCTGAACGCCACCAGGGTAAAGAGGCTTCCTCCATGATCGTCACCTTCATTGGGAAGATGACCAAGTAGTCCCTCGGTGCCACCAGCCTTGCGATGTTTAATTGAGAATGCACCATCGCCGAATACATCACCTTCGGCCACTCCACCCAATGCAACAAATGCCAGACCTATGGCCACCCAATACAGTGCTGCACCGCCAGCAACCACACCTGTGCTGTATGTGCCCAACCCCACCCCACGAAGGATCACCCCTGCGTGATTGCGAACTGCAGAGCAGGACACTCATGCAACCACTCACCAATCCACTGCGCCAACTGTCTACAACCACACAAAGCAACCGACCGAAACTGCTCCACCTACGTGAAAATCAGATTGGGTATGCGCCACAACATGGCCGCCACCACTGATACGACGATGGCCGTCTAGAGAGTACCAAGTAGGTATTGGTATCGCACTACCTCCTTTACCGCCATTCATCCTACCGCAAAAGTTCCCTTTCCATGATGTACCTACAAGCTGCTGGGATTTCGGGCCGACAGAGAAAGCTGGTTGTTAGGAGCCCCTCTGTACGGTCACAGTTCGTTTCGTTTCATTTGGTTCCGTTTTTCCTGGGTTAAGTTTTCTTCTGTGTTATTCTGTTCTTCGGCGGTAACAGGGAAAGATGGAAGCCCCATGGGGGTGGTACGGCGAGGAGGAGCACATATTACCTGTAGTGTAAAGCGCAATAGATCGAAGTCGCATATTATCCTTCACTCCACTGCAAAATTTTCGTTCGCTGCCAAACAACTTTTTATCCCCACCACCGATTTCGCTGGAAATACCCTCTGGAGCTTCATAACTCCATGGTCTTTCCATCTACGAACTCGACAGCCCTCTCTTACTTCTTTGTTGTTGCTGCCTGCCCGATTTAGCTCTGCGTCGCAGTCACTCGGATAGCAGACAACACCCACCCCCACTCCAAGAAGTGGACACCTGTCCACGAAAACTCTGCATCACCATGGCAACACCCACGGACCAACAAACGACAACAACCCCACCTATGTGCGGAGCAGGCTCGGCAGCCTTCACCCGCGACCCGACACGTCCTCCTGCCTGCCATCCCATACAGAGTCTTCCCACCGCAAGTCTCCTTTACAATATACCTGCAAAATGTGTTTTATCTTGGCTGGATAGGAAGGACAGTTGTCATGAGACCTTTCTGTACGGCCGCATGTGGTCACGATTTCCTTGGTGCAATGTTTTACTTTTGGCAGCAACAGGAAAGATGGAAACACTATGGGGGTGGTATGGCGGGAGGAGCACATATTACCTGTAGTGTAAAGCGCAATAGATCGAAGTCTCATATTATCTCACTCCACAGACCTACCTCTCTACCCGTGACCAGTGCTGCGACCACCAAACCCCACTAGAGCAACAAGCCCACGCAAAGGCATGTGAGAAGACCGTGACAAGATCACGCCATGCGTGACGGATACCGTGAGAACAATGAGCCCGCGCAAAGGCATGTGAGAAGACCGCGACGAGACCACGTCAGGCATGACGGATACCGCAAGAACAACGAGGCCACGCAAAGGCATGTGAGAAGACCGCGATGAGTCTACGCCAGACGTGACGGATAGCGCGAGAACAACGAGCCCATGCAAAGGCGTGTGAGAAGACCGCGACGAGACCACGCCAGGCGTGACAGATACCGCGAGAACAACGAGCCCACGCAAAGGTGTGTGAGAAGACCGCGATGAGACCATGCCGGGCGTGACGGATACCGCGAGGACAACGAGCCCATGTAAAGGCGTGTGAGAAGACCACGGCGAGACCACGCCAGACGTGACGGATACCGCGAGAACAACGAGCCCACGCAAAGGCGTGTGAGAAGACCGTGATGAGACCACGCCGGGTGTGACGGATACCGCGAGAACAACGAGCCCACGCAAAGGTGTGTGAGAAGACGGCGACGAGACCACGCCGGGCATGACGGATACCGCGAGGACAACGAGCCCACACAAAGGAGTGTGAGGCAACGAGCGACGCCCCGAAGAGTCAAGTCTACATTACCTGTCGAGCTGCACGGAGTAGTCAGGGTAGGATCTTGACACTAGATTGCGTCTCCAAATCGACACCTGATGTAGCAAGACAACACCCATAGTGGAGTCCCACAATGAAGACTCCGAGGACCCCCTCAACCTCCGAGAATTCAGGGAAGTCCACGACGACCAGCGGGCCCCGAGCCCTGTGACACCGGAACCACAATCAAGACCAGAGACACCCGAGTCACTAGAACAAGCTAGAAGAATGGCGGAAGGATCAGGCACGGGGGGAAGTGGACCCCATATGCTAACTACGGAGATGCTACAAACACTTTTAGCAGCACGCGACAGACCGCCGCAGAATAGTTACCCAACGCTCCGGGATCCCGAACCATTCAAAGGAGAAAAAGCAAAATTTAAAACATTTCTGGCTCAGTGTGAGCTGAAGTTCAGAACAGAGGGGAACCGATTTGACAACGATGAGAAAAAGATGGGATATGCATCCTCCTTACTCCGAGGGGTGGCATGGAACTGGGTGGAAACTTTTCTCAACCAGGAAGGAGGAATCAACCTAATATGGGAAGAACTGAAAACCAACATGAGGTATGCTTTCGGCCAAGTAGACGCCAAGGAAATAGTGTTCAAGAAATTCTAGAAAATCCAGCAGGGAAACGGAACAGCAGCAACCTAATGGGCGGAATTCCAGCGAATCAAAGCAGATCTCCCATACGTGGACAACGTATGCATCGCTCAATTTCGAGATGGATTACACCCAGAAGTAAAAAGACACTTGGTCATGAACGAAGTACCGGCCACCGTTCTGGTGGACTATGCCACCACGGCCATCAAAACGGATAGCCGCCTATGCAACCTCGGAGTCATTAGTCGATGACCTGCAGCTAGCCCAGAAGCGTGCTTCTATGTCCACATGAAAGAACCACCGTCAGTACCTCCGGGGGACCCGATGGACCTAGATGCCACCCGGCGATTCAAGTTCGCACCAAGAACGCGGAACCGGTTTCCCCGACGACCACAAACGGACGAATGCTACAATTGCGGGAAAAAGGGGCACTTCGCAAAGGAATGCCCCCAGCCCAAGAAAACATGAGTTTCATGGAGGAGGCTATACCAGGCAGCGGAAGCCACGTACGAAGAAGATACCATAAGCAATGAAGCAGAAGAAGAACGTGAAGTGGCGGGAAACGACAGCCCTCGGGAGTGGGCCTAAGCAACAGCCATCCAAGGGAGAAACCCGTTGCAGAATCAGACCCACCCTACAGGATACGAACAACCAGGTATGACCGCGAAGAAAAAATCATGATCAAAGTACGAATTATGGGAACAGACGGAAATGAACACAACACCAGAGCCCTAGTAGACAGCAGGGCATCCGAGAACTTCGTCGACAAAGCCTATGCCGAAGCCAGCGGAATTCCAATGCAGCAAAAAGCGACACCAAGACGGGTTCTGACCATGGACAGGAGTGAGGTCACTGGCAGGCTGGTAACCCACGACGTGCAAGTCCACCTCACAATCAATCATCACGAGGAAGACATCTGGCTACACTGCATCACGATCGGAAATACACCGATCATCCTAGGACTCCCATGGCTCAAGCTTCATGACCCGGTGATAGGATGGAAGAATCATACTGTGAAATTCCACTTGGACCACTGCGCCGAGAAATGCTTACCTAGCTCACCAAAAGCCAACACATTCCCGGAAGAAAAGGCCATGGAGCAATACCACAGAAAAACTCCCGAAAATTGGGAGATCACCGAAACGGACCCATGGGAAGTATACCAGACCGTAATCAACAAAATCAAGGAAACCTGCAAGACCAACAGAAATCCAATCCCACTGGAATATCACGAATTTCTCGAAGTATTCACCAAAAAAGAGCCTACAGCACCTCCGCCCCACCGCACCCAGGACCATCATATTCCACTAGAGAAGGGGAAAACACCCCCATATGAGCCCTTGTGACCCCTGAACGACAAGAAAATGAAGGCTCTCAAAGAATACTTGGATATCAATGAAAAACGAGGATGGATCCGTGCCTCCACTTCCCAGGCCAAAGCGCCGATCCACTTTGTGAAAAAGAAGGACAGAGGACTATGCTTGTGGTGGATTACCAACAATTGAATGAAATCACAATCAAAGACTGGATGCCACTACCATTAATCGGAGAGTCTCTGGATCAACTATTCAGTACCACCATCTACACCAAACTCAATATCCGAGACGCCTATTACAACCTGCAAATCGCAGCAGAAGACGAATGAAAAACAGCCTTCCGAACCTGGTACGGACTGTACGAGTACTGCGTCATGCCTTTCGGGTTGACCAATGCACCAGGGTTGTTCCAATGATGGATGAACGAGATTCTGAGTGGATACCTGGATATCTTTTACGTGGCATATCTGGACGACATCCTCATCTTCTCGCAAAATCTGGAAGACCACCAGAAGTACGTCCGGACAATCTTAAGGCGAGTTGAGGAGGCTGGGCTCACGCTGAAAGCATCCAAATGCAAATTCCATACAAGGGAAACAGAATACTTGAGATATGTCATATTACCAAAGGGACCGCGAATGGACGAAGATAAGATCCGAACAATCAAGGAATGGAAAGAACCAATGAATGTGAAAGGAGTCCAGAGCTTTTTAGAGTTCACCAACTTCTATTGGCGTTTTGTCAGAGACTACAGTAAAATCACAACACCCCTGTCTTCCCTCAGAAGGAAAGAAAAGGTATGGGAATGGGGCGACAAACAGCAGGAGGCGTTTGAAACACTCAAAAAAGCAATGATCATGGAACCAATACTGCAACGCTTCGATCCGGAACGACCTGTCACCATCGAAACAGATGCCTCGGATTACGCCATAGGGGCAATATGTTCACAGCCCAACGAAAAGGGAATCTTGCATCCGATAGCATACTACTCAAGGAAACTCAAGGACCCGGAGTGCAACTACGATATCCACGACAAGGAGCTACTGGCGATTGTGGACGCACTGCGTAAATGGGATACATAATGCAAGACAACGGAACCCAAAATCACGATTCTGATGGACCACAAGAACCTCGAATGTTGGAAAACAAAGAAAGACCTCAACCTACGGCAAGCCCGGTGGGGTGAGCGATTAGCCAACTACGACTTCACAATCAGATATCGACCTAGGAAGTTAGCCGGTAAACCGGACATCCTCTCTAGAGAGTCAGAAGACTCTCCCTGGGAAGGGGATATGAAACATTGGCAGAACCACGGCTGAATCCTGTTGCCCTAAGACGCTTTTGAAGCGCTCCAGGCTAATACAAGAGAAACCATCAGCCTTGAGATAGATAAGGAACTCCTGAACGAAATCCGGACACTAAGCGCCACAGGTAAAGAGATCCTAGAAATCCCGAGGGAAAAGGCGAATGGGACCACCCGCGATGGGAAGATCACGCTAGGGTTATGTGAGGAAAACAGCGGGTTGCTAATGTACGACGGCCTCATATGGATTCCTGACAATGACACCCTACGACTTCGCATACTAAGAGACCACCATGACCCGCAAGCTGTGGGACACCCAGGCCGAGCAAGAACCCTAGAACTCATTAGCCGAAATTTCTACTGACCAGGGCAATGGAAGTATGTCCACAGATACATCGACAACTGTGACACCTGCCATTGTATCAAGCCAATCTGACACACGCTGTTTGGACTGCTAAAGCCACTCGAACTCCTGCACCGACCATGGGACATGATATCAATGGACTTCATCACAGCACTGCCGATAAGCAATGGGAAAGATGGACTGTGGGTAATAATCGACCGGCTAACCAAAATGGGATATTTTGTCGCATGCTACGGCACCATGAACCCCGAAGACCTGGCAGATCACTTTCTCCGGCAAGTAATTAGACCCCATGGACTACCCAGCGACATTGTATCAGACAGAGGATCTCTATTCACCTCCTACTTCTGGAAATGAGTGACGAAAGCACTCGGGATATCACGCAACCTCAGTACAGCCTTCCACCCGCAAACGGACGGACAAATGGAAAGGGCCAATGCCACCCTGGAGTAGTATCGCCAGGCATACTGCAACTATCAACAGGACGACTGGGAAAGACTACTACCAATTGCCGAATTCTGCTACAACAACACACAAACTGGAACCACAAAAATAACCCCCTTCTTCACCAACCATGGATACCACCTGCGATTTCTGCCAGACCTCGGCACCAAGAATTACGAAACACCAGAAGTATCAGAATACGTTGAGGCATTAAGGAAGCTGCATGAGGACCTCACAGCAGAAATCAAAGAAGTGCAAATGGCTCAAATGGAGCAGGCCAACAAAGCAGAAAATCCGGACCCGGTGTTGAACCCAGGCGACCAGGTCTGGCTGCGACGAAAACACATCCAAACGACCCGACCCTCGAACAAGCTGGACCACAAACAGATAGACCCGTATACCATCCTCGAGAAGATAGACTCAAGAGCATATAAGCTAGACCTACCACCCACAGTCAGAATCCACCCAGTCTTCCACATCAGCCTCCTCGAACCCACAGCCAGTACAGAACCTATCCCCGGACACAGCCAGCCGCCACCACCCCCCGTCATCATCCAAGAACAACAAGAGTGGGAAGTGGAAAAAATTCTCGACTTCCAATGCCATCGAAATTAGATCCAGTATCGAGTGAAGTGGACCGGTTTCCACAACCAAGACCGCACCTGGTACCCCGCCCACAACTTCGAAAACTCACCAGACCTCATCTGCCAATTCCACGAGGAATACCCATTGAAACCAGCCCCCCAGAACTAGCAAAATGTCCACCACTGCCACTGTCGACACCAATGAAGGCTGGACCTTCCCCGACGACAACCCCGAATTCTCCACCACAACCGAACCTGACCACAGCTGGGGCATGCCTCCCACAGCGCCCTCACCACCTCTGTCCGCTGGAGGACAACCCCGCCCCGACGAACATGCCTGACTCCACTGGACCGCCTGCTACGACGACTATTGTATCGCTCACCGACAAATGAAAGACAACAACTACTACCCCTGCCAGAGCTGGCGCCATCGGGCACAGATCTGCGACTGTCCTCTCCCACACCCAGAAGAACTGCTCAGGGTAACCCGCGAACGACATCTCAACCCTATCAAAGCATACGCAAACTGGCACTGAGGAAAGCGGGTCTGCCCCGAATGCCGGTTCCTCGTAAACATGGACAATCACCACCTCTGCTGCAGCGCAGCCCCTCTCCGCGAACCCCTGGCCGACCTTACACCCCCTCAGGAGAACCAAGAAGAAATCCCTGCCAACTCCGACGAGGCTGCCACTATGGCCGCCACGATACAAGAAGAACGACTCACCCTACTGGGAGAAATAGTCACCATGATACACCAAACGACCACCCAGGATGCCTGCCGCAATCACGTGGTGCACAGGATGCTCACTCAGCGTATGAACGAATTCCATGACGCAGACCAACAGCAACTGCAGCAGACAGCCAACATGCTGGAAACAATCATCACCGAGCAACAACGAATCAACGGATGACTCCAAGCCCAGCAGGAGGCTAGCCGACCCATCTGTATCCACCATACCCCGATCCGCCGCAGCCCCATCACGACACCACGTGACCTTGCCGGAGCTTCGGTCTGTACGGGGGGCGTACTGTCATGAACCTGGTGCGACAGGCTTTCCGGAGCCGCCGCGGGCGCTGTGGTAACCCTCGCCACTATGTGGCTCATCCTTATCTCCGCCGCCACGGCCACGATTATCCTATGCGCCTAGACGCAACATCCTACTCCTTGTAAATATCACTCCAGAAGCGATATTGCTCAGAACCCTAACACGGTTGCTGGCCGACCAAGATCAGGTAAAACGTGTGTGTGCCTGCCTCGTGTCATTCAGTGTTATGTTTATTGTTTCCCTTGTTGTTTCCTTGGTTGTTCCTTTACCGTTACGTGTCTGCCTCGCTTTCGCCTGTATTATATTTATTGCTTTCCTTGTTGTTTCCTTGGTTGTTCCTTTACCGTTGTGTGTCTGCCTCGCTTTCACCTGTGTTATATTTATTGATTCCCTTGTTGTTTCCTTGGTTGTTCCTTTACCGTTGCGAGTCTGCCTTGCGTTTTCTGTTGTGGAGGAAAGAAGGGGCCGAGCAGGATCGTGTGTTTCTGGGGTGCGGCGATGGAGTCATGATGGAAAGCTCTGTGTCAGTCTTGTGGGCAGGACTGTGATTCCACAGTAAAGGAAAAGGTATAAAGAAAGGGCACGGTAGCTAGTCTGGAGATTCTTTCTCCACGCAATCTATTATCCTTCACTCCACCGCAAAATTTTCGTTCGCCGCCAAACAACTTTTTATTCCCACCACCGATTTCGCTGGAAATACCCTCTGGAGCTTTATAACTCCACGGTCGTTCCATCTACGAACTCGCTGGCCACCTCTCACTTCTTTGTTGTTGCTGCACGCCCGATTTTGCTCCGCGTTGCGGTCGCCCGGTTACCGAACAACGCCCACCCCTGCTCCGAAAAGTGGACACCTGTCCACGAAAACTCTGCATCACCATGGCAACCATCTTCACCTCCATTGCAAAGGGCAAAGCCAGCCAAACAACAAACCCGTCGCTTGGGGGGAGTTCCTCCACCCCACCACCAATCACAGTCATACCACCACTGTCTCCGATCCCAACCCCACAACAAAGTATCCCCCTCGACATGTTCAACGTAGAGTTGGACTATGCACCTGACTGGGACCGCGATACCGACACGCTGGACATTTTCCTCGCATGGAAATCCGAACTGGACCACACCACTGCTACCAATGACACCACCGAACGGCTACTTGAACCGATCTGCCGTTTCATCCGCGCCAAAATGACATACCAATTCGCAAAGCAATCAGTTACCGTCAAAATCCCTGGCCTCAAAGAGATGAAGGAGAGGGACCTGGAGATGCAGAAACAAATCTCCCAGTTGACCAACACCATCACCAAGCTCTCGGAGCAAGTCGCTACCCTATCTGCATGCCCCATCCCTGCCGCCGCTCCTGCAGCCCCTAGGGTTGTGCCGGCACTGCCCCAACAACGCCAGAAGCCACTGACCACCACCAAGCCTCCCTCAGGCCCTGCACCAACCTACGCACAGGTAGTAGAAAGACAGCCAAGGGAGATTACAGAGGTCAGGGGCAAAGAAGAAGGCCAGGAAGGAGACGATCCTCCTGAAGCCTTACCCAACGGCGGACAGGCTGATAATCTTCAGCCTCACGACCGCACCCAACAACCGCAAGGAGGCCGCAGACCGCGCACTCCAAGTGGCCAACAAGACCATCACCACCCATGCCAACATTGAACACCCGCCCCTCATCCTGGCAAACATCACTGCCACCAACAACCTCGTTTTCACAGTTGCACCTCAGCATCTGAGCACCAGCTACGAACCATACCTAGCCATCCTCGAGGAGGCACTCCACGAATTCCCAATCGCATCGTCCAGGGTTAGTCAGCGATGGACCCGTTTCATCGTCCACGGCATCCCGACCACCGCCACACCCGAATCCACCCATACCGAAATCAAATCATCCTACCCATCCCTCCGAATGGGCCAGACACCACGTTGGCTCACCAGCCCTGAACGCCACCAGGGTAAAGAGGCCTCCTCCATGATCGTCACCTTTATAGGTGAGATGACGAAGAAGTCTCTCGGTGTCACCAGCCTCGCCATGTTCAACCAGGAATGCACTATTGCCGAATACATCACCTTTGGCCCCGCCACCCAATGAAACAAATGCCAGACCTTTGGGCACCCGACGCAACGCTGCACCGCCAGCAACCACACCTGCGCTGTGTGTGCACAACCCCACCCCACCAAGGATCATCTGTGTGCGATAATGAACTGCAGAGCAGGGCACTCTTGCAACCACCCGCCGATCCGCTGCGCCAGCTGCCTACAACCACACAAAGCCTCCGACCGAAGCTGCTCCACCTATGTCAAGATCACGCTGGGAATGCGCCGTGACAACGCGGCAACCACTGACATGACGATGGCCACCTAGAGAGTGCTCAAAAGGTAAGGGTATTGCACTGTCTCCTTTACCGAAGTTTCTTTCCACCACAAGTCTCCTTTATAATGTACCCACAAAACGCTTTGATTTCGGCCAATAGGGAGGACGGGTTGTCATGAGTCTTTCTGTATGGTTGCTCACTGTTACGATTTCCTTGGTGCCGGGCTTTTACGATTTCTTTGGTGCGGTGCGTTTACCTTTCGGCGGTAACGGGAAAGATGGAAGCCCCATGGGGGTGGTACGGTGGGAAGAGCGCATATAGTCTGTAGTACTGAGCGCAATTGATTGAAGTCGAATATTATCCACTCCAACACCCCCAACCTTCCGCGAGCGCAACAACAACAACTTCTCCCCACGGCCATCAGAGTCTACCTCTGATGGCCGAGGGCATCTACAACACTTCCTCTGTCGCACCATCGTGACAGACCCAACTCTTCCTTTTCCTGTCGTGCACACGCGACAGAAAACGACAACTCCTCTCTGGTCGCATCTTTTGCGTCGACAAGACCAGACCCCGCCTCAAAAACCCCGGGAGCATGGCTTTGACCCTGAAAAGTCAGCCAAGCCCACACCCACCCACACCTCGGCTACAGCAGGACCCCTGTCCTGGCTGCCAGCCACCAACCACAACCCCTCCCGGTGGCCGCACGTACCCACACACGCAACCACCGGCCCACTACCACCCGGCGGCCGCGAGTTTCGGCTTGCGTAAACCACCACCACGATGCCCAGCGGTCGTGGGCTTTGGCTCGCACATCCACCAGGCCCCGCGGCAGTCGTATGCCCAGCACATACGGTCAATGACCCAAACCAACCCCTCTCCTGACAGCAGCATACACCCGTGTATGCCCCCAACGGCCCACCACCACCTGGCAGCGGTTGGCCACTGGCCAAACTGCCCCAAACACCAACGGCAATCGAGTGCCCTGGCACATCCGAACGCCAAAACATCACCACCCGGTGACTGACAGCCCTGGCCTGGTCACCACCAAACCACACAGTTGTGGGCTTCGGCACACGCGACTAACCCACCACACGGTCGCGGGCTCCGGCATGGGCGACCACACACCCTTTCCTTTTTCCTTGGGTTGTTGTTTTTCCTTGGTGCCTCTTCTTTCCTTTTGAGATGACTAGAAGGCAAGCCCGGGCCTGTATACTTTGTGCTTCGAGCCATAGCTAGATGGGTACTGAGAGGGTGGTCCGATCCCAGAGGAACTGTTCATAGGCTAGCAGGAGGAGGGGAACATTTATCAAAAAGATGGGAGCCCCATGGGGGTGGTACGGCGAGGTGGAGCGCATATTACCTGTAGTATAAAGCACAATAGATCGAAGTCGCATATTATCTTTCTCCACAGACCTACCTCTCTACCCGTGACCGGCACTGCGACCACCGAACCCCACTAGAACAACGAGCCCATGCAAAGGCATACGAGAAGACCACGACGAGACCACGCCGGACGTGACGGATACCGCGAGAACAACGAGCCCATACAAAGGCGTGTGAGAAGACCACGACGATACCACGCTGGGAGTGATGGATACCGTGAGAACAACGAGCCCACGCAAAGGTGTATGAGAAGACCGTGACGAGACCACTCTGGGCGTGACGGATACGGCGATAACAACGAGCCCATGCAAAGGCATGTGAGAAGACCACGACGAGAGCACGCCGGGCGTGACGGATACCGCAAGGACAACGAGCCCACGCAAATGCATGTGAGGAAACGAGCAACACCCCGAAGAGTCAAGTCTATGTTACCTATCAAGCAGCATGGAGTAGTCAGGGCAGGATCTTGACAGGTGATCTGTTGATGATTCCGCTTCCTCTTGAGATCATGACAACCACTCGTGGCGGGTCGTCATATAAGTATCTAGCTCGGCGAAGTCACATGCTGCGGGGAACTACCCCGCACTGCGACGTGAAAACCCTTCGCCTTGACACTAGATTTCATCAGCATAAAGAGGATGACTCTTGATCCGATCGGACAGTAGTGCTTCCATGTATCCTTCTGAGAGTGGCCAGAGCCGATACCTAAGTTTCTTGTCGTGATTGGGTGATACGATTGGGTTGCATGTGAGGTTGATTACATCACCCAACTGGAGCTGGAGTAACGAACCCTCAACCATACCAGCTAATCCTTCTCGGCCTCAACGGGCACCAAGGTATAGCTCTGCCCCATATCACTCCCATTAGACTTCTGAACTTTTAGGTGTGGTCCTGTAGTGGCGCTTGCGCTTTCCTGATCACGAGCCAGTACTTGGTCCGGGGCTACCCAGCGCTACAGGATCAGCTTGCAGACAAGCCTCCACTCCAGTATTCGTTCAACTCGACATCCCTCACCTTGGTACGGCATATACCCTGCATTATAATCATTGTAAGCATCTTGGATAAGTGGGGGATACACTCACACTGTTGTGCGCTGGCCAAGCCCAGAGTTCATCACCATAATCAGATGTCAAAGACGAGGATGCGAGTGGTAGCCTCATCCCTCGTGTCTCCTGACGACGGGGTGCAATGGTAATGCCTCGGGCCTTCGAGCTGTCTGCAACGATACCGCAATTCCCGACTCGTGGTGCTGTTCCTCTGGGCCGTGCCTCTGGAAACAACCCCACTTCTATTCCATGACCTAGACTCGCAACTCCTTGTGTTCCTGTTTCCTTCCAATTGCTTGTCCTAATGATGACCACCAAGGTTGTCTTCCTCTGCGGCAGCACTTGCACTTTCCCAGTCTGTACCGGTACTTACCCCGGGATTCTCTGGTGCTGCAGAGTTTGTCGACCCAAGCCGAGCCCCATCAGTGTCGGTAGCCCAGTCTTGGTATGCCATCCTAAGACCATGTGACGAGTTTCCGATACCTTCCTGCCTGGTCCATATCTGAATTCCAACCCTGTAGTATTTAGGGTGTAATACTTTCGGTCCGGCAAACACCCCAGCTGCATTTGTGCGTATGATGCACAAGATACTGCATCCCCACTGACGAAATGCAATAGTGTATCTGGATGATGTTTTGATCTTTTCAAAAATGTTAGCATAACATAAGGTGCATGTGAAGGGTGTGCTACGGGCTTTACGGAATGCATGCCTGCATCTGAACGAGTCCAAATACGTATTCGGTACTCTGGAACGTCGTTTGTGGGGTTTAGAGTGAATCGATATGGCATTCACATGGAAGAAAAGAAAGTCAAGGCGATACGGGACTGGACAATGCCTACAACACCTACGGAACTCTGGAGCTTCCTGGAGCTGGCAGGCTACTACCGGAAGTTCGTGCCCATGTTCGTACAGCGCACTCATCTGCTACACGATCTTGCTGCAAAATCAAAGAATGAATACAGGCAGACCGAAAGGTATAATGACCAGTTCGAGGATCTCAAGAAAGCTTTGACATTCACTCCAGTTTTGGCTACGTTGGATCCAGAGGCCGACTTTATTCTGCGAACGGACGCATCAGATACAGCTATTGGAGGTGTGTTGGCCCAGAAGCAGCTGTTCGAAGGAAGGATGGAGGAGCGTCCACTGGGATACTTCTCACAGAAACTCCACGCAGTCGGGACGAGGTATCCTGCTTACGATCGAGAACTCCTTGCAATCAGTGCAAATCTGGACCATTGGACTTGCTACGTACATGGACGCAAACGGACTACCATTTATACTGACCATACGGCACTACAGCATATACTGGACCAGAACAAACTGACAAGTCATCAATGGCACCACCTTGATAAGTTGCAACAGCACGACTACGAAGTAAAATACAATCCTGATGTGGCGAGTGTTGTTGCCAATATGCTGAGCTGTATTGCCTATACACGGACACCAGCCACTGAGGCAAGCCTCATTAATGTGGTAGAGTTGCGGATTTCAGCGTCTGAAGAGTGGCTCCAGGACATCCGGAAGGAATATAGGCAGGACATGGTATTTGGGGATATTCTTGAACACCTTCAAAGCAGTGGAATCAGAAAAGACATTACGTCAACCAATACTAGGAGAAGCTGCTGAATATGGGAGCGGGCAAAGGGATACCTCCTGCGGGACGGACTCCTTTTCCACAAGGCCTCAGGAGAAAAGCTCTGCATTTCTTGGGTTTTGCAGGCAGACGTAATTCGAGAAGTATATGGCGCTATTCTGGGAGGAGGACATGTCGGCGTCGAAAAGACTCCTGCCACAGTAGCCTCAGGATACCATTGGCCACAACACATCAGCAAAAAATTTGAGAATTCCTAGGGAGCTCCCATAGCTCCCATAGCTCCCGTAAGCATCGCTAACTCCCATAAGAGGAGAAGTTATATTTTGCTCCCGTAAGGATTTTAAAAAAAAAAAGTGCTTTATTTTTAGCTGAAACCTCGAGAAATATTAGTTCAAATTTATGTCTCACCTGTAAAAAAAGCAATATACTTCAACATTTCATTTTTTTGCTGATGCAGATGGACACGATCACAGAATGGGTGGCCAGATGCGATGTATGCTACCGGGTGAAGCATAAGAATGCCAGGTCCTATGAACTCCTCCAGGTACTCCCGATACCTACGGAGCGTGCCGAAAGAGTTAATATCGACTTCATCACCAAGCTTCCCACCGGGAATGGAGGATATGATGCTGTGGCCACCATCGTTGACCCATTGACGAAGAGGGCTCGATGGATCCCAGTCAAAGAGGCCGAGTTGACAGCCGAAACATTTGCAGAGGCATTCATTGTGGGATATGTCAGGAACCGAGGACTCCCATTGTCAATTGCCTCGGACTGGGATACCAGATTTACCTCAAAATTCTGGTAAGCGCTATGTGCCCTACTCGGGATTAAGCTCCGAATGTCAACAGCCTATCACCCGCAATCGGGTGGACAAGCGGAAAAGGCGAATGCCACTCTGGAAACATTTTTAAAGACATACATAGCGCAGCTACCACGCGCAGAGCAGTGGGTGTGACGGATACCATTGGCAGAGTTTACGTACAATGCAGCGAAACATAAAGCGATCAGCATGGCACCTTTTGAGGCTGACATCAGTTATGTTCCACAGATACCGCTGGACCTTTTGGCATCCAACCCGTGGCGTCTAGGCTCTGAGGAAGGTTTGGCCTATGCAGAGAAGTTATCCAAGACCTTCAGAATGCTCCGCGAAAGGATGGAAGAAACCCAGGTGGCGATGACAGCGGAAGCCAACAAGAAGCAGCAACCCCACCTGTTCCAAGTAGGAGATGAGATATTTCTGGACACATGGTTACTGCCTATCGGATATACCAACATGACGGGAACGGCAAATGACAGCAACAACTCTTGGAAGTTTCAGCATCTTTACGCAGGACCATTCAAGTTGCTGAAAAAGGCCAGTGAGAATGCCTTTGTGTTGGATATTCCAGCTCACTGGCACTTGCACCCAGTCTTCAACGTCGTCTGGCTCAAGCCTTCCAGAGTCGACAGAAGTCATGAACACCCACCACTGCCACCATTATATTTTACAGCAACGGTCAAATACGAGGTGGAGACCATCAGGGAACACCGAGGCACCATCGTCCGGGATCTCGAGTACTTGATCAAGTGGGTAGGTTACAGCGATATGACATGGAAACCGCTGAAGAACCTGAGGGGTAACAGCAACAAGCTACTTCACGAATACCATGCTGCGAATGGCCTACGTACCTACCAGTGGATGGAATGGGGATGAGGGGCAAAGAGGTGGAAGGAGGGAGAATAACAGCATGTTTGTTGTGTTTTTTTTGTTTCCTGTTTTTGTTCATTTGTTTGTCATTTCTTGTTGTTGTTGTTTGTTTTGACAGGTGGTATACTTTGTTGAAGAGGGGGCTGGTTTTGTTAAGAGGGGAGTGGTTGTAGGAGGAGGATTCTGGCTACTGCGGGCGCTGCAGATGCTACGCCCAGCGGGATGTCTCGAGTTTGGGTGACACGGACAGTGCTATGGGAGTGTGACATAGGGCTACATAGGACAGTCACGGTAGACAGTCACAGGCGGCGCACGGACACTCGTATAAAGTGTCCGGTGCTCGCCTCTCTAAAATAGACATGCTTCTTGCTACCCCTCATATTATCTCCCAGTCGTATTCAAAGTGACAGAGAATGGGTGCCGACATGAATGCATTTTTGAGGAGGTCGAAGGCTGCTTGCTGCTCTGGTCCCCACACAAATGGAACGTATTTGCCTTCCTCCTTTTTTGTCATTCTGGTCAATGACGTCACCACTTTGGGATAATCCTTTATGAATCTTCTGTAAAATTTGGCAAACCCGAGGAAACATTGGACATCGGTGATAGTTCTCGGGACCTCCCATCCCAGGATGCAAGATACCTTCTCCGCATCCATCCAGATTCCCTTGGTGGTGATGATGAAATCCAAATATTTCACCTCCTGTTTGTGAAAATGGTATTTTTCTGGCTTCAGGTGCAGTCCAGCATCCGACAATGCTTTCAACACCTTATACACCTGTTTCTTGTGTTCCTTCAAGGTATTGCTGTAAATAAAGATGTCATCGAGAAACGCAGTACAAAAGTTGTCAAGGTAGGTATGGAGAACATCATTTATGAGGGTTTGGAAATCGGATGGTATATTTGTTAACCTGAATGGCATCACCAAGGATTTGAATAACCCGTTGTGGCGGTGTGGGTTTGGAGGGTCGATAGGAGTAGGGTGAGAGTGGGAAAAATTGAAGGAGGAGTGAGCAAAAATGAATGAGGGAAAGGGCAAGGGTTGGAAAAAGATGGGGTTGAGGAGTTTAGGGCAGTGCTAGTGTGTGGGAGGGGAATTTTGCCCCATGGATAAATAGTTCCTTCTTGTTACAGGAAAGGAGAGGACAGCCACCGACGAATACACACGACCTGGACCCCCTTTCTACCTTCTTTCTTCCAGATCGGTCTACACTTTGGGTTGGGTTTTGTCCCTTCCATTTCCCCAAAAGAATCTTCACTCGGTGCCCTCTCTCTTGCTCCCCCACATTGGTGACCATGGCAGGGAGCAAGCTGCTGTTGAAGATTCTTGGACCCGCTTACATTTGTCTCCTGGCTTCCGACCTTTTTGTTAGGTGTTGCTCGACTTGGGTGAGTACGAACAAGCACACGCGTGTTGCGGTGTGTTGGTTCGGGACTACCAGAAGTGTGAACCGCATATACAATCGGGTGTAGGCGGCATTAAAGTAGTGGGCTCCTGACGAGATACCCCCACGAGCGGACTGCCTACACCCGTACTAGCGGGAAGTCCCTCCAGGATTTCCCACTTCCTGAAGAGAACAGAGGCTAACACACGAGAAGCAGTGGCGACCCAAGCCACGGATGAGGCTCTCCTAGCCGCTTCGTACATACGTGCAAGGTTTCGTCTGGACGGGAAGTCGGATATCATCTGCAACCAAGATATCACGTTTATCGAGAAGCTCTTCAAGGAGCATCCCGACCAGCAACGTATTTGTGAGCACTATCGTACGGCCTACGATAAGGTCCAGAACGAGTGGCTACCGGACGACAAGTGGATTCACCTTGTTTCGATCTTCCGAGGTTACTTCGGAATTGTCACGTACCCCGACCTCCCGGGAGGCACCCCAGTGATTCTGCCAGATGAGACAGAAGAAGACTCTCTGTTGTCAACCGTGTCATGACTCCCGGGAGCATTTGTGCCACGAGAAGGATCCCCTTTCCCACCACCAAGCCCCGAGTCCTCTCTGAGCGACAGCGTATACGAACACCCAGGGCCGGAAGTTCCCTATAGCTCTGAGGAAGGTATGAGCGATTCTGTGAGCGGGGATCGGAAATCTGCCATACCAGCTGTCATGAATTCAGTGGCTGTCGAGAAAGGATGGGACGAGGTGGCACAGCTGTTCTATGATAGAACTACCCCGATCAAGGTATATCTTATGAGATTTGATTTCTTCGTGAAATGGTTGCTACGATTGGACCCTGACATTGAAGACGAGGAATGCCGAATGAGACTATTCATTCAGCTCAGGGATGCAAGAAAGCCGCCAACACTTGGTCTCGATGGCGAGCGATATGTGGGTCCAGAGACCTGGGCTGTGAGGCAACCCGAAGAAAAAATCAATTCGTATGACAAGCTGTGTGCCGCCTTGAAAGATCGATATGGCAGACATGTGAGGAAGACAAACATCGAGCTCATTCAGGAGATCGATCAAATGCATCCCAATTGGAAGAAAACCACGTTGAAGGAATTCTTCTCTGATGTGGATACGCTGCTGGGTTCTGCGATCATCGAGGATGGGTTCGTCATCAGGGCCCTCAATGAGAAATTACCCGTCGAGGTGAAAGAAGAGCTGAGGCGTTCACGTGGGGCATGGAAGAAGATGACGCTTTCCAGCTATCGTGAATACTGCATGGGTATCTACGAAGATATCCATTACCCCAACCCTACGCTTCTCGGTCGAGGAAAGGGTATGGACGTAGAGGCCTCCAAGAAAGAGCTTCAACTGGAGAAAGACCAGGTTGCAATGCTCCGGCGGCAGGTGGAGGAGCTCAGCCTTCTTAACAAGCACCATATCGACGCCCAGAAGCGCTTTGCAAACTGTGACGACGCTAAACAAACCACTGACCGACGAGATGGCACTATCTGCTGGAATTGCTCGGAAAAGGGTCATGTGGCCAGTACCTGTCAACCACGTCAAAATTGGAGCGAACGAGAAGCCCTGAGGCAACAGAAGGGACACCCAGCACCGTATGGATGGGAGAAAAACTTGTGAGAGGGGATCGCGAGAGATGCTATTGATAGCCGCAAGAAAGAAGTGAGGTACCATCGGCAGCAGTTCCCACAGTATAATGAGGATGAAGAAGAAGACGAGTATCTCCGAACTTCATTCAACGTCTCCCATCATGCAGCTCCTGCCAAACGTCCTGCTCCACGAGAAAGAGTCGATACTGTGTATCCAGAGCCACACGAGCGGAACAGGCATCGGACTGAAAAAGAGGAGTGGAACATACGCCCATTCCTTGAATCTGTCAAGGTTCCAGTCCCGATGACCAAGCTTGCGAAGGTGAAGCCATTCAGTGATGCTATCAAGAAGACTTTCTTCCCGGAAGTTGACAGCCTGGATGATTTGCCCGAAGAAGAAGAGTCGGATGAGGACGAACCGGTTATTCGTCCAAATGTGCAGAGACAAGGAAAACAACTGACGAATCAAGTCCCTAATGCCTGTTCTGAGTCCGATGACAAGGAGGATAACAGATCTCCAGGACTGCCTGCACATCGTCCGGAAACAAAAACAGGCGCATTTACCGATCTGTTATGTATACGCCAAATGTCCGAGGAAGAATTTGATAAATACAATGCGGACCAAAAAAAACAAGTCTCCCCAGCAATCAAAGTGGGCGCCTATCTGGGCAAACACTTCTTCCAAGAGATCCTCGTGGATATTGGTGCAGACTACAATCTTGTCGACTTGAATACCGCGAAGAAGATCATCGAAAAAACGGAGAATTGCAAGCTGCACACCGACCGAAATGGGGTGACTATCACTGGAGTGGCAGGACGGACCAATATCAGTGGATATCTGGTGATTCCCATTGATCTCGGGCAGGGTGTGGTTTGTCAAGACGTCATTTACGTTGTGGAAGATATCTTCGGGGGAGAGTCAAAGATACTTCTCGGAAAACCCTTCCTGGCGGTGATAGATGCTACTGTGGGTGTTCGCTACGACTACCTCTCAGTCCCCTCATCTGACGGTGCCCCCATACATGTTTCCGGACGGAAATATCTCGGAAAAGGTGTTTGGCAAGAGGTTCAGTTCCCGAAGTCTGCACGAGCGGTTCTGAGCAAAGCCAAGATCGAGAAAGCTCGACAACAGTATACCATCAAGCATGATGATAACCCAATCACCCACTTGGAGGACAACCTTGGCAATTACTGTCATCCATGGGCAGGAATCATCTATAGCTGCACCATACGAGCTAAACCGGAAGGGGTGGATGCCACCCGGTTACCTGAATGCCCTTCCGCAACCAATGACGGTGTGCCGCGACTGCTCTCTGTGAAATACGACGACTGGATGGGTACGGAATCGGTATCTGCGGCTCACTTCGGATGGCATGTTGCTGCCCTTCTCTGTCCTCAAGCATCCTCAGCGTTTTCGGTGGAAGGAGGTGTTCCGATGGGAAGAGGGGATCTGGATGCCGGCTTGTTCGCAGGCTACACCAAGGAGACCGCATCCGAAGAGGGTCTTACAGAATTTGTGGTGGACAACATCACTTGGTGGGTATGCTTGGAAGGTGTTTTGGAAGCCCAACAGAGGCGGCTGAAAGATATCCTATGCAGGAATCGTCCATACGTTGCCACTTTCGTGCACGAAATGCGGCATTGTTCTCCCGAAACTGTTGTTCACGATTTGATTCTGAAAGAAGATGCAGTCTGGCAAATTGCCAAAAAGAGATGTCAATTTGCACCGCTGGAAATGCAGTGGATCCGCACCTATGTTGGCATGTTACTGGCAGCAAAGATTATCTCTCCAGTGGATACAGGAATGATCTATAATGATGGGAAAGGTCGGAAAATCCCCATCCAACAGACATCCCACGCCACACTTGCGCCGAAAGGGATTCGGAATTTCTGCCTCTGCATCAATTACGTTTACTTGAATCACCAGCTTCATCGCCACGTCTGGGAGATCCGCAATCTCGAGGAATGTGTACGTAGACAAGCCGGAAATCTCAGATTTTCTGGGGTTGATGGGTTCAGGGGATTTTTTGCCGTTCCTATGGGTGAGAACAAACATCTGACAGCATTCGTCATTGTCGGGTGGGGAATATTCATTTGGGATTTCCTCCCGTTCAGATTACAGGGCCGGCCAAGCACCTACAGTCGCCTAATCTGGAAAGCCTTTGCAGAGTTCGTTGGAGATAACTTTCAGGTTTATCTGGACAACATCGGTTTTGCAGACGGTAAGAGCCTGGTGCACTGGAAAGGTGACCATACCTCCTACAAGAAGTGGACGGAGAAAGAGGCGATCGATGCACAGCTTGACCGGCTGGAATTCTGCGTTTTTCCACAGTTCGAGGCATACAACATGTCAGTCAATCCGAAGAAGTCCCCGTTGCTGGCCAAGATGAAAAAGATGCGTGGACACGTAATTTCAAGGGCCAGAATGTCGAAATCGCCGGAGACCGTCTCGAAGTTCAAATCCATTCTCCGGGAGACTGTTACTAAGCCGGAACAGTTGGAACGAAACTTGGCATGTTTGCGATATATGTCAAGATACTTGCCAGATCTTGCAGCGCAGACCAAGTTTATCTCGGACAAGTTGCGCGGATGGAAAACCTACATCGATGCTCCGTCCGGGCGAATTTTGCCCAAAGGATGTAAGAAAATGCGGGTGGAGAAAGAAGGGTATGAATTCCAGTGGACAAATACAGACCAGGAATGACTTTTGCGGCTCAGCGAAGAATTGGATCAAGAAATCACCCTCCAGTCACTTTCGGAAATGTTACCAATTGTGATGATGATGGACGCCTCTCCATGGGCGATTTCTTGTGTGATCAGACAACTCGGCCAAGAAGAGGGTATTCGATCACTCCCGATCAACGAGCTGGAAAAAGCGGAAAAAGCGGAAAAAGCAGACAAAAAGGTGAGAAATATGGAAAAGGCCTACCGCGAGGTACGACCAGTCATTTTTCTGAGCAAAGTAGTGGATGATACGCAATCTCGTTGGTCGCAACCGGAGCGTGAAGCCTATGCGATCTTTTGGTTCATCACCCAGAATCGCCACCTTCTGCTAGGCTCCAAAATCTTCATCTATTCGGACTGCAAACCTATCACGCAGGCATTCCAATTGGCCTCTACTAATGCAAAAGTGAATGGCTTGATTCTCAAACTTCAAGAATTCGACTATGAGATTTTCCACATTGCGGGGAAGCTGAATATTGTCGCGGACAGCCTTTCTAGGGTGCCGCGAGAACTTCTGGTACGAATGGAACAAGAAGAACAACGCGCGCTCATGCAGTATCACAAGGACGAAGTGGCGCCCAAAGAAAAAAAAGTGGCAAATGGCACCGTACGCATACTGGAACGCCATGAGGACAATCTGGCTGCCTTTATGGTTAGCCGGAATGGACTCGGACGTTTGCAGATACAAAACTGGGTTTACTGGCGTGAGGTGCTGTTCCGCTTCCTAGTTCAAGGATCTTTCCACCCCGATTTGACAAAAGACGAACGACGAAGGATTCAGACAATGGCAGCCCAATTTCGACTCGAAGAAATGGAAAAAGACGATGGAAGACGGACCGTTCAAATGCTCTATCACAACTGGCATGAGCACTATTTTCCTGTGCCGCACGATCAGAAAGGGATCATACAAGTTATGAAACATTTCTACGATCAGCCTTGTGCAGGACATTATGCTGCCGAGATGACATTCCGGAAGGTCTACCATGCATACTACTGGCCCACCATATGGATCGATATCTGGAACTATGTGCGGTCATGTGATAATTGCCAGCATGCCCAGGATTTGGCGGAATATCCGGTTGAGCCGCTACGTCCAATCATCTTCCTGGAACCATTCGAAATCATACACGTGGATTACGTAGGGCCGTATACAGCTGCTGGGAATGCACGAAAGTGTTTCTGTCTCTTTGCCATAGATGCTTTCACAGGATGGCTTGAGATCTTCCCTACCACCACCGCAACTGGCAACACGACGGTTGCAGACCTGGAAGGATACTGCAAACGATTCGGTTTTCCACAGATCCTACATTGCGACTGGGGTCCACACTTCTATAACCAGCAATGTCTTGAATGGGCTGAGAAGATGGGCATCAAGTGGGTGTTTGGATCCCCTGGACAGGCAAAAGGACAGGGAAAGGTGGAGCGTACCATCAGATCCGTCAAGACATCCATTCGGAGGATGGCTGAGGAGAAGCCAACTGCGTGGATCACACTCATCCCGGATGCACAGCTCGCCTTCAACACCTGCCATCCGTACAGCGAAAATGGTCATTCCCCATCGATACTGCTTCTGGGATTCACGCCGCGCAATAAAGTCTTGAATCTCGTCGAACCCGGGGAGGCAAACAGGATTCTTACCGATCCCAAAGGTGACAAAGGGATGGTGAAACAGTTGCAAGAGATCCGACTAGCCAGGTTGGACGCCATCCGTCAAGAAGCCGTCAATATGCAGATCGACCAGTGGGCTAAGAGGATTGCCAGTCACGAACGAGGCCTACGCCATCACCGTTATGGGATTGGAGACCTGGTTCTTTACCAGAACTACCAGTTGAAGACTCAACATGGTAACCTGTGGACTTACCGCTGGAAAGGCCTGGTGGAGATCGTGCATATTACGGCCAAAGGCAAGCTTCATATGCGGCACCTGGAAACGAATGAGCTCATGAAGGGCTGGCACACTGACAAGGTTCGCCCGTACATCCTGAGGGAGGGTTCCGTCACGCCAGACAATCTGGCCGACTCCGAAACCTTCTGAAAGGGGTGGGTGTGGTGGTGTGGGTTTGGAGGGTCGATAGGAGTGGGGTGAGAGTGGGAAAAATTGAAGGAGGAGTGAGCAAAAATGAATGAGGGAAAGGGCAAGGGTTGGAAAAAGATGGGGTTGAGGAGTTTAGGGCAGTGCTAGTGTGTGGGAGGGGAATTTTGCCCCATGGATAAATAGTTCCTTCTTGTTACAGGAAAGGAGAGGACAGCCACCGACGAATACACACGACCTGGACCCCCTTTCTACCTTCTTTCTTCCAGATCGGTATACACTTTGGGTTGGGTTTTGTCCCTTCCATTTCCCCAAAAGAATCTTCACTCGGTGCCCTCTCTCTTGCTCCCCCACACCGTAACCTGTCCAAGACGCCATCTTCCATTCTTCACCTTCTGCCATTCGTACCAAGTTGTATGCCCCGTGAATATCTATAGTAGTGAAGTATTTGGCCTTCAACAACTGCATCAATGTTTCTTGCAGCAATGGCAGTGGATAACGATTCTTGATAGTTCCTTCATTCAGCCCGCAGTAATCAACACACAACCGTAGGCTACCATCAGTCTTTTGGACAAAGAGGATTAGTCAGGCCACAGGGGAGGATGAAGCCCTAATGAATCCCTTGCTCAAATTCTCCTCTAACCATTCATTTAATGTCTGCAACTCGGTTCTGGACATTGAATATAGGGGGCTGAAGGGAGGCGTGAATCCCTCTTGCAAGGGAATCTTATAGTCATAAGGCTGGTGGGGTAGTAGATTCTTTGCCAAAGTTTGCGAAAAGAGTGGTAGGAACTCGTGGTATTCCGCTGGTATGTAATCCTTCAGATCCAACTCCTTTGGTTTCTTTGATTGCTCGCCCAAGCTGAGCGCTTAATCGATCTCATAAAGGGAAGTTGAAAAAATCATCAATTTTTACTTATACGTCAAATGTCAGAATGGATGTCCACCGATAGCTGAAATCTGAATCAGATGCTCTGTCATTGGAAATGTCGGGCCGCCCAGCGCCGGAAATGTCGATCCGGTACTCGTTTTCAATGTGGCACTTGTTTCGTGAAAAATACTCAAATCTGAAAACACACTTGTTTCCAATGCAGTGCTCTTTTCATGGAAAACACTCATTTCTGGTGCGGCGCTGGTTTCGTGGAAAATGCTTGAGCCTGAAAGAACACTCATTTCATTCGGTCTGGCATACCAGTTCGATGATTGGGTGCCCATCCCCAAATTGTAGTCCTTGCCATAGTTTACTTGGATCTGAAAAAAGGATTTGGGAGACGTAAATGACCAGGCCTTGAATCTGCCGGCCTCCACGCTTACCACTGGCTCTTCATGAGCCATTTCTGACATGAGAGAATGGGTGTGGACCACGGTTGGTGTCCGATTGCAGTGCAAGGTGCTGTATTGCGACCCAAAGGTCAAGGTTCAGAAGCTAAAGCGAATGATGACATCGTGGAGCTCCAACCATGGGATGCCAAGAACAACCGGGTTGTGGCTGAGCTTCATGACGAACATCGGCAATGCTTCTTGGTATTTGAGTATTGTGAGGTGGGTGTTGGCAACATGTGTAATAGAGCTGTATGGCCCCGCTGTTTTTCAGTTGCAGGCACAAGTTGCAGGCACAAGTTGCAGGCACAAGTTGCAAGGCTCTTGGCATGGGGGCCGGGGAGTTGGTTAACTTGATCAGGAACTTGATCATCCAAATGAAATCATAGTGGAGATTAGGAGAGAAGGAGACCATAGAGACAGGTTATTGGCGTTCAGGGGCAGATTGCGGTGATTGTGTACATAACAGCAACCCAGTAACCACAACTCTTCCAAACTGTACAGAACAGTGAAACATCATGATCGAACAAATTCCCATTACCACTTGTGCCCAGGACTTCAGTATCCATCAGGATACCTCTGCGGTATGAGGCTTACTGCCATGTCACTGCATAATACTGACAGATAGTAGGAGCCAGTCCTTCCGCCTCCTCCACCTTTTAGGACTCCAATGCCGTATGTGGTTCATCAGCTCGGTCTCTCAGCATCAGACTTCTATAGCCTCAGCTCTACTACAGATGGTATTAGTGAAGTTGAGGGGGAGGGTACAGAGGTATCTGTTGAGGTGCAGGTAGAATGCTCTCAAGTACACTGTCTAGCCCACAAGGACGAAGAGGAGTGGGTACCGGAAAGGGTTCGTGATCGAGCTTCCGACGCTGAATGCCGTATTCTTTGCCACACGGTCGCAGATCCAGCGTTCAACCCGTTGGGAGCACCATTCGGCAAGACCCAGGAGGCATGGAGCCGGGTGTTGTGTGAGCTGAACAGTAAAGGTCTGTTTCTGGGTCGGAAGGAGCAGTTCATTCAACACCGGGTTACCGAACTACTCAGACTTCATACCGGTGAGGGTAATGTTAAAGTTAGTCATGGATTGACACAAAAGTCGGTAAGTTTAAATGTGTTATTGGTTTCTCATAGTTGCTAACAAAAAGACTCAGATTGAAATGCTTGGGGGCACTCTCGAAAAGATAGCTGAACCCAAGGCAAAAGGACATCTGACGAATGCAAAAAGAACTGCTCATGAAGCAGACCTCAATAAAGGACTGGTGCAGAGGCGAATTGCTGCTGAGCGTCACACAGCAGCAACAGCTGAGGGAGTTCTTCGAGATATTACCAATCAGGCGATTATTGTCGAAGATTTCGAAGCCTCGAGTAGTTCTAGTATGGAAAGGACAAAAAGAAAGAATACCTGGCGAGCAAAAAAACGAGCAAAACAGACACAAGAGAGTTTTATTCCCACTTCTGAGACTGACTCCAGCAATACTGGAGAACTCTCAACACAGGCATCCTCCTCAGTCATCGCAAGTACGCCTATACCTATGAGAAGAAGCCCCAATTCGTCACTGCCATTGCGCAGAACATCAACTCAGCAGCTAGCAGGTATTTTTCTTAGTTCTACATCAGCTCGAGAAGAAAAAAGATGTGTGGTACAGTTAGCAGATCAGAGAGCAAACAGAGACAATGCAGGAAATGGTACGGTTGATGAGGGATATTAGGGAAGGGATCTTGAAAACTACATAGATTGTGGACGCAGATAGGCAGATAAGGTCGGAGGAGGGCAATTAAAGTACACTGTAGTTTGGCATCCATATAGACATGTGTGTATGTTCGTGAGAATGACTGCTACCCTATACATCTGGGATAGTAGACGGGGAAGTAGCCTCTGATTGTCTTTGTCTGTAAGATGTCTCCACAATCTCAGAATATCTGCAAATCCCCATTCAACACACTCACGGCGAGCAGACATAGCCACATTCCACGCTCTCTCTTCTGCTGTAAGATCGGCTTTCAAGAACGGTGATAAGAGAACAGAAGATATAGGGTACGCGGAATCTCCATAGAGACAAAAGGATGGGGCATTCTGCAAACAGCGTTTAATCAATCCGCTGTCATTGAGTTGAGCATTGTCATTCCGCCGTCCTTCGTAGGGTCCAAATAGATGATAGATCAGACCATCTGGTGATTTCACAGCAGAATACTTCAATGAGTGAACCGTCTTGTGACTGTTGTAGCAGATTCGCTGCCATGTCATTGGGCGTGCAATAGGTTGGATAGTACAATCAATAAACCCCCAAACATTCGGTAATGGTGTGCCATGTTCTTTGATTTTGCATGTGAATAGTTGGAGTCTCGTATGCATGAGGTGTCCAGAGGCGAAATCTTGAAGGAGGTGGTCCCAATGGTCGAAGATCCAGGAAAGCATCCAGTTCGTACATTCGGATATGTGATTACGAGAATATCCGGTGATGGACTCAAGTTTGTAGAGGGTTGAGGTGGAAGCTAGTCGTATACACAGTAGAAAGAATCCTTCTTCTCGTGTAAATGGGTACCGTGAGTGTGTTTCGAAGTGAGGTGGAAGCTGTAATACCGCTGAGATTTCGACGATATCCCGTGAGGTAAATCGACATAGTTGTACAAGGTCTGCATCCGTGAAGTTGGTAGAAAGGTTGATGGCTCGTTGGGAAGGAGGATTTGTAATCGTATAGGCTTCGCAGAGGAACAAAAATACTTCTTCTTCAGTTGCATGGGAAAAGGCTTCTTGCAGTTCAGGTGGGAATAATTTGGTATCGTTTGGAGTGGGCATGATGGAGACAGATCACGGCAAGAGGATTCGTTTTGTCTCCTTACTGATCAAAACTACAATACGTTCCTTCCTATTGTGATCAGAGCGACGCCGCTAAAAATTCGGCCCCCATGCCAAGAGCCCTGCAACTTGTGCCTGCAACTTATGCCTGCAACTGAAAAACAGCGGGGCTGTACAGCTCTAATGTCACTGGAGGATATTGGGTGGCCATCAATAACCTCGAGGCTTCTGGGATACTGAAGGGGTGTGAGTGGGAGTTGGTGATGGCATGCGAAGTCTTTGTCTATAAAAGCGATTCCAGTAGCTCTGCAGTCAATGAGGGCATGGGTGGCAACGGTCCTGTTACCGAAGGAGATTTTGCATAGCACAACAAGATGTTTTCCTTCCATTAACCCTTTGCCGACTGACAAACTAGACAAACGAAACACAGACAATGACTTCTATTGAGTATGATCAACAACAGTACCATCGAGCAGCTGCTGGTCTAGGCATTTCCCAACTGGCCTTGGCTGCTGGTTCCACCACCTCCCCTATTTCCTGCCCCACCACTACCACTGAAAGAGATCGTAAATGTGTTCGGGTTCGGGTTTACGTTTGCAGACGTGTTCGCGTTTGCGTTCGCAAGGGCATTTGGGTTCCCTTCTATATAAGTGGAAGCAGCACAGAAAGGGTTCTTCGACTTGTTGGGGCAGTGGTGAGCCATATGCCTGATCCCCCCGCAGTAGAGGTAGTGACCTTTACATAGTCTGGCTGCCCGTTCTTCTTCTGAGATCTCTCTACGAGTAGCAGTTGCACTCAGATCCATAGCATCGGGGTGTGGTGAGTGTCCGTTCCCACTGCCACTTGGAATCTAGCTGGCTGCATGATTGGTGGCAGGTGAAGTGGCGGTCACTACTCATGAGTGGGTGTGGCCTTGGGCACTCCGGGGCTGCTGGTATCATCGTCCTTCACTCAGATGAATGGCATATGACTTGGTATCCGTTTCCTGACACATTTTTACCAGTTCATTGAAGCTCAGCCCTTTCGTTCTTCCCAACAACAGGTGACGTAGCTCGTGCGACAATCCCTCTCACAGCGCATCCAGTTGGGCATTCTCATTCCAATTGAGCTTGGAGACAAGCATCTGGAAATCGGCAAAGTAGGCGTTGAATTCCTTCTTTCCCTGCTTGAGCGTTGACAGTTTGGCCCTGGCAGTGGCTGCAGGGTCCAGGTCACCAAACATGTTGTGGAGTATTTGAATGATGTTGTTGGCATCATTCAGATCGATCGTATCATCTTTTATGAAGGGAAGGACCTGTGCCTAAGCCCGTCCTTGCAGCCTGTTGAAGGTGTAGGCCATCCGTATGGCACAGGTAGGGAATCGAGTGGTGTCGCTGAACAATTTGAGACGCAACTGAGCAACAAACCCCTTGAGGGCTTCATGGTTACCATCATAAATAGGGGGTCCGGGATCTTGTCGGCCCGGCTATGGCTCAGTGCGAAGTTGTCTAATCTGAGCCGATCCGCGATTCATCTGGATGAAACCAGCTGCTCCTCCAGGTTCTCAATGTGTCAGGCAGGGAATGCAGTGGGAGCATTAAGAATTTCCATGACCAATTCTTTGACGTGGGCAAAAGCCGATTCCAGGGTAGCATTTGCGGCGAAAGCCTCGCTATTCGCAATGGCATGGAGTTTTGCTAGCAAGGCGGGTGAGACCTCGATATGGGTGGGTTGCGCTCGAGTTTCGGATGATTCACCAGGTATGATTTTGGGGTTCTTGAGTGGTTTGAGATTCTTGGAGACTTGAGGGGGTTCTTGAGCAGTTCAGGGTTGTTCCGCCACTGGGAGAGTTTGGCTGACATAACAAAGTGTAACGGCACAGGGTCAGGCGGGCTCCTGATAGCAGACAAGACGAGGACAGTGACAGCGGCAAGTGGACAGCATGCAGTGAGGACAGGACAAAAGTGGCAGCGAGCTGGCAGCATGCAGTGAGGACAGTACAAGAGTGGTGGTGAGCTGGCGGCACATAGTGGGAACAGGTCAAGGGCAGTGGCAGACGGACGGCACGCAGTGAGCGAACGGCATGCGGCGAGCAAAACGGGGACAGGGACAAGAGGGTGGTTCTTTTATTAAGGAGACAAGGAAACAAGTTGCAACTTCAATCTATTACACTTAGCACTACAGGCTATCTGCGCTCCTCCTCGCCATACCACCCCTGTGGGGTTCCCATCTTTCCCAAACCGCCAACAAAGAAAACATACAAACAGGGGAATTGTTGCAAAGCAAGAAAGCAAGTTGCGCCACATAGTAGTATCAAGGGGAAATCAGACAATGGTAGGCTAAATCCTCCTCCACCCACCCTTTCCCATCTCAACATGGTGGTTGTCGCATTTTCAGGGTTCGAAAGCGTCAAAGTCTGGTTCAGACAAGGCTGAGTCGGAGGTGTAGGAGCCATATTTTGGGTTGTGGTCGTCATCGAATCGGAGTTGGGAGGAGTGGCCTAGGCCAGTTTTTCGAAGGAAATTTCGGAGTGGTAGGGTGTTTTGAGGTGCCGTGAGGAAACCAAGGGACTCGATGTCGCCTGTGGTGGAATGAAGCAGGGCGGCACGCTGTACTGCCAGCAATGGGCAGGCTCGTAGAAGATGATGTGAGGAGTTGAGATCGAGTCTGCATGGGCACGGGTCTGCAGTGATGCTGGGCGGTGAGTTGGTGGGTGATCAATTACAGAACACTCTCCAGATTGCTCACGTGTTGGCCCAGTCTACTCCATGTAGGTGAGCTGGGAACTTAAAGGATGGGTTGGCGAGGGGAAGTTCTTTCTTCCACCGAGCAAGAAACTCTGCTCGCGCTTGGGTTAAGAGCCAGGTTTTCGTGGTGACTGCAAAGCGACAGGGAGTTGTAGCATTTGCTCCACGTTTGGCGAGAACATCAGCCCTTTCATTGCCCCGAATATTGCAGTGGGAGGGGCACCATATCGTATGTATTCACCATCTGAGAAGTTGGAGTGTGTCGATTGTCTGCAGTGTTCGTCGTGCATATTTGTGGTTGTATTTGTTGAATTGTAGGGTGTCGATCGTGGCTTTATTTTCGATACAGATGAAGATTGTAGAGCGGGGTATCGTGGTGGTGAGAAGGATGGCAGAGGCTTCCTGTACGGCATGTAGCTCAGCATCGTACACCTCAGCCCTGTCACCGAGGTGGCAGGTTCCATCAGTCAGTCAGTAGAGTTGTTGATCTCCGCAGTGGTAGATAGCCCATCCGCATCCAACAGTACCATTCGCAAGTTTTGAACTGTCCGTGTAGATGACAATGGTGTGATCCTGCAATGTCTGTAACCACTGTTCATGGAGCTGTTGTGGCTGTGTCGTTTTATTAGAGTTGGGAGAGGTAGTCTTCGTCACTCCTTCTGCTGTTGTGTTTATGGTTGTTGTTCGGTCCTCTAGCTTGCCTAGTACCAGGTGTTTACTTAGGTTGTAGAGGCGGTGTAATCCTGGAAGGCTGATGAGGGTATTCAGTTGATCGCATGGGGGGCCAAGAGCGTGGTGGGAGGGGAGGAAGTGCAGTCAGATGGCATATCGCAGAGACAGGTAGTCCAGATACGCGTCCAGCAGTGGTAGATGGGCAAGGGTAATGAGGTTTGTCGTTCGTGTAGTGAGGGGGAGACCTGTAATCCATCTGGCTATCGAGTTGTATGTAATCTTAAGCGTGGTGGTTACCCCTGGTGTTCCAGTCCACCA